>Ga0209862_1000435_pt1 | contig 15383 bp, 13 predicted proteins | sample OrgsoiDNA_201061_FD_185809 | JGI IMG/M metagenome (GOLD analysis project Ga0209862, IMG submission 185809) | Permafrost soil microbial communities from the Arctic, to analyse light accelerated degradation of dissolved organic matter (DOM) -... | ecosystem: Environmental > Terrestrial > Soil >... | reverse complement strand
ACTGTTGCGGCGGATATACAACAAGTCGTCGTCACCGGCGTCACCTCCGGCGGCGCCGTGCGCAAGGTCGATTCCTCGTTTTCCATCACCACCGCCACCGCCGAGCAGCTGAAGGAGGCCGTGCCGACCAGCACCGCCGACCTGATGAAGATTTCCCCCGGCGTCTACGTCGAATCGACCGGCGGCCAGACCGGCGCCAACATCCAGATCCGCGGCTTCCCGTCCGGCGGCGACGCGCCCTACGTGACCCTGCAGCTGAACGGCTCGCCACTGTTCCCGGCGCCGACGCTGTCCTTCCTGGCCAATGACTCGACCTTCCGCATCGACGACACCATCGAGCGCGCCGAGATCCTGCGCGGCGGCCCGAGCGTGATCCTGTCCAACGGCCAGCCGGGCGCGACCATGAACTTCATCCTCAAACACGGCGACGACACACCGGAAGGCTCGCTGCGCCTGACCACCGGCACCGGCCGATTGATGCGCTACGACGCCTTCTTCAGCGGCAAGATCGCCGACGGCTGGTACGGTTCCATCGGCGGTTTCTACCGCACCAACAACGGCATCCGCGACCCCGGCTTCCCGGCCGATGACGGCGGCTCGATCACGGCCACGCTGACCCACAAGATCCAGGACGGCGAAATGACGTTCTACGCGCGCGCCCTGAGCGACAAGAACGCCTTCTACACGGCGGTGCCGGTGGTGTTGACGCCGAGCGGCGGCCTGAGCGCCTTCCCCGGCGTCGATCCGCTGAAATGGACGCCGATGAGCAACCAGACCCGCTTGTTCACCTTGCCCGACGGCACCAAGGGCGACCTGGCCGACGGCCGCGGCGCCGACAACGACACCTTCGGCTTCGATTTCGACCAGAAGGTCAATGGCTGGAACGTCAGCAACAAGCTGATCTTCTTCAAGGGTGACCAGAACACCATCGCCATGTTCAGCGGCCCGACGCCGACCACCTTCGCCGACCAGAGCGCGTCGTTCATCGCCTCGGCCAATGGCAACGCGGCGCTGACGGCGGCCGCCGGCGGCATGGCCACCTCGGCCACCGGCGTCTACGTCGACGGCAGCGGCGCGGTCAACGCCAACACGCAAACCATCGAGGAAGGCTTGTGGGTCGTCAAAAAACACTTGCGCAACTTCACAGATGAATTGCGCCTGACCAAGGAAATCGTGCCCGGCCAGACGCTGACGGTGGGCGGCTACAGCTCGCACTATTCGTCGAACGATGTCTGGGACCTGGGCAACTCGATCCTGCTGGACTTGCAGGGCAAGCCCATCCAGGTGACGCTGAACAACGGTGCGCTGGCCACCAACGCCCAGGGCTTCGCCAGCGGCTGCTCGTTCTGCATCGCCGAGAACGGTACCACCGACAACCGCGCGCTGTACCTGGCCGACGAGTGGAAAGTCAGCGACGCCGTCAAGCTCGACGCCGGCGTGCGCCACGAAACGCAGGATATGAGCCTGGCCTTCCAAAGCCCGGGCTCATCGAATCCGGTCAATCCGCTGGCCGCCTACGCCTACGGCATGTCGGTCGCCAACGGTCCGGTGATCGCCTACAACCCGAGCTGGAGCCTGAACTCGTACACGGTCGGCGCGCTGTACAACATCCAGAAGAATATGAATGTGTATGCCCGCTACAACTCGGGCGGCCAGTTCCCCTTCTTCGACCAGGTGCGCGGCAGCACGGTCAACGCACCGCCGCCGGTGACCAAGATCAAGCAGCTGGAAGTGGGTTTCAAGACCGTCGGCCGTTTGTATAGCGCGACGGTGGCCATGTTCGGCAACCAGTTCACCAACCAGTTCCAGTCGGTCAGCACCTTCGCCGGCTTGCCGGTCAACACGGTGGGCGGCTCCAAGACCTACGGCGTGGAATATGAATTGTCGGTGCGTCCGCTGGAAGGCTTGCAAGTCACCCTCAGCGGCGACGCCCAGCACGCCAAGTATCAGGACTATAATGACGCGCTCAGCCCCGGCATCAACGGCATGGCCGTGCAGCGCCAGCCGGACAGCCAGTGGCGTTTGACGCCCAGCTACAGCCTGCCGATCGGCGACAACAACCTGAAGCTGTACGCCACCTACTCGCACATCAATGCGCGTTACGACGACCAGCAAAACGCCGAGTTCCTGCCTAGCTACAACACGCTCGACGCCGGCGTGCTGCTGATGGTCGGTGAAAAACTGGAGTTCCGCCTGTCGGGCAGCAACCTGACCAACGAACTGGGCCTGACCGAAGGCGCGTCGGGACGGGTCGTCGCCACCGCCGGCAGCGTGCCGTACGCCGCCATCGCCCGTCCGCTGTTCGGCCGCGCCGTGGAATTCTCGATGGCTTACCACTTCTAAGCCCTACCCCAGCTGTCCCTTCTTTGGGCAAGACTCGCCGTCTTGCCCTTTTTTCGTTTAGCGGCGTACCGTACAGCGCGTTACACGAAATTGCTGGCAATCGCAGCGGATTTGTCCTACGCTGAAGAACAAGTTTGATATCGATCATGTAACTGCACGTCCGCAACTTTTGCGGACTTACCGGACCCAAACGTGGCCTCTGTCGCTTCCATCAACAGTTTGCAGGCTTCGGTTGCATTTGCGCAAAGGCAGGTGCAGCAGGACCAGACGCGCGTCAGCCAGGACGCCAGCCAGCTGGCCGACAGCCAGCAGCAACTGGTCAAGGACAAACAGGATTTGGACGACAGCAAGCAGCAGGTGGCCATCGCGTCGCAGCCGGCGCCAGCCGCGCCGCAGCCTGTGCAACTCAACGACGCCATCGAAAAGCCGCTGCCATCGCAGCAGTTCCTGCCGGCCGACCTGACGCCGCCCAAGCCGCAGATCAACACGCTGGGTCAGACGATAGGCGGCGTCATCAACGTCACCGCCTGAGGCACGGCTTATTTCGCCGGCTCGGCTTCCAATACGCGCAACCACCACTGGTCCTCGGCGGCCGGCTGTTGAATGCTGAACGGCAGGCCGATTTCCGGCGTCGCCAGCGGCAAACGGCGCTCGGCGGCCAGCGCCGAGATGCGCTCGAACGGTTCGTGCCACGGGTGCATGGATAAATCGAAGGTGCCGTTGTGGATAGGCATCAGCAACTTGCCGCGCACATCGATATGCGCCTGCAAGGTTTCCTCCGGCTGCATGTGGACGTCCGGCCACTGCGGGTCGTAGGCGCCGGTTTCGATCATGGTCAGGTCGAAGGGACCGTATTTCTCGCCTATCTCCTTGAAACCCTTGAAATATCCGGTATCGCCGCTGAAAAAGATCCGCGATCCGCCCGCTTCGATGACCCACGACGACCACAAGGTCGTGTTGCCATCGAATGGCGTGCGGCCGGAAAAATGCTGGGCCGGCGTGGCCACCAGCTTGATGCCGCCGACCTGGGTCGGCTGCCACCAGTCCAGCTGGCGCACCTTGCCGGCCGGGATACCCCAGGCGATGAGCCGGTCGCCCACGCCCAGCGGCGTGATGAAATGCTCGGTCTTGCCGGCCAGCGCCAGCACGGCGGCGTGGTCGAGATGGTCGTAATGGTCGTGCGACAGGATCACGCCCTTGATCGGCGGCAGATCTTCAATGCCGATCGGCGGCTGGTGGAAGCGCGCCGGACCGGCCCACTGCACCGGCGAGGCGCGCTGCGAAAAGACCGGATCGGTCAGCCAGAACTCGCCGTTCAGCTTCAACAGCACGGTCGAGTGGCCGAGCCGGAACACGCTCTGGTCGGCGGCGTCCAGCAATTGCGCGCGCGTGAGGGCGTGCACCGGTATCGGCCGGGCCGGCACGGTGTCGGCCGGCTTGTCGAAAATGACGCGCAGCATGATGCCCAGGGTCTTCAGCAGCCCCATCTTGTGCATTTTCACCGGATTGCGGAACTTGCCCTCGTGGCGTTGCGGCGCCATCGGCGCCTGGTCACGTGGCAGGGGAAGACGGTCGGCGGGCAGGCTGGCGCTCATGGTGATCCTCGATCTATAATGTACACTACACAGTGTAGTTCTTATTTTTTGAAAAGTAAACCATGCGGTGTAAAATTACGCCATGCATATTTCTCCCGCTCATCAACCCCTGCGCCTGACCGACCGCAAGCGCCAGGCCATCGTCGACGCCGCCATCGCCGAATTCCGCGCCTTCGGCTTCGAAGCGACCAGCATGGACAAGATCGCGGCCACGGCCGGCGTGTCCAAGCGCACCGTCTACAACCACTTCCCCAGCAAGGATGAACTGTTTACGCATATCCTGCTGGAACTGTGGGAAAGCAGCGCCGCGCTGATGGCCATCCCCTACCAGCCCGGCGTGCCGCTGCGCGAGCAGCTGCTGACGCTGCTAGGGCAAAAAATGTCGCTGATGCACGATGGCTACTTCATCGACCTGGCGCGCGTGGCGATCGCCGAAGCCATCCATTCGCCGCAGCGCGCGCAAGTCATGGTGGAAAGGTTGAACGACAAGGAGGAAGGCGTGGCCAGCTGGATACGCGCGGCCCAGGCCGACGGCCGTTTGCTGGGCGCCGATCCGATGCTGGCCTCGCACCTGCTGCAAGGCCAGCTGAAGACCTTCGCCTTCTGGCCGCAGGTGACGCTGGGCCAGCCGCCGCTGGACGCGGCCACCCGGCAGTGGGTGGTCGAAACAGCGGTCGACATGTTTTTGTCCCATTACGGCTAGAATGAAAGCGTGATGACTACCGGAGCCGCGCATGTCGATTACGCCGCAAGAGCTGGAACTGCTGATGCAGGAAGTGGAACTGGAAGACCCCATCGATTTCGCCGACCTGCCCTTCGACGAGCATGAGTTGCGCGGACTGATCGCCAATCACCTGTGCGAGATGTCCGACGCGATGGAGAATTTCAGCGAGGAGGACAAGCGCCTGTCGCTGCTGGCCGTGGCGGCCAAGCTGGTGCTGGAAAACCTGGTGCTGAACGTGAAGCTGCTGCGCCACCACGGCCTGCCGCTGAGCGACAGCACCGAGGCGCTGCTCAGCCGCCTGCGCAAGCGCGACTGAGCACGGCTGCAGATCAGGCGGCGGGCGGGAAGTCCAGCGTGGTGTTGTTGACGCGGTTGAACAGGTTGGTGAAGGTGATGGACGCGATGGCCAGCAAGGTGTCGACGATTTCCGTGTCGTTCACGCCGGCCGCCTTGACCGCGTCGACCACGGCTGCCGGCACCTCGCCGCTGCTGCCCACCACCGTGTGGACGAAGCTCGCCAGCGCATCGAAACGCAGGTCGCCGGTGCTGCTGCCGTGGCGTGCGCCGTGGATGGCTTCCGGGCTCAGGCCGTATTTTTTGCCGGCCAGCGAGTGCGCGGCCAGGCAATAATCACATTGCGCCTTTTGGCTGACGGCCAGTTTGATGACCTCGATGTCTTTGCCGCTCAGGCTGCTTTTGCGCAGGGCGCCGTCCAAGGTCAGCGCCGCTTCCAGCGCGACCGGGCTGTTCGTGCCGATGGTGACGTAAGCGTTCGGTACCTTGCCCATCGCGCCCTTGATCGCGGCAAACAAGGGTGCGGCGGCGCCGGTGGTGTCGGAGACTGCAACGGTGCTAAGACGGCTCATGATAATTCCTTTCGGTAGGGATACGGTGGCGGCAACGTCGTTGCCATGTGAAACAGTATATGTGGGCTCACCGCGACTTTGAATGCTCAAACAGCGCTACAATTTGCTCATTAGTCTCACACAACGAATCCATGGATGCCCTGAGCCGACTGCTGACCCTCTATCCCCTGCGCACGGCGCTGGACGTGCGCTGCCAGTTCGGCGCGCCCTGGCTGCTCGAACACGAGGGCAGCGCCAGCGGCATCGCGCCCTATCACGTGGTGGTGCGCGGCAGCGCCAGCGTCGATGCCGGCGCCGCGCGCGGCCTGGCGCTGGCGGCCGGCGACATCGTCGTCTTCCCGCACGGCAGCGCGCACCGCTTGTATATCGACAATGACGGCGGCACGGAAACGCCATTGCCGCTGGTGCCGGTGGCGGGCCACCACGTGGTGGCGCTGATGAGCAACCACGGCCCCGGCGCCGCCACCGACGTGCTGTGCGGCGAGTTCCGCTTCGCCTCCGACGCCAACGCCGGCCTGCTGGCCGCGCTGCCGCCGGTGATCATCGTGCGCACCGCCGACCGGCCCGAGGCGGCCGGCCTGCACCACCTGCTGGCGATGCTGCAAATCGAGACGGAGACGCCCAAGCCCGGCGCCAGCGCCATCGTCGCGCAGCTGTCGTCGGCGCTGTTCGCGCTGCTGATCCGCGCCTGGCTGGAGCAGGCCGAACCAATCGCCGGCCTGTTCGCCGTGCTGGCGCAGCGCCGGCTGCAGGCGGCGCTGCACGGCATGCTGGAGTCGCCCGAACTGCCGTGGTCGCTGGAACAGATGGCCGAGGTCTGCCACATGTCGCGCGCCACCTTCGCGCGCCTGTTCAAGCAGGCGGCGGGCGCGACGCCGGCCGACGTGCTGCTGCAGATCCGCATGGCGCAGGCCGCGCGGCGCCTCAGCGAGGGCCGCCAGTCGGCCGGCAGCATCGGCGAGGCGGTCGGTTATCAGTCGGAGGCGGCGTTCAGCCGCGTGTTCAAGCGCCACTACGGCATCGGGCCGGGCGAGTACCGGCGCCGCGCGCTGCAAGAGCAAGCGGCCTAGCAGGAAAGGGCGCTAGACTATCAATTTGGCGGCCGGCACTTGCAGCGTCAGGTCCGACTGCGCCAGCGCCACGCACGGCAGGATATAGCCTTCGCGCTTTTCATCGAGGCTCAGGCCCGGCCATTCGATGCGGTAACTGACGCTGCCGCTCGTCATCAGGCACAAACAGCTGCGGCAGGTGCCGTTGCGGCAGGAGCTGGGCAGGCGCACGCCGGCCTGCTCGGCCGCCAGCAGCAGCGACGTGCCGGCGTCGGCATCGAAGCTGTAGTCCAAAGGCAGTATGGTGACGCGCCGCGCATTGAGCATAATTATTTATATCGTTTAGATCGTTAGACGGCAAACCGTAGGCCACGGTCGCTGCCATTTTAACCGGCGCCAAAAATTCGGCATGCAATCACGGCCGGCTTGGCCGATAATCGCTGCACGCATCGCACACCCATATCGCAACGACTGACCGATCGGAGCACGACCGTGGCCTTCCGCAAAATCCGACTACACTTCCACCCTGTTCTGGCCGCCGCAGGCTGCGCGCTGTTGCTGTCGAGTTGCGGCGGCGGCGGCGGCAGCAGCGCGCCGGCCCAAACATCGACCACGCCAACTTCGCCGACCGTCCCGGCCACACCCGGCGCCTACGCCGACAGCATCGCCTATTCCTCGCTCGCCACCGCCTCACTGGCGGCGCCGAACGAAAACGCCGCCGTCATCGCGGCCCACATCACGCTGGCCGGCAAGGAATTCGACTACACCGTCACCAGCGGCCACCTGACCGCGACCGACGCCGTCACCGGCAAGCCCAGCGCCTCCTTCTTTTACGTCGCCTACACGGCGCCGGCCAGCAACGGCGCGGCGCGGCCGCTGACCTTTTTCTACAACGGCGGCCCCGGCTCCTCGTCGATGTGGCTGCATCTGGGCTCGTTCGGGCCGCGCCGCCTGGTCAGCACGATACCCAGTTCGACCATCACGCCGGCGCAGCTGGTCGACAACCAGGAAACGCTGCTGCCCACCACCGACATGGTCTTCGTCGACGCCATCGGCACCGGCTATTCGGAAGCCATCGCGCCCAACACCAACCAGAGCTTCTGGGGCGTCGACAGCGACGCGGCGGCGTTCCGCGATTTCGTCCAGCGTTATATCAGCGTCAACCAGCGGCAAGCCTCGGCCAAGCTGCTGTACGGCGAATCGTACGGCACGCCGCGCACGGCCGTGCTGGCGAACCTGCTGGAGACGGCCGGCGTCGACATCAGCGCCGTGGTGCTGCAATCGACCATCCTCAACTACAACGCCAACTGCGGCGTGCTCAATCCCGGCACCACTAGCTGCGAAGGCTATGTGCCGACCTACGCGGCGACCGGCGCCTACTACCAGCGCAGCACGCCGCTGCCGACCGATTTCAGCGCCTACGTGCAGCAGGCGCGCGCCTTCAGCATCAGCGACTACCGGACCGCGATGGGCAGCTTCCTGACGCTGAAAACGCCGCCGCCGGCCGCCGTGGTCGCGCAGCTGTTCGCCGACACCGGCATCCCGACGCTGACCTGGCAGCAGAATTTCGACCTCGGCCCCGACACCTTCCAGACCACGCTGCTGCCCGGCCAGCTGATCGGCCGCTACGACGCGCGCGTGTCGGCGCCGGCCGGCAGCGCGTTGACGGTCGATGGCGATCCCTCGCTGACCGTCGTCAACGCCGCCTTCACCAGCGGCATCGCCAGCTACCTCAGCGCCGAGCTGCACTACAGCGCCCAGTCGGCCTATGTGGCCGACAACAGCGACACCATCAACCGCTGGAATTTCAGCCACGACGGACTGAGCCTGCCCGACACCGTGCCCGACCTGGCCGCCGCGCTGACCCAGCATCCGGGCATGAAAATCCTGTCGCTGAACGGCTACCACGATCTGGCCACGCCCTTCCACCAGACCGAGCTCGATCTGGCGCGGCTGGGCAGCGAGCCGGGGCTGCAATTCAAGTACTACAACAGCGGCCACATGATTTATCTGGACGACGCGGCGCGCAAGCTGCAGCAGGCCGACCTGATCGCATTCTATGGCAGCATCACCGGACTATGAGCGAGGCAATCAGATGAAACGATATAAACAATATGGTGCGTATCAACAGTTCGGCGCCGCCCTGGTGCTGATGCTGGCCGGCGCCGGCCCGGCTGCGGCGCAGACCGCGCAGGAGTCGGCGCCTGGCGCGCCGGCCGCGCACGCCGACCCCTACGTGCCGCCGGCCCAGCGCCTGCCCGCCGCCGGCGCACCGGCGTCCGGCGCGGCGCTGCGCGGCCAGGCCATGGAAAAACTCCGGCAGCGCTTCAAGCAGGCCGACACCGACGGCAACGGCCAGCTGACGCTGGAAGAAGCGCGCAAGGCCGGCCTCGGCATGGTGGTCAAAAACTTCGATCAAATCGATACTGCGCACAGCGGCCACATCAGCTTCGACGACCTGAAAGCCTATCTGATACTGCGCCGCAGCGAGGCCAAAAAGCAATAGGCCGGCGCAGGGCCGGCCTATCGTCACGCATCACGGAGCGGCGCATCGATGCCGGCAGCGGCGCGACATATCCAAGCCACCACGCAGCCGGGCGACGATGACGGCGCAGCGCATCGCGTACGCCGCGCGCTCACACGTCACACCACCTTGTTCGGCGTCGCGTCGGACTGGCCCTTCGCCAACGCGGCCGCCACGCCGGCGCCGTAGGCCGGATCGGCCTTGCTGCAATTGTCGATGTGACGCTGCTGGATCGCCTTGGACGCGCCGCCCACCGAGCGCGCCGTGTTGTCGAACAGGATCTGCTGCTGGGCCGGCGTCATCAGGCGGAACAGCTTGCCCGGCTGGCTGTAGTAATCGTCGTCGGCGCGGTGGTCCCAGTGCGCGGCGGCGCCCTCGATGGCCAGCGGCGGTTCGGAGTAGTCCGGCTGCTGCTGCCACGCGCCCTTGGAGTTGGGCTCGTAGCCGATGGTGGCACCGTGGTTGCCGTCGACCCGCATCGCGCCGTCGCGGTGATAGCTATGCACCGGGCATTTCGGCGCGTTGACGGGAATCTGGTGGTGGTTGACGCCGAGCCGGTAGCGCTGCGCGTCGCCGTAGGAGAACAGCCGCGACTGCAACATCTTGTCCGGCGAGAAGCTCACGCCCGGCACGATATTGGCCGGCGAGAAGGCGGCCTGCTCGACGTCGGCGAAATAGTTCTCGGCGTTGCGGTTCAGCTCCAGCACGCCGACGTCGATCAGCGGATAGTCGCCGTGCGGCCAGACCTTGGTCAGATCGAACGGATTCAGATGATAGGTGGCGGCATCGCGCTCGGGCATCACCTGGATCTGGAATTTCCAGCGCGGATAGTCCTTGTTCTCGATGCTGTCGAACAGGTCGCGCTGGTGGGTTTCGCGGTCGCGGCCGACCAGCTCGGTGGCCTCGGCATCGCTGAGATTCTTGATGCCCTGCTGGCTGACGAAGTGGAACTTGACCCAGAAGCGCTCATTGGCCGCGTTCAGGAAACTAAAGGTGTGGCTGCCGAAGCCGTGCATGTGGCGGTACGAGGCCGGAATGCCGCGGTCGCTCATGACGATGGTGACCTGGTGCAGCGCCTCCGGCAACAGCGTCCAGAAGTCCCAGTTGTTTTCGGCGCTGCGCAGATTGGTCTTGGGATCGCGCTTGACGGCGTGGTTCAGGTCGGGGAATTTGAGCGGGTCGCGCAGGAAGAACACCGGCGTGTTGTTGCCGACGATGTCCCAGTTGCCCTCCTCCGTATAAAACTTCATGGCGAAGCCGCGGATGTCGCGCTCGGCGTCGGCCGCGCCGCGCTCGCCGGCCACGGTCGAGAAGCGCATGAACAGCGGCGTCTGCTTGCCGACCTCGGAAAAGATCTTGGCCTTGCTATATCGGCTGATGTCGTGCGTGACGGTGAAGGTGCCGAAGGCGCCCGAGCCCTTGGCGTGCATGCGCCGCTCGGGGATGACTTCGCGGTCGAAATGGGCCAGCTTTTCCAGGTGCCAGACGTCCTGCAACAGGACCGGGCCGCGCGGGCCGGCCGTTTGCGTGTTCTGGTTGTCGACAACCGGCGCGCCGGCTGCGGTGGTTAATTTGTTCATCGGAGGCATCCTTAGTTGTGAACGTCATGGAAATATCGGCCTGCACCGTCGGGAAGATCGCATGGCCGGCAGGCGGGCCGACGCGTATAGATAGTACCCGGAAACGTACCCTGCCAGACACACCCTCCCCCTTCTGAGCAAATAGGAGTTTCCCGCATCCCCACAACATACTATTATCCTGTGCACAGCGAGCGCGGGCCTGTTGCCACGAGCGGCACACTGGCTGGCTGGAATAACCATAAAAACTGGAGAAGCATTTTGAGTATTTTTCGCACCAAAAACCTCGACGATATGGTTGCCGCGAGCCGCAAGCCGGGCGGCCTGGCCAAAGTCCTCGGCCCCTTCGACCTGGTCCTGATGGGCATAGGCGCCATCGTCGGCACCGGCATCTTCGTGCTGACCGGCACCGGCGCCGTCACGGCCGGCCCGGCGCTGACCTTGTCCTTCATCGTCGCCGCCATCGCCTGCGGCTTCGCCGCGCTGTGCTACGCCGAATTCGCCTCGACCGTGCCGGTGGCCGGCTCGATCTACACCTACACCTACGCCACCATCGGCGAGCTGGCCGCATGGATGATAGGCTGGGACTTGCTGCTCGAATACGGCCTGGCCACGTCGGCCGTGTCGGTCGGCTGGTCCGGCTACTTCCAGTCGCTGATCGCCGGCTTCGGCATCCACCTGCCCGTGGCGCTCACTGCCGCGCCCGGCGCGCTGCCGGGCGTGACCACGCTGATCAACCTGCCGGCGCTGTGCATCATGCTGCTGCTGACGGCCATGCTGAGCTGGGGCGTGCGTGAATCGGCGCGCCTGAACAACATCATGGTGGCGATCAAGCTCAGCGTCGTGGTGCTGTTCATCTTCGTCGGCGCGCGCCACGTGCAGCCGGCCAACTGGCACCCCTTCATGCCCTTCGGCGTCAACGGCATGCTGAGCGCGTCGGCGCTGGTGTTCTTCGCCTTCATCGGCTTCGACGCCGTCACCTCGGCCGCCGAGGAAGTCAAGCGCCCCGAGCGCGACTTGCCGATCGGCATCATCGGCTCGCTGGCCGCCTGCACCGTGCTGTATGTGATCGTGTCGGCCATCATGACCGGCATCGTGCCCTACCAGCAATTCCTCGGCATCGACCACCCGGTCTCGCTGGCGCTCAAATACGCCGGTGAGAACTGGTTCGCCGGCTTCGTCGACCTCGGCGCCATCCTCGGCATGACCACCGTGATCCTGGTGATGGCCTTCGGCCAGACCCGCATCATCTACGCCATGTCGCGCGACGGCCTGCTGCCGAAACGCCTGTCGTCGGTGCACCCGCGCTTCCAGACGCCGTTCTTCGCCACCTGGCTGGTCGGCATCGTCTTCGGCCTGATCGCCGCCGTGGTGCCGCTCAACGTGCTGGCCGAGCTGATCAACATCGGCACGCTGGCCGCGTTCAGCCTGGTGTCGGTGGCCGTGGTCATCCTGCGCAAGAAGCGTCCCGACCTGAAACGCGCCTTCCGCTGCCCGGGCGTGCCGGTGGTGCCGGCGCTGGCCGTGATCTTCTGCGTGATGCTGATGACCTACCTGAGCAAAACCACCTGGATCGCCTTCGGCATCTGGCTGGTGATCGGCCTGGCCGTCTACTTCGGCTATGCGCGCAAACGCTCGGTGCTGAACTATCCGGAACGCGCCGCCGCCGAACAGCGCACCGCCGAACTGGGTTAAAACGCACAGGCGCGGTCGGCAAACCGGCTGCGCAATAAAAAATCCCGGGACGATACCCGGGATTTTTTTTCGTGCAGAGACTTGCGGCTCAGTCAGCCGGCAAGCCTGCCCGCGCGGCTGACGCCGCCTCGCGCAGCGCTTGGGCCGCAGCCAAGAGCGTGTGCTAGGCGCGCGGCTGGCGCGCGGCCAACTGGTCCAAATCCGCCGCCAGCGCATCGATGACCGGCGCCCAGTCGCCGCGTTGCGACTGGCGGTACAAGGTCGCGCTCGGATACCACGGACTGTCCGTGCCCTGCTCCAGCCAGCGCCACTCGAACGGCGCCTGCAGCAACAGCCACACCGGCTTGCCCAGCGCGCCGGCCAGATGGGCCACGCTGGTGTCGACCGTGATCACCACGTCCATCAACTCGCACAAGGCGGCGGTGTCGCTGAAGTCGCGCAGCAGCTCGCCCACCTGCCGCACCGGCAGCGCGTCGAGCAGCGGCTGGTCGGCCGGCCTGAGTTCCTTCTGCAGGCTGATGAACTCGCAGCGCTCCGACAGCAGGCGGGCAAACTGCGCCAGCGGCACGCTGCGGTGGACGTCGTTCTTGTGGCTGGGGTTGCCGTTCCAGACCAGGCCGACACGCGGCCGCGTCTGCGCGCCCAGCAGCGCGCGCCATTGCGCCACCCTGGCCGGCTCGCTCGCCAGATACGGCGCGGCGCCCGGCACCGTGTCGAGCCGGGTGTCGAAGGCCAGCGGCAAGCTCATCATGGGAATGTGATAGTCGAACGGCGGCAGGGCCTCACCCTTGACGACGATGCGCGCCACGCCCGCCAGCGTGGCCAGCAGCCCGGCCAGCGGCGCCGGCACCTCCAGCACGACGCTCGCGCCGCGCTGCGCCACCAGCGGCGCATAGCGGCAGAACTGCAGCGTGTCGCCCAGTCCCTGCTCGGCGTGCAGCAAAACGGTTTTCCCGGCCAGCGCTTCGCGGCCGGTCCAGGCCGGCTGCGAAAAACCGCGCCCGCCCTTGAGCACGCCTGCGGTGGTCGTCTTCCAGCGCCACTCGTACTCGCGCCAGCCGCGCTCGTAGTCGCCGCGCCGCAAATACACCAGCGAACGGTTCCAGTGCGCCTGCGCATAGTCTGGATCGAGCGCCAGCGCCTGCGCGTAGTTGTCCAGCGCGGCGTCGGGCTGGCCGATCAGGTCGAGCAGGCTGCCGAGGTTGGTATAACTGCCCGGATGGCGCGGCTCCAGTTGCACCGCCCGCTCATAGGCCAGTTGCGCCGCCGCGTAACGCTGGCTGGCGCTGAGGATGGCGCCGTGGGTCAGGTGGTAGCTGCCCCGCTCCGGCTGCAGCGCCAGCGCGCGGGCGATGCTCAACAGCGCCAGCTCGCGCCGGCCTGTGGCGTGCAGCATGCGGGCATGCAGTTGCCAGATGTCGGCGTCGCTGTCGTCCAGCGCCAGCAGGGCGCCGAACATGCGTGCGGCCGATTCCGGCCGGCCCAGCTCCTGCAATTGCGTGCCCAGCTGGCGGTAGGCGGCGACCAGCTCGCGTTGCAGCACCAGCACGGTGTCGAGGTCGCGCCGCGCCTCCTTGAGCCGGTTCAATTTGCGCAGGACGATGGCCCGCTGCTGGTAGGCCTCCAGCAGTCGCGGGTTCAGGCTGATCGCCCGGTCCCAGCAGCGCAGCGCATCCCGGAAACGCCCGCGCGACAGGAGTACGCCGCCGAGCTTGTGATGCGCGTCCGCATAGTCCGGAACCAGCTCCAGCGCGCGCCGGTAGCTGGCCTCGGCCTCCTCCGGCCGCCCCAGCTCCTGCAAGATCGTGCCGCACTGATTGTGCGCCTCGACGTTGTGCGGGTTGAGCGCCAGCGCCTGCCGCACGCTGTGCAGCGCCGCCTCGACCTGCCCGCTGTGTTGGAGCGCGGCGGCGCGGTTGTTCCAGGCCTGGTCGTCGCCGGCGTGGATCGCCAGCGCCTGGTCGTAGCTGCGCAACGCGTCGGCGTGCCGCTGCAAGGCCTGCAAGGCGACGCCACGGTTGTAATAAGTGTCGGCGTCGCCGCCGCTCAGTTCCAGCGCCCGCTCGTAACTGAGCAGCGCATCTTCCAGGTGCTGCATTTCCTTGAGGGCGTTGCCGAGGTTGCTGTGGGCGGTGGCATGGTCGGGCTGGACGAGCAGCGCGGAACGGAAAAAGCCCGCGGCCATCTCGAAGTCGCCGGTCTGGAAGGCGACTATGCCGACCAGGTGCAAGGCGTCGAAATGCCTGGGCGCCAGCTTCAACACCTGCTCAAAGAGATACATCGCCTTGGCCAGCTCGCCCTGGCCGTGGAACAGCAGGCCCTGCTCGAACAAGGGCGCGATCAGCGTATGGACCGCGTCGGCGCCGGAAGGCGAGATGGAGGAGGAACTCGATATCGCCATGTAATCTAGTCAAACGACAGGGTTATCGGTATTGAGACAGAGCGCATGCGCTGTTGGGGAATTTGGTGCGGCTGGCGGGGATCGAACCCACAACCCTTGGCTTCGGAGGCCAATACTCTATCCATTGAGCTACAGCCGCAGGGGAACAACTTGAAGTGACACGAAGGATACCGTTTTTCTGTTCCCCCGTCCATGGAAAGTGTCGTATTGGACATGATTTGGATTCCAAGGCGCGATTTTTGAGTCTATAATCGCCCGTTTGGCACGGGTTTGCTTATCAGCCTACCAATACGATTTCGTACCCCTTAAGTTTCGAAAATTGTCTAAGGAAATCATGAGCGACGCACACAACGAACACGGATCCGCCATTCGCACGCCTCAGCAACTGATCGCCGCGGTGATCGGCTTTTTTGGCGTGGTTGTCATCGGTATCATCCTGCTGGTGCAATTTGTTACTGCCGAACGCGTCCCCAGCGCCGGCTCCAACAGCCAGTCGCCCGAGGAGATAGCGACGCGTGTGCGTCCCGTGGCCGAAGAAGGCTATACGCTGAAAGATGCCAACGCGCCCAAGGTCTTCCAGACCGGCGAAGCGGTCTATTCGAGCACCTG
>Ga0209862_1000434_pt1 | contig 15424 bp, 14 predicted proteins | sample OrgsoiDNA_201061_FD_185809 | JGI IMG/M metagenome (GOLD analysis project Ga0209862, IMG submission 185809) | Permafrost soil microbial communities from the Arctic, to analyse light accelerated degradation of dissolved organic matter (DOM) -... | ecosystem: Environmental > Terrestrial > Soil >... | reverse complement strand
AAAGAGCCTGTTCTCGCCACTCTCCGTTCGGCGCCGCGGCTTTGATTGAAATCACGCCAAGGCGCAGGCCGCCCGCAGCGTTTCTTTCCTCCGAAACGGCTTGGCCGCCGACGCTGGCGATCGCTCTTTGACTTTTTCGCTCCAATGATGTTTAAAGAGCGCCGTTTCGCGACTCGCGCGGAGGCATTCGTCTTTTCGCGATCGAGAATCATTCTTCTTTCTCAGGAGCCTTATGCCCGAACGCGACGACCCTGTTTTGGACCGGCCAAAATCCACGCACGGCGATGGCCCTAAGCGGGAACTCAGCGTTCCGGCGCCGAATTCCGCGATGCCCGCCGCGTTGACGCCGCCAGCGGCAACAGAGGGCTCCGCGGAGAACATTCCCGCCCTGGCGGCCATCGGGATTGAGCTGGGATTGGGATTTGGGCCTTCTGTCGACGCGCAGGCCATTGAATCGTGGCAAACGGATCGCGAGGCGGCCGCGGCCGTTGAATCCACGCCAAAAACATATCCATTGGCTCCCGAGAAGGCCTCCAAAAACCCTGGGACCATCGGCTTGTCGGCGACTTCTTTGTCGGGCGACAAGGAAACGGCCAATCCCTCTTCCGCCAACAGCCTTTTTGCAGCCATTGGCGCGCCGGCTCGCGCGCTTCTGAACACCGCGCAAACCCTTCGCTCTCGTCTGTCTGGAATGAGCTTCGGCTCGTTCGCGCCGCAGACGCCCAAAAGCGCTGCCATCGAAGTCCCCGCCCCCGCGGCGCCCCTTGATTCGGCAAAGCCCGCGGCGCCCGCGTGGCCACCGTTCGATCGGTCGAAGTTTGAAGCGCAGCTTCCTCAGGGCGGCCTGAACGCTTTTTGGGCCGCCGCCATTTCAAAGCGTCGCCGGGCGCAGAACAATGAATTCAACCGAGTCGCTTCGATGGCGATTTTCCGCCAACCTCCTGCGTTGCGGGTGGGCTTGGTCGGCTCTTCGAACGAGGCTTTTGACCATGAAGCCGCGCGATTTGTTTTGAACGCCATTTTTGACTCGTTGGCCATCCAATGGACCCCGCACGCGCCTGCGTCCCTGGCCCTTGTCGGCGGCTTGACCGACGTTGGCCTGTGCGCGATTGGCTACCGCCTTGCCCGCGATCGCTCATGGAGCACGCGAGGCGTGGCGGCTTTTGCCGCTCTTTCGCACGCTTGGTTTGAAGTGGACCAGGCGCTTTTCGCCGGAGACCAATGGGGCGACGAAAGCCAGTCTTTCCTCAACGAAATCGACGTTCTTGTGCGCGTGGGCGGAGGCCCCCAAGCCCGCAGGGAAGAGGCGATGGCGCGCGCCCGAGGCCTGGCTGTTTTAGCTATTGAATTTTGACAAGTTTTTATTTGGCAGGGCCTTTTTGCCGCGAAGCTCTCTTGAGGCTTCGCCCCGCAAATATTCATTTACAATTGTGAAATACAGCAAAAAATATTCCCCCCCTCGAAAAATGTGCGATAATTTGGGGACTTTTCATTGAAACGGGAGCTGACATGGAAATGCCCAGAGAGCAATGGTTGCGCAATGAAAGAAAATCCATCCGCAAAATGGAAAAATTCATTGAACAGGCGCGTTCTCCCTATCCCGCTCGCCGAGCGGCTCGCTGGTTTATAACGTCCGTTCTTTTTCTTTTCTTTGGAAGCGTTGCTCTTTGCGCTCTGACTTTGAATTGGCCACCGGTGGCGCATCCAGGCGCGGTTCTTTTGGGAAGCTGCCTGGTTTCCTTTTCGGCGTTTATCAAAGCCGCTCTTATTTTGCGGTCAAGGGCACCGAACCTGCTCAGAGTCTCCGATTTTTTGGATATAATTGCCGACAAACAAGCGCGAATTTCGCGCGAGCAGGAAGCGCTGGATATTGAACTGACAATGCGGCGAGAAAAATCGGCGATTCAGGGAAAAAAAACGACCACTAAGCGGCTTTGACGCCCCAATCGCGACAGCTATCTATCAGCGTCGTGGTGGACGAATCCAGACTTGGGTATTCGATGCTTTTTTCTCCTCGCCATTTTTTTGATCGGCTGCTCTATTTTTTTGCCGATTGATCGTCAATTTGTCTTTCATGGTTCGGGCGGCATTTTGATAGGGAGTTGCTGTGAATAAATTGGCCGACTCGTTGGGCAAGGTGTAAAGAGGATTTTTTCTTGCCAACCCTTGCGCTATTTTCCAGTTCCCCCAAGCGACAATGCCCATGTCCCTTAATCCGCGCCGGCTGGCCTTGTCCTCAATAACTTCTCGAAGCTCTTTGAACTCCTTGTTTGCCCATGCAGGCATCGCCTGCGTTGCTTTGATGAGCCTTTTTTGTTCTTGCGCTGCCTCATGGAAAGTGACGGACTTCATCTCTTCCATTTTGTCTACGCTGTTTCGCCACGCATTGAGCGCTTCTAAACCCTGTAATGCCTTTTCTGCTTTTAGAGCTATGAGCTCTAGGCGGTCGGCAGGGGTCGACTTTCTCGTCAACTCATTAAATCGGCGCGCATTTTTTTCGGCTTCAGGAGCAATGGCGGCGTCTTCGGTGGCTAGTCTTTCTTTCTTTGCAAGAGGTGGGTCGTCCACTAGCCGCTGAAGAGCGCCCATTTCTTCTGCTGCCTCAACAAAGCGAGCCAATTTTTCCGCCAATATTTTTTTAGCGCCGATCCCCACAGATCCAGCTAGGGTGGCATACACACCCAAAGATTTCACTGCCGGAACCACCTCTCCAATGGAGTGAGGGATATGCACGCCGCTTCGATGCATAAATGCCGCACCGACTATAGTCGCCGCAGCAGCTGTGGCTGACGCTGTCCAATCAACAACTTTTTTAATGACTTTTTGGTCCCTGTCCGCAAAAGCTTTTTTGAACACTTCTCGGCGACATGAAAGCCCTTTCATTTCTCCAAATTCAATTTCTTCTGTGGGGGCTCTGAAAAAGGCAATAAGCTCGGCTTGACGAATTTTGTTGTCTTCAATTATTTTCGAACGCTTTTTCAACTCTGACGAAGTGTTTCCTTGAATCCTTTTCAATGCGTCATTCGGGTCAGGGATATTGTTGGCTATGATTTGAGCCCAGGCTTTGTGCTCTGGCACCATTTCATCCCATTGCTTGCTCAGCTCCTCCCACGATTCTGGAAACCGAGAAAAGTGCCCGCGATATGCAATTTTTTGAAATTCTGGCGACATGTCAGCTCCTTTTTTTTGGTCCTTTTATTATCTGAGCGACGACGTTCAAGGGCAAGCCCTTGCCAATTAATTTTCCAAAAAATCAAAAAAAATTAGGTAGATGAAGGCTTGTCTTCATAAAAAAAAAGACGAACGGCAGGGGCCGCTAGCTTGCGGGCGATGGGCGATGAACATGCTACGTTTTTAGCCTTTCAGGCTATAAGCATTTTTGCATGATTTGCGTCGGTTTTTGTTGTTCTGAATTCGCCCCGTTCCGCGACTCAGTCCTGGGCCCAGGGAAGCTTATGGAAGCGCCACCCATCGACACCACCCCGGCGTCGCTGCTCGTCCAGTTGGCCCTCAAAGCCCTCTGACACATTGAACGCATTGGCGAATCCGGCCTTGGCTGCGGCTTCGGCAGCCAGAGCAGAGCGATTGCCGCTGCGGCACAGAAGCAAAATGACAGCGTCCTTGCCGGTTTTCGACTCGAGCTCGCGGACAAATCTCGGATTGCGTGTCAGCGCCGTGCCCGTGGCCCACGCCACATGAACGCTGTTGGGCGCATAACCCACGAACTTGCGCTCCTCGCCGCTTCGGACATCCACGAGGACCGCGGCGCCCGCTTGCGCCAACGCCCATGCTTCCTCGGGCGACACGCTGCCTGCATACGGCAATCCGCCCGCCTTGGCCACGGCGCGAGCGGCCGCTAGCGCGGAATTGGATTTTTGGACTTCCTGTGGTTCGACCGACATTTGCCGCTCCGGTTGGAAATTGAGCGCCAAATGGCGCCAAAATTAGCGTGGAAGCCTGGCTTTCAGCCTTGATGAGCGACCATGGCCTCACCATGCCCGATTTTTATCGCTTCGGCAAAGAATAAATGTTTATTTCAATATTCTTTTTTTCTGCTGTTCTCTGTTCGCCAGGCCCAAACACGAAATATCTTGACGAATTTCATTTCCAAAAAAGACAGCCATGATCTCCGCTCGACTTTTTGAGATCATTGGGGTTGTCTGTTTTGCCAACCCCGTTGCATTCACATGCTGAATTTTTTCACTCATGGCTTCTCATTGTCCGGGTCCGTTTTGTTCAAGTATTCCAGCATTTCTTCCAAAGCCTCGCTCTCGTTTGTCGCGGTTATCGCCTTTAGAACCATGGTTTTTCCCAGTCTGGCAGCTTCCGACTCTTCGTTTAAAGCAACCATTTGCGACAAAGAGAAACAGGCATGCATCACCATGGATGGTTCGGCAATAGACGCCTCCGCATACGCTGATGCTTCATTTGGAGCAACCACGAGCGTTGTGAGCACAGCGCCACGTTCATCTTCGCCAACGACAAAAAATCTTTTTTTCTGATCCTTTTCCTCTCCTTTGAAAAGCCGAGACAAAAAAGACGGTGTTGGCAATTGGGGCGAAACGCGATGAAAATGCACGAAACATGCCTCAACACTTCGAATTGATCTTTGGCGGCCTCAGGAATCTCGGCGAGGATGACCTCAGCCAGCATCCTGGATGCTGGATCGATTTCGTTTTCTTTGTGCCCCAGGCACCAAAAAGTTTGGCTGGGCAGGCAAGGCGTTGAGACCATGGCACTCTTCAATTCGGCTATTTTACTGGCAAACCCTTTTATATAACACCCTTTCGTCTGCAACCCTGGTTTTTTCAAGGCCAACCTCCCCTGCTGGTTCCCGCCTCACTTATCCGTTGTATAATAGAGGCCTGTCCCACGGATTCCCGCCATGTCCTCCGCCCCTTTTTTTTCGGCCGCTTCCGCCTCCGACGATCCATCGGCGGCCGTTTCCGCATCGGCCCCAAAATTCAATGACCTTATGCGCGCGGCGCATTCGGACGACGTCGAGTGGATTGAAGATTGGGGCGACGAATTCGATCCCTTGGAGCGTTTCGAGAGCGGCCCCACGGCTCTTATGATCGCCGCCGACTTTGGGCATGCGCGGTGCGTCGAGCTTTTGCTGCGCCGGACGCCGGAAGAGCAGTGTCGGCAGTTGTGGGGGCCGGGCCAGGGATTGGAGGCCATCGACATGGCGATTCGAGCGGGACGCTCTGAATGCGCGCGTTTGCTGTCGCCTTTCTCCACGGGCCCCGAGGCCGACGCCAAGCTGTTGACCGCCGCGGCCCGCGCGGGGTTTCCAGAAGTCCTTGCGGCGCTGTTGCCGGGTCGGGACGCCAACGCGCGCACCGAGCGCGGCGAATCCGCCTTGCTGGCTGCGGCGGCTTCGACCGCAGGGCACGGCGCGACCGAATGCGTGCGGCTGTTGCTCGCGCAACCCGGCATTCGCACGGCCATGGACGGCCCCGACGACTACCGAACGGCTAAAGCCGCGGCGCTTTTCGCGGCCATCAAAGCGGACAATTTGCAATCTATGAGGGCGCTTTCCCCGTTTTTCGACCTGAACGCCTTTGAGAATGTTTACTCATCCTCTGGCCGCTGGGGTGGCCGCATGACGCCCTTGATGTGGGCGATTGAGCATTCAGTGTCGTGCGCGGAGTTTCTGCTCTACAATCTCCCGATCTCGGCCTTTCTTCAAAAGACCCCGGGGCCCGTTGACATTGGCCTGGGCGCATTTGGAGCCAACACGACAGCCCTCGACATCGCGATTCGCTCGCAGCCGCCGCTGGCGGACAAAATGGGCGTGGAAATGCTCCGGGCGGGCCTCCCCTTTCAATCACAGGCCAGCGAGAAATTCCCCGCGAGCGCCGCCCTTCGCGAAGCGCTGGACTTGCGCCACGCCATCACGCCCGTGGCGGACAAGAGCTCCGCCGGCGATCGGCCGGCCAATGGAGCGTTGCCGCCAGCCAATCTTGGAGAATTCGCCGCAGCGAACGCTCAGGCGCGAACGTCGGGCGCAGAATCCGGAGCCGCCGAATCGCCGCGAACGCGCCGCATTTGATTGACGCGCAAACGGGCATTCTCGCCCTGTCATGGATGGCCCCGACAGCTACCGGACGGTGAAAGCCGCGGCGTTTTTCGCAGCCATCAAAGCCGGGAACTTGAAGTCGGTCATGCCTATGGCTCCCTATTTTGACCTGAGCGCCTTGCAGAATGCCCACTCTCGCGACGCGCGATGGATTGGCCGCCGCACTCTCTTTATGTGGGCGTTCAACACTTCTTGCCCTGCGCCGAATTCCTGTTCAACAGGCCTCAACCGTCAACGCTTGGCGTGAAATCTTCGGGCAATTTTGCTTTCCACGGCTTTGGCTCTTTGGACGCGAATAAGACGGCCTTTGACGTCGCGGCCAGCAAGCACCTGCGGCTGGCTGACCCAATTGGAGTGGAAATGCTGAGGGCCGGCCTCTCGTTTCCATTGCTGCCCCGGGAGCGATTCCCTGCGAGCGCGGCGCTTTGAGAGGCCTTGGTTTTGCGCAAAGCGCTCACGCAGGCGCTGGCCGAAAGCTCCGCGGAGGCCCGTTTGGCCGAGTCTTCATTGTCCCCCGACGCAATCGGCGATTCAGCTCCGCCGCGGTCCTCCGCGAGGCCCGAGGCGCTGCGCACGCGACGCATTTGTTTGTTTGTTTTTGCCCAAAACAGGCGCCGCGATGAAACAATGCAATCCACAAGAGAGCGTCACAAAGAGCGAACCGGCCGCGGGCGAAGGGCTGTTTTTTCCGCCGCTCCGCCCTTCCTGGCCAGCTCGCTTGAATCGGGCAATTGCAGAGCTTTCGCCTCCGCTCCCCCAACCTGCGCCCGCAGCAGTTCATTCTCAGCCCGCAATTGAGCAAGCTCCATCGTTTGCTTGAGAAACAAGGCCTCCAAGCGCGCGCGGGTCGCGGGGCCCGCGACAGCCGCCAATTCGAGCGCCAAATTCTCCACAATGGCGTCCCCGGCTTTCGCAGCCAAAGAGTCGAGAATGCCCCACGCTTTTTTCTTCGTGAGAATGCCGTGAATGGTTTCGCCCGCCAAATTGACGATCGCGGGGTCCGAACGCTCAACGAGCCAAGCGACGCCCTCGTTTCGCTCCGGCAATCGCTTGGCCGCGATCATCGCCGGCGTCTCGCCCTTGGCGTTTTGTGCGTTTAAATCGCAAAAAGGCCCCAACGCCTCAACTTCCGCCGCGCTTCGCAATCCGGCGACCAGCGTCATGGCCGTGCGCCCCTTCGAGTCGCGCGCTTCGGTGTCGCACAAGAGCGCGAGCTGGGCCAGAATTTCGGCGGGCGCCACGGGCGCGGCCAGCAGAAGAGCGGTTTGCCCGGTGGCGCTGGTTTGGGAAAAATCGGTCAACGGCGCGAGAAAATCCACCATGGCCTTTTTGCCCGCGACGCTCAGGGACGCAGCCAAAGCGACCATCAATGCGTTTCTCCCCCTTGCGTTCACAGCGCGCGTGTCCGAAACCGGCGCCAAAATTTGAAGGCTCGTCAAATGCCCTTGATTGGCGGCATGCATGAAGGCCGTCCACCCATTGTCGTCCCGCGCCATTGGATCTGACACGGGAAGCAACGCGGCCACCAAAGGCGTCCGCGCGTGCGGAAAGGCGCGCAAAGCGCGCATCAAAGCGGTTTGGCCGCCTTGTTTTCCTCCAAAATGCACTTTTCCGCTGGCCCCCTTTGCGATCGCCAGGGCCACGTCCTCCACCGAGCCGCGCTTGACGGCCTCAAACAGCTCGTTGTCCAACAAGGACTGTGAATCCGTTGGCGCCGGGGCAATTTGTTTCGAAAGGTCGCCCGAGCCGAGAGCGCCGGCGGAAGCGATGGCCGGATCGGCGAGTGAATAGGCAACCTTGGTGATTTGCATGGCGAGCCCTTTTTTGCGCTGAATTTTTTGGTTGCTCCATTCTATCATGACGAGCGGCAGTCCGGGTCCACGGCCACTGCGCGAGGGCCAAGCGGACGACCGCGATCGAAATTCATGACAAGGAGGGAGCGCGTCAGGCCAATGGGGGTAAATCGTATAAATACATTTCGGACTGACGGCATGGAGGATATGGCCAACGGGCGATAAGATCGAAAAATCAATCACCGGAGCCTGTGAGCTCCTTCATTGAATCACCGAGAAGGGGCCCAACATGAAAAAAATTCAAGGTTTCACACTTGTCGAGCTTATGGTCGTGGTCGCCATCATCGTGATTTTGATGATGGTGGCGTTGCCGACGTACAACAACTATTCGACAAAATCCAAGTTCGCAGAAGTCGTGCTGGCGACGACTCCGACGAAAACCGCGATCAGCATCTGCGCGGAGTCGGGCGATTGCGTGTCCGGCGGGGCCATCTCATTGGGCGCGTCCGGAGGCGCCGCGATACCCACGCTGGCCCTGCTGTCCTCAGCGGCCAGCGTGGTGCCCACGTCCGCGAACCAAAGCGCGGCTTTCGTTTATGCGGTGACTGCGGCGGGCTACCAGGACAATGGCTACTCCTCCACGACGGCCACGACCATGGCCCAAAATTATGCGACTTCTAATTCCAGTGGCGCCGGCCCCTACATGGTCATGCACGCGGCAAATCCCCCCTGGCCAGCCAACACCTACTGCATCACGGGCACGGCGAGCCCGGGCTCGTGCTCCATTTTGCCTGGGACAACAGCCACCATCCAGTCCTACCTGAGCGCAGGAACCAACCCCTTTTATTCAGCGGGCGTTGGCGCCTCCGTCTCGACGCTCGCGAATCTGCCGTGCGTGGGGGCCGCCAGCACGGGGTGCTCGCCATCGACCAAATACGCAGCCTCCGTCTCGTATAGCGCATCCGGCGTCATCACCGGGACAGCGCAAACGACCTCGGGGCTGAACGCCGAGACCTTTGTTTTGGTGCCCGCGCTCTCAGGCGGCCGGGTGGATTGGTCGACTTCTGGCAGCTGCAAAACACGGGCGGGGGGCGCCCTTTGCTGATCGCGATTTTGAGCGCAACCCAGCTCAAACAAGCACAAATCTTCCGACACCGATGAAAAAACGCCGAAAAATTGAATTTTCGGCGTTTTTCTCACCCCTCGATCAGACAAAGCGATCAGGCGTTCGGCTTGCGCGGCGTCGGTTGATTTGTCGGTTGCGCGGCGTCGCCCGCGGCGGGTTTGGCTTGGATGCGGCCAAACAGCGCTTGCAAGGCTTCTTGCGAGGACTTGTCGAAACCCAACTTGGCGTTGATTTCGTCGTCGATCTTTTTGTTGAAATCCGATTCTTGATTCCGAATCAGCGCTTGTTTGTCGCTGTCGGACAAATTGCCCGCGAAAGCCAGCAGGGCATTCTCGGACTCCATCGGAGACGCGCCTCGGGCCTTGGCTTGATCTTGGAGTTGTTGCGCGAAGCCCGGGCCAAACACCGCGTCGATGCCAGAAGCGACGGCCTTCGCGATGTCAGCGGGCGAAGCGCCTTTGCCAGCGTTGTCAGGCGTTTGGTCGGTGAATTTTTCGTTTGCCATTTTTGTGTTGAATTTCTGGTTGTGGCGAATCGTCGCCCGTGTTTTTAATTCGCAAAAAAAATCGGCGCGAAAAGCGCAAAAGACGACCATTGTTTGCGAGCGGCGCGAGGCGCCCTTGCCTCTTCATTCTCTCGCGCCGCAAGGCCAAGAGCAAGGATTCACCCGCAATTGCCTTCGCCGTCGGTCTGAGAGGGTTTGCCCTGCTTCGACATGCGCTCTCAGAAGCGCGAACGCCGCCGAACCTCCATTGCGCGCCAATTCGCGCGTCTTTCCCGCCAAAAACACTCATGCGCCAGGACTTTTTTTCACGGCCGAGAAGTCCTTCTTCTCGGCCGGCTCGACTCCGCGTTGCGCCAACAACCGCTGCGCGAGGAGATCCACGGCCGCTGCCGAGCTTTTGGACGCATCCGCGAGAATTGTCGCGCCATTGCCTGCGGCCATTGTCGTGCCCGCAAGGTCGTTTTCTCTGGCTTCGAGCTTTTTGGCTCGCCGGTTAACGGCCGCGGCCTCGCCATAAGCCAACGCCACTTTTTGAGCGAACAACAGAGCCGTTGGATTTCGAATGGAATGGTTGTGTTTGCCGCGGTATTGGACCACACTCCACCGCGGCTCTTCCTCGCCGGACTTGCCACCCTGCCAAGACTCCGACTCTCGCCGCAACTCCAAAGTGCCCACGCGCTGCCCTTCTGGATCTTGGACGCTAAAGACGCGAGAAATGGCCTGCGCGCATTTCTCGGCGTAGCTGCTCACGCAATGGCTCATAGCGGCGCCCTCGTCATGCAGCGCGACGTGATCGGCGAGACCCACGGCCACCCAACCAGCGAACGGAGCCTCTTTGGCCTCCGCCAACGCCTTCTCATGAATCTCGCGAGCCAGGGACTTTGCGTCTTCGTCATTCGCCAACGCCCTCGCTTGCCCTTGCGCCTCGCGCAGTCCCTCCTCCAAACGCTGAGCCAATTCGATCCCCAACCCGTCCACGCGCTCCGCCGCCATGGGCCACCGGCCCTCTTTGATGGCGGCCTCGACGTCTTCGCCGCTCGCCGCGTGCCCCTCGCGAATCATTTTCGCGGCGGCGCTCCGAATGGCCGCGGCGTAAACAGAGGCGTCCTCCAACGCTTTTTGGCGAGCAAGCCTTTGGTGCCAATCCCTCATGCGCTCAACCAAAGCGCTTGTCCCAAACCGCTTGGGCAGGGCTTCTCTCGCGCCCAAATCCTGGCTCAGCCAATCGCCCAAGTCTGACACCATGCCTCCGACGACGTCGCGCGCCTCCAAAAGAGCCTCCCCCGCAAGACCCTGCGCGCGGGCCTTCGCTTCTTGCTCGAGCGCCCACTCCGCCAAGGCGCGAGTCACTTCCAACCGCGTCGCGCGCTCGGTGTCGCTCTCTTCGCGGCCCGGCAAGCACGATCGGCTGGTCTCCACGGCCAGCGCCCATTCGCGCGCGTCCTCCTCCGCGATTTTTTCAACGCGGCGCGGGTCAAACTTTTTCGGCTTGTTGTCCGCGCTGTCCGCGAGATGCTTGCCGATCCAGGGGCGGGGAGCTTTTTTGAAGGCCTCGGACACCCGGGCCCCATCCTCCTCGTTCAGCAAGGGCGTGGGCAGCCCCACCGCCAGCCCCACCTTTTCCCAAAGTCTCTGGGGCTTTTGCCTGTGCGCGGCGCGGCTCGGCCTTTTGGACACGCCCAACAACGCCGCGGCGCTCGCCTCAGAAAGCCCCGCCTCGGACGCCGCGTTGAAAACCAGGGCGATTTCGCGGGCCGCGAGGCTGCCCGCCAGCGCAAATCCGTGCCCCTGCGCCCTTTCGAACAGGGACGGGACGGCGTTCGACGGCATTCGGCGCAGCAAGCGCCAAGCGGCGTTTGTGAGGCCGTGGCTTTCCAAATGCGCCTTCAACCGCTGCTCCAGGCGCTCGGACATGGGCCAATTCATTCGCACCCCCGTGTGAACGGCCAGCTGTCCCGCGGCGCTTTGCGAGCGCAAGCGGGCCACTTCAAGCGGATTTTCCGCGACTTTGGACAGGGTGGCCAAAAATGACGAGCGCAGCCAATGCTCATCGCTTTCGAGCATCATTTCATTCGTGACTTGCGCGATGGGCGCGAAATGCCCCGCGGCGAGGCCCGCGCGTTGGTCAAGCTTCGCGCAGACGGCTTGCCAAAGCGCGTCGGGACGCTTTGCGAGAAGTTCGGAGCGATCGCCTTCTTGCGCCAACAGGGCGAGACGGGCGTCCTTTTGCGCAGCCGTCTCTCGCGCAAGCTCGGCTCCGGAGCGGGTGGACAGTTTTTTGATCAGTGAGAAAAAAGTTTCTTGGAGCATCTTGTCGCGGGCGTCCTTGTTCCTTTCCGAGACAGAGGCCTCGGACGAAAACCAACCCAAAGGCTGAGTGATTCCTTGCGCGAATCCATCGGCCATGCCTTCTTTTTGCCGCTCAATGGCGGCGTTCAAGAGATCCATCTCTGAGGGCTCGGCCAAAACTCGCCAGTTTTCTGCGCCAACGAGCACAGAGAAAGCGTTCGCCACCGCCAAGATTGTTTCTCCATTTTCTTCGCGACGCTCGCGAATCAAGGCATCCGCCCAGTCGGAGGCCGCGATTTCTTTCTCCACAGTCCGCAAAACATCCAGCCCCAACCGGCGTCGCGCCAACGCCGCGAATCCCTCCGGTTCGGCCTGCGTGATTTTTTCATGGACTTTTTCCAGCAAGGCCGCCCGTTCGCTCTCGCTCATAGGGCTCGCCGCCTCAAGAGCCATTTCAATTGGATCAGGGACCGATCCGCGGGAATTTTGCGAGCGAGAACGCATATTCCCCCAACTCTGCGTCGCCCATTGGCCCGCCAGCTCAGGCGCCAGCCCTATATCGGACAATTTTCTTTGCGTTTGCGCAAAAGCCGCGGCCCATTGCGCTGCCATCGTTTGCGTCAATTCGCTGAAATTGGCGTCTTTCCAGGCCGCGCGTCCAGGAACTTGATCCGCCGCGAGCCATCGATCGAAAAAATCCGCAGACAACATCCCAGCCGACCCATTGTCCTCGCCGGACAAAGAGGCCGCTTGAACCAACGGCCAAATGCCGGATTGTGGCGCCATTATTTCAGCCACGAATGCTTTTTCCGCCAAGCTCCCCAGCAGGGGAAGCCAATCATCCAGAGAGCGCGAGACCAAGGCCACTCGCTCGCTGGCCTGATCCCACCAAACGGCGGCTTTTTCTCGCGCGCTTTGTTCGGCCAGCGTCTCAACGCCCACCCCCTCGGCTTTTTGGATTTGCGCCTCGCTTCGCGCTATATCCTCGACCGCCGAGATTTGCGACAAGAAAAAATGACGAGCGCCCGCCAAAGCGATTTCTGGCGGGACGCCCTCGCGCTCGCACTCTTCAGTGAAAGCCACCCCAAACCGACGATTTGAAGCTTCCCCGCTCATCCCGCCCAGTCTGGCCGGGCGGTCATATCCAGTTCGCCACCCTTGGCCACCCATGGCTTCGCCCTCTTCCCGCAGATTGCTGGCCGCGGCCAGGGCGTCGCCCACGACACGAACCCAATCCCGCTCGTCGCCGTCCAAGAGAAGCCGCTCCATGTCAAATCGAGCTTGACGAATCCGCCCCCGATCCAGCGCGTGCATCAGCAGCTGCGACCAGCGCTCCGCCTCGCGCGAATTGAACGGCGCGGCGCGAAATTCGCGGTCAAATGATGCTCTGGATTGACTCCGTTCGCGCGAGCGTTCAGAGTTCATCCACTGATCCGCCACATGGGCCGTCGCCTGGACGAACTCCGGGCTGAATCCGCGCGTGAACGACTCGTGCATGGCCCGAGCCGCGGCCCCGCCAAGCGGCGCGCCCCGAAGAAAATGTGGCTCAGAGGCCTTCCCTTCTGTCGCGCGCGCAATCACCCGGAGCGTCTCCGCCACGCTCCACTGCGAGGCGTCAGGGCTTATCCCGTTTTTTTCAAACCACGCGCTTTCGCGCTCGGCCACAGCCTCATTGAACGCCGACAACAAAAGATCCTGCGCGCCCAACGCCTCCGGCGACGCGGCCGCGGCATGGCGTTGCTTTTGGATTGAGCGGCCCAACTCTTCCGCGATTTTTTCTGGCGACAGGCCTTGCCCGCCCGCCACCCAAGCCGACACTTCCTGTCGATGGCCCTTCTGGCGGGCTTTTTCGCGCCGGCCTTCCGCGAGCTTGGGCAAGCTTGATCGAAGCGAATCCACGCCAGAGCCGTTTTCTTGGTTTTTCGCGTTGTCGCGCTGATCGGATTTTTTTGGCATGTGGCGCGCAAAGCGAAAAATATTAGGGAAAAACAGCAATTGAGGCAAATGACCGACGCAATCGGCCCGCGCTCCTTGCATTTTACGTCGAAGCCCGTGTGCCAACAAGAGACAAACGGGCCGTTTCGCGCGTCGAGTCCTCTCAAAAAGCCCCGTCGATCAGCGGACAATCGAAACGACGGTTTTTTCTTGACCTCGTGCGTTCGCTCCGGCAATCTGGGCCTGCCCGCGCGGTGTCGTTCCCCGACAACCCGCGCTCCATTTTTGGCGCATTGGCCCTGCGCGGTTTCACTGTGTTTTCGAAGGGAGCCACCATGAGTTTCATTTCCCTGCGCGGGGGCAAACGTCGAGTGAAATCTCGCGCGGCCTCCTGGCAATTGGCGGTGGTGGCCGTCGTCACGGGCTGTGTTTTGCTGGCGATTCCGAAAGTCAGGCATTCGTCTTTGGCGCACGAAGAGCTCGTGGCGCTGCGAGCCCCCATGGAGCGCGCGAAAGCCGAAATCGAGGCCTGTGTCCATGACGGCTCTTGCCTGGTGTCGGCGCAAGGGCGTCCCGCGATTGACCTGAATCTCGCGGCCGCGAGCTCGGACCCCGCGGCCACGCGCATTGCATGCGTTTCGCCCAGCGCCCGCACGCAGTGTTTCGTGAAAAATGACGGCGTGGTGGCCTCCAGCGACTTGCCGGCTCTCGACGACGGGTCCGTGCGGCATGTTCAGTGGACGCCGCGAGTTCAACCCAAAAGATCCAACATGATCGTCGAAACGGTCGAAGGCGCGATTTCCCCCGCAGACACCGAGCCCGGGCATTGGGTGCTGTGGACGCAAACCGGCTCTTGCCGCGTCAACGAAGCGTTGGAATGCGACGAAGAGGCCTGAGCGCCGGCGCTTAAAGTGATTTTGGCCTTCTCTTGGCGGGCCGCTCTGAGCCCCAGTGTGTGGCCGGTTCTCGTCCAGTTCTGCCATCAATTTGGCTCTTTCCAGCTGGGCGTCCGCGCGCGGCCAAAACGTCGAGATGTCGCTCCATTTTCGCGATTTCCGTGCTCCTTGCGTTTTTCACTCCACAGACAAACAACAATGCGGCGACCCAAACGCCCAACACCAAAAAGCCCGCTGGCCAACACGCGCTTCATGCGTGTCGGCGGTCTTCTTCTTTTGCCAGCCGCCGGGCCAGCGCCCTGTTGCTTAGCACGTCGAGCGTCAGCGCTATGCCGTCTTTCTTTTCCTCGCTCAAAACGCTGCTTGCCCAAAAGCCGAACCTCGTGCGACAATTGGGTTGGGAGTTTTCTGGCTCGCGACCGCGAGCGGCAAATAGCCCTGGCCCTCAACGCATCCTTTTCCTGATTCCATGACCGACTCTCTTTGGCGCGATGCCCCCGACGAAGGCGAAAGCGATGAGCCCGATTTTCTGGCCGAGGCGCCGCTGCACGGAGAAGCCCGCACGGCTCTCTTTGTGGACATCCAGCGCGTCTCCGACAATCCGGACGACGAAGTCGCTTTGGCGGCCATTCGCGAGAACGCAGCGCGGCTTAGTCTGCCGCATTGCGACGTGGACTTGCAATTGGCTCTTTTTGAAGCCGCTTTGGGAACCAAAAAAGCGGCGCAAATCCTCAGCATTCTGTTTGAGGCGGGGCTTGATCCGCGCGCAACGGATGACAACGGGCAAACCGCCTTGAT
>Ga0209862_1000432_pt1 | contig 15469 bp, 15 predicted proteins | sample OrgsoiDNA_201061_FD_185809 | JGI IMG/M metagenome (GOLD analysis project Ga0209862, IMG submission 185809) | Permafrost soil microbial communities from the Arctic, to analyse light accelerated degradation of dissolved organic matter (DOM) -... | ecosystem: Environmental > Terrestrial > Soil >... | reverse complement strand
ACGAGACAAAAAAACTGTACGGTCTGGACGACCCTGCCTCCGCCGGATACGGGAGGCAGTGCCTGCTGGCCCGCCGCCTGATCGAGCGCGGCGTGCGCTTCGTGCAGGTGATCAACGGCGCATACCTGAGCGGCGAAGACACCTGGGATGCCCACGCCAATATCAACACCAACCACCGGCGGCATGCGCGCGAAGTGGATCGCCCGATCACCGGACTCATCACCGATCTGAAGCGGCGCGGGCTACTGGATGAGACCGTGGTGCTGTGGCACAGCGAGTTCGGCCGCATGCCGATTTCGCAGCGCGGTGTGGGCCGCGACCACAACCCGGGCGCGATGACCGTTTTTATGACCGGCGCCGGAATTGACGGCGGCCAGCACATCGGCCGCAGCGACGATCTGGGCTACAAAGCGGAGGAGCAGCCGGTGACCAATCACGATCTGCATGCCACGCTGCTGCACCTGCTGGGCATCGACCACAAGCGGCTGACCTTCTACTTCAACGGGCGCAACATGCGGCTGACCGATGTTTCGGGCGAGCTGATTCCGCAAATTGCCCGCGACAAGCAGCCGAAAGCGTAGTACGCTGTCCAAGGAGGAAAATCCAGATGAAGTTTTTATTCGCGGTATCGGCACTGCTGGCGGCGGCGCTTTGGCTTTCCGGCGCGGAGTCCGAAGTAACCTATGTAGACCATGACAAAGTAGCCGCCGCACTCGCCAAAGGCGGTCCGTTGGTCGGGGCTAAGGATCTGTTGGTCTCCGGCAGCCATCGCGACAAGGCGGGCCAGGTCGAAGTCCACGATAAGGAGACCGACGTCATTTACGTGGTTGACGGCGAAGCCACCTTCGTGACGGGCGGAACCATGATCGGCGGAAAAATGACCAGGGCCGGTCAGTCTCTGGGCACGGACATCAAGGACGGCGACACTCAACACCTGAGCAAGGGCGACGTCATCGTGGTTCCGGCTGGCGTCCCTCACTGGTTCAAGGAAGTTCCGAGCTCCGTCAGTTACTACGTGGTGAAAGTGCTGAAGCCGTAGCCGTGCCTTGAGCTGTGTCTTGTCGGCACTCCGCACTCAAGTCGGTATCGTCGGCGCCGGACCGGCCGGCCTGATTCTCTCGCATCTGCTGCACCTGGAGGGAATCGATTCCATCGTGATCGAGAGCCAGACGCGCAAGCATGTGGAGGAGCGCATCCGCGCGGGCGTTCTGGAACAAGGCACGGTGGATCTGCTCAACCAGGCGGGCGTGGGCGAGCGCATGCGGCGCGAAGGCCTGGTTCATCGCGGCATCGAGCTTCGGTTCAACCGCCGCGGGCATCGCATCGACATGCACGAACTCACGGGCGGACGCGCCATTACGGTATACGCTCAGCATGAGGTGGTGAAGGATCTGATCGGCGCGCGGCTGCAGGCGGGCGGACAGATCTTCTTCGAGGCCGCACAGGTGGAGATTCACGATTTCGAGAGTGAGCGGCCGCGCATCGCGTTTCAGCAGGCGGGCGCGGCTTATCAGATCGCGTGCGATTTCATCGGGGGCTGCGATGGTTTCCATGGAATCTGCCGGCCCGCAATTCCCGCGGGGGTGCTCCGCAGTTACGAAAAGGTCTACCCGTTTGGCTGGCTCGGCATCCTGGCGGAAGCGGCGCCCGCCTCGCGAGAGCTGATCTACAGCTGCCACGAGCGCGGCTTCGCCCTGCTCAGTATGCGCACTCCGCAAATCAGCCGGGTCTACCTGCAGTGCCGGCCCGATGAAGATCTTGCCAGTTGGCCGGATGACCGCATCTGGGAAGAACTGCAGCGGCGCTTCGAGACGGCCGGCGGTTTCCGCCTGAATCAGGGCCCGATTATTCAAAAGGGCGTGACCGCGATGCGCAGCTTCGTGGCGGAACCGATGCAGTTCGGGCGCTTGTTCCTGGCCGGAGACGCGGCGCACATTGTGCCGCCGACGGGCGCTAAAGGCCTCAATCTGGCGGCCGCCGACGTGCGCATTCTGGCGCGCGCGATCGCCGTCTGGTATCGCTCGGGCGCGGTGGACCTGCTGCAACGGTACTCCGAAATCTGCCTTCGCCGCGTGTGGCGCGCGCAACACTTTTCCTGGTGGATGACCTCCATGCTGCACCGCTTCGAAGGCGGCGACGGTTTCGACTACCGGCGGCAGTTGGCCGAACTTGAGCACGTCACCGCCTCCCGCGCCGCGGCCACCAGCCTGGCCGAAAACTACACCGGCCTGCCCTTCGATCTACCCGGAGAATGCGTGTGACTCGAACCACTCCTCAAGGGGCTGCGCGTCACCGGCAAGGTGGGATTCCGCACGCATCCGACGCTCGAGCACTTCCGTTTTCTGCGCGGCCACACGCACGCTATGCCAAAGATGACGATTCCTTCGGCATCTACGCCGGCATGAACACCGCGATCGGTGGGGTGCCTGAGCTTTTCCGGTCACGCGGCGGATTGGAACGAAGCGTGCTAGGATACCGGCGACTGTCTGTAACCGGAGACTCGTGCCTGACGTCGGGAAAAGCGTGCCGGCTGATTTGGCTTGCGGGACAACTTGTTGATTTCTCCACTTCGCGTCGCTCTCTTCACCGATTGCTTCAGCGAGGCCAACGGAGTAGCTACGCTCAGCCGGCAGTTCGCCGCCTTTGCCAATCGCCGGCAGCTTCCGTTCCTGTGTGTCCATGGCGGGCCTCGAACCCAGGTCGTTTGTCAGCCATCGTTCACGGAGGTGGAGATCAAACGCGGTCCGGCGGCATTTCCGGTGGACCACGATTTGTCCTGCGACCCCTTTTTGAGCCGCTACAAGAATTGGGTAACGGCGCAGGTGCGGCCGTTTGACCCTCATCTGGTACACATCACCGGGCCAGGCGATATGGGGATCCTGGGTCTTTGGGTGGCGCACACCCTTCGGGTCCCGCTGGTCGCGTCCTGGCATACCAACCTGCATGAGTATGCGGGACGGCGCTTGAACAAGCTTTTCTCGTTTCTGCCCGATACCTGGCGGAAGCGACTCTGCCTCACAGCCGAAGAACAGAGCCTGCGCGCGTGCCTGCGCTTCTATGGCCTGGCCCGCTTTCTGCTCGCGCCCAACGAAGCCATGGTCCATCTGCTGGAGGAGCGGACAGGCAAACCCGCATTCCCGATGGCGCACGGCGTCGATGCCGAAGCATATTCTCCGCAACGGCGCTGCCGCCCGGACCGCTCGTTTCGCATCGGGTATGTGGGCCGGCTCACTCCGGAGAAGAATGTGCGACTGTTGGTTGACCTGGAGAGAAGTCTCCTGGCACGGGGCCATCGCAATTTCCGTATGATTCTGATCGGTGAAGGAAACGAGAGAGACTGGCTCCGCAAGAACCTTGAGTTTGGCGAGACGGCGGGCATTCTCCGCGGAAAGGCGCTGGCCGAAGCGTTTGCCAATATGGATGTGTTTGTGTTCCCTTCCCGTACGGACACGTTTGGTCTGGTGCTGCTGGAGGCGATGGCTTCGGGCGTCCCGGTGGTGGTGAGTCCCGAGACTGGCGCCCGCGTGGGCGTTCGGCACGGTGTGACGGGGTTTCATGCGCCGGATTTGGATTCCTTCACTGAGAGTGTCGGGCAACTGATGAACAGTGAAATTCTGCGGCAACGGATCGGCGCCGCGGCCAGGGTATTTGCCTGCTCCAAAGCATGGGATGGCGTATTCGAGCAGCTATACCGAACGTACGAGTGGGGACTTGAAGCCGACGGCTGCAAAGCAGGCGATCGGGCGATCGCGGAGAGTCAGACGACGTCATAGCGCACCATGCTCATTCTCCCGTTTCTGTTCTTCTCGATTTACCCGGCTGCGATCCGGCAGGCGCCGGCTGGAACCGAAGTCCACATCCGGCTGACCACCACGGTAGGTTCATACGCCAGCCGGGCAGGCGCCGGCGTCAGTGCCGTTGTGATCGCCCCCGTACTGGTGGATGGCGAGACCGTCTTGCCGGCGGGGAGCGTTGTTTCCGGAAACGTGAGGAGCGCCAAACGCGTGGGGCTGGGGCTCCGCCATGAAACGGCCACACTCGACCTGGAATTCAACCAGGTGGCCCTTCCGGGCGGCGATCCGGTTGCGCTTGGGACGCGCGTAGCGGAAGTGGACAATGCCCGGGAGCGCGTCGCCCGCGATGGCAGGATACACGGCGTCCGGGCAACCGGCAGCGGTTCCTACCGTGTTAGCGGCTACGTCAGGAACTTGCTTTTTCGCTGCGAGCTGCACGCCGCGATCGCCTCATGGATCGTCAGGGCCGCGGTCATCAACCTTCCGGAGCCGGAGATCTATTTGCCCGCCGGCGCCGAACTCACGCTGACTCTGACCGAACCCCTGGTTCTCGTCTCCTTTGTTGAAGAGCCGGCCGGCAGCGCATTGCCCGGCGATGAGGGCGAAGACGAGCTGCACAGCCTGGACTTGAACAGCCTGGTGGCTTCCATGCCGAGCCGGACGCACGCCACCGCACGCCAGCTTCCGTCGGATCTTACGAACGTGGCGCTCATCGGATCTCGCGGCCAGATTGCCGCCGCGTTCACCGCTGCCGGCTGGACCGCGGCCCGTCCGTTGTCCTTCCGCCGCCGCGTTCAGTGGCTCCGCGCGATCGGCGAGAGACACGGATTCGATTCCGCGCCCATGTCTTCTTTGTCGCTCAATGGGGCGCGGGCGGACATGTCCTGGGAAAAGGGCCTGAACGACGTTTCCAAGCGCCACCATATCCGTTTGTGGAAGCAGGCGGGCGAGTGGGAAGGCCAGGATCTGTGGATCGGAGCCGCCACGCGCGACGTGGATTTCGGCTTCTTGCGGCCGGGCCGGCCTTTCACGCACAAGATCGCCGCCGACGTGGATCAGGAGCGCGACAAGGTCGCCTACGATCTGGCGTTTACCGGTTGCACGAACAGGCTGGACTGGGCCGCGCGCGCGAACGTTCCCAGAGTCACTGAGAACGGCACGGGGGACGAGATGACTACCGATACGAGGCTCGCGGTGGTGGAACTCAATAGCTGCCGCGCGCCACGTCTCTCAACCGAGACGATCGATACCGCGCCAGTGCCAATCCACGGCGGCAGACTGGCGCTCCTGGCGCGGCGCGAGATCCTCAGCGCCCGCAACGATCTCATCCGCAATAACTGGTATTGGCGAGGGTTTGAGGCCACCCGCTGGATGGCTGGGGTTCTTCGCACCCACCTGCGTGCCAGTTCCGGGCCCCGATCGTTCTTGAGCAGCTTCCGTCATTCGAGCCGCCGGACACCGTCGATTCAGACCGTCTCCATCACCCGGTGAGGCGCCTCGCGCTGTCCCGACCCTACTTTTGGATGTAAGGAATCCAGACCTCCATGGCGGTGGGCTCGCGATTGGACCACGCATAGTACGGAATCATGGTCAGGGAAACCGGATGGCTTGCCCGCTGTGCGCCCTTTGCGAATAACTGGTAGAGGGGCTGTTGCGAGAGCGGCGTTTCGTAAACGGCGCCGGTGTGCTTAAGGACCATGATGCCGCCCAGCAGATCTTTTTGCATCTCGGCGCGGAACTCATTGCCGGGTGCGCGGCCCACCACCATGGCGATGTCGTAGAGCGATGCGACTCCCGGCTGGTCCAGTCGCTCCACGCAGTAGACCAGGGGTCCACGCTCGATTGCCGCGCGGCCGCTGTCATCGGCCAGACGAGGGTTGGCCACGATCACCTGGGGCGTCATATCGAATCGCAGCCGAATCTTGTCGCCCGGCGCCCAGCGGCGTTCAATCGGCAGGTATTGTCCGGCCTTGACGCCGCTCACGGGCTGGCCGTTCACCGCCACCCGCGCGCCGGCGGCCCATTCCGGAATCCGGACGTAGAACGTGAACTGCGAAGCCTGATCCGGGGTCACGGCAAGCTCCACCTCGCCGTCCCAAGGGTAGTTGGTCTTCTGCGCCACCTTCAGCCCGGCGCCGTTTTCCAAGTGCCAGTTCAACTCCGAGTTGTCGTACAGGTGCACGTAGATGCCGTCCTTGCTGGTGCTGTAGAAGTAGCCGGGCAAGGACGCCAGCGTGCGCTCCAGGTTGGGAGGACAGCACGTGGTGTCATACCAGGGATTACGAATCGGCCTGTCCTCGCCCGGCACATATTCCAATGGATTCTGGTAACAGTACAAGGTTCCGTTGAGCGACATACCCGAATTGATGCCGTTGTAAAGGGCCCGCTCGATCACATCGGTGAAGCGCGCCTCGCCGGTGGCGGCCAGCATGCGCCAGTTCCACATCATGCTCCCGATGGCCGCGCAGCTCTCCCCGTAGGCTCGCAAATTGGGCAGCTCATAGGCATCGCCGAATGCTTCGCCGGCGCCGCGCGCGCCCACGCCGCCGGTGATGTACAACTTCGATGCCGTTAAATCTTTCCATAGGATTTCGAGCGTCTTCCAGTAGGCCTGGTCGCCGGTTTCCAGATAGTAATCCGCGGCCCCGCTGCACGCATACATGGCGCGTACGGCATGGCCTTCCAATTTGGTGCGGGACGTGAACGGGATTCCGCTGAACATGTAGACATAGCGGTCCGGCCGCAGCGGGATGCGCTCCGGATCGCCCTTCAGGATGTAACCGGCAAGGTCCAGGTAACGCTTGTCGCCGGTTGTGCGATAGAGCTCGATCAGCGCCAGTTCGATCTCGGGATGTCCCGACACGATGGGCTTTTTGTCCGCGCCCGGCCCGTAATTCTTGAGCAGAAAGTTATCCACGAAGCGGATTCCCGCGTCCAGGAGCTTGCGGTCTCCAGTGGCGCGATAGTAGGCTATGGCGCCCTGGATCATGTGGCCCAGGCTGTATAGCTCATGGCCGGTCTCTTGAACCGAAGCGCCCCGTCCGCCGGCCGTACTGGCGGTCTGCATGCGCATGGAGGCGCGATCGCCCTGATAGTAGGTATTCAGATACCCGCTGGGTTCCTGCGCGGCGACAACGTCGTCGATGAACTTTTCGGTCTGAGCGCGCAACTCGGGGCGGTCGCCCGATTGCAACGCGAAACCTACCGCCTCGGCCCACTTATAGACATCCGAATCCGAATACACGGGGCCCCTTTGCGGCGCGGCGCTCTTGCCGGTCAGCCGCCGAAAGTTATCCATCCGGCCATTGGCTTCGAGCAATTCGCGCATGGTAGGGATACTCTTTTCGACGTTGGTCTTTCTGCGCTGCGCCCAGAAGCCCTCGTTAATGGTGACCGCGTGGACGGGAATGTTGTGCAGTTTGGCGTGCGGAGAATTCGTCAGGTTCAGCACGCCCTGATCTTTCCAGGGCACTGCCGCATTTTGGCCGGCCAGCGAAAGCGCCCACAGCGCCAGAAGCAGCGAAGCTCGAATGAGAGACGGTGACATGCGGCGATTATCTGCCCGCGGCTGTTCCCTGTCAATCCTGACCGGTAACATCCGGTCCCGTCGCGGTGAGATCCACTTTCTCGTACACATCCGCAAGCGCGAGCCGGCAGCCGACGGATTGCAGGTCAAGCGAGTCTTCCATGCTGCTGACCGCGATGAGGCGCCAGCCGCCATCGGGCTGACGAGTAAATAATTCGGCGCTGACTTGCTCGGAAGAGACCAGCAGATACTGGCTGACTGACTCGACGGAGCGATAGTGCTTGAACTTGCGGCCCCGGTCGTAGGCTTCGGTGGAGGGCGAGAGAACTTCGACGATCAGGCTGGGATTGAGGAGAGTGTCGCGCCGTTCGTCCAGGAATTGCGGTTCGCCACAAACGACTGTGACGTCGGGATAGGTGTACAAGCCGCTCGGGCTTACGCGGACGCGCATGTCGCTCATGTACGCCCGGCAGGGCCGTGGGCGGAGCTGCTGGTGCAAGTCGCTGGTGCAGATTTCCCACGATCAGGTTATGGGCCTCCCGAGCCCCGGCCATGGCGAACATCTCGCCCTCATAGTATTCGCTTTTGAATTCGGCCTTACGCTCGATTTCCAGGTATTGTTCCGGAGTGAGGAATGTCTTCTGCACGCTAATACTCTGTCTTATCCGGCTTGTTCACCCATTCCTCAAACGGTTGCGCGGCGCGCTCATCCACCACGTGAACCATGGGGATGCTTCTTTGCAAGTGCGGCACGTCGATCTGCCGGTAGATGAACGAGTCGTCAAAGCCGGCGGCGGAGGCGGCATCGTGGGTGGCGGCAAAGAAGACGCGCGCGGGGCGAGCCCAGAAAATCGCTCCCAGGCACATGGGGCAGGGTTCGCAGGATGTGTAGATGTCGCAGCCAGTGAGCTGGAAATCGCCGAGCACGCGGCAGGCTTCGCGGATGGCTACGATTTCGGCATGCGCCGTGGGGTCGCTCGACCGGGTCACCTGGTTGGCTCCGGTCGCGATGACTATTCCATCCTTCACCACCAACGCCGCGAAAGGGCCGCCTTCACGGCGCACGTTTTCCACGGCCAGTTCAATGGCCTGTTTCATGAATGAGTTGGTCATTCGGCTCTTGAGCGCGCGTGCTGCCTCCCAATAGCCTACACGATAATTTACGCTTCGATGAGCCCGGCGCGTATGGCATACCGGACCATGCTGGCGGTTTCATGGACGCCGAGCTTTTCCAGGATGCGGCTGCGGTGCGAATCGGCGGTCTTGTAGCTGATTCCCAGGCGCGCGGCGGCTTCCTTGGTCGACCGGCCTTCCGCAACCAGGACCAAAACCTGCCGTTCGCGCTCCGTCAGTGCGAATACCAGGCGGACCGATTCCGCGTCGGGCGTGAACACATTGCGCCGGCGGTCGGAGATGTCGAATGCGGCGCCGATAAAGCCGGTAAACTCGCCGTCTTCCTCGAAATGCGGCGCCCCGTTGTCTTCCAGCCAGCAATATTCGCCATCGCTCCTCTGGATCCGGTACTGTATCCGGAAGGGCTGGCGGGCGGCGAACGCCTTCATGTAGGTTTCCTGGCAAAGATCCCGATCGTCCGGATGCAAGCCTTGAGCCCGGCCCTGGGCGATCTCCTCCCGCATGGTGCGCCCGCGGAATTCCAGCCAATAGCGGTTAAAGAAGGTGTAGTTGGCGTTATTGTCCGACATCCAGATCAGGATGGGGGCGGAGTCAGCCAGCCGATGAAACCGTTCCTCGCCGGTCCGCACCCTTGCCTGTTGGCGCTGGTTTTCCGCCTCCAGTTCCGCCAATTTCCGGCGCAAGGAGGTCACTTCATCGGCGAGTTGTTCGGTAGGCATGTGTGAAAGTGCCAAGTTCACATGATAGATCAGTTACTACTAGCCGTAAAGTACTAAATTCATAAATGTATGATGATTCTGTGGAACTTTTTGATTCCAGAGCGCAATCATGAATGAGAGAGCGATGACGCCCAGCCCGCCCGAGACGGATGATAAGCTGTTGATCCGCATTCGGAGTGGCGACGAGGAGGCCTTCGCCGCGCTTTACCGCCAGCGTCAGGCCGCCATCTATCGCTTTGCACTGCACATGAGCGGTTCCATGCCGGCGGCGGAGGATGTGGTTCAGGAGGTCTTCCTGGTCCTGCTGCGGGAAGATTGCGGATTCGATCCGGAGCGGGGAACGCTTTCCGGGTATCTTTTTGGCATTGCCCGCAAGTTGGTTTTGCGGCATGTGGAGCGCGGCCGGAGCGATGTGGCTTTGGAAAGCGAACTGGACGAGGCCGCGCTGCCCGAGCTGGCGGTGAATGACGATCCGCTGGCGGAGCTTACCGAGCGCGAAGGGATTGCGGCCCTGCGGCGCGCGGTTCAGGCGCTGCCGCGAAGATACCGCGAAGTCGTGATCCTGTGCGATCTGGAGGAAGTGGATTATGCCGACGCGGCGGTCGCGTTGGGCTGCCCGATCGGCACGGTGCGTTCCCGGTTGCATCGCGCGCGCGGGCTGCTGCTGGATAAACTCAATCAGGAGCGGAATCCCCGGCAGGCCATGAGAGGTCTGAGGCCGGTAAGGTGTCTGACATGAACTGCCAGGAATTCTGGAATACGATGCCCGAGTTTGCGGACCCCCGGTTGGGGATCGGGCAAGCCGCCCACGAACATTTGGAGCAATGCGCAGCCTGCGCCGCGCGGTTGAGGAGCCAGAGCGCGCTGAAGGCAGGGTTGCGGGCGGTGGCCGGCCAAATGAGCCAGGCAGGGGCGCCGGCGAGGGTGGAATCGCGGCTGAGGGCGGCCTTCCGGGAACACAATGGAATCCCGGCGTACGCGCCCGCGCGCGCGCCGAATTGGAACCTGCTCAGGAGGCCGATGCTGACGTGGGCAACGGCCGCGGTGATTGTCCTGGCGATGTTTCTGGTCCGGCAGCCGGCGCAGATTGCGGCCGATGGCGAGCCCGATGGCGTCACGGCTGGCGTCACGGCGGTAGCGAACAGCGGTTTCATTGCGCTGCCCGATGCCGCGGAAATCGGCCCGAACGAAGATGCCAACATGGTGCGCGTGGAGGTGCCGCGTTCGGCGATGATCGCACTCGGGCTTGAGGTAAATCCGGACCAGGCTTGGCAGCCGGTGCAGGCGGACGTGATGTTGGGCGCGGACGGCATGGCGCGCGCCGTGCGCTTCCTGGAGTGAAATACACCGACCTGGAGTGCAATACACCGATAGACGGCGATTCGTTTAAGGAGGAATTACAGAAATGCAGATGCGAAAGACGTTGATTGGCCTGGCGATTCTGGCCGCGGGCGCAAGCGCTCAGGGTCCCGGACCCGGACGCGGGGACCACATGGGATTCGGGCCGCCGCCGGGAATGGGCGCGCGGTTTCTTGGCGCGGAGGCCGGCATGCCTGGCCGTGTGGTGAGGAATGCGCCGTATGCGGCCGACATCGTGACTGAAAGCACCCGGACGTTGCCGGACGGAAACCACATCCGGCAGTCCACCACCGCCAAGGTCTATCGCGATTCGGAAGGCCGTACGCGAAGCGAACAGTCGGTGAACCTCAACGGCCTGGCAGCCAATGCCAACATGCCGCAGATGGTATTCATCAACGATCCGGTGGCTGGTTTGCACTATGCGCTGAACGCGAAAGACCGGACGGCGGTGAAGTCGAACTGGATGCCGCGCGGCCACGGCGGTCCACCGCCGAACCAAACCCAGGCCGATGGGTCCCAAGCCAATGGGGCTCAGGCAGCGCAGCGCCGGCAGCGCGGGGCATCCAACCCCAACGTCAAGACGGAATCGCTGGGCCGGCAGACCATCGAAGGCGTTCAGGCCGATGGCAGGCGGATGACCGTGACTATTCCCGTGGGCCAGATGGGCAACGAGTTGCCCATCCAGAGTGTGACGGAGATCTGGTACTCCGCCGACCTGCACACCGAGGTGCTCTATAAGCATTCAGACCCGCGCATGGGAGATACCGTCCGGAAACTGGCGAACGTCAGCCGTAGCGAACCCTCGCGGACTATGTTTGAAGCGCCCGCGGACTACAAAGTGACGGAAAGCGCGGGCCGAACGCGAGGCGGCGGCCCGGGACCGGCGAAATAAGCAAAGATTTCTCGCAAAGACGCAAAGTACCGCAAAGGCCGCCAAGAAGACGTGCATAGTTTTCTTGGCGTTCTTTGCGGTTCTTTGCGGCTTTGCGAGGAATTCTTAGAATCCCATCTTCTCCTTCTTGGCTTCCACCTTCCGCGGGTCCACGCCGTTCACCTTCAGCAGATCGCGCCACTCTTTGAAGGCCCCCTTGTTCTGGCGGTACGCAATCACGGCCAGGGCTTCCGGCACGCTGAAATCGAGTTGGGCCTTCAGCTCCTGCAACGGAGCGGTATTCACGTTGACCTTCGAATCGGCGCCGAAGTTTTGCGCCAGGTAGTTCACCACGGCCTCCAACTCGGCAGGCGTGCCCTTGGCGCCGCGATCCACCATGTCGCCTACGGAGTCCGACCATTCATCCTTGTCGTGCCGGACCTTGCGGAAGTTTTCCGGACCGTGACACTCGGTGCAAAGCCTGACGACGATTTCTTTGCCGGGCCCATCGGGCAGCAGCTTCGCGTCTTCGCCGGCAGCCATACACAAAGCCGCCGCGGCAACTCCCAGGCAAGCGACCATGCGTTTCACGGTTTCCCCCTCGGGATAGCGCAGCCGATGGATTTGGTAGTCGAGTACGCCACGCTCTTTCCCGACAGCATCATATCCAGGATCATGCGGACGTCGGACTGGGTGGCTTGCGGCCGGCTCTTGCCGAAGTCCACCACGCGGTTGTCGATCCGGCCCAGGTAAACGAGTCCTCCATCGGGCAGGAGGATGGCGGCCTGCGGAGTCACGGTGGCGTTGGTATGGCGCACCAGCACCTGTTCCGGATCGAGCAATAGAGGGAAGCCGTAGCGGTAATCTTTGGCATACACGGCCACTTCGGCCTCGGCAACACCGGGATCGGCCTGCACCGCGTATACCGCCACGCCGCGCGATGCATAGGCGTCGTGAATCCGGTTCATCTCCGGTACGTAGCTATTGCCGGCCGGGCAATCCGTGGTGACGAAAAATAGCAGGATGGCGCGTTGACCGCTCCACTCGGCGGGCGTGTGGACGCCGCCCTGGGCGTCGCGGAGACGGAATTGGAGAGGGGCGGCCCCTGCGGCTGAGAAAAACGGCGCGGAGCACAGCAGCAGCATCAGAGTTTGGCGCAGCATCCTTATATCTATTCTACGAAGCAAATCCGTTTCCACGGGGAATATCGTAATATCAGTCAAATGCACCGAAAGCCGATTTGCGTTCTGGCCCTGTGTGCCGCTTCGGCGGCCGCCCATCCGATGGGCAATTTCAGTGTGAACCATTACGCACGCATTGAGCCGGGGCCCCATGGCGCCAGGATCCGGTATGTGCTGGACCTGGCCGAGATTCCCACGTTTGAATTGTTCCAGCAATGGGGCCCGGCACACGATAAGGCTCTGGAGCAGGCCCGCCAGTGGGCGGCCAACCTGGCGATCGCGGTGGATGGCAAGCCCGTGTCCGTGCGCGTGGAGAAGGCCGAACTGTTTTTGGCCGATGGCGCGGCCAATATGAAAGTGGCGCGGATTGTGGCGGATCTGCGGGTAAGTTCGGCAACCGGCGCTCTGACGTATGAGGACCGCAACTACAACGGCCGCGCGGGTTGGAAGGAGATTGTCATCCGCAGCGGCCCCGGGGTGGAGATCCAGTCGGCCAGCCCCGCGGCCAGTTCGGCAGTGGGCGATCGCAGCGCGGAACTGACGGCTTATCCGCAAGACCCGATGCTGGCCCCGCCGCAGGATTTGCAGGCTGCGCTGCGGTGGACCGCGACGCCGGCGCCTGCTCCCGCAGTCAGCCGCACGCTGTCGGTACCGTCAGAATCGCCCGCAAGCGGGCCAGGCAGGCCAGGAGGCCTACCCCACGTTGCGAATGCCGCCGGGACGGTAGTGCGCGGCGACTATCTTTCCCGCCTGTTGAACCGCAGCCAGATCGGCTGGGGGCTGACCCTGATCGGGATTGCGGTAGCGTTCGGACTGGGCGCCGTGCATGCCATGTCGCCCGGCCATGGAAAGACCATCGTGGCCGCTTACCTGGTGGGTACGCGCGGCACATTCAAGCACGCTATTTTCCTGGGCGGCATGGTGACGTTCACCCACACCGCCAGCGTGTTTCTGCTGGGCTTCGTGACGTTGTTCCTTTCGAAGTACGTGCTGCCCGAAACGCTTTTCCCGATCCTGGGGACGATTTCCGGATTGAGCATCGTTTGGGTTGGCGCGGCGCTGTTCTTCCGGCGACTGCGGAGTGCGCGCGGCCGGCATCGTCACGATCATCATCACGAGCACGGGCACACGCACAGCCATGACGGGCATACTCACAGCCACGTTCCCGAAGGCGAAATCACGATGGGCGGCCTGATGGCGCTCGGAGCCAGCGGCGGTCTGGTGCCGTGTCCCTCGGCTCTGGTGCTTTTGCTGAGCGCGATTTCGCTGGGCCGCGCCGGCCTGGGGATGCTGCTGCTGGTCGGGTTCAGCGCCGGCCTGGCGGTGGTTCTGATGGGGATGGGGGTGCTGGTGCTGTGCGTTGGAAATCTTCTCCCTGCAAGCCGGCGGGTCACTGGGAGCAGGGCATTCCGCCTGCTGCCCGTGGCCTCGGCGGCGCTGATCACCTGCATCGGCCTGCTGATGACCGGGGTTTCGCTGGGCATCATTCGACCGCTTGCCTTAGGTTGAAACGCGGGGATGAAACGCCTCCGCTAAAATTGTGCTTGACTCTGACGTAGCGTCAGGCCCGAGCATGATTACGGAGGGGAGCACGAGTGAAACCGCTGTACCGGGTGCAGGACTTCGCCGAACTGGCAGGCGTTACGGTGAGGGCCCTGCACCACTATGATCGCCTGGGTCTGCTGAAACCCCGGCGCACGGATGCGGGCTACCGTCTGTACGGCGACCGCGATCTGGAGCGTCTGGAGCAGATTGTGGCGCTTAAATTCCTTGGACTTCCCTTGAAGCAGATCAAGGCCCTGCTGGACCGGGACGCTCTCGATTTGCCCGATGCCTTGCGCGTGCAACGCAGGCAACTCGAGCTAAAACGGTGTCTGCTGGATCGCGCCATCCGCGCCATTCAGGACGCCGAAATGACCTTACAGCCCGGCCAGCGGCCCGAAGCTGCTGTTTTAAAAAAAATCATCGAGGTGATCGAAATGCAAGACAACCAGGATTGGATGGCGAAGTATTCAAGCGACGCCGCAAAAGAGAAGATGGCCGCGCGCCGGCAGGAGTGGACTCCGGAACTGCAGGAACGCGTATCGAGGGAGTGGAAGGATCTGTTCCGCGATGTGGAAGCCGCGCTCGGCCAGGACCCCGCGGGGCCGGTGGCGCAAGCCCTGGCGGTACGCTGGAAGAAGCTGGTGGAAGAATTCACGCTGGGAGATCCGGACCTGACGAAGAGCGTCGGCAACGCGTGGGCCGACAAGCCGAACTGGCCGGCAAAAGCGCAAGAGCAGGCGCAGCCGTTTAGCGATACCCGGGTGTGGGAATTTATGGGGCGGGCGATGAAGTGCGGGGACGGCAAACCGTGATAGCCTGACTTGAGGAGAAAACCACCCATGAAGAAAACGATTCAGCTTTTGTTGTGCGGCCTTGTCCTGTCAACCCAGGCTCCGGTGTTTGCGGCGGAAGGCAGCATGACGCCGGCCGAGCGCGCTTATTTGCTGGAGCAGCTTGAGACATCCAAGAAGGCGATGCTGGCGAGCATTCAGGGGTTGAGCGCCGATCAGTGGGCCTTCAAGCCCGCGCCCACCGTGTGGTCCGTGAAGGAATGCGCGGAGCACCTGATTCTGGCGGAGGACTATATCTTCGGCGCCACGCAGCAGATTCTGAAGAGCCCGGCGGTGGCGCGTCCGGCCGGCTCCAATGAGGAGATGGATCACAAGCTGGTGGCGGGCGTGCAGGATCGGTCGAAGAAGGCCACGGCGCCCGAACCGATCGTACCCTCCGGTAAGTTTGCCACGCCAGAGGAAGCCGCGCGCGAGTTCACGGCCCGGCGAGACAAGACCATCGCGTACGTCAAGAGCACCGATGACGATTTGCGCGTGCACGTGGGGCCA
>Ga0209862_1000427_pt1 | contig 15538 bp, 21 predicted proteins | sample OrgsoiDNA_201061_FD_185809 | JGI IMG/M metagenome (GOLD analysis project Ga0209862, IMG submission 185809) | Permafrost soil microbial communities from the Arctic, to analyse light accelerated degradation of dissolved organic matter (DOM) -... | ecosystem: Environmental > Terrestrial > Soil >... | reverse complement strand
GCCCGGCCGAGACGAGATTGCTCTCGAAGGCGTGACGCAGCAAGCGTATCAGCAGGATGTCGCATAGCCTGTCGAGCACCAGTTGGTGGCCGCTGGCGCCGTGTTCGGCTTCGTCGAACAGCATGTCGAGTGTGCCGGCCAGGGACGGTAGCTGGCGCAACCGGATATGGATACAGGGCGGCAACGCGACCAGCACGCTGGCGTCGTCGCCGCGCAGGTGGATGCTGGCACACAGCAGCTGCGCCGGTTCCGGCCCGGCCTCAAGGCCATGCAGGCAGGGCCCCGGATAGAGCACCAGGCTGGGCTCGTCGACCTTCAGCAGCGTGCCATCGGCTTGGCGGAAGCCTACCGCACCCTGGCGTACCAGGTGCAGGTGTCCGGTGCGCGGCCGGGCGGGGAAATGGTTGCTGGCGCAGAACTGCCCATTAAAAAATGTTTCGCTGGAAAAGCCAAAACGCGTCAGCAGGACCGAAAGACGATCCATCAATAGCTCCTAAGTGTCGTGGTAAGTTATGCCGGCCCACCTCGTCGGCCAGCGCTCACACCCGGCCCAGTACGGCCGCCGCCGCGATCAGCTCGTCGATCAGCGCCAGGGAGCTGCAGTCGCTCAGCGCATAGCGGGCGAACTCGGGCCGCGCGGAGTAACGCAGCAGCGTGCCGGGATTGAGCCTGTCCAGATTGGTCTGGCTCATGGTCCAGCCGGCGTAGCGGCGCTCGCTGATTTCCTGGTAGTGCAGCAGGGTGACATCGCGATGGCGCGCATCGCCGAGCAGGCGGGCGTCGGGGCGGTTGACCTGCTCGCGGCCGCCTTGGAGCATTTGCAGGTACAGCTTTTCACTGTGGCACAGGACTCCGGTGATGCCGGTGCGGTCCTTATGCTGTGCTTCATGCATGGTGGTTTTCCGGTGTTTCATGATTGAATCGGGTGGCTGCCTAGCCCAGCAAGACCGGATTGCGCTGCCAGATGCTCAGGCAAAGCAGGCCGGCGAAGCTGACCCAGGCGAGGTAAGGCCACAGCAGGATGGCGGCCAGGCGTTCGCAGCGGCCGAACAGCGCGATGGTCGCGGCGATCATCAGCCATAGCACGACGATGCAGGCGCAAGCCGGCGCGCCGAGGTGCCAGGCGAAGAACAGCCAGCTCCACAGCGCGTTGAGCGCCAGCTGGCCGGCGTACAGCAGCAGGGCCGGGGCCGGGCGCGGCACGGTGACGCGGCCGACGCGCCAGGCCGCTACCGCCATCAGCAGGTACAGGACGCTCCAGACCGGACCGAACAGCCAGGCCGGTGGCGCCCAGGCGGGCCGCTCCAGCTGGGCGTAAAACTGCGCCGCCCGCGCCGAGGCCAGGGCGCCCAGCGCGGCGGCGACGGCGGTCAGCAGCAGCCAGCCGATGAGGGATGGGATGGCGGCACGGGCCGGCTTGGGCGCGGTCGCGGCGCTCATGCCCGGCTCCCGTCGGATGGATCGCCGGCGGCCGGAAGGGGCACGCGGAAACGCCCGCGCAGCCAGCGTATTGGCGCGCCGATCAGCGGCAGCTTTGCCAGTAATTCCTCGGTAGCGTCCCAATAGTCGCGGTGCAGCACCACCAGGCCGGCCTGGTTGAAGCGCAGGTGGCTGCCGCCGGCAATCTGGTAGGGCTGGCCGCGCAGCTGGAACGTGAACAGCCAGGTGACGAAGGCCTGCTCGCCCTGCACCAGGCGCTCGGCGATGATGAAGCGCGGCTGCTCGGTGTGGGCGAACATATGGCGGAAGATGGCCTCGATGGCGGCCACGCCGCGCACGTCGTTGAACGGATCGCGAAACTGCGCGTCGGCCGCGTACAGCTCGGCCGTGCGCGACAGCGTCTCGGGCGTCAGCGTGACATACCATGTCAGCAGGGAGTCAAGATGGTTCATGTGGGCATCAGGTGGGTGAGCGCGGCGAATTGCAGGCGATAGGGCAGCCAGCGCAGCAGCTTGACCAGCAGCGTGAAGCGCTTGGGAAAATGGATCTCGAAGTCGCCGGCGCCGAGGCCGCGGCGGATATGCGCGGCGGCGGCCTGCGGCGTTTGCAGCGCCGGCATGGCGAACTGGTTCTGCGCCGTCAGCGCGGTTTGCACGAAGCCCGGATTGATCAGGTAGACGCTCAGGCCGCGCGGGCGCAGGTCGGCGTACAGCAGCTCGGCCAGGTTGATCAGGGCCGCCTTGCTGGGGCCGTAGACGCTGGCGTTGGGCAGGCCGACGTAGCCGGCCACGCTGGCGACGACGGCGATGGCGCCGCTGCCGCGCGCCAGCATGTCCGGCAGGACCGTCGCCAGTCCGGTGTAGACGCTGCCGACGTTGACGGCCAGCGTGTGGGCGGCGCCGTCGGCGCTGACCTCCCAGCTGCGTTCGGGGTGATAGGCGGCGGCGCAGAAGACGATCAGGTCGACGCCGCCGGCCTGGTCGCAGATGGCTTGGTAGCGTTCGCGCCATGCCTGCTGGTCGAGCACATCGAACGGCGCGACGATGGCCCGTGCGTGGCCGGCGGCGACGGCCTGCAGGCGGTCGGCGCGGCGGGCCGACAGCGCCACCTGCGCGCCCGCCTGCAGCAGTTCGACGGCCAGCGCGGCGCCGATGCCGCTGGAGGCGCCGATCAGCCAGACGCGCTGGCCGCTCCAGGCGGCGATGGGCCGGTTCAGCGGGCGCATGCGCGCCTCCGGAACATCAGCGTGACCTGGCCCAGCTCGATGCCGAACTTGGCCATGCTGGCGCGGTTGAGCATGGTGCAGTCGTCCATCAGGAACATCCAGTCGTCGAAACGCATTGCATAGGTGCTGCCGTCGACCGGCAGCAGCAAGGTGTATTGCCAGCGCAGCGCGTTGCCGGCCAGCTCGCCGCGGGCCTCGCCCTGGACGTCGTCGGCGGTGCCGCGCCAGCCGCCGTCGGCGGCGCGCGTCAAATGCCAGACGCGGCGCTGGTTGCTGCCGTCGTCGTAGTGGAACTGTTCGTCCAGCGTCAGCGTGCCCTCGCCGCTGGTGCCGGTGATGACCACGTGGAAGCGTTTGACCACCGTGCCGCCGCGCTTCTGGAACATGCCCCAGGCGTCGGTGGTGCCGTTGAAGTAGGCGGCCAGGTCGAGCGCCGGCTGCTGCGTCCGGTATTGCTGGACGTCGGGTCCGGCGCAGCCGGCAAGCCAGGCCAGCGCAAGGCCGGTCAACAGGGATTTCATGGTGAGCTCCGATAACGTAGGGCGGGTGTGGGCGTGGCAGTCGGCGGGCCGCGCCACAGCGCCGCCATGGCCAGCAGTTTGAACAGGCAGGGCAGGGCCGCGTAGACCAGCGGCAGGGCGGCGCCGCCCGCCGCGCCCGGCCGGTAGCCCAGCGTGGACAGCAGCGGCAAGGCCAGGCCGGACAAGGCCAGCGCGAGCTTGCCCAGCAGGGTCAGCACGCCGTAATAGGCGGCCGGCGCCTCGTCGGCGGCGATCATCTCGGCCAGCAGCACCGGCGGCATGGCCAGGTCGGCGCCCAGCGCCGCGCCGGCACCGAGGCAGACCGCGAAGTAGGGCAGCGTGTCGCCCGGACCGAGCAGGCCGGCGCCGGCAAAGCTGGCGATGGCCAGCGCCATGCCCAGCCGCCAGCACCGCAGCACGCCGATGCGCCGCGCCAGCGCGGTCCACAGCGGCAGGCCGCAGGCGGCGGCGACGAAGTAGCAGCCCAGGAAGGCGCCGGCCAGCGGCGCCGCGTGCAGCTGATCAGCGATGAAAAACAGCGCCAGCGTCGCCGGCAGCGAGACCGAGCAGGCGTTCAGGAAGTAGGGCGCCAGCAGGCGCCGGAAGCCGCGGTTGGCCGCCATCCGGCGCAGGGCGGTGCGCCAGTCGCCGGCCGGCCTGGCGCGTCGCGGCCAGGCCGGCGCCAGCTTCAGCAAGGCCAGCACGCCGGCCAGCAGCAGGACCGCGAACAGCAGGCTGTAGTGGCCCATGCGGGCCGGCATGCGGGCGACGTCGCCGCTCATGATGGTGGCGGGGATCACGCTGGCGATGATCATGCCGGCCAGTCCCGCCCCTTCCCGCCACGCTGCGGCCGGCAGCAGCGGCGCGCCCGACTGTGTGCCGCCGCCGGACAGGCGCGAGCCCCACGCCAGGTAGGCGATGTTGAGCATGCTGTGCGCGCTGTAGGCCAGCACCAGCATGGCGCCCAGCCACCACGCCGCCGGCACGCCGGCGGCCGGCGCCATCCACAGGCCGGCAAACCCCAGCGCCAGCATCGTGGCGCCCAGCGATAGCCAGCGCGCCATGCCGCCGCGCAGGCGGTCGATGGTGTGGCCGAGCAGCGGATCCTGCAGCGTGTCGATCAGGCGCGCCGCGAACAAGACCCAGCCCAGCTGCGCCAGCCCGACCCCGCGCACCAGGTTGTAATACGCGGCCACCTGCACATACACCGGCAGCGCGGCCATCGCCAGCGGCAGGCCGAGCAGGCCGTAGGCGGCCAGCCGCCAGCCGGGTGGCGCGCCGGCCTGTGTCGTCAAGGTCGGGATCACGGCGCCGCTCCCATCAATTGGCCGCGCAGGTCCGGCTCGCGCGTCGCCGGGTCCAGCCAGATGGCGAAGAAGGCATGGGCCAGGCGCGGGTCGTCGATGTCGGCCAGCAGGCGCTGCTGGTTGTAGAAGCGCGCGCCGTGGCCGGGCAGATACACGCCGATCAACTCGTCGCCCGGCGCCACGTCGGTGAACGCGCCCAGCAGCGCGAGCCGCCAGCGCGCCAGCGTGGCGTCGTCGACGGCGCCGCCGCCGAGGCGGCGCATTTCCGACAGGCTGGCTTGCACCAGGCGCTCGCGGCTGATGCTGCGCTCGTAGCGCAACTGCAGTGCAAACGCGCGCTCGGGCTGGAAGGGCTGCTGCTCGGCCCACAGCGTGGCGTGGTAGATGCGCAAGCCCAGCCAGCGCATCTCGCCATCGCCCAACGCCAGCGGCGGGTGCAACTCGTCGCGCCAGCTGGCCGCGCTGCACAGGCCGCATGCCAGCAGGCCGGCCAGCAGGCAGCCCAGCAGGAGCGGCCGGCCGGCGCGCGGCGGCGGCCTAGACCTTCTGGAGCAGGAATTGGACAACATCGGTTCTTCCCTCGTCGAAGGCGGCTTCGCAGTAGGCGAAATACATCTGCCAGATGCGCATGAAATGCTCGTCAAAGCCCTGCCTAGCGATCTGCTGGCGCTGGGCGTGGCACTGGCCGTCCCAGCGCCGCAGCGTTTCGGCGTAGTCGCGGCCGAAGGCGTGGCGCTGCAGCGGCCGCAGGCCTTCGCGCGCGGCGTGCCGTTCGAAGCGCTCGATGCTGGGCAGCATGCCGCCGGGGAAGATGTACTGCTGGATGAAGTCGGTGCTGCTGCGATAGCGCGGGAAGTGCTGCTCGGCGATGGTGATCGACTGCACCAGCGCCTGCCCGCCCGGCTTCAGGCGCGCCTGCACCGTCCGGAAATACTGCGGCCAGTATTGCTCGCCGACGGCCTCGAACATTTCGATGGACACCACGGCGTCGTACTCGCCGTCCAGGTCGCGGTAGTCGCACAGCTCCAGCCACACGTGGTCGTCCAGCGCCAGCGTGGCCACGCGGCGTTGCGCCACTTCCAGCTGGGCCGGCGAGATCGTCACCCCGTGCACGTGGATGCCCAGCCGCGCCGCGTGCTCGGCGAAACCGCCCCAGCCGCAGCCGATTTCCAGCACCCGCTGGCCGGCCCGTAATTGCAGCGTGTCGATGATGCGCTGGTATTTGCGCTGCTGCGCGCTGTGCAGCGACAGGCTGAAATCGCCGTCGAACAGGGCGCTGGAATAGGTCCAGCTGGGGTCCAGCCACAGCTGATAAAAATCGTTGCCGATGTCGTAGTGGGCGTGGATATTGCGCTGGCTGCCCTTGCGGCTGTTGGGCCGCAGCCAGTGGCGCAGCCGGTACCAGCAGCGCGCCAGCGCGCCGCCGAACACCAGCTGGTTCAGCGACGCCTCGTTGCGCAGCGCCAGGCGCAACAGCGCCGTCAGGTCGGGCGTGTCTATCCAGCCGGCGGCATAGGCCTCGGCGAAACCGATGTCGCCGGCGCGCATGATGCGCTGGCAGGCGCGCCAGTCATGCAGCTGGAGGGTGGCACCGGCCGGCGCGTGCGCGTCGCCAAACAGCATGCGCGTGTGGCAGGGCGTGATCAGCTCCAGATGCCCGTGGCGGATGTTGTTGAGCAGCGCTAGAAACAAGCGGGCGCCGGCGGGCGCCGCCAACGGTTGGGTCGACAAGGTGCTGCGGTTCATCGGGCGGTCTCCTGGTGCACGGTGGTATGTTGGATGGGGAGGGGCGGCTTGCCGAAAAACGGCACACGCTTGCGCCACAGCTTCAGCGCCTGCCAGTGGATGCGGGCGACGATGCCCAGCCCCAGCAGCGGGTAGCGCAGCAGCGCGCCGATCAGCAGGCGGTCGCTCATCGGCGCCGCGCGTCCGCTGAGCACGGTCCTGATCAGCAGGCCGTCGGCGTCGTGGTAATCGAGGCCGGTGCGCTGGCGGGCGCCGCCGAGCCGGAAGCGGAAGCGGTAGTGGCCCGCGACCTGGCAAAACGGCGATACGTGCAACTGCTTGACGGCGCCGGCCGTGCCGTCGGCGCCGGTGCGCAGCAGATAACGGTGGCTTTCCCCGAAGGTGTTGTTGACCTCGGCGAGCACGGCGCGCAGGCCGCCGTCGGCGTCGTGGCAATGCCAGAAGCTGACCGGATTGAAGGCATAGCCCATCACGCGCGGGAAGGTCTGCAGCCAGATCTCGCCGTCGGCGGCGATGTCGTGTTCGCGCAGCAGCGCGCGCATCCACGCTTCCAGACTTGAGCCGTCGCGAGGGCCGTAGTCGCGCCGCCGTATCGACAGCGGCCGCCAGCGGTCCACGCCGAAGCAGCGCGTATTGCAGTCGTCCAGCCGGGCCAGATTGAGGCGCAGGTAAAACACCGGGTAGACGAAGCGGTGCGCGACCGGCCGCAGGCGCGCGTGCATCACCTGGCCGTGCACCAGCTGGGCGGCGGCGCTCATGGCAGCGTGGCCCAGGCCGGCGCCACGTCGAAGGCGGCGGCGATGCGCAGCGCCGATTTCAGGCCGTCCTCGTGGAAGCCGTAGCCGGTCCAGGCGCCGGCGTACCAGACGCCGCCGCTACCCTGTAGCTGCGGCAACTGGCGCTGGGCGCGCACCGTGGCCTCGTCCATGATCGGATGGGCGTAGTCGAATCGCGCCAGCACCCGGTCGGCGGCGGGCGGGACGTGCGGGTTGAGCGTGACCATCAGCGGCGTCTTGAACGGCAGCGCCTGCAATTGGTTGAGCCAGTAGCTGACGCAGACCGGGCGCTGGCCGCCGTGCTGCGCGCCGGACAGATAATTCCAGGCCGACCAGACCTTGCGGCGGCGCGGCATCAGGCCGGTGTCGGTGTGCAGGAAGGCGACGTTGGGCTGGTAGCGCACGCCGCCGAGGACGGCGCGCTCGCCGGGGCCGGCGTCGGCCAGCAAGGACAGCGTGGTCGGCGCGTGGGTGGCGAATACCACCGCGTCGAAGGCCTCGTTGCCATCGGCGCTGCTGACCATGACCGCGTCCGCGCCGCGCCGCACCGCCTGCACTGGCGTGCGCAGCCGGCAGTCGGCCAGCGTGGCGGCGATCTTGTCGACGTACTGGCGGGCGCCGCCGGCGACGGTGCGCCACTGCGGCCGGTTGGTGATCTGCAGCAGTCCATGGTTGAGGCAAAAACGTAAAAAGGTTGTTGCCGGGAAGGCGAGGATGTCGTTCGGCGAACTGGACCAGATGGCGGCGGCCATCGGCAGCAGATAGGCGTCGCGGAACGTGGCGCCGTAGCGCTGCTGCTCCAGCAGGTGTCCCAGCGTCAGGCCGGCCGATTGCCGCAGCAAGCGCTCGGCGTGGCGATTGAAGTGCAGGATGTCGCGCAACATGCCCAGAAACGACGGCGAGCATAGATTGGCGCGCTGCGCGAACACGGTGTCGAGATTGCTGCCGGCCCATTCCAGCGCACCGTCGTCCATCGAGACGGCAAACGACATGTCGCTGGCGATGCTGGCCACGTCCAGTTCGGCGAACAAGGCGATCAGGTTGGGGTAGGTGCGCTCGTTGTACACCAGGAAGCCGGTGTCGACGCCGTGGCTGCGTCCTTCCAGCGTCACATCGACCGTATTGGTATGGCCGCCAAGGTAGTCGCCGGCCTCGTACAACACGACATCGTGCTTGCGGCTGAGGAAATAGGCGCTGGCCAGCCCGGAGATCCCGGAGCCGATGACGGCGATGCATTTGCGTGACTGGGTCATGAGTTTTTATGGTTGTTCTGGTGGGGTTTCTACCGACGTGCTAATATTACTACTACCAAAACACAAAAGCTACTGATTAGTAGCGAAAATTTACCAATGAGTATCATTCCAAAATTAAGCTTTAAAAATCAAGCATTTAAGTTGCGCGAAAATGCCATCCTCGACGCCGCGACGGCGGTGTTGAGCCAGAAGGGCTATGACTTGATGACCATGGACGATGTCGCCGGGGCGGTCGGCATCTCCAAGCCCAGCCTGTACAAGCACTTCAAGTCGAAGGAGGAGCTGGTGAGCGAGGCCTTGATACGCCTGCTCGACGGCGCGATCGACTACGTGGCCGCCATCGATCCCGCGCTCGGCCCGCTGCAGAAGTTGTCGGCCTTGCTCGAATGGGCCTTGCGGGTGCGCCTGGACGGCGGCCTGCCCTTCCTGCCGTCGACCAGCCCGCACGTGCGCGACATGCTGACCCGCAATGTGAAGTACATGCTGCGGGTGATGAAGCTGAACCGGCAGGTGGAGGCCATGATCAAGCTGGCGCAGCAGCAGGGCCTGTTCAACCGGGAACTGCCCACCGATGTGATTTTATTTAGCTACTACGCACGCACCTGCGATCCAGCGGTGGAGTACCTGCAGAAGTACAGCAAGATGACGCCGGACGATATCGTGCGCCACATGCTGACGGTATCATTTGCGGGCTTCCACTAGCTCGCGGCGGACGCTCGATGCCCGATGCGATGCGCCTGACGCGCCGAGGGCATCAAGCCATACCGGCGCGTGGCGTCCGGATGCCCGTCTGGCGCGGCGCCCAGTAAATGCAATTAAGTTGCATTAATATGCGGGGTGGCGAGCCGGTCCCGGCGCCACGTCGCCGGCCGTTTGTTAATGCAATTGACTTGCATTAAAAATTGAAGGGCGGCAGGCGCCGCCGCGGCGCGCGGTCGCTCAGTCTAGCGCTGCTTGTTACAGTGCGGGCACAGTCCCTTGATCAGGAAGTTGATTTCCTGGCTGACGTAGCCTTCCGGCAGGGTGATTTTGCGCGGCAGGGCGACGTCGTTGAAACAGCTGATGTTGTCGCAGCGCAGGCACTGGAAGTGCGCGTGTTGGTGCTTGTCGTGGCCGGCGCCGGCGCTGAAGCGCCACACCTGGTCGCCGCCGGCGATGCGGTGCACCAGCTCCTGGTCGGCCAGCCATAGCAGCACGCGGTACAGCGTGACCGAATCGAGCGACGGTTGCGGCAGGCGTTCCAGGATCTCGCTGTGCGTCAGCGATTTTTTCTGCGACAGCAAATAGCTCAGCACGCGGATGCGCGGCTGGGTGACGCGGGCGCCGGTGTCGCGGATCAGGATTTCGGCTTTTTTGGCTGCGGCTGCGGACATGGAACGGTCATCCTGGATAGAGCCGTATGCTATCACGACTGGCCGCGCGTTCAGGCCTGGGTGTTGATGATGTTGCCGCTGGTGGGCAGCGCGTTATCCGCAGCCAGTTTGACGAGTTGCTGCTGGATTTGGTTGGCGCTGCTGTCGTCCTTGTCATCCTTGTCGTCCGTCGACTGGTCGCGCAATTTCAGCAGATCGGCCATCGACGTTGGCAGCACCGTGGCCGGGGCGGCGTTGGGCTGCGAATTGCTGGCGTCGGGCGCGACTTTGGCCGAAGCGCCGCCAGAGGAGGGCAATTGTCCTAGTGCAATCAATTCCTGCATTCTCTCCGTACCCGACTTGCTGATGGTAAGCGCGCTCATAAGTTCCTCTGTTTGTGGTTGATGGCGCAATGTTACTTTTGGTATGCGGCATTCAAATGCCGGAGCTGAGGCGTTTTTTCCCTTCAGTTTTCAGCGTGCATTTTCAGCCGAGATTAGGCGCGCGAGCCGGGCTGGCGCATATCGTCCCTCGCTCGGGACGATTCGATAATGCTTGAAATGTCAGGCCGACTTGGCTTATTATATTTCAATGGTTATTGAATTATGGAAGTGAAGCTTATGGAAACCAAGAATGTCCTGTCCGCGCTGGCGGCCATCGCCCAGGAAAGCCGGCTGGCGGTTTTCCGTTTGTTGGTACAGCGAGGTCCGGAAGGCATGGCAGCTTCAAGGATCGCCGAGCAGCTCGACATCGCGCCATCGTCGCTGTCCTTCCACCTCAAGGAGTTAAGCCATGCCAATCTGGTCGTCGGTCGTCAGGATGGGCGCTTTGTGATTTACAGCGCCAATTTCGACACGATGAACGGTCTGATCTCCTTCCTGACCGAAAACTGCTGCGGCGGTCTAAGTTGCACGCCAGGTCCGGCGACGTGCACTCCCGCCACCTCGCGCGCGGCCGACAGCGCTGCGGATGTCATACCGCCTTCCACCTTGATTCAGGAACTTTGATGAATGTATTGATACTCTGCACTGGCAACTCCTGCCGCTCGATTTTGGGCGAAGCGACTTTCAACCACCTGGCGCCGGCCGGCTGGCGCGCGGTCAGCGCCGGCAGCCGGCCCACTGGCCAGGTCCATCCCCGCTCGCTGGCCCTGCTCCAGCGCGAGGGCATAGCCACCGACGGCTACTACAGCAAGTCGTGGGACGCGCTGCCGGTGACGCCGGACATCGTCATCACCGTCTGTTCCAGCGCGGCCGGCGAAACCTGCCCCGCCTATCTGGGGCAGGTGATGCGTGCCCATTGGGGCGTCGACGATCCCGCCCATGTCAGCGGCACCGAGGAGGAGATCGAGGCGGCGTTCATGCAGGCCTATCGCGGCCTGCGCGTCCGCATCGAAGCGTTCTTCGCGCTGCCGCTGGAAGAGTTGAAGAATGATCGCGCGCGCCTGAAGACGGAACTCGATCGTCTTGGCACGCTGCAAGCCTGAATCCAGGGATGGCCATGAAGCCGCACATACACTGCGTAATCGAACCATGAATATCGGACGACGTCTGGTGGCCGAGGGGCTGGGCACGGCGATGCTGTTGGCGGTGGTGGTCGGCTCGGGCATCATGGCCGAGCGGCTGGCCGGCGGCAACGTGGCGATCGCGCTGCTGGCCAATGCGCTGGCCACCGGCACCGGCCTGGTCGCGCTGATCCTGATGTTCGGCGCCATCTCGGGTGCGCACTTCAATCCTGTCGTCACGCTGTCGCAGGCTGCGCAGGGCAAGCTGCCGGGCCGCGAGGTGCTGCCCTATATCGCCGTCCAGGTGGTCGGCGCATTCGCTGGCGTGGCGGCGGCGCATGGCATGTTCGGCGTCGCGCTGTTTGCCGCGTCGGAGCACGTCCGCAGCGGCGCGGGACTATGGTGGAGCGAGTGCGTGGCCACCTTCGGGCTGATCGCGGTCATCATCGGCTGCTCGCGCAGCAGGCCGGATGCCACGCCGTTTGCGGTCGGCGCCTACATCACCGCCGGGTACTGGTTCACTTCGTCCACCTCGTTCGCCAATCCGGCCGTGACGCTGGCCCGCAGCGCGACGAATACGTTCGCGGGTATCCGCCCGATCGACGCGCCGGGATTCATCGTCGCGCAGCTGGTGGGCGCAGCCGCCGCGACCGCGGTGTTTTGCTGGCTCTACCGGGGCGATGCCGCGCCCGCCACGCCGACCGGCGGGGAGGTCAGCGCCCGGCCCGAACATCAATAAGGAAGCCCCATGTCCATTCCACACCTACCCAACATCAAGCCCGCCCTGCTCGATATCCCCACCTTGGGCAAGCTGGAGCCGGTTGGCGACCTGAGCCACCGTCCGCGCATTTTGATGCTCTACGGTTCCTTGCGCGAACGCTCGTTCAGCCGCTTCCTGACCGAGGAGGCGGGCCGCATCCTGGAACATCTGGGCGCCGAAGTGAAGATATTCAATCCGTTGGAACTACCCATGGCAGGCAGCGTGCCGGAGGACCATCCGAAGGTCGTCGAGCTGCGCGAGCTATGCCTGTGGTCCGAGGGGCAAGTCTGGTGCAGCCCCGAGCGGCACGGCGCCATCACCGCCGTGATGAAAAACCAGATCGACTGGATCCCGCTGGAAATGGGCGCGATCCGCCCCAGCCAAGGACGTACGCTGGCGGTGATGCAGGTGTGCGGCGGATCGCAGTCGTTCAACGTGGTCAACACGCTGCGGCTGCTCGGTCGCTGGATGCGCATGTTCACCATCCCCAACCAGTCGTCGGTGCCGATGGCCTACAAGGAATTCGACGAGTCCGGCCGCATGCGTGCGTCGGGCTATTACGACCGCGTGGTCGACGTCATGGAGGAGCTGTTCAAAATGACGCTGCTGCTGCGTGGCAGCAGCGCCTATCTCACCGACCGCTATAGCGAGCGCAATGCGCTGTCGATGCAAGCCATCGACCTGGCCATCAAGAAAATCTGAGCCAGGCGCTAAGCCACGCCACGCCTGTCTACCCGCCGATCCCAGGTGGGCGTTCCTGATGGCTCACTCCCGGCGCACTCAACTCGCCGACCAGAATGCCAGCAGGCGACCCAGCATCGGCGCCAGCAGCACCATCAGGATGCCGCTGAAAATCATGGTCAGGCTGGCGACCGCGCCTTCCTGCGGGCCGATCTGGCGCGCCGCGCTCAGGCCGAAACCGTGGGCCGCCGCGCCCAAGGGTGCGCCGCGCGCGATGCGCATGCGCAGCGGCAGCAAGCCTAGCAGCAACTGGCCGAGCGCGATGCCGAACAAGCCGGTGATGATGACGAACACGCCGGTCAGCTGGGCGTCGCCGCCGAGGTGGCGCGTCGCCTCCAGCGCGAACGGCGTCGATACCGAACGTGCCAGCAGGCTTTGCGCGGTGCTGCCGTGCAGTCCCAGCAGCCGGTCCAGCAGCAGCGTGCTGGCCAGCGAGGCGGCGATGCCGGCGCAACTGCCCAGCGTCAGCGCCAGCCAATGGCGGCGCACCAGTTCGCGATATTGATAGATGGGCAGGGCGAAGGCCACCGTCGCCGGTCCCAGCAGCCACGCCAGCCAGCGCGTTTCGCCGAAGTAGAGCGGGAACGGCGTGTCCGTCAATTCCACCAGCGCGATCAGCAGCGCCGACGTGGCGATGGCCGGCGTCAGCCAAATGGAGGGCAGGCGCCGGTGCAGCGCGCGGTTGGCGTAGAACAGTCCCAAGGTCAGCAGCAGGAACAACAGCGACACCGGCGCCGGGCCGCTCATGGCCGCACCCGCAACGCCGCGTCGGCCCGCAGCGCGCGCATGCTGCGCACGGTGCGCAGGCGCCGGCCGCGCGCGATGCGGCAGACCCATTCGACGGTCAGCGCGGTCGACAGCAGCACGCTGAGAAAGCCGATGCCAATGGCCGCGAACAGGCGCAGGCCGTCGCTTTTCAACAGGCCGGTGAACTGCACCACCGACACCACCAGCGGGATGAAAAACAGCAGCATGTTCGACAGCAGCCATTCGGCGCCGTCTTCGATCGCGGCTGGCCGCACGGTCTTGCTGAGCAATAGCGCCACCAGTACGAACAGGCCCAGCACGCCGCCGGAAAAGGGCAGGCCGAGCGCCGTCGCGGCGCGGTCGGCGCCATACCAGAACGCGATCAGGACTAGCACTTGCAGGACCGTCCGCGCCACGCGCACGATGCCCGGTCGCAGCGGCGTGGACGAGGCGATGGGCAGGGCGGCGGAGTTCATGGTGATGTTTTCTATGTGGTATCGGGATGCTGCATTGTAGGCAGCGCAATCGCAAAGATAAAATGAATTAAAATTATGAATATCATTCTGAATTGGAATGCATGATGGATATCCGCGCGCTACGCTATTTTGTCGAAGTGGTCGAGCGGCGCAGTTTCAGCCGCGCCGCAGAACAGTTGCACGTCACCCAGCCGACCGTCAGCAAGATGATCCAGCAGCTGGAGCAGTCGCTGGGGCTGGTGCTGCTGGAGCGCATCGGCAAGCGCTTCACGCTGACCGATGCCGGCAACGTGGTGTTGCAGCGCGGCCGGGCGCTGCTGGCGCTGCACGGCGAAATGGGCGTCGAGCTGGCCGACCTGCAACAGCTGGCGCGCGGCGACCTGCGCATCGGCATCACGCAGCAGACTCATGCCTCGCTGGCGCCGTTGCTGGCGGCCTATCACCGGCGCTACCCCGGCATCGAGCTCAAGCTGTTCGAGGGCGGCTCGCATACCATCGAAGCCGAGCTGCGCAACGGCACGGTGGAGCTGGGTACGCTGCTCGATCACGCGGCCCGGCGCGGCGTCCATCCCGAATTCGATGCGCTGCCGCTGGTGCGTTCGCCGCTGTGCCTGCTGGCGCCGGCGGACGCGCGCTGGCAGGGACGCCGCGCCGTGCGTCTGGCCGAGCTGGCCGACTGCGCCTTCATATTCTATGGCGAGGGCTTTGCGCTGAACGACATCGTCGCCGCCGCCTGCGAGCAGGCCGGCTTCACGCCGCGCATCAGCGGTCGCAGCGGACAATGGGATTTCGTCGCCTCGCTGGTACGCCTCGGCGTCGGCATCACGCTGCTGCCGAAGATCTTTTGCGACACGCTGCCGCGCCGTCAATTCACCGTGCTGCCGCTGGAACGCCCGGCGCTGGACTGGCGCTTGATGCTGGCCTGGCGGCGCGGCGGCCACCTGTCGTTCGCCGCCCGCGCGTGGCTGGAGCTGGTGCGCGAACAGCCGCCGGCCGCCGCTTGAACGCCGACCTGAAGCCGGGCTCAGGCTTGTTTGAGCGACTCGAAGGCCGCTTGTGCCAGCTTGATGTCGACGTCGATGATCTGATATTCGCCGACGTCGGCGATCACGTAGGAGTCTTCCGCCAGGATTTGCAACAGCGCCGCTTTCTCGATGCTTTTCACGGCCAGTATCCCGCCCAGGCCGCTCTTCTTGGCACCGGCGAACAGGAAGGTGCCGTCGGCAATGTACTTGCGGACCCATTCGCCGTGGGCTTTGTTTTCCGGTTCGACCACGGCCGGGGCTTTGATAAAGTTAAGGTTCAGTAAAAACATGATGACTCCGGATAAATATAGAAAGTAGGGAAGTGTGGCTTGCGCCGCCTGTCGTGGCGGAGCAAGCCGTGCAAGGATTTACAGTTTCGAGCCGCCGCCGGCTTCGATGATGTCGCCGCTGATCCAGCGCGCATCGTCGGATGCCAGGAAGGCCACCACGTCGCCGATGTCGTCGGGCTGGGCGATGCGTTTCAGCGCCTGGATCGAGAACGCGAAGTCGCGCCCGCCGTCGGTCTTGACGAAGTTCGACATGTCGGTCTCGACGATCCCCGGCGCCACGGCGTTGACGCGGATGCCGCGCTCGCCCAGCGCGGTGGCGAAGTGTTTCACCAGCGTGCTGATGGCGCCCTTGGTGGCGGCGTAGGCCGACAATTC
>Ga0209862_1000422_pt1 | contig 15630 bp, 9 predicted proteins | sample OrgsoiDNA_201061_FD_185809 | JGI IMG/M metagenome (GOLD analysis project Ga0209862, IMG submission 185809) | Permafrost soil microbial communities from the Arctic, to analyse light accelerated degradation of dissolved organic matter (DOM) -... | ecosystem: Environmental > Terrestrial > Soil >... | reverse complement strand
GGTCGGGCTGAGGCTGCGCGTTGTCTTGGCTCATTGAGGGTGCTCGTGAATGTGGGGCCATGGCCCGAAGGCCGGCGATTCACGAATCATACACCGTTGGGCCAGCGCGCAAGAGGAAAATACTTTCGAAAAGCTTTCCGAAAAAGGCTTTTTTCTCCAATCGGCGAATGGAGTCGATTTTCGGCGCCAACTCTGTGCCCAGCGGCCGAACAGAGCCGATGATTGCTTTGACCCGGGGTTCAGGGCCAAGAGCCATCGCTTTTGGAGGGCGCAAACGCAAATGGCGGCTGCCCGGATCCGCGAGGCGCAACCATTGAGAGAGCCGCCCAGTTTGGCGAATTGCTTTTTCAGAGCCTTATGGAGCGCGGCGCGGCGATCGCGGAGCCGTCTTTGCCCGCCACAGGGCCGATGGCCTGGCGCAGCTCAAAAGCCTCGATGGAGGCGAACGTTTTTGGCAAATCGCCGGCGAGGCCCTTGTGCCCTTTTTCCGCGGCTTGCCGGAACCACTCGGCCCGCTCCGCCGTCATCACGCAGCGATGCCCCAGTTCGTCGATCAAATCGAAGTCGCAAGGGACGTCATGCCCGTCGCCATTTTCGTGCCACGCCGTGAGCGTTTTGAGCGCGCGAACCGGGTCCGAGACAAACGGGGCGATCTTCATCGCGCTGTCGAAGTCGCCGCCCATCAGGATCGCCAACTCAAAGGCGTTGGCCCCGGCCGGATCTTCCTGATCGACGTCGCTCAGCGGCGCCAGCGCGTCAATGGCGTCGGCCTGCTCGCCTCGCCGCTGCCAAGCGTCTTCGTCCTCAATGGCCAGCATCAAGGCCGTGGCGCCGTCGCTGTTCACGGCCCGCGGGTCGCAAAACGGCAGCGCCGCGAGAAGGCATTCCGTCTGGTGCCCCTTCACCGCCCGCATCAACGCGTCTTCGCCGTTGGCGTCAGTCATGCGCGCCCCGCCGCTCTCAAGCAGCGCGGCCAATCCCTTCGGCCACCGCAACGAAACCGCTTGCTGAATCCACTTGAACCCCTCGCGAGAAAAATAGCCGGGCCTCAGTTCCGCAGCCTTCCGAAGCAGGCCTTGATGGCGTTGGTCGAAGGCGGCCTGGGCCAATTTTTCCGCGTCTTCGTCGGACTGGATGTCGGAGTCAAGGTGTCCGCTGAGGTTGTTGTGGGCCATGGCAAGAGAGCTAAAAGTTCGAAAAAATCAGGACAGGGCGCTCACATGCGGCGCGCGTTGGATCGCGCCGACGGCAACGCCGCGTCGCTTTGAGCGATGTTCGCCGAGCCGGCGACGAGGGTTGCGCGCAAATCTCGCGCCTCAATGACGGCAAACGTTTTGGGCAAGGCATGCATGAAATCCGCTGCCGCGAACTTCGAGACGAAATCGACGAACCACTCGACACGGTGGGGAGTCATTTCACAACGATGGCCCAGTTCGTCAATCAGAGGCCAGTTGTGGGGGCTGTCATGGCCGTCCCCGTTGAAATGCCACTCGATGAGCGCCCTGAGGGCGGCTTCGGGGTTTTTCACGAAAGGGGCGAGGGCATTCGCGATGCGTGCATTATAATAGCCGGCGATCGCCAACGCGTCGCGGCCCTCTGGATCGATTTGGTTCACGTCGCTCACAGGAATCAACAACTCAACCGACGCGTGGTGTTTGTCCCGGAATTTCCAGCTGTCGCCCGCTTCGTCTTCCAGGGCGATCATCAGCGCGGTTTTTCCAGCGTTGTTCGTCCTTTTCGCGTCGCAAAACGGCAAAGCGGCTTTTTGGCACTCCACATGGCGCGCGCGAGTCGCGCGCATCAAAGCGGTTTCTTTGTTTGCGTCCAGCGCTTCTCGGCCAAGGCCCGCCAAAATGATGGAAAGCCCCTCGGGCCAATTCTGGTCAATCGCCGCCTCCACCCACGCGAACCCCAAATTTTCCACAAAATCGGGTCGCTCTTGCGCGAGCTTTTTCAAACGGCTTGCGTCGAGGGAGCCGAACGCCGCGCGCATCTCGGCTGCTGCTTTGTCATTCGCCAAACGGGCAGCGTCGTTAATGTCAAAAAAATCGTCAGAGGTCATGGCGGCGGCAAGCGATTGAATCATGAGGCGCGCAAATTGAACAAATTAAAAAAACAAAATGCACAAACAGTCCGCGCCGGCTGACGCCATGGCTAATGCCTGGCGAGAGATCGAGTCGTCCTTCATTTTACGCGACAGCCCTCGTTTGCGCGAGTCCGCCGGTCCATTTGCCATTTGGCCGATTTTTCGCAGGCGCCCCTGGCGGCTCAAATCCTTCGCGCTTTTCGCTGGGGCTCGACGCTCGACGTCGTGGCTTGGCCTCCGCTTCCACCCTCGCCGCCCTCGCCTTTGTCGCCGCCCTCTTCGTCGCTCTCAGGCTGCTGGCCCTCCCGCAGGATCAACGATGGGCCAGCGAAGCTCGCGCGCGCTCTCGTGAGTTCTTGGCCCACGCTGATTTGCTCGACCCGCGCGATCACTTCGCCGGTGCCGCGGCGCCCGCGCAGGTGATCCACCACGCTCAGGCCCGCTTTGTCCTTTTGGTCAAGCGTCTCGGGCGAGGCGTCAATGATTTTGGCGAGCGCCTCGATGGGCCCCTTCTTCGCCAATTGCCCGATGGCGGTTTGGCCTTCTTTGTCCAGCAAGCCCCAATGGATCCCTTGCTCCTTGAACCAGGAGACCAAGGGCTCGAATTTGCTTTCCGCCCGCTGCCCATAGCGGCGAGCCGCGCGATGCATCGGCGTTTGCCCCTTGTTGTCCTGGGCGTTCAGGTCCACGCCGTGTTCGGCGCACAATTTCAGGCTTTTGAGATTTAGGGCGTTGGCCGCCCAGTGCGCGGCGCGCGCTCCGGCGTTGTCCGGTTCTTCCAGCATCTTTAGGGCGAGCCCGGGCTCCTGGGCCTCCGCGGTGTCCAAAAGCGCGCGCAAATGGTCAGTGGAGGCTTGCGTCTTCACGCTGGCGAGCTCGCCGGCCAAATTGCGGCCCTTTTTCCCTTTCCATCGCAAATCGAGCCCCATCGCCAAAAGGCTCTCCAGGCCAACCTGCCCGCCGCCCGATTGCGCCACGGTGTTGATCAGGCCGTTTTTTGTGTTGTCCGGCGCATGGATTCGCAAGCCCGCTTGGGCCAAGGAGGCCAGCGTGAGCCCTATTTTGCGCCCGGACCAGCCCACTTCGCTTAGGGCGCACTCAAGCTCCTCGGGCGTCCAGCCGTCTTCCGCGAGGCCGTGCCGCAAAGCCCAATCGACCGCCCGCTCGCCCTCATGGGCGCCGGCCAGGCTCGCGACCGCCGGGTGCCAGTCCTCGTCGGCGGAGCCGCCCGAGACCCACAGCGCGCGTTTCCCGCCTTCGACCGTGGCGTCTCGGAGCGCTTCTTGCGCCAAAACCGCCAACGCGCGCGGCCGAGCATGCATTCCGAGGCGATAGCGCTCTTGGAGGCTTATTTTTGGCAAATCGATTTTGGGCAAGCCCGCCTCGATTGCTGTTTTCCACATTTCCCAATGCTCCACGCAGTCCGCCGCGAACAATCTGTCGCACTCTTCGCGAAACGCCTTGTCGCGCCGCTGGACAGGCTCGTGCACATTATTGGCGTGGGCGAATGAGGAGCTGGGCCCGATTCGGGAAATCATCGCCACGAAAAAGCGTTTTGCGGTCTCCGGCGAAACGCTTTCCAAGCTCGCCCCAGCGGCGATCGCCTGATCTATTTCAGGGCGCGCGCCTTGGACCAGGGCATGCATGAGCCAAGCCGCTCCGCGGCCATCTTGGATCAACGTTTGCAGGCGTCCCGCGCTTTCTGTTCGCTCAATGAGCAGCCGGGCGTAATCCGATTGCGGATCGTTGAAATTGGAGACATCGACCTTCGGGTGCTCCGCGGCCCAAAGGCTTTTTCGGCGCTGATCGATGATTTTCGCCAAATACCAGCGACCCGCCCCGCGCTCCTCAAAATCCTCTTCGCAGGTGGCGAGGGCCCAGTGCGGGTTCTGCGGCAAACAATTCAGCCACATCGCGGGCTTTTGCAGCGCCATGTGCACGACGGTTCTGTCCTCTTGTGACGCTCGGTCAGCCACCAGCAAACCGCTCGACATCCACGCGTTGAGCATTTCGGATCCGATTCCATCCCCGTATCCCCAGATGAGGCTGGCGGCCCGCATTCGGCGCGGATAAAGCCCTTGGGCCAATTCAGCGCCGTCAATGCGATTGGCCATCTCTCGCTGCTTGGCCGCTGAGGCGAAGCCGTCGAATTCTTGCCGAGATATTTTGCCTTCATGCAAGTCACGGCCCAACGCCAAAAAGCGCTCAAAAAAGGCGCGAAACTCTTCGATCGATTGGGCGGTGCAAACGGCTTGGCCGGTCATGGCGAATGGAGTCCAAAAATAAAAGCAGGCCCTTTTCACAAGGGCCCGCATCTTATTCTTCACGCCGCGCTTTGTCGCTTCCGCTTGGCCGATTTCGCCTTCTCTATTTTCCTCAACGCCTTGATGGCATTGGATTTCAGCCAAGCGCTAGGCGCCGCTTGTCGGCTCTCCTCGCGGTTTTGAAACGGCTCCTAAAAAAACAAGGGCCGCGCGATGCGGCCCTATTTTCAAAGTTCTCCCTGCGTTTTCACATGCGGCGCGGCGATCGCTTCGCCCCCTGCGGCGGTTCGCTTTCGCTTGGCTCGCCGCCCTCGTTCGCGAAGGCCTCTTTCGCTTTCTCCATTTCCTTGTGGATGACCAAGGTCTCCACCGCGGCCACGGCCTCTCCCACGCCTGTGCGCCCGCGCAAATGGTCCATGGGGCTTTTCCCCTTGGCGTCCTTTTTCTCCAGCACGTCGGCCGCGGCGTCCGCGATGGCGACGATGGCGTCGACGGGGCCCTTTTTGGCGAGAGCCCCCATGGCGGTGAGGCCTTGTTTGTTGGCGAGCGTCCAGTCGAAGCCATTCGCCTTCAACAGCGAGGCCAAGGGCAAGAACTTCGGTTGCGCCTTGGCCCCGTAAGTGCGCGCCGCCCAATGCATGACGGTGTCGCCCCGGTTGTCTTGCGCGTTGACGTCGGCTCCCGCGTCCACGCACATCTTCAAAGCGTGCAGGTTGACGCGGCGGCCTGCGGCATGGATGGCTTGCGCGCCTTTTTTGTCCTTCATTTCCAGGAGCTCTTTGGCCGTCCCCGGGTTCTTGGCCTCCAAAAGCTCGAGCATTTGCCCGCATTCGCGAGCCCAGCCTTCTTGGTTGGGAGGCGCCTCCGCCATCAAGAAAGCGACCAGGCCCACGCCGTTTTCGTCGCGCCAATGGAAATCAGCGCCCATTTTGAGCAACGCGGCCATGGCGCGCGGCGTGCCGTCATTCTTGAAAATTTGGGCGACAAGCCCTCGGGTTTTGTCTTTGCTCCGCGGAAGCCGCAGGCCCCCGTGGGCCAAATCCTCCAAAACTTGCGCCCGGTCGCCAATGCCCGTTTCCGAAAAACGGTCCCCCAGGTCATGCTCCAAGTCCGCATGCGACCAATCCGCGACCCCGAATCCGTGGCGAATCGCCCATGCCATGGAGCTTTCGCCGGGCTGAGCGCCCGCGAGCTCGGCGATCGCCTGCGGCCAGGGCTCCGTTCGGCAAGCCGCCATCCAATAGGACGAGCAAAGGCCGCGGGAAATGCCCGCGCGCAGCGCTTCTTGCGCCAGAATCGCCAACGGCAGGGAATCAGACAAATCCGGCGCGAGGGGGCGTTCCTCTCCGCGCGCCTGGAAACGGCCATGCGAAGCCCAATCCACGGGCGGAAGCCCCGCCTCGATCGCCAGCGCCCAGCGCTCCCACAGATCGCGGGCGGCGCCGTCTTTGAGCTCGGACCAACAGGCCTGGTCCTTTTTTGCGCGCATTCCGCGCGCGGTTCCGCCTTTTTCGTCCAAGAAGCGCTGGGCTTGGCTCAATGGGGCCCTCAGCATTTCCTGGGCGAAGCGGCGAAGCGCGTCCGGGCTGACGCCGTCGAGCCTGATGCCCGCGGCGATCGCCTCGCGCGCGTCCGACAAGGGCGCCGCCAGCAAGCAGTTCATGAGCCACGCGGCTCCCCGCCCGGTTTCATTCAACGCCTCCAAGCGCCCCGCGGCGTTGGAGGCGCGGATGAGATTGGCCTGATGGGTTTGGGCTTCGCCCGTTTCGCCAGCGATGCCGCCCTTCCCCTTTCCTCGATGCGGGGCCGCCAACTCTCGCGCGAGCGCATGCCCAACCCCATTGGGCGAGAACTCAATTTCGCATGAACTTTCGGCCCAAACGCGCGACCCGGCCAATTGTCCTTTCCACCGCTCGGGCTCCCGCATCGCCAGGCGAACCAGAAGCCCGGAGTCGCAGGCTTCAGGAACTGAAAGCAGCGCGCCGGAGTCCAAAAAAGCCGCCACGATTTCAAGGCCATCCCCGGCTTGTTGTCGCCCAGGGCCTCCTTCTCGCCCCAGAAGGCCCGCGTCCGCCAGCCGGGAGACATACTTTCCCTCAATCAATTCTTCGACGGTGACGGCGCGCGCGTGCTTGACCATATCCTGCAAGACTTGCGGCGTCATCAAGCGCAATTTCGCGGCGAAAGATTTTTTCGCCTGCACCGCGTTTTGCAAAAAAACCTCAAACGCGAGTTGAGCCGGAGAGAAGTCGAAATCGTCGTCTTGCGTCATTGGGTTGCCCTGTGAACAAAATGGATATCTCATTTTACAGGCAATCAGGAACTTTCTTTTGATTTTTTCGAGCGATCAACTTTTGCGCGCGAAATCGATGGCGCGATCTCACAGCCGACGGCTTTTCTTTTTTGGCTCCTCCTCTCGGTCTGCTCCCCCACTCGTTGCGATCTTTGGCTTATTGGATTGTGCCCGCGCCGTCATTTCAGCCATCATCACCGCGCTTTCCGCGTGAGACAAAACCTCTCCAAGCCCGTCTCTTTTCCGCAGATGATCAATGGCTGACACGCCGTTTTTGTCGACCTTGTCCAGGGCGGTTGGCGCGGTTTCAATAATCTGGGCCAAAGCGTCAACAGGCCCTTTTTTTGCCAACACGGCGGCCACGGTTTCGCCTTCCTTGTTTTGCAAACCCCAGTCAAAGCCATTGTTTCGGCCCCATTCCGCCAACGGCAAAAAATTAGCCCGTGTTTTTTTGCCAAATCTCCATGCGGCTTTATGCAGGGGCGTTTGCCCCCTTTTGTCTTGAACGTTGATGTCGCCGCCGAATTCCAAGCAAAAATTCAACAATGACAAACTTTGCAATGTCCCGGCAAGATGGAAAACGCAGACTCCCTTTTTGTCTTGTGCGCGGATTAGATCGCGAGCCAGGCCGGGCGCGCGCAAATTTGCTGCCTCAGCAAGGGTTCGCAAACTCTTGGGCGGCCAAATGCCGTTCTCTCGACAAAAATCACCGTCCATCAATTGAGCCATCAATGAAGCGCCGCCATTTTCTTGAATTGTCAATTCCGCGCCCATTTCGAACAAAGCGCCAATTCCGGCCGCGCTCAAATTGGCGTGGAGGGCCGCAATGACCAAGGCATTCTTTCTTGGTTCGTCTCCGATGAAAACGGCGCCTGCCTGAGCCATTTTGGTGAACACTTCGTCGCCTTGCACTCCGGCCGCCACTCGCGCCAAAATTTTCGTCATTTCGTCGCGCGTCCATTGCGCAATAGGCAATCCATGCCGCAACGCCCACTGAAAAGGACTTTCTGCTTCAAGAGCTTCCGCTCGGCGCGCGATCTCCCCATGCCACGGTCGTTCTAGGCAAATCACCAGCCATACATCCCGCCATTCTTTGCTTATTCCGCCATGGCGCATCGCTTCTTGCGCGAAAATGGCAATTGCGCAAGCATTCGCAATCCCGGCTCTTTCATGCTCTTGCCACGCGACATCCAGATGGCGTTGGGAGATCAACGGCAGCCCAGCGTCGATTGCCATTCGCCAGCGATCCCATGCTTCTTCTTGAGTTTTTTTGAACGCCTTGTCTTGTCGTTTTTCCTCTTGGGCTTTTGTGGGGCGTCGTCGTCCATGTTGAGCGCGAACATCTGAAGCGAATCCGGCGCTTGCGTCCGCCATGGCTCTAAGAAAGGCCAAAGTCTCCGCATCGCTCGCGTTGTCGAGGCGCAGCCCCGCAACCAGCGCCTTTTTCACTTCGCTCATGGGGGCGCAAGCCAAGCAGTTCATGAGCCAGACAACGCCGCGCCCCGCATTTTTTATTGCTTGCAGCGAGTGGTATTCCTCCGTTTTTTCGAATAGCTGGCACAAAGCGCTGAATCGGTCCTGAACCGCCTGCTGCCATTCATGTTCCCATTTCACCGGCTTTTTATTATCCCAGTCTTTAACCATTTTCACAAAGGCGTGATTCGCATATCCATGCCGGTTGTGTTCCCCGAAAGACGCTCCGCAATAGGACAATAGCCATTCCGGGTTTTCAATAAGCTCGCGGCCCCATTTATTCGGGCTATAGCCCACCACCGTTGTGGCCACAAATCGCGCTTTTTCGCTTTTGCTTTTAAAAAACACACCCGACTTTATCCAGGCCTCTATCACTGGGACACACCCGATTGCGCTTCCTTTTTCAAAAAGTCCTTCTGCGTTCATTTGCCCAAAATAATCGTTTTTTATAAACTCTTCTTCAGACATTGCGCTTGCCCACTTATCGACGGCTATTTTTTCCAATTCCGCGAATTCTGGCGTTCTTCTGAGCGAGCCATTCGGATTCATCTTTTGGAGACGAAACGCCTCATTCAAGAAATCTTGAAATGAAGCCATTTCAATTTCTTCTTGTTGGGGATTTTGCGGGGGCTTTCCATTTTCGCTCATGAAGGTCTCCTTTTGTGCTCGCATTTAAAGCGAATGGAGGTGCCCTTGTCAACCGGACCGCCTGGCTTTTGCCGACGCTTGCGCCTTTGCAAAGCACGCCCGGCAGAGCTGAGCCCGCCGGCTCACATTCGTCGTGGCTTGCGCGGCGTTGGCTCTGGCGTCGATGGGCTGGCGGCGTTGTCCGAAAAAGAGGGCGCTTCCGCCATATTTTTAATTTCAGAGCCGTCTTTTTGATTTGCCGCGCATTTATTCGCAAAGCGCGCGCCCTGAGATTTCGCCAATTCCTGCCCGAGCGTGAACTCTTCAAGCTTCGCGAGCTTTTCGCCGCCGTGCTTGGCGATCGCCTCGAACGCGGTTTTGCCGGAGTGATCGCGGATTTCGAGCATTTCGGGCGCTTCTTTCACGAATTCCAACACCGGATCCACCGCGCCCTTTCCCGCCAACAAGGCCACGGCGGTGCGGTTTTTGCGGTCGGCGGCCATGGGGTCCGCTCCGCGTTCCTTGAGCCACTTGGCCACGGACAACAACGCGGCATGCGTCTTTTTGCCATAACGCCGGGCGGCCCAATGCAAAGGCGTTTGTCCGGCCGAATCGCGCGCGTTGACGGACACGCCGTGCTCCACGCACAATTGCATGGCCTCGATGTCCAGGTTTCGCGCGGCCCAGTGGAGCGAGGTCTCATGGCTCGCTCCTCGCTCTTGCATCAGAGCGTCCGCGGATCCCGCCGCCTGGCTCTCGGCGACCGCCAAGGCATGCCGGCACACCTGAACGGCTCCTTCGCGCGGGGTCTCCAAAAGAGACTTGACCACGTGTTTTTTGACAATCTTGTTGCTTTCCAAGGTTTCGCCCATGGCGACGAGGCAATCAAGCGCCTTTATTTGCCGCTCAGGCGCGCCCGAATAGAATTCCAGCGCTGCGCTCAAAACCCCCTCCATGATTCGATCGCCTGGAGCGAGCGACACGCCCGCTTGCGCGATGGACTGGAGCGTCGCGAGCGCATGCGGCCGCCCATGCCCGACGAAAATGGCTTGCAGCAATTCGTGCCGATCCCAAGCCGCGCGATCCATGCCGCGCCGCCATGCCCAGTCCATGCTGGATTCGTCATTTTTGGCGCCGACTCTCGCCGCGAGCTCCGGGTGCCAATCCGCGATGGCGGCGGCGCTTGCCCATATGTTTCGGTTCATGCCCGCCAAAAGCGAAGCATCCAACTCCCACGCCGACGCGAGCGGCGCCGACGCCTCATTGTTCGCCAAAATCAATGGGCGGCGCATTTCTTGGATCAAGATGACCTGCGCCAAGGAATGGGTGAACGCCAAATCCCTCGCGTCCATTTCGGCGCGCGAAGCGTCGTCCCAACGCAATGGGGGGAGTCCCGCCTGAATGGCGATTTCCCAGCGCTCCCAAAGCTGGCCGACGTCCAGCCCTTCAAGGCGCAGGCGTTCGTCGTTGCGTTTTTTCGCCCCCATGAACAGCCCCTCATTGCTCATGAACACGGCTGAGGATTGACGCCACTCGCGCATCATGGCGCTGAACAGCGCGCGGCATCCCTCCGAGTCAAAATGGTCCAACCGCATCCCCGCCGCGAACGCTTCTCGCGCCTCTTCGAGGGGCGCCGCGATCAAGGCGTGCGCCAGCCAGGCGCCCCCGCGGCCTGCCGCCTGAATGGCCGTTAAGCGAGGGCCGCGGCTTTTCTCCGCCAATAGTTTTTGGGCCGCCCGCAAAACGCGAAGGCGCTCATCTTCCGCGGCCCGTTTTTCCTCTTTCTGCTCGCGCATCGCGGAGGCCCCCGCCGGAGGGATCGAATGTTTTTGGTCCAAATGCCGGATATGGTTTTTTTCCCAAGCCGCGTCGTCCGCCAAATCCTGCAGCAGGCGCGCGTAGCGCATGCCCGAGCCCGCCAACGAGATTTTTTTGCTGGATGGCGCGTCCGAAGTGGCCAAAGCCCATGCGGGGTTGTCCGGCAAGGCCGACATCCACCGCGCGGGGTTTTCCAGCGCGAGGGTCAGCGGCAATTGCAACGTCAACGCTTTTGGATCCTCCAAAAGCGCGCCAGAATCCATGAGCACACGCAAAATCTCAGCGTTTGGCCCCTTCCCCTCAGGCGTCGCCGCTCGAAGGCTGTCGACCAACTGCTCGACATACCTCCATTCATGCAGCTCTTGGGGCGAAACCGCTTTCGCCAAATGGGCGCCGCGCCCCAAACGCCCGGCGTGGATGTCGGATATCGCCAAACGCGAGTCGCCAAAAATTTTCCGCTCCTGCTCAATTTCACTCAGCAGTTTTTGAAACGGAGGCTCTGTGGGTTTCGGCGTCGAAACGACGGGCGGATACGCCGATTGCGCGCCCAAAACGGCTTTTTGGGGCGAAGCGGCTTCGGGGGGCGTGGATGGCTTTTGCATGGGACGATGAGAAAAAAGAATGTTTGAGCATCATAGCCGAAAAAACGCCGCCGATCCACTCGCTCCAATCCTGCCCAACAACCGTGTTTCGCGCGCGCTCTGGCCCGCTCCTTTCTGGCTTTGTGGCCTCGCCGCCCGAATCCCTTCAACAAGACGGAGCGCGGGCGAAGGCCAGCAAGGCCGGCGAGGGCCAGGGCGAAACGCCGATCACATGCGTCGAGCAGCCCGGCGTGGCTTTCCCGAAGCGCTTTTCGAACTGTCGGCGGAACGTTCGCCATCCGCCGCCTCCACGGCTGAAGAGCCTGGCGCGGTTGTTTCTTTGTTTTTCGCCGACAATTTCTTCAATTCCGCGTCCAGCAACAACGTCTCCGCGACCGCGAGCCCGTGGCCGCCACGATTGCGCAGGTGATCAATGGCGGAGACACCCGCGGAGCTTTTTTGATCGGCCGTTTCCGGCGCCGATTCAAGGATTTTCATCACCGCGTCAATGGGCCCTTTCTTCGCCAGGGCCGCGACGCCGGTGACTCCGGCGCTGTCGACCGCCGTTGTGTCCAACCCGTGGTTTTTCAGCCACTGCACCACCCCCGCGAGTTTTTCTTGCGCCTTTTTGCCGTATTTTCGGGCCGCCCAATGCAGGGCGGTTTGCCCTTCGTTGTCTCGCGCGTTGATGTCCGCGCCATGCGCCAAGCACAGCTCCAAGGCGTCCACGCTCAGCGCGCGGGCGGCCCAATGGATGGCGCTCGCTCCTGAGCCATTCTTCATGGCGACCAAGGTTTTCGCCAGCCCCGGGGCTTTCTTTTCTGCGAATTCAGCCACCAGCAACGCGGTCTGGATGCCTTTGGGGGCGGCGGACTCCAGAAAATGCTCCAGCAAGCCGCCCCCGTTGGGCATCCGCCACTCGAAATTAGCGTCGATTTGCGCCAAAGCTTTTCCTGCGTCAAAACCGCGCTGCATGTCGCCGCGCATCAAGGACGCCACAAGCCCCGTGTTGTCCGCGTCGAGTTCTTCGCGCTCCAAATCCAGCTTCAAGCCAGCTTTCGCCATGAAAAACAACGGGTTGTCGTGGCGCAAGGGGCGCCCTTTCAGGCAATTCGTCAACTCTTCATGCGTCCAGCCGCGCAGAGGCAGGCCATTTTTCACGGACCAGTCCATGCTGCTTTCCCAGTGTTTCGCGCCCGCCGCATGCGAGACGTTCGGGTGCCAGGGGCCCATGGCGGACGAGGCGATCCAAAGCAGGCTCAGAGGCTTGTTGAATCCGCCTTCGCGAGCGACCTCTTGGGCCAGGATGGCCATCGTCGCGTCATTGCGGACCGACCGGACGGCGTGCGCCAGCATGTGCTTGTCCACGGACGCCCAGTCTATTCGGGGCAGGCCCGCGTCGATCGCGATTTTCCAGACTTTGAGCAGGCGCTCGGCGTCGATGGCGCGCTGGGCTTCAATGGCGTCCCGGTCCGCTTTCTTTTTGACTTCTCCGCCAGACTCATACGCGAGTTGCATCCGCTCATAAGGCTGATCGCTTCCAACCATGGAGAAGAAGAATCGTTGCGCCTCCGGTTGCCCCACGGCCTTCAAATTCACGCCGGCCGCGACGATCGCCTCCACGCGCTCCAAGGGCGCGCTCCGAATGCACTGCATGAGCCACACCGCCGCGCGATGGCTCTTTTTGAGCTGCTCCAAACGGCCTGCCGCCTCTGAGCGCTTCAAAAACTCCAGCAGCATGGCGTTTTCCGCCAGATTGATGCGGAATCCGTTCACGTTCCATGGCGCATGAAGGCGAGGATCAAACTCTTCGCCGGCCCACGGGCGCAATTTCGCCAATGCAAACCCAATCCCGTCTTCTGAATATTGATCGTCGCAACTCGCCTCCATCCAATGCGGATTCTCCGCCCACTCCGTCACCCAGCGCGCGCTCCCCGCGTGAGCGAGCCAGCCCTCGGCGCATTGACCGGAGACAAAATACCCTGTTTTGAAAAGAACGCCGCTTTTAGACCAGGCGGCGAGCAAGGGGCGTCCGGCGTCCGTGCCCGCTGAGTAGCCGCGCACGCCCGCGAATCCATTTATTTTGTCGAATCGCTCCATGAAGCGCTCGCGCTCAATCTGCTCGACTGTCAAATCGCGGCCCAAAACAGCCAGTTCGGCCATTTTTTCTTGAAAATTTTCTTGAAAATTGATGTTTCGCGCAGCGGCGTTGTTTTCCACGGCCACGAATGCAGCGTTGAAGGCCTCCAAAGCGGCCTGCTCGGCGCGAACTTTCTCGCCAAATGACAAGGGAGGGCTGGATTCTTCGTGGTTTGCGTTTTTTTCGTGGGACATGAGTGCTTTGGCTACTGGGTGGTGAAACGACGTCGGAAATCGGAGGATGGCTCGGAGGGCGGTGGCGCCCGATCTTCACGGCGGAGACATGGTTGATTTTAGCGCTTTTTTTGTTCTTTGGCTTGTCCGCGCGCTCCGTTCTCGGCGTTTTTTTGCGTCGCTCCGCCTCCGCTCATCGTCCGGCGATGAACAGCCCCGCTCATTGCCGGAGCAGGGCTTTGCGGGGTTTGGCCCCGATCGCTCCATGGAACAGAAAAAAAGGCCCCAATTGGGGCCCGCGCATCGGGACGAGCGTTCGAGAGTCAGGGCTTTGCCTTTTTCGCCGTGGCTGGCGCGGCTTCAACCGACTGGGTTGCGCGCAGGCCCTTTTTGAGAATGAGCTCCGACAATGGCTTGGGGCCTTCTTGCCGCGCGCTGGATTCCGCTTTGCGCTCCTCTGTCGCGGCCGGGGCGAAACGCAAATCGAGCATCACCAAGGAATAAGCGGCCAAGGTCATCCCATCGCAGATGTCTCCGTTGCGCAACATGTTCTCAAAGCCCGCTTTGGAGACGCGAATCGTGGCGTCAATTTCATCAGGATTTTCGGCGTCGGTGTTGTTCGCGCCCTGCGTCGCGTCGTCAGGGATGTCGACCAATATCACTTCCATTTTGCTGTTGATCGTCGCGGAGTCTGCTGCGATATGGCCCAGGCTGCGCGAGTTTTTTTCCGACAGCGCGTAGCCCGTCTCTTCGCGGAGTTCTCGGCTTGCGCCGGCGAGGGCCGTTTCGTCTTTTTCCAGGCCGCCGCGCGGAAACTCGATGGACATGCCGATCGCGGGCGCGCGTTGCAAACGGACCAACAGCACGTCTCCGTTGCTGAAGCGCGGCACAATCACCACGGCGCGGCCGTAGCGCACAGGGTCCAAATAATGGAAATTGCCATTGAACATCATTCGGAAAAAGCGATTTTCGTGCAACACAATCGGCACGCCCTTTTCCGTGGAATAATTCTTGATGATATGCGGCGTGGCGGAATTTTCCACCGGGGGCGGCGCGGAGGGTGAGTCGGAACGGGAGTCTTGCGGGGAGGTCATGGGAGCCGGAAAATGAATTGAGCCAAAATGGCGACGTGAATGGGTTGCGTTTTTTTGTGTTTTGACTCATTCATTGTATTGCGGCGCAGCGAACACGACAACGCAAAGCGCGACCGGCCGTCGCCCTGAACGGCAAGTTTGCGCCCGGGACGCGTCTTCGCCGCTTTTGAAGAGCCCCATTTCGCCCATGAATGCTTGGTTTTGCGCATTGAGCGGCCCTCATTTTCGTTTTCTCTTGCGCGCTCCGCCGCGCTAGGCGACAATGAAGCGCATCGACGAAACCGAGCGCGTTCGCGCGCCACGATTCGCCCTCTTTCTCTCTTCTGCCCTGACGCGCCATGTTCACCGAAAAACGCACGCCCAAACGCATTCGAAAAACGCCTCCGCCTTGCGCGCTGGCGTTGCTGCCCGCGGGCGAGCCCTTTGACTTGAAAATCTTTGAGCGCGAAGAATGCCTGCCGCGCAAGCGCGAGGGGCGCGCCGCCTACCGGATTGGAATTGAGCGGCTGTTTCTTGCCCCGGTCGCGTTTCACAGCGTCCAGCCATTGGTCTCGGGCAAGGATTGGCATGAATTTTTGTTTTTGGCGAGCGCGGCGTCTTTCGCGGCTCGTTTGCCGCTGAACGAATTGCGCACGCTGGCCTGCGCGATTGGCCGAAATCCGTCTTTTGACTCGGACATGGGCGGCATGACGCATCGGCGCATAAAGCCGCGTCGGTTCAGCTCTTACAATCTCAATCCTGGGGATAGCTTTATTGGGGATGTTTTCACAACCGTCTCCGGGGTTGACCAAAAGGATCAGCATTTTGGGTTGCTGTCCAGGATCAGCGACAAGCAAGGCCTGTCAGGCTGGGCCTCCAACTTGACGCACGGCGCTGCCATTGGAGAGTCGGTGTGGCCCATGGGCGTCGCCGCCAAGGTCGCGCAAGCTCTCGCGGCCAAACAGTGGGGGCCGGTCATGGCCCGCGAAGTCCAGTCCAGCCACAGCGTTCGTGGATTTTCGCCCGATTCGGCCGCCCGCGCCGCCCTGCGGGAAGAATTTGCTTCTTGGGCTCGCTCCTTTTTGGAGGCTCAGGCGCTCAC
>Ga0209862_1000407_pt1 | contig 16093 bp, 12 predicted proteins | sample OrgsoiDNA_201061_FD_185809 | JGI IMG/M metagenome (GOLD analysis project Ga0209862, IMG submission 185809) | Permafrost soil microbial communities from the Arctic, to analyse light accelerated degradation of dissolved organic matter (DOM) -... | ecosystem: Environmental > Terrestrial > Soil >... | reverse complement strand
CTCCCAAGAGCCACCGGATCAGGGTGCGACGTTCCTGCGGCATACTATTTCGCGGAGTCTCCCGAATTTAAATATGCGATCAAATCGGACATCTCCGGGGCGTCGAAGCGGGGCCACGGAATGGCTTTGCCCTTCATCATTTCCAGCATTTTCGGGCCGTGATGCCAGAGCGCCGAGACCATGGTGGCGCCAGTGTACGAATGGCCGGGCCCGGTGAGTTTGGGCGCGCCGCTCGATGGGTCGTTATGGCAAGCCGTGCAACGCTTGATCCTGAAGACACGCCTGCCGCCGCCTTCGCTGCCCGAGTCAATGAAGAATTGCCGTGCCCAAAGATAGCTTAATAGCTCGCGCATTTCGCCGGGTTCGAAACGTGCCGGAGGCCCCTTCATCCTGGGACCGTGAGTCCACATTTCCGCCGCGATTTCCGTCAGCGTCTGGCCCCGGATGCGATCGGCCAACACAGAGTAGGCTGTATGGCATCCCTGGCATCCCTTGGCTTTGAATATGGCTTCTCCGGCTGAGCCCGTGCCGGTTCGAAACGCAGGGGGCATGGCACGCGTGGACGGAAGGTTACGCAAATAGACCAGCAGATCCGTCAGGTCCGGCCCGCTCAACTGCGGCCAGGGAATCTGTTTGAGCTTGAGCTCCACCCACATAGTCGGCGCGTGGCTCCACATGGCCTCCGTCAGAGCAACCGGATCCGCCAGCGCCTCCCACTGGCTCACGGGTTTGATGCCGGGCTTGATGGCGTCCGTCAGCCCGTGGCACTGGGCGCAGGCGTACTCGGTGAACACGCGCTTTCCGCGCGCGGCGTCGCCCGCCCTTTCGAAAAATCGCACGGCGTAAAAATAAGCGAACAGGTCCGCGGCGGCCTGCTCATCCAGGTCCCCCGCCTGAATGGTGCGGTCGCGCATGGCTGCCCACATGGCCGGCGCGTGGTTCCACATGGTGGCGGCGAGCGCCGCCGGCGTAAAGTTTCGGGCCACCACGCGGCCCAGATCGGGGCCGATGCGCGCGCCCTTTCCATTGATGGCGTGACACTGCACGCAGGCGAGAGATTCGAACAGTGCGGCGCCCCGTGCGGAATCGGCCGCAACCACAGCCGCGTGCGCGCCTGGCGCCGAAGCCAGAAAGGAAGCCAGAAAGATTGAGAGGCGCCACTTCATCGCATGATCCTCACACCGGCAGTTACCGTGTGCGCACGAAAGCCTTCAAACAGGAAGAGTGACTCGCCGTATCCGAAATAGCGCCACTCGGCGAACCAACTCAGTTTCTTGCCCATGGGCAGCCACAACTTGGCAATCGGCTGGTAGTAAGAGGTAGGCCGGCTGCCGGATGAAATGAAGAACGATCCTCCGGCGGTAATCTTCGCGGCCAAGCCGCCCGCGCGCGGCAGGTTGAGGTTCAAGAGCGCGGTGGCGGTATTTGCATTGTCGCGATAGGTGGACTGCTGCGGCTGCAGATTCTGCGGCGTTAGAAATCCAATATCCGAGCTCAGGCTGGACCGGCTGTAAGACCCCTGCACGTCAAAGAGTTTTCCCGCGGCGGGCTGCCAGAGGAACGATAGCGATTCCTGACGCGCCTGGTAATCGTATTTAACGCCGGTTGCCGGGTTCTGGTTGTTCAACACATTGAAATCGGCCGAAAAGCTGAGCCCAGCCACGGCCTGATAGCGCACCTGCCCTCGGGCTTTTTGGTAATCGTGCAGGCTGGTGCGGAAATACGAGCTATTGTCGGACGCGCCTTCAGCCTCACCCGTGACTGACAATTTCGACAGCGGACGCAATGTGAATCCACCGATCACGACATTCTGCCGCAGCTTGCCTGAATCCGTGGGGGCCAATCCCTCGGGCGGCAGGATGGCCTCGTTGGCGTCGCCCCACACGCGACGGTAGCCGCCGCGCACGGTCAAGCGCGAAAGGGCGTCCCAAATGACAGTGGTCTCCACCTGGTTGTAGTTGGTCACAAACGAAGACGCGATCTGGGCGGCGATCTGTTGCGAGAGCCCCGGGCTGGACAGGATCTGGCTGGATGCGGCCGTGCCCGCATTGTCCAACCGGTCGGTCAGCCACGACTCAAGAATCCGTACGTTGTGGGGCAGCCGGATTTCGGCCCCCGCGCTTCCCGACGTATGCGGCATTCTAGCCTCCGCCGAAAGCAAAAACTGCTCACTGTTGTAGAAAATCAGTTGGCTTTGTTGAATCAGAGTGCCTGCCGCGGTCTCCTGATAATTCACGGTGCTGTCCGGCCGGCTGTAAAGAAACTGGCCGTACAGGTCAAGCCAGCTTGCCGCGCTGGCGGTTAGCAGAACCTTAGTGTAGACGCTGTTGCCGCGAACTCCATACGCCGCCAACAGGTTGTTGAGGCTGAGCCTCTGGCCCAGCACCGGCGCGGTAAGGCTGCCGAAATTCGGGCCGCTGTTTTGGAAGAGGCTCTGATCGTCTTTGAACGTGGTGCCGCCTTCTTCGATGGTGGCGTGAAACCGCCGCAATTCCAAGTGCACGCCGCCCCGGTAAAGATTCGTCTGATCGCGCAACTGGTTCGGCACGGCGTATTCATTGGCGTCGCTCACGAAGGTGGTGGCGCCGGTGCCCGATCCCGAATCGCGATCGAAGGCGATGTATGGAATGAACCAATGTCCCGGCAGCATTTCAAGCTGAAAGCCTCCAAAGCGGCGGCGGACATCGAAGGATTGCTGATCGAGAGCGATGCCGCGCGCCAGAAGCGGGTCGGCATACGATGGCAGAAAATTGAAGTAGGTGATGTCGCGGTAGTCGGCGTTGAAATCGTAGAGTTTGGCTTTGGTCGCGTGCAGATGGAGGGTGGAGTACGGGTCATCGCCCCAACTGGAAGCGCGCACGTCGATGCGGTCGAACGCCCTGCGTTTAGGATCGGTGATGGTGAAATCCGCGCCCAACAGCTTGGGCCCCGAACCCAGATTCACAATGCTGCGGTAGGTATCGAAACTGCCCGCCACGCCGGTTCTCCAGCGATACCCCAAATCGATGGATCCGGTGAGCCAGGATTCGGCAAGGGGGACGGGCGAGGCGGCGGCTCCGGTCTTTTGCGCGGCATCGGCCGGCTTGGCGGCATCGGGCTTCTGAGCGGCATCGGCCGGTGGAGCGGCCTTGGTCTGTGGGTCAACGGGCGCCACGGGCGCAGGCGTGTCCTGGGCTGCCAGCCGCATCGCGATCCCGAAGAGTATGAGTGGCCTCATCGCAGTAGATTCCTGTCCACATGGCTGCCGTGGATTTTTTGATGGCACACCGTGCAGTTCTGATAGCGCGGCAACAGGAGGTTATGGAAAGCCGGCGGCACTACTCCGAGAGCCGCCCTGGTGCTGACCGCGGCCGGCAAATTGGCATGACACTCCAGACAGACCTGCTGCACCACCGGCCGCGTCAACATGCGTGGATTGGACGACCCGTGCGGTTCGTGGCACGTGGCACAGCCTTCAAAGCGCACCGGCGCGTGCTCAAACGTGAATGGACCGCGCTTGTCTCCATGGCACTTGAAACAGCCCGGTTCGTTGGCGGCGAAAGTCTGAGCCATGGCGTGGCGTGTGCTTCCGTGCGGGTTATGGCAATCGACGCAGGTCATCGCGCCTTCCACCACCCGATGATGAAACGGTTTCTGAAATTGCGCCATTACGTTGGTGTGGCAGGTGGCGCACAGCGCGTTCACCGCCGCGGGCTTGCGGGCCACCAGACCGAACGGGCCGTTGGCGTGGACTTTGTGGCAGGTAGTGCAAGCGACCTGATTCCGCGCGTGGCTGCTTTGCAAGCGCCCGGCGTGCGTAGGCTGGTTCAGGTGACAGGTAAGGCAGATCTTATCGGTGGCCGCGGCGGCAAGCTTTGCGGGATTGCGAATATCGTCAGCCGACGCCGATTCGGTGTGCTTCTGCGCGGGCCCGTGGCACGCTTCGCAGGCCCGTCCCTCCCACCCGCGCTTCTTATCCGCATCCACCTGATGATGAGGATTCTTCGCGAAGCCATTAGAGATGTCTTCGTGACAGGTGGCGCATGCCTCCGATCCGGCATAAGGCCCGGAAGGAGGGGCCGCCGCGGGGGCAGGAGGAGGCGCCGCCGCCTCCTGTGCCACGCCGCTTCGGGCCAGTAGCGCAACCAATGCCAGCAGAACGGGAAGGCGCAACATAAGATGGCGGAACTCAGAACCCCGCATGCATCTCGGCAACCGAGAAGGCGGCGCCGATGGCGTGACAGACATTGCAGCTTTCCCCAAGCGCCGTAGTCATCGCCAGCATGTGAGATGCGGCCGGAAGATCCACATGGCAACCCGTGCAGGCCGACGCAATGGGCTGGTTCGGATTGACGGGACCCTGCGGATCGTTAACCAGACCCAGGCCGAATGGAAGAATCTGTTCGCTGCCATTCACGTGACACATCGAGCAGTTGGCCAAATCCAGGGGGTTACCGGCCGGCGAGAGCGCCGGGAAAAGCGTATCGCTGAAATCGTTATGGCTGCCGCCAAAACCGACGACGACAAAGGTCCGATCGGAAGCCTGCATGTTAATACCGTCATGGATGCGATGAATCATGAGGTTGAAGTTGATGCCCTGCGGAGGAACTGTCCTATCCGAGGCTACCACCGCGTTAGCCCGCGTGGAAGCATCGGTATTCGACGGATTGTGGCACATCACACAATATTCGGTATCGTTGCGCAGCGTACCGTGCACTTGAAGCGAAACATGGCACTGGTTGCAACTGTCAGTCGCTACTACTTGCCGGCGCGGTGTTACGGCGGAGCCATCCACGGAGAAGTAAGTCACCTTGTTGTGCGCCCCATAGGTGATGCTCTGCTGCGAGGTAGTGCCCGGCAGGACAACTTCAGTCCGCCGTGCTTCAACGCCGATGGCGTAAGTGCCGTTGGCGTTGGCGGGAACGGGGTGCTTGAACGTGTAGGTGCAGGTTCCGTCACTGGTGCAATTGGCGCCGGCAACGCTCTCGGTGACGAAACCCGGCGTGGTCACGTCGCTGCCGAAGCTGGTGTATCCGTACTGAGTGGTGGGGCCGGCCATGGTCAGCGAAATCGAACTCAGCTTGGACAAGGGGAGCGCGTTTCCGCTGCCGTCTTTGACAGTGAATGTCACCGTGGGGTTGCCGCCCGCCCCGCCATTGGCGACATTGGCGAGAGAGACCGCCAGGCCGGTCAAGAGGCTGGATGCCGTGGGCGCGATATGTGCGCCCTTGATTGAGGCGTCAAAGTCGTTCTCGCCCTGAAAGATATGGCAGCCTGAGCACTGGTTGTCGTCAAACTGCGGGCCGCCGGGGTGATTCACGCCGGTGGCGAAATCCACATCGTCATGACAGGCGCCGCAAGCCGCGCGCGAGGGATTGGTCAGATAGGCGGTGGCCTGTTTGGCCCCGGTCGTCTGCGAGTGGCAGACCTCGCAACGCCGCGGATCGCCCGGATCCGCCGGAAAAGCCACCGTGGAAAAATCGCTGCCCGATACCTTGTACGGCTTGCCCGCCAGCACACTGGGCAAATTTTCCCCCATGTGAATCTTGTGGATCATGACTTTCATGTCAACGGTGTTGCCGCTTTCGGCGTCCGTCGTCTGGGGGGTATGGCACAATACGCACATCGCCATGCCCCGGCGATTGCCGCCATGGTGCGACAACTGGTCGTGGCACCGGTCACAACTCGCGTCCTCAATCACGTCGCGAACCTGCGTTACCGCCGCCCCGTTGGGGACAAAGTTGAAGGTAGCGCTGGCGCGATTGGTTCCCAAATTGAATTCGGTCAGATTGCGGTTGCCATAGATGCCGATAGTATGCGTGGCGCTGGCGTCAAACCCCGCCGGAGCTTTGGTCTTGAAGACATACTGATACGCGGATCCGACCGGAGTGAGGACACCGCCGCTGTCGACGCCGGCCTGTATCGTGGAGGCAAGCGCGGCGCCTGTCGATGTCCGCGTGGTGTATGCCACATACTGCTCCTGATTCCTGGGAAGAAACGCGGCTATGAAGCTGACGGCAACTACGCCAGGTGTGGTGACACCGGCACGGTCGAGCGGCAGGCCCTGCGGATCGGTGATTTGGAACGCCACCGTGATTGTGCCGTCCGAGGCAATCTGGGCGCCTGTGATGGTGAACACCAAACCCGGGCGGACGAAGGCGACAGTTGCCGCATCCGCGAAAAACGCCTTGTCCCGCGGAGAGAAATTTTTGTTGGGAGCGCCGGTCATGCCAAGCGCCAGGGCGAACAGCATCGCCAGTCCTGCTCGTGAAGTAACACGGCTCACAACTGACTCCTTTCAACCGCTAAGTCCCGCGGCTGGAAGAACGCGTTAGGAGCACGATTGAAAAACGCGGCGGGAGCGCAGGGCTACTCCCAGCGCGCCTCACTTGAGGAGAGATTCGTCTTTACAGACAAAATGGTGCCATGTTTCGAGTTGACTGGCTGTTCAATGTTGCTCACATCGCAATAATTTTGGATTTCTCGCCTTTTTCGAACGCGGAAGGTTGGTAGACGCAGCGCGGATCCTCGGCCAGATAATTTCCCGTCGACGCGTAAGCGCGTGCGCGGGAGCCGCCGCACAGCTTGGTATACTCGCAGACTCCGCACTTGCCCTCATGGCCGGCGGGGTCGCGGAGGCTGCGGAACAGGCTGGAATTCCGGTAGACGTCGACCAGGGAATCCTGCCTCACATTGCCGGCGGAAATCGGCAGGAATCCGCTGGGATAGATTTCGCCGGTGTGCGATACGAACACGAACCCGCGGCCGTCGCTCACTCCGGCGGTGCGCCACACGGTCTTCTGTGCCCCGGCGGCCGGTACGGCTTCCTCTTTGTTGCGCCGCGCCAGATAACGGCGGTAATGCATGGCTTCGGTAGTCTTGACGTCGAACGGCGCCCATTTCGAGATCTGGTACAGTTTCTCAAAAACCTGTTCGTATTCTTCGGCCATGAGGTCGTCGTTCATCAGCGCGCGGCCGGTCACGACTAGAAAAAACACGCTCCACATCTTCACACCAACGGCCGCCGCGATCTCCGCGATCTGGTCGAGTGAATGCATGTTGCGGCGGGTGACCGTGGACATCAGTTGCGTCTCCAGGCCAACGAGACGCGCGTCTTCCAGAGCTTCGACGGCCCGGTCATACGTGCCGGGCACGCCGCGGAATCCATCATGCGAGGACGCGTTCGGTCCATCCAGGCTGAGCGCCATGCGGGTAACCCCGCAGTCCTTGAATTCCTGTATGGCCTGGCGCGTGAGAAGAGGCGTGGCGCTGGGGCTGACATTGGTGCGCAGCCCCAGGGCCACGCTGCGGCGCAGAAGGAGGGAGAGGTCCGGCCGCTTTAACGGGTCGCCGCCGGTGAAAACCATAAGCGGCGAGCCGAATTCGCATATTTGATCGAGCAGGCGATATGCATCGTCCGTACTAAGCTCCGACCGGTTGCGCTGTGGCGACGCGCAAGCCCGGCAATGCGCGCAGGCCAGGTCGCAGGCCTGCGTGGTTTCCCAGATGACGATGAGTGGTTCCCGATCAAAGTTCATATGGCACTGGAGTGCAATCCGTCCGCCATCCCGAAGCCCCTTATTATGAGAGGCTTCGGCTGGCGTAGTGAGGGATTTGGCGCAGGTTTTGCGCCGCTTGGCGCAGGGTTACCTTGGCCCAGCGTCCGATGAGGGCAAACGTACCCCGGCGGTGCGTCAAAAAACCACTTTCGGTCCGGAGTGGGGCGGACCCCCCTGGTCCGCAGCCGACCCCCCGGTCGGCTGTTCACGGGATCTGGAACTTTGGTGAAAGAATCGAGGGAGTATCGGTCGCGAGCGCGGGATGGGCGACCGGGGGTTCGCCCGCGGACCAGGGGTCCGCTCCACCACCGGGCAGTAGAAATCAGGGGGTATGGCGCGGGTCAAGCCGGCAGGTAAGCTGTTCCGCTGCGCGGCGCGGGCAGGAGGAACGAATGGAGGCGAAGGATGTCCGGCTGCGCATCGCTTTGCGTGTGCGGCTCATGCGCCAGTTCGGCGCCGGCATTTTGACCTGTGACCACATTCCTGATGGCATATAGCGCCAGGTCGAATCGATCGTTGACGCCAAGTTTCTTAAAAACCCGGGAGAGGTAGACCTTGACCGTCCCTTCCGTGATTCCGAGAGCGTATGCCAGCTCCTTGTTCTTGAGGCCTTGGGCAATCAAGGCAACCAGTTGTCCCTCCCGTCCGGTCAATGAGACTCGCTTGGTTAGCAGGAGTTGCTCCGTGAAGGTCTTCTCGAACCTAGCTGGCCGCGACGAATGGAGATGAGTGCCGCGGTAAGGGACTCGATGGGTGTCGCCACCGGTATGATCCCGCGAACGCCCATCTCCATGGCGTGGAATCCAAACTCTATGGACGGATCTCCCCACAGAACAATCCGGACATCGGCCGCGCGGCGGCGCAAGTCGCGTAGCGCAAGCAGGGTTAACCCGGTGGCTAAGTCCACCATGGCTATATCGGGCCGCCGATCTGCGAGCGAAGCCGCGAACTCGCCTAAATCGTTTGACCACGCAACCAGTTCGAAGGCCGGGGACCTGTCGAATACGGAACACAGCCCTTCCGACACCAAAGGGTTGTTGCTGAAGAGTGCCACCCGCGTTGTGCCGCCGTTTTCCATTTTGCAGTTCATCCAGCACCGGGGAATGCAATCGATCGGCCATCGCGAAGCGCTTTATTATGAGAGGCTCGGGCTAGCGTAGCGTGCGATCTGGCACAGATTTGCGCCGGTTCGCGCAGGGTTACGTTTCCAGAGAAGCTTCAAACGCGGCCTCTTCGCGCACATACTTCAAGTGGAAGCCGAGCTCGCGGCAAATATCCAGCATCGGCCGGTTCTGCCCCAGAATGGGGCCATGGACCCGCCGGATTTTCTCGTGGCGCGCTACCCGAATCAGCAGATTGAGCAATTCCTTTCCAATGCCGGAGTGCTGCCACGGGTCGCCGACCAGGATCGCAAACTCGGCTTCCGATTCGCCGGGTTCGCGATTCAACCGTCCCACCGCGACGATGGCCCCCTGCGCGTTCTCCGCGACCAGCGCCATCTGGCGATCGTAATCGCTGAAACAGATGCGCGTGAGCCGCTCGTGCGTTACGCGCTCACTAAGGCTCAGATGATGGAAGTAGCGCAGGTAGACGCTGCGCTCGCTCAGCGCTTCGTGGAAAAGCACCATGGCCGGCTCATCCTCGGGACGGATGGGGCGCATCGCCACCGTGGAGCCATCGCGCAAGGTGAATGTTGTGACGTATTCGGATGGATAGGGACGAATCGCCAGGTGCGGCAATCGATCGCCCGAAATGTTCCAATCGTGCAACACGACGCGCGCATCGAGCGCCACAATCCTTTCCGGAGAAGCCAGCAGCGGATTGATATCGATTTCGCGGATTCGCGGTTGCTCGGCGACAAGCTGGCTGAATCGCACCAGGATCTGCTCAAGCAGGTGGCAATCCACCGGCTTACGGCCGCGCACACCGCCGAGGGCCTTGTAAATCCGGGTCTGCTCCATCATGAGCCGCGCGAGCGTGGAGTTCAGCGGCGGAAGGCCCAAGGCGCGATCGCGGAAGACTTCGACAAGCTGCCCTCCGGCGCCGAACAGAAGCACGGGACCGAACTGCGCGTCCACGCTGGAGCCGAGAATCAGCTCATAAGCATCGTGCGTATCCACCATTTGCTGAACCGTCACGCCCTGGAAGTGTCCCGGGCCGGCGAGCGTGGTTATGCCGGCTTCGATGCGTTGCCAGGCGGCGCGCACTGCGGACTCACTGTGCAGGTTCAACTGCACACCGCCCACTTCGGTCTTGTGCGCGATGGTATGCGAATAGAGCTTCAGCGCCACCGGATATCCGATTTCGCCGGCCAGCCGCACGGCGTCGGGTTCCGAGGCGGCAACCTCCGTGCGCACGGTCGGAATTCCGTATGCCGCCAGCAAACGCTTGGATTCGGCCTCCGGCAGGAGCGTCCGTCCGGCGGCCTTCGCCGATTCCAGAATGTCCGCCGCGGCGGCGCGGTCGCCCATTTCAGCGATCAGCTTCGGAGTTTCGTACAGGGCGCGCAGATTGGAGCTGTACTGCCACATGTAAGTGAACGCGCGCGCCGCCGTATCCGGGAACGGGAATGAAGGGATGCCGGCGGTCTTCAGAATCTCCCGGCCCTTTTCCACGCTCGCGCCACCCATCCAACTGGCCAGCACGGGCTTGCCGGGAATGGCCGCGAACGGCTTCAACTGCTCGGCCACCAATGCCGGATCGGTCATCCCCTGCGGCGCGAGCGTCACCAGGATGCCATCCACGGCCGGGTCTTTGGCCGCGATTTCGAGCGCTTGCGAGTAACGCTCCGGGGGCGCGTCGCCCAGAATGTCGATCGGGTTATGGCGGCTCCAGTGCCGCGGCAGGATGCCGTCGAGTTGGGCGATGGTCTCCGCGGAGATCTCGGCCAGTTCGCCCCCCTCCGCCGTCAGCGCGTCGGTGGCGATCACGCCGGGCCCGCCGGCATTGGTGACGATAACCAGGCGCGGCCCGCGCGGGCTAGGCTGCTTAGCCAGTACGTCCGCCATATAGAAAAGATCGCTGATGCGATTTACGCGGAGAACGCCCGAGCGGCGCAGCGCTGCGTCCAGAACTTCATCGCTGCCCGTCAGCGCGCCCGTGTGCGATGCGGCCGCGCGCGCCGCCTGTTCCGAACGGCCCGCCTTGATGACGATGATCGGTTTGGTGAGCGCCACTTCGCGCGCCGCCGAAAGAAAAGATCGCGCATCGCCGATGGATTCCATGTACATGAGGATGGCCCGCGTCCGTGGGTCTTCGCCCAGATAACCGATCAGGTCGCCCCAGCCTACATCGAGCATGGAACCGGTCGAAACGAAAGCGCTGAAACCGATGTGCTCACGAATGCTCCAGTCCAGGATCGACGTACAAAGCGCGCCGCTCTGGCTCAGAAACGCGATGGAGCCGGGCTGCGCCATGCTGCCCGCAAATGTTGCGTTAAGCCCACTGAGCGGGGACATAAGGCCCAGGCAGTTGGGGCCGATGATGCGCATGGCGCCGCGAGCCGCCATCGTGTCCAGTTCCAGTTGCGCGCCCGACGCGCCGGTCTCCTTGAAACCCGCCGAGATGACGATGGCGGCGGGCACCCTGGCTGCGGCGCACTGTTCCACCACGCCCGGAACGGCGGCGGCGGGTGTCACAATCACCGCCAGATCGATGGGCTCCGGCACGGCGGCGACTGAGGAATAGGCCTTGACGCCAAGCACTTCGGCGCGTTTCGGATTCACCGGATAAACCGCGCCGCGAAACGATGCCAGATTCTCCATGAGGGTACGGCCCACGGTGCCGGGAGTGTCGATGGCGCCGATGACGGCCACCGTGGTTGGCGAAAAGAACTCGGCCAGTGTACGCCGGGTAGGAATGCACACGTCGTTCGCTGTGGTCATAGAATAGCCGGATGCACGCGTCCTGCCACGTTCGGAGCCGCGACGGTTAAACCGGGAGATTGCGCTTCTTGAGTTTATGGGTTCTTGAGTTTGGGGCCGATGGGCAATGCGTGCACTTCCGGCGTGTCGTCCCACAGCAGCTACGCGGGCTGGCCGCACGGGGGCCGCGCATGGCTGCGTATTCCCGTCCCACGTGTTCGTTCATGTGTTCGTTCACGTGTTCGTTCACCAGGCGGATCAGATCTTGCACATGTGCGCGCCGGGCTCGAAGTTCAGCCACCAACAACTCGGCAACATCGGTGGATGACGTGTTAGAGACAGGAGCGGATTGGGGCTTTTCGGTCGCAGTGGTCATAATCCTTACAGTGCATTCCGGGTGCCACGGCCAAACGCCGTGAAATCAATACATGCGGCGCTGAGGCGACGCGGCAGGCGCAACGCCTGGGTTATTTCGCACACCCTGGCGCCGGCGCCATCAGCCCTGGCCCATCAGCCCGTGGCTTCGAGATTGTGCTTCTTGAGTTTGTAACGCAGGGCGTCGCGGCCGATGCGCAACATCCGCGCGGCCTTGGATTGATTGCCGCCCGCCTGCTCCAATGCGCGCACAATCAGGTGCCGTTCCTGGTCTTCGAGTGTAGCCACGTCCCCATCGGGCACCGCATCCGGCGCCGCACCGGCCGAGCCCGATCCCGACTGCATGTATTGCGGAAGGTCCGGCACGTCGATGGTGTCCCCTTGCGTCATCATGCACGCGTGCCCGATCACGTTCTCCAGTTCCCGCACGTTTCCCGGCCAGCCGTGCAGCGACAGACGGATTTGAGCCCGCGGAGTGAGGCCCCGGATCTTCTTGCCATATTGCTCGGCGAATCGCGCCACGAAGTGACGCTCCAGCAGGGGCAGATCCTCCCGCCGTTCGCGTAAGCCCGGCACCCGGATCTCCACCATGGACAGGCGGTAATAAAGGTCTTCCCGAAAACGCTTCTCCGTAATCGCGGCCCGCAGATCGCGATTCGTCACGGCAATCACGCGCACATCCACCTTATGCGGCGTGAGCGATCCCACGCGCTGCACTTCCTGGTTCTGCAGCACGCGCAGCAGCTTGGCCTGCGTGGAAAGCGGCATATCGCCAATCTCATCCAGGAACAGCGTGCCGCCATGGGCATGCTCCACCAGGCCCGGCTTATCGTTCACCGCGCCGGTGAACGATCCCTTTACGTGTCCGAACAGCTCACTTTCAAAAAGGGTTTCCACTACCGCCGAGCAATTCAGCACCACGTACCGGCCCCCAGACGCCGGACTCAGCCGGTGCAGGGCCTGCGCGATCAGGTCCTTGCCGGTTCCCGTTTCGCCCGTGACCAGCACGGCGCGATAGTGCGGGGCCACGCGGCGGACGCGCGAGAACACGTCCCACATGAGCGGACTGTTGCCGACGATGCCCTCGAATTCCGCGTTTTCGAGTAGCTCGTCTTCAAGCTGCAAGGCGCGCAGCCGCTTGCGGGCATTCTCGATCAGCTTGCCCACCCGTTCGCGGAGGGCCGCAATGGAGACCGGCTTATTCAGATAGTCGCAGGCGCCTTTCTGGATGGCCTCAACCGCCGATTCCGTGGAGTAGTGCGCGGTCATGAGAATCACATCGATGGAAGGGTCGAATTCCATGATCCGCTCCAGCACATCGAGGCCCGACAGCCGGGGCATCACCAGGTCCGTGAGCACAATCTGAGGGTGCCGGTCAAAGACCAGATCCAGTCCCTCTTCCGGATCCGAGGCGGTCAGGATTTCCAGTTCGGGCTGAGCCAGGGCGCTCGAGAGCAGTTCGAGACTGCCGGCATTGTCGTCCAGGATGAGCAGCGAGACAGCGGGCCTGCGTACGGTCGCCATAGTCGAGTTCTTATCGTAGCAGGCGTTCGATCTCGGATCGCAGCATCGTGAGCCCGATGGGCTTCGCGACGTAGGCATTGAACCCGCTCGCAATGGCCCGTTCGCGGTCGCCCTGCATGGCGCTGGCGGTCAAAGCCATGATGGGTGTCGCGGCAAAGCGCTCGTCTTTGCGCAGTTCCTGCAGCACGGCGAAGCCATCCAGGCCCGGCATATGCAAATCCAGGATGATGGCATCGGGCATCGCCTCGCGGGCATTCTTCAACGCCTCAATGCCATCCGCCGCTTCGATCACGGAATAGCCCTGTTTTTCGAGCACGGTGCGGACTAACTCACGGCTGGTGGCCTTATCGTCCGCGATCAATACGATTTTCATGCCTGCACCGAAAAGGGAACCGTGAATGTGAAGCAACTGCCTTTGCCCGGCTCGCTCTCCAGGCTGATGCGTCCGCCGTGCTGCTCCACCAGATGTTTCGTGATGGCGAGACCCAGCCCGGTTCCCTCGCGAACGCCCTTGGTGGTGGCGCCCACCTGGTGAAATTTATCGAAGACGGATGCATGCTCCACTTTCGCAATGCCGATGCCGTTGTCCGTCACCGCAACCTGCAGGAAGCCATCTATGACGTGTGCGTTTACGTGTATCCTGCCGCCCTGCGGGGTAAATTTCACCGCGTTGCTTAACAAGTTATACATCACTTGCTTGAAGCGGACGCGGTCCGCATCGAGAGCCGTGGGAACCGAAATGCTGGTGGTGAGTTGGATGGATTTGGCACTGCCCTGCGGCCGGATGGAGCCAAGCGCGTCCTCAATGGCGGCAGCGACATCGAAAGGCTCACGACGCAATTCAAGACGGCCGGCTTCGATCTTGCTGAGATCCAGAACGTCGTTGATCAGCTCCAGCAGATGCATGGAATCTTTGTGAATGTGGCCGATGAAACGTTTCTGCTTGTCATTCAGCGGCCCTTCAATCTCCTCGCCGAGCAATTCGGAAAAGCCGATCACGGTGTGGAGCGGCGTGCGCAGTTCATGGCTCATGCTCGCCAGAAATTCGCTCTTCAGACGATTGGCGCGCTCGATTTCCAGATTGCGCAGCCCCAATTCGCGATTTGACTCAGCCAGTTCGCGCGCGTACTCCTCCTGAATCGCGCGCAGCCGCTCGTCGGCCTGCGCCCGTTCGCTGACATCTCGAATAATGGCGATTACCCGGAAGCCAGCCTCGGATTTCAACGGGCTAAGACTGATCTCCACGGGAAAACGCGTGCCGTCTTTGCGCTGCCCTTGCAGCTTGAGCCCGCTGCCCATGGTCCGCGTGGACGGATGGCCCCAATAAGCGGACCGATGACCGGAGTGGGCGCCGCGGAGCTCCTGCGGAATCAGAAGGTCCACGGAATGGTCCAGGAGTTCTTCCCGCGTGTAGCCGAATAGCTTCACGGTGACCGCGTTGAGCAGAACGATGCGGCCGTCGCGATCGACTTCAATAATGGCGTCGGGCGCGGCCTCCAGCAGCTCTCGAAAGCGCCGATCCGCCTGCGCCACGGTTCGCTCTTCCTTCGCCTGCGCCGTCAAGGCTTGCACTTCCCGCTCCGCCGCCCGCTGCCGGGTGGAGTCGGACAGAATGGCGAGAGTGCCCTTCGAATTTCCCTGGCTGTCACGCCAGGCCGCCGTTCGCAATTCGACATCAATCGCACTGCCATCCCTCCTGGAGAGCCGCAACTCTTGCGGTTCCCCATGCAGATGCAATTGAAGTTCCACCGGGGGGCGGCGGCCAATGACTTCGTGCTCTTGCCAACCGGACATCTCTTCCATCGCCCGGCTCCACACCAGCACATTGCCAGTGGAATCGATGCAAACAATTCCAAAGGGCGAGGCTTCGAGCAAGGGGCCGAACACGTCGGCTGCGACGCTTGGGGGCATCTTGAACCACTGTTGTAGCACAGCGCGCCCCAAGCGGGCCGCGCCATTTGACGCTTGAGCGTGGCGGCGCGATGGGTGAATCCACGCAGTTCCGGCTATAGGCCGCGAAAAACCTCTGCCAGCCGTCACTTGCGCTTATATACGCTCTTAGCGTATGGTAGAAATGAAATGGACACTGCCCCCATGACGGTCGTGGAAACGCCGTTCTTTTTGAGGAAAGCGGCGGGATTGCTCACTGATGAGGAACGGTCCCACCTGATCGCCTTCATCGGTCTGACACCGGACGCCGGGGACATCATTCCCGATACGGGCGGAGTCCGGAAGCTTCGAGGGCAGGCAAGGGCAAAGGGAAGCGCGGCGGTGTACGAGTGATCTATTGCTTCCATAATGAGGCGTTTCCTTTGTTCCTCTTAACGGTTTATGCGAAGAATCAAAAAGGCAACCTTACGAAGGTAGAGCGAAACGAATTGAGGCAGGTCGTGCCGCTGCTTGTCAGTAGCTATCGCCGAGAAAAACAGCCATGAAAAAGCCAACCGCACCGAAAAAGATTGTCCAAAAGCCCAGCGTCGGGCGCGAGATTATCACCAGTCTCAAAGAAGCTATTGCGTGGGCCGGTGGAGAGGAAGTTGCCGCGCGGGTAACGACTGTCCATGTCCCCACGACGGACGTTCGGGCATTGCGCCGAAAGCTTGGGCTGAGCCAATCCGAGTTTGCGGCCAAGTTTGGTTTCCAGCCCGCGACCCTGAAGAACTGGGAGCAAGGCCGCACGAGACCGGACGGCCCGGCGCGCGTACTCCTGGCTGTGATCGCGCGGCATCCGGATGCGGTTGAGGATGCCCTGCGGAAGGCCGGTTGAGTTCGCGGCGGTGGGCTCGCGCCACC
>Ga0209862_1000405_pt1 | contig 16135 bp, 12 predicted proteins | sample OrgsoiDNA_201061_FD_185809 | JGI IMG/M metagenome (GOLD analysis project Ga0209862, IMG submission 185809) | Permafrost soil microbial communities from the Arctic, to analyse light accelerated degradation of dissolved organic matter (DOM) -... | ecosystem: Environmental > Terrestrial > Soil >... | reverse complement strand
TTTTTCATAAACGACGCGCCCGGCGAGGGGCCGCCTCCGCGGAGTCCGTCAAGGCGACGCCGGAGTCGCGCGATTCGGAGAGGTTGCCCTTCGGGTCGGCGACCGCGCTAGAACGGGACGCAAGCGGCGCGGGTTGCGCCGAGCGCACGGCTTCGGCCAACTGCCAGCTTTCCAAAAGGGCTTGAACGCGAGACCCGAACATTTGTTTTTGGGTTGCCGCCAAAATTTGCGAAACCGTCGCCGGCTCCGGGGCGAACGCCGGCGATTCCGGAGCCGGTTGAAATCCGACGGAGGTTCGAGACTCGCTGGCGCCCGGGCCCCAACGCTGGTGATCGAAAAAGAACGCTCCGCCCTGAGACAAAACAACCCAAGACTCTTTGCTCCATCCGGCGTCGCGCCAACAATCTTGGCAATGGGCGAAAACGATGTCGCGGCCTTCGAGCCCCTTCAAGCGCGATCGCTCTGGGCCAACCAGCTGAAATGTGCGCGCGACGCCCGCGCGGCCCGTTTGCGTCCAGTGCCCGGAGTATTCGGAGCTCGGGTGGGTTTCTTGCGTCGCGCGCCGATCGCCCTCGCTCCACGTCGCGGCCTCGACGCCTGCTTCCCATTGGCGCAGCGCATGCGCCAATGCGCCCGCGAATGAGCGCCGAGACAACGTCGCGGTGATTTCTTCAAGGGTGGCCTTGATGGGCGAAGGGCGCCATCCGGAGTCCGCCAAGTGCTTTTGCGGCGCGGTTTTTTCCCAGCGGTGCGCGCTGACCCACAACTGAGCGCCCCTCGCCGAGACAATCCAGGCTTCGCGGCCGCGCAAATGCTCGTCGTTCCGATCTTGGCAATGCGCGAAAAGAAGGGCTCGGCCTTTGAGGAGCTTGGACAAGTCCACGGGGCGCTCGCCGGTCGCCAATTGCTGGGCCGCCTCCGCTTCTCGCCCCTCCGCCCACAATCCGGAGAAAACCGGCGCCGGGCGTGGCCACTCAACGGGCGCGAAACCGAGCGCGCGCTGGCACAAGGCCCCGAATTGGCGCAGTCGATTGGGCGCTGAAAAGAGGGCGTTCGAGGTCATGGGCGTAGCGGCGGCCGAAATCAAGGAAAAAGCAAAAGCGGTGAAAAGAGCCGCGAGAGGGAAAAAGACAAAAAACGAAGCGGTGTCCAAAATGAAGCAATAAATCACCGTGGAGAAAAAACGAGCCTTTTCTCGCGGCGCTCGCGTCTTGGAGAAGAGCGGCCACCCACTCAGTCTCTCAAAAAAACGCCTCCTCCGCAAACGCCCATGGAGACTCGCTGTCCGGGCGGGGGGCCCGACACTGTCCGATCTTGACGCAAAAACGCAACATCAAGCGAACGGCGCCAAATTATTTTTGACATTTTCCATATTTTTGGAAAAAACGAAAAATATCGCTTGAATCCGCAAGTTCTGTCGTGAGAAGATGATTGCGTGGAGAAAGCGAGAGGATCTCTCGCTTCGCAAATCAAAAGGCGCGGCGCCCTGGCGCACGAGCCTCAACCGACAGGACTGAGAAAGAAATGGATTTCGCAAAAACGATCGACCGGCTGGCCCGTGAAAAGCAATTCAACGACGCTTACGAGTTGGCGGTTCAATGGACCGAAGAGTTCCCGCAAGAAGCGAAAGCCTGGGGCAAGCTGGGCAATGTGTATTCCCAGCAAGGCCGCCACACTGAAGCCGTGAGCGCTTACGAGCATGCCGCGCATTTGAACCCGGCGGATCCCGTCGCCTGTTTCAAGCTTGGGCAAACGCGTCACCGCCTGCAAGACTTCGCGGGCGCGGCAGAAGCGTTTGGCAAGTGCGAGGCCGCCGCCGAAGCCGTTGGCGAATCAGCCGACCAGTACGCGGGCGCCTCGATCCTGGGAGCCGCTTACTGCTTCGCCAAGCTCGGCGACGCGGCGGGCGCGCGCGAAGCGTTGGAGCGCGCGCATGACGACGACTCGTCGTCGCTGTCCGGGTCCGCCCAAAACAAAGCGGAGGTGGCGAAGGCCGTGGAGATGGCGCTGGCGGCGCCTCGCGTGGCGCCGGTCGTGAAAAAAGCGGTTTTCTGAGCGGCGCGCCGGACCGTCTCCCTCAGACACACCGCTCGGCCAAGCCGATCGCGCGAATCACGCAGGGCAAGGGCGGTTTGAGGATGAGAGAAAAGAGCGCTTCGGCGCTCTTTTTTCGTTCAAGGCCGCGGTCTCAGCTCTATTTGGCTTCGCGCAATGGGCTGAGACCGGCCTGCCAGACGCCGCGTCCGGGCGAGAAAAACGCGGCTCGGGAAAACCCGTGGCTTTTTGGCGAAAACAATCGCGTTGTTCTTGCCTTCCGCCCCAAAGTGGAGCAAAATCGATTTCGTTGGATCACGGGTTCCCGCCCGCCTTCCCCAACCCAATCTCACGACACAACGGCGATTCTTCACGACGCACAACGATCGCGGCTCAGGCCGCCCAGGAGAAGCACATGTTTGGATTCAAGAAAGGCGTGATTGCGTCAGCGGGCGCTTACACCTCAGAAGTGACTCAATTCATCGCTCTGTTGAAAGAGCGCGACCCTACGCTCGAAGGCCGCCAGCTGGCTGGCCGCAAGTTGCTCTGGGACAAGGCTCCGATCAATTTGGACGAACGCGCCGAGCAAAAGCAAGACCGCGTCGACCAGTCGGGCTATGTGTATTACCGCGACTACGGCGACCTGCCGCGCGACTGAGCGCAACCGTCCGTTTCGTGAAATAAAAGGCCCCGGATTGCGTCTGGGGCTTTGTGCTTTTTTCGTCAAGCCGCGGCCAAGAAATCAGCGATCGAGCGGCGGGCCGCCGGATGATTCATCAAAAAGGTGTGCGTGGCGCGCACTTCCACGCAAACGCAAGGGGGCGGCAATCGCGCGCTGGCGAGCGACACCTTCCCGTCGTGCAAGCCATCGAAGAAAGAATTGAACCACGGATCTCCGCTGCGCGTGCCCGCGATCACCGCGCAAGGCACGCTGTCGGGCACAGGCGGAAGGCTTTGCGGAATGGACTGGGGATTGGATCCAAGTTGAAGGGCGGCTGGGCCCAAAAGCCAGCGAAACACGCGCCAATTTCCCAGCCGATCCACGATTTCGCTGCCTGCGTTGGGCGGGGCGAGCATCACGAGGCGAGTGCCCGCAAGCGGCGCGGTTTTCGCAAACGCAAGCCGAGCCAAAATGCCGCCCAACGAATGGGACACAATGTGCGTCGGGCGATTGTCCGCGCTCAAAAACCGCAGCGCCGGGGCCAAATGCTGATCCGCGAGCGTTTGGGCGTCCGCCGAGCGCGATGGATAATTCAGCGACCAGACCTCAAAGCCTTGGGCTGACATAAAACGCGCCAAAGCGCGCATCGAGCGCGCGGTGCGGCCCAATCCGTGAACCAACAGCACGCGGGGCCGTGGGGCTTCCTGGCCCGCTGCCGGGATAGGCGCCCGCGAAGACGGCGCGAAAGGGCGCAAAGAGTCAGGCCAAGCGGGTTCGAAAAGAACGTGGTTCATGGCGTGAAGTCTGCGCCGAAAAGGGCGTCCAAGATCCATGTTGAGGTGAAGAAGCAGAAAGTCTCGCGTTCAAAAGAGTCGTGTTTCGCGTGCTTGGCCCGAGGCCCGACTATACGGCAAGCCCAAGGCCTCTCGCAAGGCCGTTCGTGGGGCTCGGCGCGCCGTCGGCTCCCGGCCCTCTTCGATTTTCACGCGCCGCGGCCCGTGGCGCCCGGCAAAAGGGCCGCGAACGCGACGCCTGTGCCCCAAAAGCCATCAAGCCGGTCATGCGGATCGGCCTCGCCCAAGGCGCACGTCTCGCTCATGGCCAAAGCGGCCCGCGCCAAAGCGAGCGGCTCAAAGTCCGCCGGGTGCTCGACAGAAAGCGCTTCGCACACGCCCGCCCAATCCGCGCAGGGCAAGCCGTCGGGCAGGCCAACCGCGAGCCAGCCCTCGGGCGTGTGCTCGATTTGCGCGCCCAATTTCTCCAAAATGGCTTTCCAGGGGGCGAGCGCCGTCCGGTCGCGTTCGCTCAGCGGAGCCAAAGCGGGTTCCAACAGGGTTTCCGACAGGACCTCGTCAGAGAGCGCGGCCTGGGCTAAGCTCGCGGCCAAATTCGCGACGGGCAACGCCGAATGGGGGATCAGCACCGCGCCTTGCGCGCCGTCAATGAGCCACAAACCGCTGGCGGGCAAGCGCACGGGCGGCAAGCCGGCGGGGGATTGGAATCCGCTCTCACCTTCGAAGCGCGAGCCGTCGCCGCTGTCAGAGCCTAGGTCGGCGTGTGTCTCGGCTGCGCGCTCCGAAAAGCCGCCGGCGTTGGTTTCGTCGGGCGAGCCGAAAATGTCCTGGTCGGAGTCCAAGCCCGAGAATCCAATCCCATTTGCGCCCGCGGCCGCTTCTTGCGAAGGCGAATTCGGGTTGGAGTGTGGGTTCGATTGCGCCTCTTCGCGCCAATTGGCCGGCGGCCAATCCTTGGGAAAGCCAGCGGGGCTGGACCCAAAGCCAAAGTCCGTGGAGCGGCCTGCGCGCGGCGCGCTGTCGCGCGAGAAGGGATTGCCGCCGTGCCCGCCAGAGCCGCCGCGGGAAAAGCCGCCCGAGGAGCCCTGCGAGCGCCAGGGCGCGTCTTGGCCGCCCGAAGAAGGCGTGTGGGCCGAGCGATTCGCGGACCACCCGCCTGGCGAACCCGAGTGCCCTGAGGGTTGTTGCCCGAACGGGTCGCCCGTGTCGTCGCCGGCGTCTGATTCCGATTTCGGAAGGGCCGCGAAGGTCTCCAACAGCGCTTGCTTCAAAAATTGGCGCGCGCCGCGCGCGTCCTTGAAGCGCGTCTCGGTTTTCGCCGGATGCGCGTTCACGTCGATTTCCGAAGACGGGATGCTCAGGAACGCCACGTAAGCGACGTCCTTTTCGCGGCCCAGCCCTTGGGTCTCGGCCAAAGCCTCGCGCGCCGCGCTCGCCAAGATCCGGTCGCGCGTGAAGCGCTTGTTCACGAACAGCCACTGAAACTCCTGGCCCGTGGGCAGCGCCCGCACGGGGGCCGCGAAGCCCTCGAGCGTCATGACGCCGGAGGACGCCGCCAGCGGCACGAGCTTGGGCCCCACTTGCGGGCCCAAAACGGCCTCCGCGCGCTCGCGGGGCGTTTGCGCCGGGAACGCCAAATTCTTTTTGCCGTCGCGCAAGAGCGTGAAGGCGATGTCAGGCCGCGAAAGCGCCGAGCGCAGGAAGGCCGCGCGGCAGTTGTTGAATTCGGTGGTTTCGCTTTTGAGGAACTTGCGGCGCGCGGGGACGAAAAAGAACAAGTCCTGGATCGTGACGCGCGTGCCCGGCTCGCACGCCGCGGGCTCGATCGCGCCCATCACGCCGTTTTCGCATACGATTTTGCGGCCGACGCGCTCGCCTTCGCGCTTGGTCACGATCGAGGCGCGAGCGACCGATGCCATGCTGGCCAAGGCTTCGCCTCGGAACCCCATGGTCATCGCGCTCATCAAGTCGTCAAAGCTGCGGATTTTGCTTGTGGCGTGCCGCTCGAAAGCCAGGGGCAAGTCCTCTTCGGAAATGCCCGAGCCATTGTCCAGAACTTCGATGCGGCCCGTGCCGCCCTTGTCGACGCGAGCCTCGATCTTGGTGGCCCCCGAGTCGATCGCGTTGTCCAGCAATTCCTTCAGCCCGCTCGCCGGGCGCTCGATCACTTCGCCGGCCGCGATTTGGCTGATGAGGTTGTCGGGCAGTTTTTGGATGTGTTCATACGCCATCGAAGGGCTCCGGTCTCCCGCGAGGGAGGAAAACAGCGAATTCTGAAAAAAGGAATGAAGCGAGAAATCCATCCGCGGCGTCGAGAAGCGAGAAAAAACGCGCCGTCAATCGAAAGCCGCCCGCCAATCTGCCACAAACGCGAGGAAAAATCAAAGCTTCTCGCAAAGAGGAAAACAGGGCGGCAAGTCGGAATTTTACACGGATTTTGCCTGTGAAACGGCAAAAAAGCGCGTGGGATTCAAAAAAAGCCCTCTGAAGCAAGCGTGCGCTCGCTTCCGATGCGCCAAAAGAAGCGAATTCAAGAAAAAAACAGAAAAAAGCGAAAGAAATCAAAGACCGAGCCAAAAACTGCGCCAGAATGGGCTTGGGGCGGGAACTGTTTCCGCCTTTCGCCGCAAAAACCCCAGAGACGCAAGTGACGCAAGCGAACATTGACAACCGACTCATTGACGCCGCCGGAGAGGGCGACTCAGCCGCCGTCGAGCGCTTGCTCGCGGAGGGAGCCAATCCGCGCGCCTTGCATTCGAACACCAGCATGACTGCGCTGTTTTCCGCCGCGCACGCCGGCAACGCCGCGCTGATGCGACGGCTTTTGCCGCTGTCAGACCCCAAGCAAGCTGGCCTGCACGACGAGCCCTTGCTGTTCGCCGCGGTCTCTGGCGGAAAGGCCGAGTGCGTGGATTTGGCGATCGAGCATGGCTTGCCCGACACCGTGAACGCGGTCAATCAGTGGGGGATGAACGCGGTGTGCCTGGCCGCGAGCCTCGGGCACGCCAAGGCCATGGAACGCTTGATCGAGCGCGGCGCGAGCCTCTCTTGCGCGACGCCTTTGGGCGGCAAACTCGAGAACGGAAGAAACCCGCTGCATTGGGCCGCGTTGTCCGGTGACATCAATTGCGCGCGCTTGGCCCTGAGCCCTGAGCGCGCCGCCGCGCGCGATGAAGAGGGGCGCACGCCCTTCATGCTCGCCGCCATGGGGGCGGACGCCGTGGACCTGTTGCTTTTGCTCGCGCCCGACGCCGACTTGTTCGCCATGGACGTCGATGGCCGCGACGCCTTGGCGGTCGCGGCGTCGTCGGGCCATATGGAAAATGTCGTGCATTTGTGGATGGACGCCAACATGGGGCGCTCGGCCCAATCGTCCATGAGCGCGGTGCAATGGGCTCTCGACACCGGCGCCTGGGAATGCGCCGACTGGCTGGGCTCGAGGCTGCCCCGACCTGACCGAGAGGCGATGTGGAAAGGCTCCGTGATCCATGGGCCGTTGAACCAATATCCTTTGTCCACGCGGCAATTGGAAGCGCGCCTGCCGGCATGGAGCGCCGCGATCGCAGCGCAAGAAGAGTCGCGCGAAATCGCGCAAGCGGTGGCGGCTGTTTCTGAAAAAAGGAAAGGAAGCCGGTCAGGCAACGCGCGCGGACGCGGCGCGCAAAACCGGCTTGCGACCCGCCTTTGAGGCTCGCGGCGCCGCGACTGTTCCGCGAGAAAAGCCAAGCCGACAAACCGTCCAAACCGTCCAAACGCATTCGCCAATGGAATCAGGAAGTTGGCGTTATTTGGATGGCGGAGTGTTTTGATTGAAGCTCTTCACCATTGAGTTCTGCATGGAGTGCGCAAGAGAGCTCTCTATTCGCTCGTTGGAATACATCGACACGCCAAGGTGAAGAATCAGCGTGGCTATGGAAAGAAAAGCGGTTGCGGCCCATATTTTTTCGCGGCGTGTCATCGGTGTCATATTGCATTTGCTCATAAGAGGAAAGATCGGCCAGGACAATAGCCTCTTTTTTTTTCTGTCAAGAACCGGTTAGGGCAGCCCCGCCGGCGGCGCTCCGAAGATGCCAAAATGCGCTGGGCATGGAGCGGTTTTCGCGCCAGATTCGAAACAAAAAAGATGGCGCGCGGGTCCGTGGAATGCTGCTCACAGCCTGCGCGGAGACCTCCGAGCCACACACCGGTCTTCGGGTCGCGTGCCCTCCGTCGCTCGGCGAGCAGGGTTAATCGCGTGCCCAGCGTTTTTCTTGCTGGTTGCGTCCACAATCGCCCGGATATCCGCAGCCTCTTCTTCCGCGACGACCCGCGCCCGCAAAGCGCGCAAGCCCTCGTCCAACTCTTGGCTGCGCGCCGTGGGGCCGAAAAGAACAGGCTCCGCGCGAAGCCACCCGCGAAGCATGCGCCAAGAGAGCCCCGCCGTCAGAGCCAAAAGGCTCACCCCAAGGCCCCCTAAAATCCAGCAGCCAGCCGTGGCGGGCCAGTGGGCGCTTTTCGCTTGGCCAGAAAGCGCCATCGCGCACAGAGACGCCGCCTGCAAAGCGCCCAACGCCGAAACCATGGCGACCGCGAGCCAAGAGCACGCCCGCGCGTCGCGCAGGCGATAGCGCAAATGCAGGGGCAGCGCTCGCAGAAAAAAGGAGCGCCGTTTGGGGTCAAAGAAGGAACGGCGAATGCCCATGGACGCCTCCGCGCCGGCAGCGCGGCTCTCATCGCGGAGCGTTCGGCCGGCAACCTCACCGTAGCCAACCGCGCGCGCCCTCGCAATGACGTTTTCGTTGAATGCGCGAATCGAGGCGACAAGAGGAGGAGCGCGGGGGAACCACGGTGGCCGGCTGGCCGCCGCTCCGTTCAGAGCCGATTCGAGCGCCGGGAGGGCGCCTGCGCTTGGCTTTTTCCAGGCGCTTTGGCCTTCATGATCTTTGAGAGCTCCGCGCGCTCGAAATGAGCATATCCGCCAGCCGCCATGCGCGTGAAAAAAGGCGCAAGCTTTTGTCGAGTCTTTTGCGGCGTGAGCCATGCGCTCATAAAGCGGACAGGGGGCAACGCGAAAAAGAGAAAGAGAAGGAATTCGGGTCCGAACATCGAGGCAATGCCCAGGCCGCCAAACACGCAAAGCGTGAAAACAAACAAAAAGCCGCACAAGTGGAGAATATCTTGTGGCCCTCCCAGGGTGGCCGATTGCCCCGCGAGCGCGCCGGACAAAGGGGCGGTCAAAGGGCGGTCAAACGAGCTCGCCAGAAGCGGAGCGCGTTGCAGCCAGGTCCCTGGGGGCACGACAACGGTTTGGCAGTAGCCCAAGCGTTCGCAACGGAGGAGGGCGAGCCGCATTTCTTTGTCCGCCATATAAGCCTCACGGCGCTGCCCCGTCGCCACCCACTCCACCGTGCCCGGGGAGGCGTTTTGTCGCGGTTTTTCCAGAAATTTCTGCAAATTCTCGGACGGCCCGCCCCATGGGTCATCGTTGAACATCGGGAGAATCAACTGCGGCCTCTTCATTTCAAAGCTCCATGTGAGCCGATCAGCTGTGTAAACAAACCCGCCAAAAAGGACAAGCGCTCCCGCGATCGAGAGCGCTAGAGCGATTGGAGCCAGAAGGCGTGAAACCCAAACCAGCAGCGCGGCCGCGCTCGACACGCCCTCGGAGGAGCCGGCGGAGAACCCCGCGGACGCTTGGTTGGCCAGAATCGCCTCGGGATCCAATCGGCCTCTGAGTTTGAGCCAAATGCCCGTGAGCGCCGCTCCATAGCCAAAGGGGCGCAAAGCGCGCGCAAGCGCTCGGTCTTCTTTGTTGTCGGGGAATGCCATCATCGTTGTCCTGGTTTAGGCAAGGGGCCCGCGGCCTCGAACAAGGCGCCGGCGCATATTTTCACTTGGATGTCGCGCTGGGGGCCAAGGCTTCTGGCTTGCCCGCGCTGCACGAGCATCAGGCGCGAGCCAATGGAGCCCACCTGGCTTTCGCGCGGCCGCGAGAGCGTCGGGGGCTCGCTGGCCAATATCTCCACCGCGCGCTCCATGGACAAAATGCGCGTTTCGACCAATCGCGGAACGATGGGCTCCTGGCTATCGGACTCATTTTTCGCGCCCAAAAAGGCTTCGCCCGCGTCTTCGGCGTCAGAATTGGCCTCTTCGTCCAATTCGTTTGTTTCGGTTTCAACTCCTGGGCCGCTCGCGGCGTCTTTTTGAGCGTTTTCTCGCGCGCTGTGTCGCGCGTTTTGGTGAGCGGCCTCCAGAGCCCGTTCTTGCGCCTCGGCCTCGGCCTGAGCCAGGGCTTGGCGCACCTTGATCGGCACATACTGCGCGTCGCCCAAAAACAAATCGGGCGTGCCCGGCCACTGCGCCATGGAAATCAAGAGCCAGCCCGCGCGCGGGGCATCCTGGCCGCCAATCGCGGCGCGGGCGACGCGGGCCCATTGCGCCCGAAAATGCTCCAAGGCGCGCTCGGCTTCTTCGGGCGCCCGGGCCGACAAAGGCTCGCCGTCGATGAAATGCTCCAAAATCCAGCCCGCGACCAGTGGGTCATCGGGGAGTATTCCATGCTCCTGGGCCACTTCAAAGCGCACCCGCCCCGCGTGGTGCACCGGGCGCGAGAGGCTGGCTCCCGGCTGGCTCGCGATGAGCTTGGCCGAGATGTGCTCGCTGCGCGCCTCGCCGTCCAGGCTGATCCAACGCGCGGCCAAGTCGGGCTTGGCGATCGCGTCGAGCATTCGGCGAGGCTCGATCACCCGGGCCTCCTTCAAGCTTTGCGCGCCGAAAATCGAGCGCGCGATGCCCCAGCCGATCGGGTCGGAGCGCCAGCGCGCGAGCCGCTTGCAGATTTCTTCCTGATGCCAAAGGCCGCCGTCGACGGCCTGTTGGTTGCGCTCCGAGGCGCTGCGCCGGCCCGCCATTCGCTTACCCCTTGCGCGCCGCGCGAATCAACTTGCGCAGCTCATAGAGTTTGTCCAGGGCCATTTTGGGCGTCAGCTCATCCGGGTCGATCGAGTCGACCGCCTCTTCCAGCGCCGCGCCCAAGGCGAAGCGCTCAAAGGAAGGCTCAGAGGCGGAATGGACCGAATGGGCAGGATGGGCGCTCGCCGGGGTCTGCGCCGCGAGCGCGGGCTCCGGCTGAGGGCCGCGAGAGGCTTGCCGCTCTTGGGGCTGAATTTCGATGTCCAATTCGTCGATTCGGACGGCCAGGGCCTCGGACGGCTCCGCGCTCGAAAGACAGGCCGGTTGCTCGGCCGCCCGAGAATCATCGGCTGGCGCTTGGGTTGCCGCAGAGGCGGGCGTTGGCGCGGAGGCCGAATCCAGAGCGTCGATATTCGGCGCGGCGGAGGGCTCAATGGACAAGGCCTGCGCGTGCGTTTCGCGAATTTCGACGCCGCGCCCCTCGCGCAGGCCTTGGGCGACGACAGCCGCCAAAGGCGTTTGCGGAGCGTGCCCGTGCGCGAGCGCTTCGGAAAGCTTGGGGGCGTCCTTGCCGTGCAGGGAGACCAGGAGCTCCTGGGCCCAGGCGAGGGCGTCGAGCGGCAAGCCCGCCAGGCGCGCGACTTCGATCCCGTGGCTTTGGCTCGCCGCGCCCGGCTTGATTTTGCGCAAGAAGACGATCCCCTGCGGGCCTTGCTCGGCGTCCAGGTGGATGTTGGCCACGCCCTTCAAGGACTCGGCCAATTCCGAGAGCTCCAAGTAGTGCGTGGAGAAGAGCGTTTTTCCGCCGTTGATCTCGGTCAAGTGGCGCAGGATGGCCCAAGCGAGCGCCATGCCGTCGTAGGTCGAAGTGCCGCGCCCGATTTCGTCGATCAGGCACAGGGTGTTGGCGTCGGCGTGGCGCAGAATGGAAGCGGCTTCCGTCATTTCCACCATGAAAGTCGAGCGGCCGCGCGCGATGTCGTCGCCGGAGCCGACGCGGGCGCAAATGCGCGTGATCGGGGGCAGTTCGCAAACGTCCGCCGGGGCGAAGCAGCCGGCGCGGCTCATCAGGCCCACCAGGGCCGTCGTGCGCATGTAGGTCGACTTGCCGCCCATGTTGGGGCCCGTGATCAAAAGGGTTTGGCGATCGTCGTCCATCGACAAGTCGTTGGGCACGAAGGGCTCTTGGCCCAGGAGCTCGACGACCGGGTGGCGGGCTGCGACCAGGTTCCAGCTGCCGTCTTCGGTGAAGCGAGGGCGGCAGTAATTGCGCTCGCGCGAAATTTCCGCGAAATTCAAGAGGGCGTCCAATTCGCTCACGCAGCGCGCGGCTGCGGCGAGCTCATGCGCCTTGGAGGCCAAAAAGGCTTGCGCTTGCTCGAAAAGCGATTTTTCGAGCTTTAGCGCGCCTTCTTGCGCCCCCAAAACCTTGGTCTCCAACTCGGCCAACTCGGGCATCGTGTAGCGCTCGGCGTTTTTGAGGGTCTGCTTGCGCTCGTAGCGATCTGGGGCGCGCGCGGCTTGCGAGCGCGGAATTTCGATTTGGAAGCCATGCGCGCGGTTGAAGTCGATGCGCAGGGTCGCTATGCCGGTGGCTTCGCGCTCTTTGGCCTCCAAGGCCTGGACGGCCGATGAGCTGTCGACGGAGAGTTGGCGAAGCTCGTCCAGCGTGGCGTCAAACTCCCCGCGGATGACGCCGCCGTCGCGAATGTGGACCGAGGGGAGCTCCGCGATCGCGCGCTCCAGGTAAGACAGGGTCTCGGGCTGCTCGCCCAGGCCCGTCATCAAGCGTTGGATTTTGGGGCTGCTGGGAGCCAGCGAGGCCAGGGACTCGCAAATGGAGCCAAAGGCGCGCAGGGCTTCGCGCAAGTTGGAGAAGTCGCGCGGACGGGCCAAGCCCGCCGCGGCGCGGGCGCTGGCGCGCTCGATGTCGGCCATGTCGCCGATTATGGCGCGCAAATCCGAGCGCGCGTCGTCCGCCTCCAAGAAAGCCGCCACCGCCTCATGCCGGCCGGTCGATTCGCTGACGCTCGCCGGGGGCTCCGAGAGCCACAGGCGCAAGCGGCGCGAGCCCATGGCCGAGGCGCAGGAGTCGAGCGACGAAAAAAGCGTGGGGCTGCTCATCCCGCTTTGCGTCTCGGTGATTTCGAGGGCGCGCCGGGTCGGAGCGTCCATCGCGAGCCGCGTGTCCGGGGCGCTCTCTTGCAGCGTGAGCAGATTCGGGCGCCGATTGCCCAGGCTGGCCTGAGCGTGCGAGTAGGCCGCGCAAGCCGCCGCGAGCGCCAGGTCCGAGTCGTCCAGGCTGCCGAAGCCGCCCAGGTTCAAAACCCCAAAGTGCTCTTGCAGCCGGGCGCGGCCGCCCGCGGCGTCAAAGCGCCAAGCGGCCAAGCGCGAAAAAGACGCCTTCGCCGGCGCGTCGTCCAGGCTCGCTTGCTCGGAGATGAGGATTTCCGCGGGCTGGATGCGGGCCACTTCGTTGGCCAACTCATGCAGGGGGACTTCGCAGTGGAAAGCGGCGCCGGAAGACAGGCTCATCCAGAACAAACCCGCGCCTCCGCGCTTGAAGTCCTGGTGGACGGCCAGAAGCGGAGCGTCGCGCTTTTCTTCCAACAACGAGTCGTCGAGCAAAGTGCCCGACGTGATCACGCGCGAAATGGCCCGGTCGACAGGCCCCTTGGTGAGGCCTGGCTCGCTGATCTGGTCGATGACCGCGGCGCCCTGGCCCATGCGCAGCAATCGCGACAAATGCAGATCCAGCGCGTGCCAAGGCACTCCCGACATTTTGATTTCCCGGCCGCCCGAGGAGCCGCGCTTGGTCAAGGTCAAGTCCAGCAGCTTGCTCGCGCGCTCGGCGTCTTCCCAAAAGAGCTCGTAAAAGTCGCCCACCCGGAAAAACATGATCAGCTCCGGGCCCAGTTCATTCTTGAAAGTCAGCCACTGGCGCATCAAGGGCGTGTGGTCTGCGATTTGCGCGTGCCGCGCGGCGCGGTCCGCCGCGAGTTCAAGTTGCTTGGCGTCGTCAGGCATGTTCAGCATAAGAGGGCTCAAATGTCCAGGTGAGTCAGAGTCGGTTCGGAGGCCGGGGCCGCAAGCGGGCCGGGGCGAAAAAGGGGCGAAAAAGAAATGGGGCGCGAAGCGGCTGAGCTCTGGCGGGTATCCAGAAAAAACGCCGGATTCAGCTCACGGCCGGCGAAAAAAAACCGGCCTGGGCGAGCCTTTTGCAAAAGGAAGGCTTGCGTCGCCCGCGATTGTGCCACAAAAACGGCCCTCGGACAAGGAATTTCAGCCTTTTTGTCAGGGCTGGCCCAAGCGTTTTCGCCCCAAGGAGCCGGATGCCTGGCCGTGGCTAAGGCTCCGCTCCTCGGCGGGGTCGGCCCCCAACGCCGAGAAAAGCGCGCGGGAAAAGGCTTGGCGGCCCTCCGGGCGCCCCGGGCACGCAAAAACAATCTGCGCCGGCACGCGTTGGGCCATGGACAGGGCGATGGCCCAGCTTTTCGCGCATTCGGCGGGTTCCCAGCCAAACACGCCGCAGCCAATGAGCCCGCCGACAAAGGACTCGCAGTGTTTGCTCGCGGCCCACTCCAACGCGCGCGCCAAGCGCTCCGCCAGGGCGGTTTGCGTTTTCGCGGCGTCGATTTTTTTGTTCGATTGAGCAGCCCATGACAAATTCGGGGCGCTCACGCCCACGAAAAGGCCCGCCACCGGATCCGGCAGCCAGTCTGCCTGCCCCTGAGCCAGCCAAAAGCCCTCAGCGGCCAAAATCTTGTTCGGGCCCATGAAGCCAATGTCCTTGTCGAAAAACCCCGTCGAGCGCTCCGCTTGGACGCCCCAAGTGGACGCCAGGCTCACGTCCTCTTCTTGCGCGCGCGAACCCCGCCGCCAACCGCCGCCCGGGTTCTTCGCCGAGCCAAAAATCAGCGTCGCCGTCACGCGGCCCGACTGGGCCAAGCTCAGCGCGGCCTCTCCGCTGAATTGATCCACGAAGCCCAGCGTCGTTCGCGACAACGGATTTTCAATCGCTTTTTTCAAGGGCCGGGCGTCAATCGCCGTCGCGGGCTCCAAGCCCTCGCACAATTCGGCCATTTCAATCGTTTGTTCCGCCCAGTGGGCGCGGCGCTCCCTTTGGGCGCCGTCTGCGTCATTTTTCAAGGGTTTGTTGTTTGAGCGAGACATGGCGGCGGGCGGCGGGAGTGATGGAGTGGCTCTCATTCTACCTGGTTGCGGCCTTCGCCACAATTGAAACGAGACGGCGGACTGGCGAGACGCGCGGCGGAAACGGCCCGCGGGGGCAAATCCCGATTGAGTCGAGGCTTCTCGGATTTGGCGGCAAGCCCTGGCGGCAGCTTGTCTCGCTTAAGAGCCCATCGAAGCGCAATCGACGCAGAAACGTAAAAGGCCCCAGTTCTTGGGGCCTTGAAGAGCCGAGTTCGGGGTCCGGGTCAGACAGGGTAGGAGCGTTTGAAGCGCTTTCCTGTCTGAGGGGCCGAGTGCTGCGAGCGATCTTCTGGCCCCCACAATGCGACGCCGGCCGACGCCGCGCAAGAGGGAAATCCCTGGATTGGGCCTCGGGCGGGCCAACGGAAAGCGAATGCGGACGCACGGAGAAAAACAAGGCTTTTTGTGGCCTTTTGAGCGCGGATTTTGGATAACCATGGCCAAATCAAGGGTTTGCCCGGAAAAAGGATGAGAAAAATCCACAGAAACCCATAAAAATTGGCGTTTGGCCCCAGGAAAGGCGCCGATTGTCGGTTAGTCAGAAGAACGCCCGCACAAGCGGCCTGGGAGAGTGTAAAAGTGAACTCAGAGCGACAGGCCACCCGGCCCGACGCAGAGCGCGGCGAAAGCCCTTGGCGCTCACCCAAAAAGGAGGCCTTATGGCAAACCTGATCAATATCCCGGCGACAACACCCGAAGAATGGGCCCGCAAGTGCGCGGCCAATCGCGCGGGCGACAAACGCGAGTGGACGGTGGCCGCGACCAACTCGGGCGACAGCGTCGACGACCTGTCGGGCGCCCCCATCAAAGGCGGTTTGCGCCAGCAATCCGAGCCGATTGAGCTGTCTGGCGAAATCGGTCGTCTGCGCCTCGAGGCAAGCGACGCCATGAAAGTGGAAACGCTCTTCGTGAGGGGGCCTTTCGCGGGCGGCGTCTCTTTCGGCGCGCAAAGCGGCCGCGAAGACGAAGCGTATGTTGAAATCGAAGCCGACACCGCGTTGCTCGCCAAAATTTCTTTGAGCTTGGCTGACGGCGGCGTGACGGTCGGGTTTGCCCAAGATGCGGAGTGGGCAGGCCAGATGCCGAAAATGACCGCCGTTTTGCCGAATTTGCGCAAAACCTCGATTTCCACGGGCGCCAAGGTCGCGATGGGCGCTTTCGGGGCTGGATCCAGCGCCGAAATCGTGCTGGACGACTCTGCGCGCGCGCAACTGAGCTTGCCGGTCCCTGGGTTCATGAAGAAGCTGACCGCCACGGCTCTTGGCGAAAGCTTTTTCATGGTGTCGGTGGGCGCGGGCGGCGCGGCCCCCGGCGAGCGCTGGCACGCCCAAGAAGGCATCATCATGGCCATGGGCAAGGCGCGCGCCGATTTGCAAGGGGTCTCTTTTGACAATTTGCGATTGAGCGCCCGCAACCAAGCGTCCATCGGCAAGGTCTGGGCGCATGAGTCGACATTGACGGCCACGGGCCGCGCGGTCCTGGAGGGCGAAGGCCCTGAGGGGAAATGGACGAAAAGGGCGGAAATCGCTCCCCAAGCGCC
>Ga0209862_1000403_pt1 | contig 16199 bp, 16 predicted proteins | sample OrgsoiDNA_201061_FD_185809 | JGI IMG/M metagenome (GOLD analysis project Ga0209862, IMG submission 185809) | Permafrost soil microbial communities from the Arctic, to analyse light accelerated degradation of dissolved organic matter (DOM) -... | ecosystem: Environmental > Terrestrial > Soil >... | reverse complement strand
AAGCACGCCAAGAAGCGTTGCAAGGAACTCAACCTGAACGGCCAGGGCAAGGTCCGCATCAACCAGGCCGGCTGCCTGGACCGCTGCGAAGAAGGCCCGGTGCTGGTGGTCTATCCCGAAGGCACGTGGTACACCTACGTCGACACCAGCGACATCGACGAGATCGTCGACAGCCACCTGGTCAACGGCAAGGTCGTCGACCGTTTGAAAATCTAAACCCTGCACACTATGAACAAAACTGAACAATTCATGCTGGCCGGCCACGCCGGCCAGATGGAAGGCGTGATCGACCATCCGGCCGGGGCGCCGCGCGGCATCGCGCTGGTGGCCCATCCGCATCCGCTGTACGGCGGCACCATGGACAATAAAGTGGCGGCGACGCTGGCGCGCACCTTCGCCAACCTCGGCTATGTCACCGCACGGATCAACTTCCGCGGCGTCGGCAAGTCCGAGGGCGTGCACGACCACGGCCACGGCGAGACCGACGACATGCTGCTGCTGCACGCCCACATGACGGCGCAATATCCGGGCTTGCCGGTGGCGCTGTCGGGCTTTTCCTTCGGCACCTTCGTGCAGGCGCAGCTGCAACAGCGCCTGATCGCCCAGGACACGCCGGCCGAGCGCCTGGTGCTGGTCGGCGCGGCCGCCGGCAAGTGGGCCATGCCTGCCATACCAGGCAACACCATCCTGATCCATGGCGAACTGGACGAGACCATCCCGCTCAAGGACGTGCTCGACTGGCTGCGGCCGCAGGACATCCCCGTCATCGTCATCCCCGGCGCCGACCATTTCTTCCACCGCAAGCTGTCGCACATCAAGGGCTGGGTCACGCAGCTGTGGGGCGGCCACGCTGAAACGGACGCCGCAAGCGCCGATTGAGGCTCTATAATTAGCGCTGTTTTTTTGCGCGGCGCCGCGTACCACGCAGCGCCGCCCGCAGCATCGCCTTAAGTAACATCGACCACCTTCCACCGACTCACGCAGATTGACACCCCCATGAAAAAATTTATCGCGGCACTGGCCTCCAGTGTGTTGTTGATGACCGCCGCCGTCGCGCAGACGCTGCCGCCGCCGAACATCGCCGCCAAATCCTGGCTGCTGCTGGACGCCACCAGCGGCCAGGTGATCGCCTCGCAAGACCCGAATGCCCGCATCGAGCCGGCCTCGCTGACCAAGATCATGACGGCCTACGTCGTGTTCGAGGCGCTGCGCGACAAGAAGATCGACCTGAACCAGATGGTCAACGTCTCGACCAAGGCCTGGAAGGTCGATGCCAGCAGCTCGAAGATGTTCATCGACCCGGCCACGCCGGTCAAGATCAACGACCTGCTGTATGGCCTGATGGTCCAGTCCGGCAATGACGCGGCCGTCGCGCTGTCCGAGGCCGTCGCCGGCGACCAGGACGCCTTCGTCGTGCTGATGAACCGCGAAGCCGAGCGCATGGGCCTCAAATCGACCCACTTCGCCAACCCGCACGGCCTGCCCAGCCCGGAAAACTATTCGACCGCGCAAGACCTGGCCACCCTGGCCCGCCACGAGATCCAGGACTATCCCGAGTTCTACAAGATCGACTCGGTCAAGAGCTTCACCTACAACAAGATCACCCAGCCCAACCGCAACCGCCTGCTGTGGCTGGACCCGACCGTCGACGGCCTGAAGACCGGCCACACCGAGGGCGCCGGCTATTGCATGATCGCCTCGGCGCACCGTCCCAACGGCGCCGGCGAGCGCCGCCTGATCGCCGTGGTGCTGGGCACCTCGTCCGATTCGGCGCGCACCCAGGAAAGCCAGAAGCTGCTCAACTGGGGCTTCCAGAACTTCGACACGGTCAAGCTGTACTCGAAGGGCCAGGCTATCGCCACGCCGGAAATCTGGAAGGGCACCCACAACACCGTCAAGATCGGCTTCCCGAGCGACGTGCTGGTGACGGTGCCGAAGGGCGTGGCCGCGAAGATGAAGCCGGTGCTGGAGCGCAAGGACCCGCTGGTCGCGCCGCTGGCCGAAGGCAGCCGCGTCGGCGTGCTGAAGATGATGGTCGACGGCAAGCCGCTGCTGGAACTGCCGGTGGTGGCGCTGGAAACGGTCGACCAGGCGTCGATCTTCGGCCGCGCCTGGGATTCGATGCGCCTGTGGCTGAAGTGATCCGCCCTGCCTGAATGACAAAAAGCCCGCGGCGTGAACCGCGGGCTTTTTTCTGGTCGAGCCGGGGTTGGCCCGCCCGGCTGGTCCGGCCCTTACTCGTTGGCCTTGTGATGCAGGGAGTCCTGCGCCCACTGGAACGCAGCCGCACCGATCTCGCCCATGCCCTCGATCGGCAGGCCCATGCCGTCGGCCACTTCCATCGCGCGTTCGACCTTGTTGCGTTCAAGCAGCAGCACCAGCATCAAATACGACGCATACGGCCCTTCGCTCTTGAGCAGCACGTCGCGGATCTCGTCCGACAAATGCATCTTGTCGAGGATGACGCCCATGGGCACGCCCATCAGCACGTCGAACAGCGACAGCAGGCCGACCAGGAACAACTCGTCGCGCTTGGCCTGCGGCAGCTGGTCCTGCGCCACCATCTCCAGGAAGCGGGCGCGCGTCAGCGCCACTTCCAGCAGCGACTCGTCGCGCTCGCGGTTGCCGCCGCCGAGGCGGAACATCGACATGGTCAGCCCGCGATACAGCTGGTTGCGGCCCAAGACCATGAACGCCTGGTTCAGGCTGGTGACCTTGGTCACTTGGCCGTTGGCCGGCGAGTTGGCCCATTGCAGCACCTGGAAGGTCATGCCGGGATCGCGCTTGGCCACCTCGATCATGGCCGGCAGCTCGGCGTCGCTGCGCAGCAGGTTGAGCAGTTCGATCGAGGTCATGCGGCTCTGGTCGATCTTGGCGTCCGGGTCGATCTTGTCGCTGGTGACCAGGAAAGAGCCCATGAAATAATCGCCGCCCCACGCCAGGCACATGCGCTGCTCGTCCCACGACTCGACGCCGTCGATCAGCAGCTTGAGCTTGGGATAGACCGCGCGCAGCTGGCGCGTCAGCGTCTGGAACTCGGCCAGCGAGTGCTCGTTCAAGTTCAGCACGGCGACGTCGCAGACGGCCAGCAGCGGCGCGTCGGCCGGCTCCAGCGACACGCCGTGCAGCGCGACCTGGGCGCCGCTCTCGCGCAGCGCGCTCATGCGGCCGGCCAGCTGGTCGACGGCCAGCGTGGTCTGGCCGCGCTCGATCAGGAAGATGGTGTGCGGCGCGGCCACGGGCAGGTGGCGCTGGAACACCACGGCGTCGGTGCTGATCGGCACCAGCGCCACGCGGCGCTGGGCGAAGCCGGCCACGTCGGCGTCCACCAGCGCCTCGAAGAACAGCGCCTCGGGCAGCGGCGGGCGGCCGGCGCCGGACGGCGCGGCGAAGCGGTAGCCGCACAGGCGCAAGCGCTGGTCGACGATTTCGCTACGGCACAGGATGACGTTGACGGCCGGCCGCGCCACTTCCTGCGGCGCCGGCTCGGCCTGAGCCGCAGGCTGGCTGGCGGCGGCCGGCGCCGGCGCGGCACTCTGCTCCGGCTTTTTTTTCAGAAATGAAAGCAATCCCACAGGTATTCTCCATCGTGTCGCTGATGCCGCATGCGCATCGCTGGGATGCGCCACCATCGTGCTGGCATGATGGTCGATCATACAATGAAACCGCTACCTCAAACATTAACGAATGGAAAATTTCAGCCGCCGCGACGACGCTGCCACAGCCTGCCGCAATGACAAGCTTATCGTTATAATCAACACCCAGCCGCCGCGCGCGGTCCGTCCCACCATCCCCGTCGAAAGTTCGCCATGACCGCCAGCCAGCCGCCCATCTGCCCCTCCCTCCCCACCAGCAGCGGCGGGCCGCGTTTGTCGCGCATCGTCGCCGGCATGTGGCGCATGAATGAATGGAACCTGAGCGTGGCGCAGCGCGTGGAACTGATCGAGCAGTGCCTGGAGCTGGGCGTGAGCAGCTTCGACCACGCCGACATCTACGGCGGCTATGGCGTCGAGGCGCTGTTCGGCGAGGCGCTGGCGGCCCAGCCGTCGCTGCGCGCGCGCATGCAGCTCGTCAGCAAGTGCGGCATCAAGCTGGTCTCGGAAGCGCGGCCGGCGCACACCATCCAGCACTACGACACCAGCGCCGGCCACCTCCACGCCTCGGTCGAACAGTCGCTGCGCGCGCTGCGCACCGACCACCTGGACCTGCTGCTGATCCACCGTCCCGATCCGCTGATGGATTTCGATGAAGTGGCCGACACCTTCACACGGCTGCGGCGCGACGGCAAGGTACTGCATTTCGGCGTGTCCAATTTCAGCCGCCACCAGTTCGAGAGCCTGAACCGGCGCATCGCGCTGGCCACCAACCAGGTCGAGTTCTCGCCGCTGCACACCGCGCCGCTGTTCGATGCAACGTTCGACGGTTTGCAGGACCTCGGCGTGGCGCCGATGATCTGGTCGCCGCTGGCCGGCGGCCAGCTGTTCAAGGGCGGCGGCGAGGCGGGCGAGCGGGTGCGCGCCGTGGTGCAGCAGATCGCCGACCAGTTGCAGCAACCGTTCGCCAGCGTGGTGTTCGCGTGGATCATGCAGCTGCCGAGCAAGCCGCTGCCGCTGACCGGCAGCGGCCGCATCGCCGCCATCGCCGACGCCGTGCGCGCCACCACCTTCTCGCTCAGCCGCAGCCAGTGGTTCGAGATCTTGCGCGCCGCGCGCGGCCACGAAGTGGCCTAAGCAGCATGCGGGACGCTTAAAAGGCACGCGGCGCGGCGGACGGCAGGCAAGCACGGCAAGGCGCCGCAACGACGCCACGCTCGGATGAGCGTCCGTCAGTCTTGGTAGATCAGCGGCGGCGCGATGCCGCGCCAGCCGCGCAGCCAGGCCAGGTTGAGCACCAGCGTGGCGCCGATGTAGAGCGCGAAGAACAGCGCGAAATAGCTGGTCCGCAACCATGCCAGCAAGCCCACGTTGACCAGCAGCAGCGCCAGCGCGGGCCAGCTTTTCTGCTGTTTCGAGCTGGGGAAGCGCAGCGTCGACACCATCAAACTGCCAACGCCGAACAGCAGCAGCGCCAGCCAGGCGCCATGGGCCACGCTGGCTGCCGGGTCGGGCCACGCCACCACCACCGACGCCACGCAGGCCGCGCCGGCCGTGATCGGCATGCCGACGAAATAACGCGGGTCGGTGCGGCCGACGTTGACGTTGAAGCGTGCCAGCCGCATCGCGCCGCAAGCGACAAAAAAGAAGCTGGCGATGCCGCCCACGCGCAGCAGCACCGCCTCATGGGCGCCCAGCTGGACGAAGCCGTAGCAGTACAGCAGCACGGCCGGCGCGCAGCCAAAGTTCATCACGTCGGCGATGGAGTCGAGCTGCATGCCGAACTCGGAGCTGGTGCCGGTGGCGCGGGCGACGTAGCCGTCGAGCGCGTCGAACACCCCGGCCAGCACCAGCAGTGCGGCGGCGACGCGGTAATCGTGGGCGCTACCGATGCCGGCGTTGTCGACCGACATGACGATGCTGGCGAAGCCGCAGGCGATCGACAGCAGCGTGACGGCGCTGGGCAGGGCGAACTTGGCGCGCCGCAGGCGCGCTGACAGTGTGGACATCGGTGGCGATCAAAAAAACGGTGGGAACGGCAGGCTACGCGCGCTTGCCGCGACGGCCTGTGGAAGCCCGGCTATTTTACCCGCGCCGCGCCGCTTTTTGGCCGCGCACGCCAGTTGTTCTGATCGTAAATAAAGCGCGCCCGAGCCAAACTGGCTTAGAATCGGCGCAGTGCCGGTCGCTCCGGCCACGCATCATGCACGCAGAAGCTGCACGCCCGACTTCAACAGGAGCACACATGACCTCCCGGCAACGCTGGTTCCTTTCATTTTTAACATTGCTGGCCGCCGCGCTGCTGACGGCCTGCGGCGGCGGCGGCGGCAATGCCGCCGACACCAGCGTTACGTCGCTGGCGCCGCCGGCCACGCTGGCCCAGCTGCCCGGCGCGCCCGTCGCCACCGGCGACACGGCCACCGACGGCTTCAACTGGTTCAACTACCGGCGCGCCATGGCCGGCCTGCCCATGCTGAGCCGCAACGCGCTGCTCAACACGGCGGCCCAGGGCCACGCCAACTATCTGCGCGTCAACGACACCGTCAGCCACGACCAGACGCCCGGCGCGCCCGGCTTCACCGGCGCCCAGCTGCTGGACCGGCTGGCCGCCGCCGGCTACACGCTGGTCAAGCCCTACGCCTACGGCGAAGTGATCTCGGCCACGTCCGACACCTCCGGCTTTTACCAGGCCGAGCAGCTCGTCGCCGCCATCTATCACCGCTTCGTCATTTTCGAGCCGGTATTCAAGGAGGCCGGCACCGGCGCGGCCACGGCCAGCGGCGGCTACACCTATTTCACCTGCGACTTCAGCGCCAACAACGGCTACGGCGCCGGCATCGGCAGCGGCGCGCTGATCACCTATCCGGTGGCCGGCCAGACGCAGGTGCCGTCCAGCTTCCTGAGCGATAACGAAACGCCCGACCCGGTGCCGGGCCAGAACGCGGTCGGCTATCCGATCAGCGTGCACGCCAACATCACCGGCACGCTGACGGTGAACAGCTTCAGCGTGCGCCAGCACGGCGCGGCCAGCGACCTGACGGTGCGCCTGCTGACCCACGACGCCGACAGCGATACGCCGGCCTCGGCCGCCGCCATCATCCCGCTGGCGGTGCTGGCCGCGGCCACCACCTACGACGTGTCGTTCAGCGGCAACGTCGATGGCGTGGCCATCACCCGCGCGTGGTCGTTCACGACCCAGTAAGTCGGCGTTTCAAGCAGGGGCTGACCATGCGCATGGCGCGCCGGACTGGCGACGGCGACACCATGAATGAGGCCGATTGTTGCAGAAGGCCAACTTCTCCGCGCTCTGCTATCGTATCGGCTCATTCCACCGCTTCAGCAGGAACCGCGATGTCACTTTCCCGCGCCACCCCGTCCGATCCCATCCTCGACACCGCCGACGGCCTGGAACGGCTGATGGGCGACCATGCCCTGTATCTGCAAATCCTGAAACGCTTCCGCCACGACTACCAGGCCGCCGTGACGCGCATGCGCCAGCAACTGACCTTGGGCGACGCGGCGCAGGCGTGGCGGCTGGCGCACACGCTCAAAGGCGCGGCCGGCATGATAGGCGCGCGCGCCGTGCATACGCTGGCCATGGAACTGGACGTGGAGCTGGCGCAGCCGACGGCGGCCGCCGAGGCCATGCTCGACCAGCTGGCGGCGGCGCTGCGCGCGCTGCTCGAACGCATCGACGCCCTGCTGCCGGAGGCCAACGAGACGCCCGACGTCGGCTCGGCGCCGACGCCGCCGGCCACGCAAGTGCTGCTCAAGCGGCTGGCGCAACTGTTGTTCGATGGGGACGGGGCGGCGATCGACGTGCTGGAACAGTCGGCCACCGTGCTGGCGGCCAGCCTGGGCGTGCCACGCTACCAGGCGGTGGCGGCGGCGGCGCATGAATTTGATTTCGAAGGCGCGCTGGAAGCGCTGGCGCCGGCCGCCTGACGCCGCGCCGGCGCGATGGCGATGCTGGCCTCAACGCTCAGCGCGTGAACTCATCCTCTTCGTCGAAGGCGTCGGCGCATTCCTTGCCGCAGAAACGGCGCACGCTGTCGAGCGGCTTGTCGCAATACCAGCAGGCGCCCTTGGGCGGCAGATTTTTACGCGCGCGCACGGACGGCGGCAGCTCGGACGGCACGGCGCCGGACCGGTCTTCTGGCACGCTCTCTTGTATCGGTTCCAAGATTCCTTCCTTTCCAGGCAGTCCATCCAGTCTCGTAGCAAGGTTACTTCAGCGGAATATCGCAGGCATGAGAATTATCAAGCGCCATCAGCGCGCCGCGCTGCCGCGCGAGCTAGTCCGCCCGGTCATCATAACAGTTCCGCCCCAGCCGATTGCGCGCCACAGGGATGATTTCCCGCGCGCCACCTCGTCAGCATACACGTACAGCATCACCGCGCTGCGGCCCGGCGGCGCGAAATATTTTTTTATGGAAAACGCGACGCCGATAGCATCGAAAGCGCGGCCGGACGCGAACGCGGCGCAAAAAAACCCGCTGGCCGAACGGGCAGCGGGCGTGTTCCGGTAGCTACCGTTGTTACACCTTGCGGACGAATTCCGATTTCAAACTCATGGCGCCGAAGCCGTCGATTTTGCAGTCGATGTCGTGGTCGCTGTCGACCAGGCGGATGTTCTTGACCTTGGTGCCCATCTTGACGGTGCCGCCCGAACCCTTCAGCTTCAAGTCCTTGATGACGGTGACCGTGTCGCCATCCTGCAGCACATTGCCGGCCGCGTCGCGGTACACCTTGGCGCCGTCTTCCACCGCTACGGCCGCCTGGGCGCTCCACTCGTGGCCGCATTCGGGGCAGACCAGCTGGCTGCCGTCGTCATACGTCAGTTCGGAACTGCACTGCGGGCAGGGAGGCAAAGCGCTCATGGTCGGTCCTGATTAAGCGGGGAAAGGCGGCAGTATACCGCCTGCCCCGCCGTTGCAGGGGATTTGCGTTGCGCCGCACGGTGGAAATAATATATACAATTTATATCGTTTATATTATTCATAGACCGCACCCGCATCACATTCGACCTGTTTCATTGATGTATGCAAAGGCGCGCGAAATCAAACGGTGTGCCAACGCCATGGTCTGCCCGGCCCGATGCCCTACGCGATCAGGATAGGATAAACGCCAGCAGGTCGGCGTTGATGACGTCGGCGTGCGTGGTCGGCATGCCGTGCGGGAAGCCGGGATACGAGATCAGCTTGCCGTGCCTGAGCAGCTTGACGGACTTGGCGCCGCTGTTCAGGAACGGCACGATCTGGTCGTCCTCGCCATGCAACACCAGCACCGGTATGTCCAGCGCTTGCAGGTCTTCCGTATAGTCGACTTCGGAGAACTGCGCGACGCAGTCATAGGCCGCCTTCACGCCGCCCATCATGCCCTGCCGCCACCAGTTGTCGCGCACGCCCTGCGATACCTTGGCGTCCGGCCGGTTGTAGCCGTAGAAGGGGATGGTCAGGTCGGCGTAGAACTGCGGCCGGTTAAACGCCGTGCCTGCGCGGATGCCGTCGAAGACTTGCTTCGGCACGCCGTCCGGATTGCTGGCCGACTGGACCATCACCGGCGGCACCGCGCTGACCAGCACGGCCTTGCTGACCAGTCCCTTGCCCAGCTTGGCCGCGTAATGGACGACTTCGCCGCCGCCGGTCGAGTGGCCGATGTGGACCGGGTTCTTCGGCTTGAGCGCCGCGACCAGTTCGGCCACGTCGGCGGCATAAGTGTCCATGTCGTTGCCGGTGGCGGTCTGGGTCGAGCGGCCGTGGCCGCGCCGGTCGTGCGCGATGACGCGGTAGCCGTGCTGGAGGAAGTACATCATCTGGCCGTCCCAGTCGTCGGCGCTCAGCGGCCAGCCGTGGTGGAACCACAGCGCCTGGGCATCTTTCGGTCCCCAGTCCTTATAAAAAATCTGCGTGCCGTCCTTCGTCGTGATCAATCCGCTTTCCATGGTACGTGCTCCTTGATGGTGGGTAGGTTGGACCATTGTGGCCCGCACCGGTTTTTGTGTAACCCATCTTTGGATAGAGTTCCTGGAAATCGCGTCGAAAAAAACGCCTAGGCCACGCCGCCAGACTCGGCGGCAATCGCGGGAACGTCGTCCGGCGCCGCCCCGTAGACCTCGCAGCCGCTCTTGCCGTTGCGCTTGACGTGGTACATGGCCTTGTCGGCGCGCTGCACCAGCTCGGCAAGGCTGCGGCCGTGCTGCGGATACAGGGCGATACCGATACTGGCGCCCAGCGCGTAGTCCGCCCCGCGGATAGGAATCGGCTGGGTCAATCGCGCCAGCAGTTTTTTGGCGACCTCGGCCGACTGTCCCTCGTCGTCCAGCTGGGTCGCGATGACGACGAACTCGTCGCCGCCGACGCGCGCGCAGATGTCGGTGCTGCGGGTGCAGCTCTTGAGCCGCGCGGCCACCGTCTTCAGCACCTCGTCGCCGATCGCGTGGCCGGCCGTATCGTTGATGGGCTTGAAATTGTCCAGGTCGATATAGAACACCGCGACCACATGGTGCGGACGCGTGGCCAGCAGCAGCGCCTGGTCGAACAGGGTGTTCATATAACGTTGGTTGTTGAGGCCGGTCAGCGGGTCCTGGAAAGCCATTTCCAGCGCCTTCGATTCGGCCTCGATCAAACGGGCCTGGAACTGCGACAGTATCGCCGCCAGCAGCGAAAAATATTGGACCACCGCCAGCGCCGTGCCCAGCGCGAAGCCATTCCTCGACCACGACGGGTACAGCGCGGTCAGCGCCGGCACGGCCAGCCAGTGCAGCGTCAGCGCAAAACTGGCGGCGGCCATCATCGCCAGCGGCCCTCGCGGGAAGCCGGCGCGCTGCCTCAGCGCCAGCCAGCCAGCATACGCCAGCAGCGCGGCATTGACGGTGCAATAACCGGTATCGCGCAGGAAGGGCGGGAAATGGGCGGCCAGCGCCAGGAGCAGCCACAGCTCGGCGGCCAGCGCGGCGATCCAGTACCAGCGTATCCTGAGGTCCACGTCCAGGAAGCGGATCAAGCCGGTCAGCGCGACAGGCTTTTCCAGCACGTTGAGCATGGCGTAGATGGTGATCGCCAGCCGCTCGTCCTGCGCGGGCATCAGGAAAAACAGGCACAGGCGGGCCAGCAGCGCACACGCCAGCGCCAGCGCCCAAAAGCGCGAACCCGGGTTGGTCCTGGGGATCGTGCTGGCCCAGAGGAACAGCAGCAGGAAGATGAAGTAGGTGGTGCTGCCCAGGGTATGAACGGTCTCATACGACATCGTCGCGTCTCCCACGTTTCACAGCTTGTCCATACACCCGGCGCCGCCTGGTCCGCTGCGACGAGGATCTATCTTACTCCCCACCGGACCCGGCAACTATTTCCCGATGCAGAAGCGGCCGAAAATCACCCCCAGCAAATCGTCCGACGAGAACGCGCCGGTGATGCTCGACAGCTGCAACTGCGCCAGCCGCAGCTCCTCGGCGAACAAGTCCAGCGACTGGTCGTTCTGCGCCGCGTGTTCGCCGGCACGGGCCAAATGGGCGCCGGCGTTTTTCAGCGCGATCAGATGACGCTCGCGCGCCAGGTACAGCGACTCGCCGGTCTGCTGCCAGCCGGCGATGCGCAGCAGCTCGGCGCGCAGCAGGTCGATGCCGATGTGCTCGTGCGCCGACAGGTAGACGTGGGTGGCGTCGGGCATCGCCTCGACGCCCGGCTTGTGGCCCGACAGGTCGATCTTGTTCCAGATGCGCAGCACCGGCACGCCGGGCGGGAAGGCGGCGACGATGGCCTCATCGGCGCGCGACGGGCCGTGGTCGGCGTCGAGCAGGTGCAGGATGACGTCGGCCTTGCCCACCTCGCCCCAGGTGCGTTCGATGCCGATGCGCTCGACCACGTCGACGGCGTCGTCGATGGTGCGGATGCCGGCCGTGTCGATCACGTTCAGCGGGATGCCTTCGATCTGTATGGTTTCGGTGACCTTGTCGCGCGTGGTGCCGGCGATGGGCGTGACGATGGCGACGTCGGCGCCAGCCAGCGCGTTCAGCAGCGAGGACTTGCCGACATTGGGCTGGCCGACCAGCACCACGTTGAGTCCCTCGCGCAGCAGCGCGCCTTGCGCCGCCTGCTTGAACACGCGCTCCAGCGCTTCGACGATGCCGGCCAGCTGGCCGCGCGCGTCGGATTTTTCCAGGAAGTCGATTTCCTCTTCCGGGAAGTCGAGGGTCGCTTCGACCAGCATGCGCAGGCCGGTGACGCCGTCGACCAGCGCGTTGACGGTTTTCGAGAACGCGCCCGACAGCGATTGCGACGCCGACTTGGCCGCCGCCTCGGTCGATGCGTCGATCAGGTCGGCCACCGCCTCGGCCTGCGCCAGGTCGAGCTTGTCGTTGAGGTAGGCGCGGCGCGTGAATTCGCCCGGCTCGGCTAGGCGCAGGCCGATCTCGGCACCCGCTTCGAGCACGCGCGCCAGCAGCAGTTGCAGCACGATGGGGCCGCCGTGGCCCTGCAATTCCAGCACGTCTTCGCCGGTATAGGAGTTCGGTCCCTTGAAGTGGATGGCGATGCCCTGGTCGATCAGGCTGCCGTCGGCCTGCCTGAACGGGATGTAGGTGGCGTGGCGCGGCTGCAGCGCGGTGGCGCCGAACAGCGCCGTCATCAGCGCCTGCAGGTTCTTGCCGGAGGCGCGCACGACGCCGATGCCGCCGCGTCCCGGTGCGGTGGCGATGGCGGCGATGGGGGAGGAATCGAGGTTCATGGAAGTATTCTAAATGAGCGGGTCGGAATAAAAAAAAGCCCGCGCTCGGCACGGGCTTTTTTGCAACAGCGCGGACGCTGCCGCTAAATTACGCGGCGGCCGGGGCCGGGGCGAATTTCTTCGAGATCACGTACTGCTGCAAGATCGACAGCACGTTGTTGACCACCCAGTACAGCACCAGGCCGGACGGGAAGAAGAAGAACATCACCGAGAACGCCAGCGGCATGAACAACATCATCTTGGCCTGCATCGGATCGGCCGGGGCCGGATTCAATTTGGTGGTGATGAACATCGAGATCGCGTACAGCACCGGCAGGATGAAGTACGGGTCCGGCGCGGTCAGGTTGGTGATCCAGCCTATCCACGGCGCATTGCGGATTTCCACCGACGCCTGCAGCACGCGGTACAGCGCGATGAAGACCGGCATCTGTACCAGAATCGGCAGGCAGCCGCCCAGCGGGTTGATCTTCTCGGTTTTGTACAGCTCCATCGTGGCCTGGTTCATCTTGGCCGGGTCGCCCTTGTAGCGCTCGCGGATGGCTTGCATCTTCGGCGTCACCAGCTTGACCTTGGCCATGCTGCGATAGCCGGCCGCCGACAGCGGGAAGAAGGCCAGCTTGATCAGGATGGTGAAGGCGATGATGGTCCAGCCCCAGTTGCCCAGCGCGCCATGGATCTGTTCCATGACCCAGAAGATGGGCTTGGCGATGATGGTCAGGTAACCGTAGTCCTTGACCAGCTCCATGCCCGGCGCGACTTTTTCCAGCAGCTGCGATTCCTGCGGGCCGGAGTACAGCTCGGCCGTGTTGGACACGGTGGCGCCCGGCGCGATGGTGCCCAGCGACTGCACGGTGCCGATGGCGTAGACGTTGGCTTCGACGCGCTTGGTGAAGATTTCGCGCGTCAGCTTATCCTGCGGCACGAAGGCCGAGACGAAGAAGTGCTGCGAGATGGCGATCCAGCCGTTGTCGGCCTTGACCGCGTGGTCCTGCGCCATCGGCTTGCCGGTTTTCTCGGCTTCGTCGGCGGCCTTGCCCAGCGAGTCGAACTTCAGCGTCTTGTACTTGTCGGCGTCGGTGTACAGCGCCGGGCCGGTGAAGCTGCTGTTGAAGCGCGTGTCGGTGGCTGGCTTGTTGCCGTCGTGTTCCAGCTGCAAATACAGCTGCGGCGAGACCGGCTTGTCGCCGACGTTGGCGACGTCGTGGCGCACGCCGATGACGTAGTCGCCGCGCTTGAAGGTGAAGGTCTTGGTCAGCTTGACGCCGCCCTGGGTCGCTTCCAGCACCAGTTGCACCTGGTTGCCGTCGACCAGCGTGCGGGCGCCCGGCAGGGCCGTGAAGCCGGTGGTGTGATTCGGCAGGTCGGGCGCGCCGACCAGGCCGGTCTGCGCCAGATAGACGTTGTTGGCTTCCTTGTCGAACAACACCTGGTGCTTGGTCGGGTCGAGGCCGTCCTTGAATTGCAGCAGTTCCAGGCGCACGATCTGGCCGCCCAGCGTGTCGATGTCGGCTTTCATGACGTCGGTGGTGACGGTGATGCGCTCGCTCTTGAACGGCGCGGCCTCGCCGGCGGCGCCGGGCGTGGCCGACATGCCGGTGGCGGAAGCGCTCATGGCGCTGCCGTTCGGCACGGCCGACGGCAGGCTGGCCGGGGCCTTGGCGGCGAGCGGCGTCGGCGCGAACATGGATGGGTGGCCGGTCGAGACGTTCCAGTTATTCCACAGAACTATCAGCGATACGGCAAACACGATCCACAGGATGGTACGTTTATTGATATCCATTAGGGCATTTATCAAGAGTGGTTGCAACCGCAAGCGGTCGTAGAGGAATGGCTATCTTTGGGCGGCACCAGATCGACGCCGCCGTCATTCCATGGGTGGCAGCGGCAGACGCGCCGCGCCGCGAGCCAGCCGCCGCGGGCGGCGCCGTGCACCTTGATCGCTTCGATCGCGTAGTTCGAGCAGCTCGGATGAAAGCGGCAACTCGGCCGCATCAACGGACTGATCGTCAGCTGATAGGCGCGCAATACGAAGGTCAGCAGTGTGCTCATGGCGCTGCGGGAGGAATCTTGGACTCGGTTTTTGTCTCGGCCGGGGCATCGGCCTGAATCTGGGTCGCGGCCTTGGCAGCGGCTTTCGGCGCGGCTTTGACTGCCGGCTTGGCGGCGGATTTCGCCGCTTTCTTAGCCGCCGTCATCGCCTCTTTCCTGGCCGCGTCCTGTTTCGCCAACGCCCTGGCTTCGGCGGGCGTGACCGGCACATACGCCGGGGCGTGCGCGCCGGCGGCCTTGCCGTTCTGCGAGGCGAACAGGCGCACCAGCTCCAGGCGCAATTCCGCCTTCAGCTGCGCGGTGGTGGCCGGGCCGTCCTTGCTGTTGACCGGGCGCGACAAGCGGACCACGCAATCGATGGCCGGCAAGCCGGTGGTGCGGAACAGCTCGCGCGTGACGCGCTTGATCGTGTTGCGCGTGGCCGCGCGCGGCGCAAAACGCTTGGCCACCACGACGCCCAGCCGCGCATGCGGCAGTTCGTTCAAACGGGTGTACAAGACGAAGTGCGCCGATTTTTGCGCGGGGCGCAAACGAAAAACGGATGAAAATTCATCCGTTTTAACGATACGCCGAACGCGCGCGAAGTCGTGGGAACCTTCGCCTGTCGAGCCGTTAGAAATACAGCTGTCCACGCGATCAGCGGGCAAGGACTGGCTTATACAGCCAGACGCTTGCGGCCTTTGGCGCGACGTGCGTTGAGCACATCACGGCCGCCACGGGTAGCCATACGAGCGCGGAAGCCGTGCGTGCGCTTACGGCGCACAACGGAAGGTTGGTAAGTACGTTTCATGTTGGTCTCGCTAAAAAGCAAAAAAAATGCAAAATCGGGTTTGACGTCCCGTCAGTTTTTGGTGCCAATGACATTTCGCGCACCCATGCCAACGCTCCGGCACAAGCTGGGTCCATCTCATCGCCCGCTGATATCCACGCTTACTCCATATTGACGTACAAGTGAATAAACACGGAATACGGGCGGGGAACCCTGAATTATCGGCATTTCGGTCCGGCTTGTCAATAAGCAGTTCGCACGGGATTGTGTCCACATGACTTTTCGGGCGCCCCGGCGGCGCGAAAATAAGCACCATGCCTGTGGATAACTTTGCCCGGCGAGAGTAGAATAGCGCGTTACGTGTGGCGAGCCCCTGTGCCGCGATGCCCGTCAAACGGCGCGCCAGGGGCAGTATCGATACGCCCTCCCACACCTTTTCACAGTAGACGATTCATGGACAATTTCTGGCAGACCTGTTCCGCGCAGTTGGAGCTGGAGCTGACGCCGCAACAATTTAGCGCGTGGATAAAACCGCTCATCCCCCTCGATTACGAGGGCGGCAAGTTGCGCGTGGCCGCACCCAACCGCTTCAAGCTCGACTGGGTCAAGACCCAGTTCGCCAGCCGCATCACGGCGCTGGCCTGCCAGTACTGGGAAGCGCCGACCGAAGTGCAGTTCGTGCTCGACCCGCGCCTGTCGGCGCCGAAAAAGCCCGCCTCGGTGGCGCCGGTGCCGGACGCCAACGGCGGTGTGCCGAGCGGCAACGCGCGCATGGCCGACCCGGTGCCCAGCGTGCCCGAGCTGCCGGCCTCGACCGCGCCGCGCCGCGAGCAAAGCCGCATCAACACCGACCTGACCTTCGACAGTTTCGTCACCGGTAAGGCGAACCAGCTGGCGCGCGCCGCCGCCATCCAGGTGGCCAACAATCCGGGCGTGTCCTACAACCCGCTGTTCTTCTACGGCGGCGTCGGCCTGGGTAAGACCCACTTGATCCACGCCATCGGCAACCAGGTGATGGCCGACCAGCCGGGCGCCAAGATCCGCTACATCCACGCGGAACAGTA
>Ga0209862_1000397_pt1 | contig 16281 bp, 14 predicted proteins | sample OrgsoiDNA_201061_FD_185809 | JGI IMG/M metagenome (GOLD analysis project Ga0209862, IMG submission 185809) | Permafrost soil microbial communities from the Arctic, to analyse light accelerated degradation of dissolved organic matter (DOM) -... | ecosystem: Environmental > Terrestrial > Soil >... | reverse complement strand
CCGTTTTTGTGCTCGCAACGCGGGCACTTGACGCCGCCAAAACCAAACATTTGGAACATGTCAGACTCCTTCTTGGGTTCATCTACTCGGGCTCCCCGCTCGCACGATTTTAGCAGGGGCGCGCCGCTTTCAGTCTTGCGCACGATTCAGATAATGCCGATCTGGCCGATGCAGGCCAGGGACGCGCCGCGCGCACGCAGCGCCGGCGCGAAATCGGCCGGCAAATCGGCCTGCCAGGCCAGCGGCAGCAGCACCCGGTCGCCCCGGCCGGCTTGTTTTAAAATCAAGGCCAGCTTGGCCTCGCGGCCTTCCACCGTTTCGACGCGGCCGGCGTGCCAGGCGCTGGAACAGCCGCTGGCGATCACCCGTCCGCGCGGCACGAACTCGCGGCCGCGCGCGAGGCGGTCGGCCATCACCAGCGCCAGTTCGTAGGACGTGCCCTGGAATCGCGGCTGGCCGAAGCGCACCACGGTGCGCCAGCGGCCCAGTCCCCGCCCATCGAAATGCCGCGCGCCGGCCAGCGCCTGGCGCAGGGCCAGCTGCGCCGCCGGATCGAGTTCCGGCGCGGCGATGGTCGTTTCCTCCTCGCCGCCGCCCGTCTCGATCGGATAGACGCTGACGTCGACCCAATTGAGGCTGTCGTTCACGCCGCCGCTGTGCAAGGGGAACCACGCGCGCGCCGTCGACACGGATGCCGACGGATCGGTATGGCCGGTCAAGCCGCCCAGATGCGATACAGTCAAGCCGCTGCCATCGCGCGCGTCATCCCTAGGTTCCGCGCCGTCGTCGCCGAGGATGACGATGTCCGATGCCGTCAAGCGGGGGCGCAGGCGCTCCATGGCCAGCGCCGGCTGGCCGCATACCCTGGCGAGATGCCAGGCGTCGGACCAGCCCTGCGCGTAGATCGGGGGCGCCTCGGCCGCTTGCGGCGGCTGGTACGCGCCGCGCACGATGCGGTCGGCCAGCACGGCGGCCAGCTCCCAGTCGCGCTCCACCGCCGTGGGCGCGATGTCCATGCTGAGGACAACCTGATCACGGCTGTCGAAGCGCGCTTCCGTGTGGCGCGCCAGGCGCACCACTTCCTGCATCCGCTCACAGATCGATGGCGCGCCCGCAACCACGCATTTGACGTCGGCGCGGTTGGCGCGCGGACGGCGCGTGGCGGTAATCGTCAGCACGCGGCCATCGGCCAGCAGGCTGCGGCATTCTGCGCTGTTCGGCATCGTCATAGCGATGGCTCCTTGCGCGGCGCGGCCGCTTCGTCCGCGCTGTCATCAACATCCGGAACCAGACTCGCGGCACGCCGACGGTGCAAATGATGTTCGAGGTTAGCTACAATTCTGTCGGCGTCGTCAAACAATTCGTCCAGCTGCAACGGCACGGCCATCTGCAAGCGCGCCAACAGCGCCCATGCTTCGTCCAGCGACAGGACCGCCCGCGCGCTGTCGGCGCTGCGGCGATTCTGTTCAAGTGCCGACACCGACTGGTCCGGCGCAGCCCAATCGAGCGATGGCATCGTGCCGACGCTCAGTGCAATCAAGCCCAGTCGTTGCATCAGCTGCTGGTGCGACTGGAACGTCGCCTGCCCGGCCGGCAGCGCCAGCACGCGCAAACCGCTGGTCAGCGCCGGCAATTCGAGGAACAGGCGGCGCAGGGATTTGGCGTCCGCCTCGCGCACCGCCGGCCGGATCGCCGCGCGCGCGGCCACGTGCGACGGTGCGGCCACGGGCGATGGTGCGATCTCCGGCACCGGCGCGTCAGCTTTGAATTGCAAATCAGTTGCAATACGCTGTACGCGCGCCGCCAGCATCTGCGCGAAATCGCGGCTATCGCCCAGATCGACCGGCACGCAATCGTCCACGGTGATGCCGAAACGCGTGTACAGCAACTGGTTCAAGCCGGCGCGGAACGCATGCCATTCCTCCAGCGCGGTGCAGGGCGGCAGATCGAGGCTGCCCTGATTCAGCTCCGATTGCAGCGCCGATTCGATGGCCTTGCCGAATGCGGCCACGCTCAGTTGCGCTTCCGCTTCGCTGAATAAAAACAGGTCGAAGCGCTGCTGCGTCACGCGCGGATCGGAGGCGTCGATCAGGAAGCGCAAACGCAAACCCAGTTCAGGTGCCGCCGCGAATGGGATCAGGTCGATGCTGTACGGTCCGGGATGGACGCAGTAAACGGTCTCGCCCTCGCCCGGCGCAACGCGGCCGGCGACAGCGCGCCGCGCATAACCGGCGGCATTGAAGATGACGAGCGCCGTGCCGACCGGCGCGACATCAACATCGCCGACGCGCAGCGCGATGACACTCGCTCCCAGGCCACTGGTATCGGTGGCTTGCCGGCGCCGTCGCGTGAACAGCCCCATGATCTACGGTGCGACCGGTTCGACGGCGAAGCTGGCGCCGTACAGGTGGAAATGCGAGGCGGGCGCGGTGTCGAACGGCCATGCGCGTTCGCATTCGCCGTCGGCGTCGAGCCGTCCTTGCAGGATGATGGCGCCGCCACCGTCGACCACGCGCAGCATGGCCTGCTCGCGCAACAGGCGCGCGGCGAACGGCGCGTTGGGCGCCAAAGTCAGCACCACTTGCCAGCTGTCGTCGTTGGGTAAGAAGTGCAGTGTCCAGTAACGGTCGTCGGTGATCAGTTCATCCAGCACGGCGCTGCTGGAGGCCGCGCGCAGCATGCCGCCGCTGCCCGGCCACAGCGCGTCGTTGGCCGCCGTCGGCGCAGGAGCGGATTGAGAAGCGGCATGCCGCTGCAACGCCAGGTGACGAAAGCGTCGCAGCGTCAACGGCGACTGCTGCAAGGCGGCGCGCTCGTTCGGCGTCAGCGCGCGCGTGCCGGCCAGCGCGGCCTGCAGCGTGTCGTCGCCCAGCATCAGGCGGTCGCCGGGAACGGCGCGCGCCAGCAGCAGGCGCTGGTGCAGCTTGTCGTCTATCGGTGTCGAATTCATGCGTACTCCTTCTTTACGCCATCGCGGGACTGGGCCGCGTATAGCTTGTCGATGGCGGCGTTGCGCCGTTTGCGCAAGGTCGGCATCGAGACCTGGTCCAGCGCCGCCAGCTGCTGCAAGGTCGGCAGCTCGCCGGTGGCCGGGTCCAGCCAGGCATCGGGATAACTGTCGTCGCTGGCGCCGAGCAGCTTGTGGTAGACCGCCAGCCGGATCGCCAGCGTGTCGTCCTTCAGCATGCGCAGCGTCCAGCTGCCGCTGTCCTGTGCCGACCGCGCCAATTCCAGATAGCGGGGGGGCAGGGAAAGCGCGCTGGCGATGGCTTGTTCGTCGCGCAACTGGTCGGTGCTGGCGGGCGACTCGAGCAACGGGGCCACGGCGGCCGACTCGGACGGCTCGCCCTCCTCGTCGTCGTCCGGTGCTTCGTCGGCCAGTTCGAATTCCTCCTCTTCGTCGTCAGGCTCGGGCGCTTGCAGGATCTGGTCGACGACGTCGGGCAGCGGCGCCTCCTCTTCTTCTTCGGCTTCGCGTGCCTCGGATTCGCCGATCACGCGCCAGTAGTCTTCCAGCCACAGCGCCGCTTCGCCGGCGTCGCTTTGCCAGTCGTCGCCGCTGTCCAGGTTGGCCGACAGTTCTTCATAGTCGCCGATTTCGATCAACATCGCGGCGATTTTTTCCGGGCTGTTTTTCAGGCTGGAGAAGCGCTTGGACTTGGTGTGCAGCGGGCCCGCCGCTCCGCTGTACTGCTCCTGCGACGCGCTCCAGCGGATGATCCACTCTGCCTTGCAGCCGGCGATGGACTTCATCTGCCGCGCCTCGATCGGAATGCCGGCCAGCTCGCGGCCCAGTATCGCGCCGACTTGCGCGGCGTGCTGCCGCCAGCCGGCGAACAGCTGCGCGATGTCGCGATAGGCCGTGTCGAGCATGCGGTAGGTGTACATCTTGTTGGGCGAGCAGGCGCGCCCGGTGGTGACGGTGTAGCTGTCGGCGTCGATCTTGTCGCGCAGGCCGGCGTACATGTCGTTGACTTTTTTGCGCAGCATGGCGTCGGCGGAGGCCTGCCGCCAGAAGGCGCCGATGCGCGCGTGTTCGCCGGCGATGGCGCTCATCAAACCACCCCAGTATGTGGGTTGCGCGCGCAATTCGAAGACGAGACTGAGCGCCAGCTCGCACACGCCGTCGCCATAGCTGTTGCCGGCCGCCTCGGCGCGCGCGCCCTGGCCTGACAGGCGCAGCGCCGCCGCCACCGCGTCGGTGTACTGGTCGAGCAGCTCGGCGTGGTGCGGCGCGTCCAGCATCAGCGCCATGTCGATCTGCCGGAAGGCCTGCAGCGAGCAGCGTCCGAGCAGCTTGCGCACCTGCTCCCAGCCATGCTCTTGATATCGGGTTCCTGGCAACCGCATACAGTCCTGTGCATAAAAGAGCGCCGGGCCATCGCAGTGTGAACGGCCAGCGGACGCTTCAAAATCATGCCACAGAATGCGCCTGCCCGTTATGTGGTTTACAAGGCTAAATCCCCTTCTGTTCCGGCTTCCGCACCGAGTCCTGTAGCAACAGCGTCGACAGCACCGCCGCGACGACCGGCGCGGCGTGGTCGCCGCCGCTCGCTTCGGAATGGCTGACGAAGGCCGCCACCGCGAGGCGGTGGGTCTGGCCCGGCAGGCTGCCCGGCTCCAGCCAGCCGGTGAACCAGACCGTGGCGCTGTCGTCGCCGGTCGGCGCGGTGCCGGTCTTGCCGTACAACTTGGGCCGCAGCGGCGCCAGCGCCTTGCCGCCGAAGGCGTTGGCGGCGGTGCCGACATCGACCACGCCTTTCATGCCGGCGCGGATGCGGTCGAGGCGGATGCCGATATCGGGCATGGCCGGCACCACGCTGTCGCTGCCGTCGAGCGTCAACAACAGGCGTGGCGCGACGACCTTGCCCTGCCCGACTGCGGCGGCGGCGATCGCCATTTGCAGTGGCGTCACCTGCATGCGCAGGCCGATGGCCATCTGGCGCAGTTCATGGCGCGTGTGGATAGGGTCGATGTGGGCCGGCGTGGCTTGCAGCGCGTCCCAGGTCGACCAGTTGAAATCGGCCGGCAGCAGGCCGCCGTCGAGGCGCAGCGATTGTTCAAAGCCGAGGCGGTGCGCCGCCGCGACGATGGGTCGCACCGAGTCGAGCGCGTTGGCGTCGAGCGCCTGCAGGTCCGGCGCGCCGCCATCGGGGCGGCCGAACAGGCTGCGGTCGCTCATTTCGCTCGACCACGCGAACCAGGTATTGAGGCTGTAGGTCAGCGCCTGCGCCAGTCCGAGGCGGCCTTCCTGCGCGCGCCGGTCCAGGCTTTGTTCCTTGTAGTTGGTGATGTGGGCCAGGTGCGGGTTGGTCGGATAGGTCGCGGCGTCGGTGTGGAAGCCGTAGCCGCGCTGCTGCGCCAGATGGTTGATGGCGGCCAGCGGCATGCCGGACAACAGGCTGTCGATCTGCGCGTCGTTGGCGGCGGCCAGTTCCAGACCGAGCGCGCTGATGACCTTAAACGTCGAACCGGGACTCTGGTGCGCGCCGCCGTCGTGCTGCAAGGCCGGCAGGCGCAGCGGGCTGCGCGCGGGATCGGCGCGGTCGAAGTCGCGCACCTCGGACCAGTTGGCGCTGTTGACTGCGCCCGCTCCGGCGCCGGCGGCGACCAGCACATCGCCGGTTTCGGTGTCGAGGATGACCATGCCGGCGTGGCGGCCGTCCGGCGCGTCGCTGCCGCCGGCGCAGACTTTTCCATCCCAATGGCCGCGCCGCATGCCGACGCATTCCAGTACTTTCTGGCTCAGGGTTTGCAGCGGCAGGTCGAGCGTCATGCGCGCCGTGACGGCGGCGCCGGACGCCGACGGCAGGCGCGCCAGCATGCCGGCCACGCTGCTGGCGTGATCGGCGCTGAAACCCAGCATCGGTGCCAGGCCGGCATCCAGCGCGGGCTGGGTCGGCGCGCCGTCGGCCCACAACAAAGTGCCAGTGCGGTCCTGCAGCAGCACCGGCGATTGCGCCTGCGCCCTGACCGACGATGGCAGCCCGCCGTTGCCGAGTGCCTGCCACACCAGCTGTCCGCCGTCGACGCGCAGGTGGCGGTATTTTTGATCTTCGGGCGCCTGCATGGCCAGCGCCTGCACGTCGAGCCGCACGCTACGCGCGCCGGCCTGCAATTCCAGCGACACCAGTTGTGCGTCGTCTTCGGCGGCGCAGGCGCGGCCCGTGCACGCGGCGTGCAGTTGCAGGTGCGCGCCGCTGGCGTTGGCGGCGCGGCCGATCAGCATCAGCTGCATGGTCTCGCCGCCGACGGCGGGCCGTGGCAAATCCAGCGTCAGATGGACGATAGGCGGCGCCGACGTTTGCGGCCAGTGCGCCACGCGCATCCACGGCTGCCAACCCTGCGGCACTGCGTCGAACAGGCGCGCGGCAGCGCCGGGCATTTGCGTGGTGGCCGCGACCGGGCCGCCGTCCACGCTGGCGTTCCACTGCGGCCCGCTGCGGACGCGCCAGGCCAGCAGGCGCAATTCGCTGTTGAAGATATCGATCTGCTGGCGCACGTAATCGCCATCGGCTTCGTAGTACAGGCGCTTGATCAATTTGACGGCGGCGTGGTCGAGCTGCAGGTCGCTCCAGCCGGGCAGCGGCGCGGCGCGGCCGGTGTCGGCGGCGGCGCTCCACATGGCCAGGTCGCGCGGCACGGTATCGATCGCGCCGTTGGCGTTGAGCCGCACCAGTCCATGCGCTTGCAGGTCCTGGAACAGGGTTTGGTCTTCCAGCGCGGCGCGCGGCGCCGACGGCACCAGATACTGGCCCGGCGCCAGCGACGAGCTGACCGCCCGGCCGCGCGCGGGGAAGGCCGTCACCAACGCGTGCAGGCCGCCGGCCGGCATGGCGGACGGCAGGTGATACATTTGCACCAGCAGGTCGCCGGCCTGCGGACACATGGCGTTGGCGCGGCGCTCGATGCGCAGCGCGGCCGTGCCCCACAGCAGCCAGCCCTGCTGGCGCAACGCGACCTGCGCGCCGGCGCCCTCCTCGACCTGGCCGAAACTGGCATCGCTGATCCAGCGCGCCTTGCCCTGCGCGCTGCGCCAGCTCAGTTGCAGCGGTTCGCTCAGCGGATCGGCGAAGTCGGCGCGCGCCATGCCGCTGATCTGCACTTCCGGCATCGCCTCCGTGGCCGACGTGGCATCGACCAGCAGCACATTGCGCAGCGTGCCCTGCTCGGCCGCGCCGGCGCCATGCGCGAGCCAGCGCTGCACGTCCTCGAAGCGATAGCCGAGCCGCAGCGGTACGAGGCGCGGCTTGCCGGCTTCGCGCAGCTGGCTGCACAAGTCGACACGTACCGGCGGCGCGGCCTGCATCCCGGCCGCCACCAGCAAGGCGCCGCCCGGCACCACGCGTAGTTCAAGTCCCGGCCGTGCCGGCACGCTGAACGCGACGCCGGGCAGCACGGCGCCATAGGCCGCCGCCGCGTGCACCTGCTCGGACGCCTGCGCGGTGCTGATGGTGGCCGCGCCCAGATGGCGCGCGTGGCCGGCGATGATGGCGCCGCCGACTAGCGCGGACAAGGCTCCGGCCACGCCGATCCAGCGCGATTGCGTCATCGCCAGCGGCTTGCGCGCGGTGATGGCGGCTGCCCGTCCAACGCGCGCGGGACTCGCCTCCCCCTTTCGCTGCGGCTCGGCGCGCGCGGGCTTGCGCATCGTGCCGGCGCTCAGGTTGCGCCGACGGCGGCGCGCGCGACTGCGTTCAGTCAGGGCTTGCATGACGGTGGTGATAAATCGTGGCATCTGCCCCTCGCGCGGTGTGATCGTCGGTGTGATCGTACTGTCGCGAATTAGCGGGGGGAGCGAAAAACCATGCTCAAGACGCCATCGTTCGGTCGGCGCTTTTTGCAGTTCGCGCCGCAAAAAACGCGGCCCGTCGCAATCGCATGGCGGCTGGTAGCCCCTTTGGATACAGTACACACATCGAAACGCAACCGACCGAAAGGAAGCAAAATGAACGTCCTGAAAAACTTCGAAGCGATCTTCGTCATCACCCTCGGCCTGGCTTGCGGCGCCAACTATCTGGCCGACGGATCGGGCGACACGGCCAGCGCGACGGCCACGCCGGCCGAGGTGCAAACGGTGGCCATGGCCGCCGCATCAGCGCCATCGATGCCGGTCGTCGTCGTCGCCGCCAAACGCATGAGCGCCGCCGAAAAACGGCAGTCGCTGATCGACGAACAGAATGCCATGACCGCCTCGCGCACCGCCGCGCAAACCATCTGAGCGCGCCACCGAATTCGCCTGCACGTTGCGCCGCCAGCGCGCCGCGTGTCAGGCGATCCCGTTTCAGCGTAGGCCGGTCTGTGCGCCGGCGTACATAACGCTGTGCGGATCTTGTGTCATTTGTAAGCAGTTGAATCATTCTTGCCACGCCCGCGCGGCGCTTGATATATTTCTCCCAAGCGTGAATCAAACGCAGACCACACGGAGAAAATTATGATCAAGCCCACCATCTACGCAGCAGCTGTCATCGCCTTGAGCGCCGCAGCCTTCATGCCGGCGACTTCGATGGCGCAAGTCGGCGTCAGTGTCGTCATCGGCAACGAGCCGCCGCCACCACGCTTTGAGAGCATTCCGGCACCGCGCCACGGCTACGTCTGGGCGCCCGGATATTGGAACTGGGATGGCCATCGCCACGTCTGGCTGAACGGCCACTGGGAAGCGGAACACCGCGGCCAGGCCTGGCACCGCGCCGAATGGGTTCGCGAAGGCGGCGGCTGGCGCTTCGCGCCGGGCGGCTGGGTCAGCGTCGGCGCACCGGCCGTCGTCGATTACGTTGAAGTCGCGCCGCCAGCACCGCGCTTCGAGCGGATTCCGGCGCCGCGTCCAGGCTATGTCTGGGGTCCCGGTTACTGGGAATGGCGCGGCAATCGCCATGAATGGGTAGCCGGTTCGTGGATCGCCGAACGGCCGGGCTTTATCTACAGCGCGCCGCATTGGACGCAGCGTGATGGCCACTGGTACCGCGAAGAAGCGCACTGGGATCGCCACGAAGAACATCGCGAGCACGAGCACGAACACGGCCGCTATTAATACGTGACGAGCGGGCGGCTTGCCCGGTCCATCAGCTTATGGGGCAAGCGCCGGCATATCGGTTATGCTGGCGCCCATCCCACAGATCACGGGGTCAGTTCCGCAGGGAGCTGGCCCCACTTTTATGTCCACTCCCGAATTCGACACCCTATCGACCGCCGCGTATCACACCGAGCGTGTGCTGGCGCGCCGTCTGTCCGTCAAACTGGGCTTGACGCCGGCCGCCGCGCTGGCCGAGGTGCTGACCCAGGCCGCCGGCGCGCAAGGACTGGCGGCCTTGCTGGAACAACGCGCGCGCGCGCAAGCGCTCGACGCGGCGCGGCGCGCGGCGAAGGTTCAGGAAAAATCGGATCGGCTGGCGTTGAAGCAGGCGCGCACACGGGCGCCGGCCGGCGCATGGCTGGCGTGGTTCGACGGCTCGGCGCATCCGAATCCGGGACGGCTGGGCATAGGCGCGCTGTTGTGCGGACCGGCCGGCGAGCGTGTTGAAATCAGCCGGCGCGCCGGCCATGGCAACAGCGGCGAGGCGGAATATCTGGCGCTACTCGCGCTGCTGGAGGCGGCCGTCGCATATCGCCCGCCGTTGCTGGTGGTCTGCGGCGACAGCCAGGTCGTGATCAATGATGTGAAACTGGCGCCGTCATCGACCGGCGCCATCGGGCTGGAAGCGCATCGCGCGCGCGCCTTGCAATTGATGGCGCAGTTGGACAGCGTGTCGCTGCGCTGGATACCGCGCCACCGCAACGGCGACGCCGACCGGCTGTCGCAGCAGGCCATCGCGTCGTGGCCGCGAGAGCCGGACGAGGCGGCCGCGCCACCCGCATAAAATCAGGCGGCGATGCTGTCGATCAGACCCATTTCCGCGCTCGACATCAGCTTGTCGATATCGACCAGGATCAGCATGCGGTCTTCCAGCGTGCCCAGGCCAACGATATGATCGGTGTTGAGGGCCGAGCCGATTTCCGGCGCCGGCTTGATTTGCTCGGGCAGCAGCGTGGTCACGTCCGATACGCGGTCGACCACCATGCCGACCACGCGCGTGCCGATGTTCAGGATGATCACCACGGTCAGATGGTCGTAGCTCGGCGTGCCGAGCTTGAACTTGATGCGCATGTCGACGATCGGCACGATGATGCCGCGCAGGTTGACCACGCCCTTGACGAAGGCCGGCGCATTGGCGATGCGGGTCGGCGTTTCGTAGCTGCGGATTTCGCTCACTTTTTGAATGTCGATGCCGTATTCTTCCTGGCCCAGCGTGAAGGCCAGGTATTCGGCGGGGGGAGTCGCGACGTGCGCGTCGCTGCTAACGTTGGACATGGGATTCCTTGGGGTCGAGAACGGGCGTAATGTTACCGTATGTCAAGATCAAGCGCAGTAAATAGTTATTTACAGCAACTGTCGCGCCGGTTTCCATTCAAGGCGGGCCACCAATCCGGCTACGCGAGGGAAACGCTGTTGCGCAGGACAAGGCGCGGCATGGCGGCGGCCTGAATTTTTCCTCTGCCAGCACGATGGCCGGCACGCGCTTTGGGGCGGGGGATTTGCCTGACAATGCGGCCGGCAATACGGCAGCGGCCTGGCGTCTGGGCGGCGCGACGGCGCGGACAGCCTCGCGCGGCGACACGTAGGCCGGCCCGGTGGGCGTGTCATCCAGCGCCAGCGCATAGTCGCTGATCAGCAGCACGCTTGCGGCGGCGCATACTAAGAGTCGCATATCCCCTCCTGAAGTTGTCCTGCCTCATTGCATTTTGCATAATTAATTAGAAATTAGCAAGCAAACAATGTTTGATTAGCAGCTATATCCACGGCACAATAGCGCAGGCGGACCGACCACCGTCGAACCGCATCGGCGCACGACCACGGAGAACCATGAATACCTTGTTGAACAGCTGGCACCCGCGCTTGATCGCCCTCGCCTCCGCCGCTGCGGATAGCGACGGCGCGCACGACACCAACCACCTGCACCGCGTCTGGCGCAACGCCACGCTGCTGCTGGACGATTATCCCGAAGCCGACGCGCTGGTGGTGCTGGCCGGCTGCTATCTGCACGACCTGGTCAACCTGCCGAAAAACGATCCCGAACGCCACCTGGCCTCGCGCAAGGCCGCGCTGCTGGCCAGCCGCGAATTGGCGGCGCTGGGCTTCCCGGCCGATAAACTGGCGGCCGTGGCGCACGCCATCGAAAGCCACAGCTACTCGGCCGGAGTCCGCGCCGAAACCATCGAGGCGAAAATCGTGCAGGACGCCGACCGTCTCGACGCGCTCGGCGCGGTCGGCCTGGCGCGCATGTTTTACACGGCCGGCCGCATGGGCACCGCGCTGGCCCACGTCAGCGACCCGATGGCGCTGGCGCGCGAGCTGGATGAAAAATCCTACGCGCTCGACCACATCGACACCAAGCTGGCGACGCTGCCGGCCAAGATGCAGACCGCCGCCGGCCGCCGCGTGGCCGATGGCCGCCTGACCGCGCTGATCGCCTTCCGCGACGAATTCATCGCCGAGTGGGCGACCGGTCCGGCGACACCGTAGGCACGCAGCGATACGCCGCGCACTGCGCGGCCAGCGCATCTTAGAACCGCACCTTATACGCATCTTTTAAAACACTGGCCTCCTTCATGACGACCACCGCTCCCACCCCGCCGCTGCCGGCGCCGGCCCGCCAGGGCAATCTCAATTTCGTGCTCGTCTGCGTGTTCATCGACATGCTCGGCATCGGCCTGATCGTGCCGGTGCTGCCGATTTTGCTCGGCGAGTTCGTCAACGGCCGCGAGGCGCAGGCGCACTGGTATGGCTATATGAGCGCCACCTTCGGCCTGATGCAGTTCATCTTCATGCCGATGCTGGGCATGGTCAGCGACCGTGTCGGCCGCCGCCCGGTGCTGCTGTATTCGATGGCCGGCATGTGTCTGAATTTTTTGACGACGGCGTGGGCGCCCAACCTGGCCTGCCTGTTCATCGGCCGCGTCATCGGCGGCATGTCCTCGGCCAGCATGTCGGTGGCGTCGGCGTATGCATCGGACGTGTCGACGCCGGAGAACCGCGCCAAAAGCTTCGGCAAGATCGGCGCGGCCTTCGGCCTCGGTTTCATCTGCGGCCCGGCGCTGGGCGGGTTGCTGGGCAGCGTCAGCCTAAAGCTGCCGTTCTACGTCGCGGCCGGCCTGTCGGCGGCCAATTTCATCTACGGTTATTTCGTCGTGCCCGAATCGCTGCCGCTGTCACTGCGCGCGCCGTTCAAGCTGGCCAAGGCCAATCCGCTGGCGGCCGTCTCCAAGCTGGCGCGGCGCGTCGACATCCGCGGCCTGATCATCGTCTACGCGCTGGCCACCTGCGCGCAGATGATGCTGCAGACGACATGGGTGCTGTACACCCATTTCCGCTTCAACTGGAGCACCGGCCAAAACGGCCTGGCGCTGTTCTGCGTCGGCGTGTCGGCGGCGGTGGTGCAGGCCGGGCTGCTGGGAGTGTTCATCAAGCGCTTCGGCGAAGTGCGGCTGTCGCTGATCGGCCTGGGCTCCGGCTGCATCACCTATCTGCTGTACGGCCTGGCCACGCAGGGCTGGATGATGTATGTCTTCATCCTGTGTAACCTGCTGTCGTTCGCCGCCGGCCCGGCGCTGCAGGGCATCATCTCGAAATCGACGGCGGCCAACGAACAGGGGCAGTTGATGGGATCACTGCAGTCGATCAACAGCATCGGCATCATCTTCATGCCGCTGCTCGGCAACCAGATACTGGGCATGGTCAGCACGCTGCCGGCCAACGACTGGCGCATCGGCACCACCTTCTTCGTGTGCGCGGCGATGCAGGCGCTGGCCATCGTCGTGGCGCGGATCTACTTCAAACGGCACCATATCGCCACTGCCCCGGCGGCGCTCTGAGGCCATGACGATCATGCGCAAGGCGCCCAGCCGATATGCTGCCACCATTGCCGCCTCGCTGCTGGCATTTGGCGCCACGGCGCACGCGGACTGCACGCGCGACATCAACGTGCCGGTATCGGCCAACGGCGCCAGCGTCGTCATCGATGGCGACAAGATACACGGCATCTATCCCGACCTGCTGCGTGCCATCGGCCCCAAGGCCGGCTGCCACTTTGTGCTGACCGTGGTGCCGCGCGCGCGCCAGGTGGCGATGTTCGAAGCCGGTAACGCCGACCTGCTGATCCCGGCCGCCCGCACGCCGCAACGCGACGAGATGGGCGTGTTCGTGCCGATGATGGGCCACCGCTCGATGCTCATCTCCATCGACAACAAGCGACGCGCGATCAGCAGCGCGAAGGAGCTGCTGGCGCGCCGCGAAATCCGCGTGGCGGTGGTGCGCGGCTTCGATTTCGGCGAAAAATATCAGGCGCTGGTGGCCGAACTGACCAAGCAGGGACGGCTGTTCCAGGAAGTCGATGCCAACGCCGTGGTGCGCTTGATGCGGGATGGCGCGGTCGACATGACCATCATGGCGCCGACCATCTTCGCCGGCGCCGTCAACCACGAGCCGCGCGTCAGCGGCCTGCTCGACCGGCTGCGCATGGAGCCGATACCGGAACTACCCTGGGGCATGAGCGGCGCGTATATCTCGCGCACGGCGCTGTCGGCCGCCGACCAGGCCACGCTGCAGGAGCTGTTCGAGCGCATCGCCAAATCGAAGGCGGTGCTGGAAGGATTCCAGCGCTACCATCGCGCCGACATCCTGGCCGAAAGCGTGCGGCCGCGCTGACGCCGGCCGCGCACATCGCCACCGTCGCGGCGGCGATGTATTCCTCGTAACGCCGCTTTACTTCGACTCCACCACCGGCAGTTCCAGCGTGCTGGCGGCGCCCGGCGCGTGATAGACGCGCTGCGTCGCCTTCTGATAATCACCCGGCTTGGCGTAGAAAATATTCGTCACATAGGTCTGCGGATTGCGGTCGTACAACGGGAACCAGCTCGATTGGATCTGCACCATCACGCGATGGCCGGGCAGGAACACATGGTTGGCGTTCGGCAGCGCGAAACGATAACGCTGCACTTCGTTGGCCGGTATCGCCGACGGATGTTCGAGGCTGTCGCGATAGCGGCCGCGCAAAATATCCATCGCGATCGGCAGCTGGTAGCCGCCCATCTCAGGCTGCGACGGCACCTCGTCCGGATACACGTCGATCAGCTTGACGATCCAGTCGGCGTCGGTGCCGCTGGTGGACGCATACAGGTTGACCAGCGGCGCGCCCGAGATGGTCAGGCTGGTTTTCAGCGGCGCCGACGTGTAGCTCAGGACATCGGTGCGGTCCGATACGCCGCGCTGGTCGCTGACCAGCCATGGCCGCCACACGGCGCCGTCGTTCATGCGCACCGGACGCGCCACGAACGGCACCGGCTTGGCCGGGTCGGCGACGTATTCGTCGTACGCGGCGCCGCCCTTGCCCTGCTCGAAGGTCAGCTTGAAACCGTCGCCCAGATAGGCCGGCGTCATGCCAGTCGGGCAGCCCTGGGCGCACGCCAGCGGCCACTGCTTCAAGCGCTGCCAGCGATTGCTGCCGCTCTGGTAGAACAGCACCGGCGGCGTGTCGGCCACCGGCGCGCCGTCCTTCAGGTACTGGTCGAGGAAAGGCTGCATCACGTCGCGGCGGAATTCGAGCGCGGTGTCGCCGGTGAACTTGAGCGGGCCGAGGCCGGAGCCGTCGGCGTTGACGCCGCTGTGGCGCCACGGCCCGACCGCCAGGTAGTTCATATTGTTGGCATGGTCCTGCGGCTCGACCGCCGCGTAGGTCGCGTAGGCGCCGTAGATGTCTTCCTGGTCCCACTGGCCGACCACGTACATGGTCGGCACCTTCAGCGGCCGCGCGCCGAGGATGCGGTCCAGCGCCTGCCCCTGCCAGTAGCTGTCGTAGGCCGGATGCTCGAACAGCTTTTTGGTGAAGTTGAGGCGATCGAGTCCAAGCTGGTGCGCGTAGCTGGACACCGATCCGGCCCGCAGCACGCCGTCGTAATCGTCATAGACGCCGGTGGCCAGGGCGTCGCCCGCGCCCTTGACGGTGTTCTGACCGTGGATGTAGTTCAGGTTCGTCAGGCGGAAGGCACCGTTGTGGAACCAGTCGTCGCCGCGCCAGCCGTCGACCATGGGGCTCATCGGTATGGCCACCTTCAGCGCCGGATGCGGATCGACCAGCGCCATCAGCACCGTGAAACCTTCATACGACGAGCCGACCATGCCGACCTTGCCGTTGCTCTCCGGCGTGTTCTTGACCAGCCAGTCGATGGTGTCCCAGGCGTCGGTCGAATGGTCGACGCGGGTGCCGTTGAGCGGGCCGCGCAGCGGGCGCGTCATCACGTAGTCGCCTTCGGAACCATATTTGCCGCGCACGTCCTGGTAGACGCGGATATAGCCTTCGCCAACCAGCACTTCGTCGGCCTGCGACAGGATGGCCTCCATGTGCGGGCTGAAGCTGCGCTGGGCGCGGTGGCTGGCGTTGTAGGGTGTGCGGGTCAGCACGATGGGCGCGTGCTGCGCGCCTTTGGGGATCACGATCACCGTGTGCAGCTTGACGCCGTCACGCATAGGGATCATCACGTCGCGCTTGATGTAGTCGTCGGCCTCGGTGGGCGCCTCGAATTTGGCGGGGATGTCGGGCGCCATCGGCGGCGTTTGCGCCAGCGCGGAAGCGCTCAATAAAGCCAGCAAGGCGGCGCCGGACAAGCGGGCCGTGAGTCGTACGCGCATAGTTTCTCCCAAGGTTGCAAGCCGAATGAACAGCCCGCTGACGGGGAGCGGGCTGGCGGCAATACTACCTAAGGCTGGCCAATAACGCAACGCTGCCGGGATGGCATGCCGCCGCCTTCCCGCCCGGTATCAGGCGCGGGCGTCGCCCAGGTAGATCGGACGCGGCGCGTTGATGCCGGCCTTGACCTGGCGCGACGTCTCGTCGGTCAGCACCTCGTCCTGCTTGGCTTCGAGCGCGGCCAGGATGCCGGCGGCGATGTCGGCCGGCGCGGCCTTGGCCGCGTCCAGGCCCTTGGTCATGTCGGTGTCCATCAGGCCCATGTGGGCGCCCAGCACTTGCGTGCCTTGCGCGTGCAGCTCGGCGCGCAGGCCGTTGGTCATGGCCCAGGCGGCGGCCTTGGACACGCTGTAGGTGCCGGTGCCCGGCAAGGTCAGCCAGCTCAGCACGGACAGCACGTTGACGATGGCGCCGCCGCCATTGCTCCTCAACACAGGCGCGAAGGCGCGGCTCATCGCCATCGGCGCGTAGAAGTTGGCGTCCAGTTCGGCGCGCACTTTTT
>Ga0209862_1000395_pt1 | contig 16371 bp, 14 predicted proteins | sample OrgsoiDNA_201061_FD_185809 | JGI IMG/M metagenome (GOLD analysis project Ga0209862, IMG submission 185809) | Permafrost soil microbial communities from the Arctic, to analyse light accelerated degradation of dissolved organic matter (DOM) -... | ecosystem: Environmental > Terrestrial > Soil >... | reverse complement strand
AGCGAACCCCTCTTTTGACTGGAATTAACATGAAACTTAGCGGCAACACGATCTTCATCACTGGCGGTGCATCGGGCATCGGACGCGGCTTGGCCGAGGCGCTGCATAAAAACGGCAACCAGGTCATCATCTCCGGCCGCCGCGCCGCGCTGCTCGACGAAGTCACCCAAGCCAATCCGGGCATGAAGTCGGTGCAGCTGAACGTGGAAGACCCGGCCAACATCGCCGCCGTCACCGCCAAGCTGATCGCCGACTTCCCGTCGCTGAACGTGCTCATCAACAATGCCGGCGTGATGCACATCGATAACGCCAGCCAGGCAATCGACGATGCCATGGCCGTCACCACCATCACCACCAACCTGCTCGGCCCGGTGCGCGTGACATCGGCGCTGGTCGAACACCTGAAACAGCAGCCGTCGGCCAGCATCGTCAACGTGTCGTCGGTGCTGGGCTTCGTGCCGATGGCCGTCAGCGCCGTGTACTCGTCGACCAAGGCGGCGCTGCACTCGTACACGATGTCGCTGCGTTATATGTTGAAAGGCACCTCGGTATCGGTGCAGGAAATCGCCCCGCCATGGGTACAGACCGATCTGCTGAACAGCAAGGAAGAGCCGCGCGCCATGCCGCTGCAACAGTTCATCGACCAGACGATGGTGGCGCTGGGCACGGACGCGGAAGAGGTGCTGGTGGAAAACGCGCGGGCGATGCGCGCCAATCCGGGCCCGAACGAGCATGCGTTCGTGACCCAGTTCAATAACTACTTCCTGGAAGGCTGACCGCTGTCAGCTTGCAAGAAGTAGCCAGGGCGGCGCGGCTGAAAAGTCGCGCCGCCCTTTTCTTTTATGCGGCCGGATCTATGGTGATCGAGTCGATGCGGTCCGGATAAAACGCCACGTGGTCCTTGATGGCGGCAACGGCGTCATACGGCGACTCATAAGTCCAGATGGCATTGACGGAGCGTTCACCGCCGGCCGGAATGCTGAAGTAACTGGCGTCGCCCTTGTACGGGCAGTAGGAGGCGTGGCTGCTGCGTTCGAGCTGGCTCATGTCGACGTCCTTGCGCGGGATGTACTGGACCGCCGGATAGGCCGCTTCGCGCAGCGTCAGCGCGTCCTTGCTGTCGGCGACGACGCGGCCGGCCAGCTTGACGGTGACGCGGCCGGCGGTGCGTTCTATCGTGATCGGATGGTCGGGGCCGGGGATTTTGACGGTTTTGGTGGTAGTCGTGGTCATCGTGGTTTCCTAAAAAGTGGCGGTCAGGCGGCGCGGTCGCCGTCTTGCGCCGGGGTCAAGCTGAAGACGGCGAACTGCGGCGCCGCGCTGGTCCATTGCTGCTCGACGCGCCAGCCCGCTTGCGCGGCCAAGGCGGCGAACGAAGCGCCGGTGAATTTATGCGAGTTCTCGGTGTGCAAACTTTCTCCGGCCTTGAAGGCAAAGGCGTGGCCGGCGGCGTTGACGATCTGGTCGACGCGGCTGACCAGATGCATCTCCATGCGCTGCAAGGTCGCGTTCCAGCGCGCTTCGTGGGCGAAGGCGGCCAGGTCGAAGTCGCCGCCGAGCTCGCGATTGATGCGGGTCAGCAGGTTCTTGTTGAAGGCCGCCGTCACGCCGGCCGCGTCGTCGTAGGCCGCCACCAGCGTGGCGGCGTCCTTGACCAGGTCGGCGCCGACGATCAGTGTAGCCTGATCGCCCAGCAGGCGTCGGACAGACCGCAAAAACGCGACCGCTTGCGGCGGCGTGAAGTTGCCGATGGTCGAGCCGGGGAAGAAGCCCACCCGCGGGCGCGGGCCTACGGCGGCCGGCAGCGCCAGTTCGGCGGTGAAGTCGCCGGCCAGCGGCGCCACCTGCAGCGCCGGATAGCGGGCGGCCAGCCGCTGCGCCGCCTTGGCCAGCGCGTCGTCGCTGATGTCGATCGGCACGTAGGCGGCGATCTGCGGCGCGGCGTCGAGCAGCAAACGGGTCTTGTCGCTGGCGCCGCTGCCGAATTCGACCAGCGCTGCGCCGTCGGGGATGCCGGCGGCGATGGCGCTGGCGATGTCATGCAGCAGCGCCGTTTCGGTGCGGGTTGGGTAATACTCGGGCGTCAGGCAGATGGCCTCGAACAGGTCGGAGCCGGCCGCGTCATAGAAGTATTTGGGCGACAGCGCTTTTTGTCTGGCGGACAGGCCGGCGATGACGTCGGCGGCGAATTCCCGCTTGCCGGGGCCTCCGATGTCGACGCGGCCGGCGCCCTTGCCCGGACCATCATCGTGCTCATCCTTGCCGGCACGGTCGCGCGCCAGGCGCAGGCCAGACACCATCCAGCGCTGGCCGGGACGATAAAAGTTGCGGTAGCCGAGGCGGCTGTGGCCGGGCGGCGTGACACTGGCGCCGCCGCGCAGCACCATCTGGTTGACCATGAATTTGCCGTTGTACTCGCCGACGGCGCTGGCCGCCGGACGGAAGCCCGGATAGGCTGCGTAGGCGCTCTGGGTCCATTGCCAGGCGACGTCGTCGACCTGCTCCAGTACGCCGGCGGCGGCCGCGGTTTCCCACTCGGCTTCGGTGGGCAGGCGCGCGCCGGCCCACAAGGCGTAGGCGGCCGCTTCGTAATAGCTGACGTGCAACACCGGTGCGGCCGGGTCGAGCGCCTGGAGGCCGGACAGCGTCATCTGGCTCCAGCCGCTGGCGGCGGCAGCGTCGCGCTGCCAGTACTGCGGCGCTTGCCAGGCCTGCTCGCGCAACTGCTCCCAGCCATCGGCCAGCCACAGCGTCGGCTGCTCATAGCCGCCATCGGCCATGAACGCCAGCCACTCGCCGTTGGTGACAAGGCGGTCGCTGATGGCGTAGTCGTTCAGCCAGACGCCGTGGCGCGGGCTTTCGTTGTCGAAGGCGAATTCCGCGGCCGTAGCGGCGCGCCCCAGCTCAGCTCGTCCGCCCTGGACGGCGACGAAGCGGCCGCGACGACCCGGCGCCGGCAGCGGCCAGCGGCGGTCGTAGACCGGCCGCAGCGGCGACTGGCTGAACAGCGCCAGTATATCCATCAACAGCAATTCCTGGTGCTGCTCTTCATGAGCCAGCCCAAGCAGGATCAGCGCTTCCAACTCGCTCGCCTGGGTCGATTGCAACAGCATCTGCATGTGCTCGTCGACGTGGCGGCGGTAGGCGAGGATGGTGGCCGTGTCCGGACGCGTCAACAGGCCGCGCTGTGGACGCGGCTGGCGCGGACCCAGGGTTTCGTAATAGGAATTGAACAGGTAACCGAAACTGGCGTCGAACAGCTGGTAGCCGTCGACGTGCGCTTGCAACAAAAATGTCTCAAAAAACCATGTAGTATGGGCAAGGTGCCACTTGGCCGGGCTGGCGTCGGGCATCGCCTGCACCACCAGATCTTCCGGCCCCAGCGGCTCCACCAGCGACTCGGTGCGCCAGCGCAGGCTGATGTAGCGGCGCAGCAAATCGGTGCCGCCGGCCTCCGGGGCGCGCACCGCGCGCGGGGAATGTGTGCTCATGGTCACTCTCTTCAGAAATAATACGGATGTACATAGTATTCAATTGAACGCGCTGAAAGTCAAGCGTATTTGTTGATGAAGAGGAAAAATACAGATGACCATATTTTCTGATAAACTGCGCCAAATGCCAGTTCGGAATCACCACGCCGAAGCCCGGCCCACTCTTGTTCATTATCGCCATGTTCCCTTCCTCCTCTGACCGCGAGCTGCTGCTGACGGAAGGCCTGCGCGTCGTCCACGCGCGCGGCTACAGCCAGACCAGCGTCGCCGACATCACCCAGGCGGCCGGTTTGCCGCTGGAAACATTCGCCAGTTATTTCGCGTCGAAGGAAGACTTCGGCATGCAAATCCTGGAAATTTATTTCGCCAACAGCTGCGCCACCATCGACATGACCTTGCGCAACGACGCCCTGCCACCGCTGCAGCGTCTGCGCGAATATCTGGCCCTGAACAGCGCGCACCTGAACCGCGACGGCATGCGCAACGGCTGCCTGTACGGCAACTTCAGTGCCGAAGGCAGCGATTGCAGCGAGGAATTACGCCTGCGCATCGTCGAGATTTTCAAGCACGTGCAACAGGCGTTCAGCTATTGCCTGCGCGCGGCTGTAGACAGTGGCGCCGTGCGCACGCGGCTTGAATGCGACGAGGTGGCCAACTTCGCCGTCGCCGCGCTGCAAGGTGCGATCCTGGTCGCGAAGGCCCAGCGCAGTCCCGAGCCGGTGCGCCGTTTCGAGACGATGTTATTCTCCATGCTACAAGCGACGCCTTGAATATCATCTAATTACGGACACTTTAGTCCGATATGTTTGGAACGGCAGCCTGTTTTTCTTTTCGGCTTGCATCCTTACACTCTCTCCAAGATTGCCCACACTTGAGAGAGGTCATGATGTCCAAATTATTCACTGCCCAAAAAGTCGGCCCGCTGACCCTGTCGCACCGTGTCGTGCACGCGCCGATGACGCGCCTGCGCTCGGACCCGGACGACACGCCCAGCGACATGATGGTCGAGTATTACCGCCAACGCGCCTCCGAGGGCGGCCTGATCATCACCGAATCGGCGCACACCATGCGCAGCGGACGCGGCTACATCGGCGGTCCCGGCATCTATGAAGAGCAGCACATCGCCGGCTGGAAGAAAATCGCCGACGCCGTGCACGCCAAGGGCGGCCGTATCTTCATGCAGATCGCCCACGACGGCCGGCAATCGCACGTCGACCTGACCGGCGGCACGCCGCCGGTGGCGCCGTCGGTCGTGCCCTTCGACGGCGTGGCGATGACGGCCAAGGGCTGGGTGCCGGTGTCGCCGCACCGCGAAGTGGGCGTGGCCGAGATCAAAACGCTGATCGACGCCTACCGCACCAGCGCCGAGCGCGCGCTGGCGGCCGGCGTCGACGGCGTCGAGCTGCACTCCGCCAACGGCTACCTGTCCGACATCTTCCTGCAGGACGGCACCAACAAGCGCACCGACGAATACGGCGGCACCGTGGAAAAACGCGCCCGCTTCATGCTGGAAGCGGCGGCCGGCATGATTTCCGTGTTCGGCGCCGACCGCGTCGGCGTGCGCCTGTCGCCCAGCGGTCAGTGGGGCGCGATTTCGGACTCCAATCCGGAGGCGACCTTCCGCTACGCGGCCGAGCAGCTCGACAAGCTGGGCCTGGCCTACCTGCACGTCATCGAGCCGCGCGTGATGGGCGTGGAAACGCTGGAAGAAGGCCGGCCGCCGGTCGCCGCGGCCTTCCTGCGCCGCTATTTCAAGGGCAACATCATTGCCGCCGGCGGTTTCGACCGCGTCGGCGCCGAGGAAATCCTGGCCCGTGGCGACGCCGACCTGGTGGCTTTCGGCCGCCACTTCGCGTCGAATCCGGACTTGCCGTACCGCCTGCAACACCAGTTGCCGCTGGCGCACTACAACCGCGACGCCTTCTGGGGTGGCAACGAAGTCGGCTACACCGATTTCCCGGCCTACCGCGACGCCGCCTGACGCATAGGCACATCGGGATGGATGCGCTTGACATGGAACTATGTACGACTGTATTATCGCGACATGCCTAAGCCATCCAACCGAGACAAAATCCTGACCGAAGGGCTGAAAGTCGTGCACCAGCGCGGCTTCGGCGGCGCCAGCGTGCGCGACATCATCCAGGCCGCCGGCGTGCCGCAAGGCTCGTTCACCAACCATTTCCAGTCCAAGGAAGCGTTCGGCCTGGAAATCCTCGACTTGTACTTCGTCCATGCGCGGCAGACGCTGGACCAGACCCTGCTCAACGACAGCTATTCGCCGCTGGCGCGCCTGCGCGACTACATCGACGCCAACCGTACCCGGCTGGACAACGACGGCATGGAAAACGGCTGCCTGTTCGGCAATTTCCTCGGCGAGGCGGTCGACCACAGCGAAGCGCTGCGTGACCGGCTGATCACCATCTTTGCCGAAGTCAGCAAGGCGCTGTCCTACTGCCTGGCGGCCGCCGTCAAGGCTGGCGAATTGCCGCAGCACATCGATTGCGACGGCGTGGCCGACTACATCATCGGCGGCCTGCAAGGCGCGATCCTGATGGCCAAGGTCGAGCGCAGCGGCGTGCCGGTCGAGCGTTTCGAGCAAATCCTGTTCGGCATGGTGCTGGCGCGGCCCGACATCCTGGCGCCCGCCATGGACCTGTCCGCTGCAACGCAAGCGGCTTAGTAGTATCCTGTCACTCTTTCCATTGCATGCCAGAGTATCCCGGCTAATTACGGACAGAATTGTCCAATAAGTCGGGAGTTACAGGCTATTTTTCTTTTTACGGCCCTGGCTTATGCTGGTGACATACCCTCAAACAGGAGCCGTATCATGACCCAAGCGCATCACCCATCCACTTTCCTGATCGGCGGCGAGATGCCGGTGCATCGCCTCGGCTACGGCGCCATGCAGATCACCGGCCCCGGCATCTGGGGCGAGCCGGCCGACCGCGCCGAAGCGCTGCGCACGCTGCAGCGCCTGCCGGAGCTGGGTGTCGACTTCATCGATACGGCCGATTCCTACGGCCCGAACGTGTCGGAAGAGCTGATCCGCGAAGCGCTGCCGCGCGGCCACAAGATCTTGCTGGCGACCAAGGCCGGCCTGGTGCGCACCGGTCCCAACCAGTGGGTCCCGCTGGGCCGTCCCGAATACCTGATCCAGCAAGCCCACGCCAGCCTGCGCCGCCTGGGTGTCGAGCAGATCGACCTGTGGCAGCTGCACCGCATCGACCCGCGCGTGCCGCGCGATGAACAATTCGCCGCCGTGCGCCAGTTGCAGACCAGCGGCGTGATCCGCCATGCCGGCCTGAGCGAAGTGTCGGTCGAGGAGATCAAGGCTGCTTCGCGCCACTTCAAGGTCGCCACCGTGCAAAATCGCTTTAACATCGGCGACCGTGGCAGCGAGGATGTGCTCGACTATTGCACCGAGCATGGCATAGGCTTCATCCCCTGGTTCCCGCTGGCTTCCGGCCAACTGATCGAGACCGGCAAACTGCTCGACGCGGCCGCCGCCGCCCACCAGGCCACGCGCGGCCAGATCGCGCTGGCCTGGCTGCTGCAACGCAGCCCGGTAATGTTGCCGATACCCGGCACGTCCAAGGTCGCGCATCTGGAACAGAACGTGGCCGCCGCCGCCATCAAGCTGACGGACGCCGAGTTCGACGCGCTGGACCAGGCTGGTCGCGCCGGCCGCTAAACCAGCGCTAGTGCCTGCATCACGAATATGGCCCCGCCATATTCGTGTCCAAAAACCACTATGTACATACAGATTATTCAATCCAAACCCATGCGGCAAACGCCAGGCGCCGCACCCCATTAAGGAATCGAGATGAACACGCCCGCCTCCTCCACCCCAGCGTTTTCCTACGCGCCATTGTTCTGGCTCGCGCTGGGCACTTTCGCCGTCGGCACGGAAAGTTTCATGATCGCCGGCTTGTTGCCCGGCATGGCAGCCGATTTGCATGTGAGCATAGTCGCCACCGGCCAGCTGGTGACGGTGTTCGCGCTGGCCTACGCGCTCAGCTCGCCGGTGCTGACGGCGCTGACGGGCGGCTTCAACCGCCGCAGCCTGATGATCGCGGCAATGGTCGCCTTCGCCGCCGCCAACGTCGTGGCCTGGTCGGCGCAGAATTACTGGGCGCTGATGGCGGCGCGCATCTTGCTGGCGGCTGCCGCCGGCCTGTTCGTGCCGGGCGCCAACGCGCTGGCCGGCGTCATCGCCGGACCCGAACGGCGCGGCACGGCGCTGGCCATCGTCAACGGCGGCATCACCATCGCGGTGGCCTTCGGCGTGCCGCTGGGCGCGCTGGTCGGCGACCGGCTCGGCTGGCGCATGACTTTCGCTGGCGTCGCGCTGCTGGCCACGCTGGCGACCGCCGGCCTGGTGTTCGGCCTGCCGCGCGGCATCGGCCTGGGCTTGCCGACGGCGACGCTGCGCGAGCGCATCGCCACCGCCAAGCGGCCGGCGATCCTGATGACGCTGCTGGTGACGACGCTCTGGGCCATGGGCGCGTACACCATCTACACCTACCTGGCGCTGTTCGTGGCCAGCGCGACCACCTTGCACGGCGCCCAGATCGGCTACGTGCTGTTCACCTGGGGCGTGTCGGCGGCGGTCGGCGTGTTCATAGGCGGCAAGGCGGTCGACCGCCTGGGCGCCCGCAGCGTCATCATTCCGGCCCTGATGGTGTCGATCGCCGCGTTCGCGCTGATGTCGGCCAGCGCCCATCTGCTGCCGAAATCGCTGGCGCTGCTGCCGGTGCTGGTCGGCGTGATCGGCTGGGGCGTGGCGCACTGGAGTTTTTACCCGGGCCAGCAGGCCGGCCTGATCCACGTGGCCGGCTTGAAAGGCACGCCCATCGTGCTGTCGCTCAACGCCTCGTTCATGTATTTGGGCTTTTCGCTGGGCGCGGCGCTGGGCTCGCTGACCTTGAGCTATGCGTCGGTGGCCGACCTGGGCTGGGTCGCCGCCGTCTGCGAGGCGGCCGCGCTGACGCTGACCGTGCTGCTGGGCCGAGCCAAGGTCAGCGCCGCCGAAGCAAAGCTGGCGGCCTGACGGCGCCGCGCTGGCACCGCGCCGTTTCGAACGACGGCGCCGCCAGCAATACCAAGGCCGACACGGCGGTGAACGCTACGCGCGCTGTGGTTTAGCCGGTCACCGGACCGCCGACAAATGCGCCGCCAGATATTTGCCCAGGCACAGCAGCGTCACCGTCGGCGGCAGGCCCCACGCCTCGGGGATTACCGAGGCGTCGCAGACATACAGCTTCTCCGTCGATGTCTGCAAATGCTGATCCACGCCTGCGCCGATGAGCACGCTGCCGCCCGGGTGCGCCGCGAAATGGCGACTCTCGAACACATGGTGCGCGCCGGCCCGCGTCAAGATTTCCCGCGCCATCCGCACGCCCAGATGAAACTTGGCCCGGTCGGCGGCCGTCAGCGTTTTGTCGACCCACAGCGGGCCGATGCTGCCGCCGATCTGGTCGCGGATCTTGACCATCACGGTCAGCGTGCGGCGATGCGCCAGCAGCCTGTCGAGCCGCCCGGCCTGCGCCGCGAAGGCCTGGTACATCGCCTTCGGCAGCGTCATGTCGGCCAGCGTGATGCCATCGCCCTGCAGATGCATGCCCGCCGCCATCGGCACCTCCTTGCCGCCGTCGATGTCGTCGACCGTGCCCATCACCGCGATCACCGGATCGCTGAACAGGGCAGCAGCTCCTGACGACAGCCCGGATGCGCGCAGCAGACGCGGACTGCCGATGCCGCCGCCGGCCAGCACCACCACGTCCGCATACGCCTGCCGCACGGTGCCGGCGCGCACGAACTCGACGCCGACGGCACGTCCGTCGCGCAGCAGCACGCGCGTCACCCTGGCCTGATCCAGCAACAGCGCACCATGCGCCAGCGCGTCGTCGACAAAATTGCGCGCAGTCCATTTCGCGCCGAACGGGCAGCCGTAAGTGCAGCGCCAGCAGCCGCTGCGGCACTGATCCGCGTATATCATCTTGTCGAGCTTGCGCCAGTCATGGCCCAACTCGCGCGCCGCGCCCATGATGCGCGCCGCCATAGTCCCGACCAGACGGTCCGGCAAGGGCAGCATCGGCACCTCCTCGCGCAACTGCCGCAGCGCCGGTGCCAGATCGATGCCATGACGCAGAAACAGCGGCAACGGCGGCGCCATCGCCGTCGCGTAATTGATGGCCGAACTGCCGCCGCTGGCGATCGCCCGTACCAGCAGCGACCCATCGCGGTGCAGGAAGGCACCGCGTCCCGGCAGCGCCGCCATGGCCGCCATCTGCCGCAGCGTGCCCTCCAGCGGCGCCGCACTGCCCTGCTCCAGCAACAACACGCGCGCACCGCGTCGCGCCATCTCGCGCGCCACCGTCGCCCCGCCGGGACCGCTGCCGACGACGATCACATCGTAGGCGACCGACTCCACGGCGGCGCCCTGATCCATCACCCCGCCGCGCCCACGGTCCGGCCTTCGCGCCAGCTCTGCTGGCCCAGCGCGAGCCACTGCATCACCTGCAAAGCCTGCTGCGCCGGCACCGGGTTGGCGCCGACGCCGCGGATCGCGTCGCGGATGGCCGCGTAATAGCGGCCGTAATCGCCATCGACGCCCTGGTGCGTGCGCGCCGCCACCACCACGCCGTCCGCGCCGGGCGTAGTCAAGACGCCAGGCTGTGGATCGATACCCCAGCCCGCGCCGCCCGGCATCGTGCCGGCTTTCAGGGCGTCTTCCTGCGGGTCCAGCCCCTGCTTGACGAAGCTGCCTGCCGTGCCATGCACCGTGTAGCGCGCACCGGGCTGCGCCGTCAGCGCACTGGCGTGCAAGACCACGCGCAAGCCCTCGTAGCGCAACACGGCGTGGAACCAGTCGTCGGTGGCCGCGCCGTCGCGCTGGCGCATCAAGTCCAGCGAGATACCCTGCGGCGCGCCGAACAATTGCAGCGCCTGGTCCAGCAAATGCGGGCCGAGGTCGTACCACAAGCCGCTGCCCGGCAAATCGGCCTCGCGCCAGCGCGTCTGCACCTGCGGCCGGTAGCGGTCGAAATGCGATTCGAAATAGGTCACGCGGCCCAATGTGCCGGCGGCCAGCAACTGCCGCACGGTGAGGAAATCGGCGTCCCAGCGGCGGTTGTGGAATACCGACAGCAGCCTGCCGGCGGCGTCGGCGCACGCGATCAGGTCGGCCGCCTCGGCGACGTCGAGCGTGAATGGCTTGTCCACCAACACATGCTTGCCAGCGGCCAGCGCCTGCATCGCCAGCGGATAATGCGTCGCATTCGGCGTCGGAATGACGATCAGGTCGATGTCCGGCCGCGCGAACAAGGCTTGCGGCGTGTCGCACACGTCGACCTGAGGCAGCGCCGCGCGCACCTTGCCGGCGTCGCTGCTGGCGATCGCCGCCAGGGTCAGGCCCGGCGTGCTGCGTATCAGCGGCGCGTGGAAGGTGGCCGTTGCAAAACCATAGCCGACGATGCCGACTTTTAACGTGGATTCCGCTGCTGAATTCGCTTCCATATTTGCTCCTGAAATAAAATGATCGTGCCATCGAAACCGGCCGCCGACAATAGCATCACGGCCGCCAAAACGCCAGCCGCACGGCCACGCATTTGCTCTACAATCCCAGCATTATCCCCGCCCAGAAAATCCATGAGCCTGCCCCTGTCCTGCGGCACCCTGATCGTCAACCGGCGCCGTGAGCTGCTGCTGTGCCACGTCACCAACACCGTCAAATGGGACATCCCCAAGGGCCTGCTCGACGCCGGCGAAACCCCGCTGGCGGCCGCCATCCGCGAACTGCGCGAAGAAGCCGGCATCGGCTTCGACGAACACTTGTTCGAGGACATAGGCTTTTTCCGCTACCGCCAGGACAAGGACCTGCACCTGTACCGCCTGCAGGCGCCCGACGATTTCGACGACCTGTCGGCGCTGCATTGCAGCAGTTTCTTCCCCGACGAAATCAGCGGCACGCCCACGCCCGAGGTCGACGGCTATCGCTGGGCGCCGCGCAGCGAGATCCGCCGCCTGTGCTGGCCGCGCATGGCGGCCCGCCTGCTGGCGCTCGACTGGTAAGCCCTACCCCGACGCAGACCCGCACTGCCCTGTCATCACGCCGCTTTTATTTCCGTACGGCCACGTCTTATGCGCGCGACCGCACGGAAGGACGCCCGACATCCCAGTATTGTTAAACCGAGAAGTGTGCTTTGCGCACCGGCCGCGCCTTCGGACGCGCCGTGGCGGCAAGCACGTGAACGACGTCGCCCCGACGCCGCATCAACAGAAACGGACTACAAAATGGCTATCTGGATATTCATCGCCGCCATCGCGGCCGGCGCGCTGACCTTGTTTCAGGTGCCCGGCTGGGCTTGGCTGGCAGCCATCGCGGCCTGGCTGGTGCTGGGCCTGAGCAGCGACGTCCTCGACGTCTGGGGCGCGCTCTTGCTGCTGCTCGTGCTGGGCGTGCCGGCCGCCGTGCTGGCGCTCGCGCCGCTGCGCCGCAGCCTGCTGACGCCGCATTTGCTGACGCTGTTCAAGCGCCTGCTGCCGACCATGTCCGACACCGAACGCGATGCGCTCGAAGCCGGCACCACATGGTGGGACGCCGACCTGTTCACCGGCCGTCCCGACTGGGACAAGCTGCTGACGCTGCCCTCGCCAACCTTGATCCCCGAAGAGCAAGCCTTCCTCGACAAGGAAGTCAACCAGCTGTGCGACCTCGTCAACGACTGGGAATCGACCCAGGTGTGGCAGGCGCTGCCGCCGGCGGCCTGGCAGTTCGCCCGCGAGCGCGGCTTCCTCGGCATGATCATCCCGAAAAAATACGGCGGCAAGGAATTCTCCGCCTATATGCACTCGCAAGTGGTGATGAAACTGTCGACGCGCTGCTCGGCGCTGGCCGTGCAGGTGATGGTGCCCAACTCGCTGGGCCCGGCCGAACTGTTGCTGCACTACGGCACCGAACAGCAAAAAGACTACTACCTGCCGCGCCTGGCCGCCGGCACCGACATCCCCTGCTTCGCGCTGACCAGCCCGTACGCGGGCTCGGACGCGGCCGCCATCCCCGACACCGGCGTGGTCTGCTTCGGCCAGTTCGAGGGCCGCGACACGCTGGGTCTGCGCATCACGTGGGACAAGCGCTACATCACGCTGGGACCGATCGCCACGCTGCTCGGCCTGGCCTTCCGCGTGGTCGATCCCGACGGCCTGCTGCCGCCCGGCGCCGCGCCCGGCATCACCTGCGCGCTGATCCCCACCGACCACCCCGGCGTCGTCATCGGCCGCCGCCACTGGCCGCTCAACGCCGTGTTCCAGAACGGCCCGACGTCCGGCCGCGACGTCTTCATCCCCATGCAATGGGTGATCGGCGGGCCGCAGCAGATCGGCAAGGGCTGGCGCATGCTGATGGAATGCCTGGCCGCCGGCCGCGCCATCTCGCTGCCCTCGTCCAGCGTCGGCATGGCCAAGATGGCCGTGCGCGGCACCAGCGCCTATTGCGCCGTGCGGCGCCAGTTCCATACCGCCATCGGCAAGTTCGAAGGCGTCCACGAGGCGCTGGCGCGCATGGGCGGCAACCTGTACCTGATGGACGCGGCGCGCAAGCTGTCGGCGCTGGCCGTCGACCTCGGCGAGAAGCCGGCCGTCGTCTCGGCCATCGTCAAATACCACGTCACCGAGCGCGGCCGCACCGTCGTCAACGACGGCATGGACATCCTCGGCGGCAAGGGCATCTGCATGGGACCGGCCAACTTCCTGGCGCGTGCCTACCAGCAGGTGCCGATCGCCATCACGGTCGAGGGCGCCAACATCCTCACGCGCTGCCTGATCATCTTCGGCCAGGGTGCCATCCGCTCCCATCCCTACGTGTTGCGCGAAATGCGCGCCTGCGCCGAGCCGGACCAGCGCAAGGCCGAACGCGACTTCGACGCCGCCTTCTTCGGCCACGCCGCCTTCGTCTGCGCCAATGCCGTGCGGGCGCTGTGCTACGGCCTCAGCGCCGGCCTGTTCGCGCCGACGCCGCTGCATGCGGTGGCCGAGATGAAACCCTATTACCGCGCCGCCGGCCGCATCTCGACCGCCTTCGCGCTGCTGACCGACATCGCCATGTTCACGCTGGGCGCCGATCTGAAACGCCGCGAGCGCATCTCGGCCCGCCTGGGCGACGTGCTGTCGCAGCTGTACCTGATCAGCGCCACGCTCAAGCGCTACGACGACGACGGCTACCCGGCCGACGACGCGCCCTACGTCCACTGGGCCGTGCGCGACGCGCTGGTGAAGGCGCAAGAGGCGCTGGCCGGCGTGCTCGACAACTTCCCCAACCGCTATGCCGCCGGGCTGGCGCGGGTACTGGTGTTCCCCTTCGGCCTGCCGCACCGGCCGCCATCGGACGAACTCGGCAGCGCCGTCGCCGCCGCCATGCAAACGGGCGGCGCCGGCCGCGAACGCTTGCTGGCCGACAGCTATCTGGCCGACGACATCAGCGACCCGATCGCCTGCGGCGAGCTGGCCTTCGCGCTGCTGCCGCAAGTGACGGCGGTCGAACAGCGTCTGAAGCCCGAATTCCACGCCGGCGTGCTGCCAGCGATACCGCAAAGCCTGGTCGAGATGCTGGCCTGGATCGCGCAAGCGGCCAGCGCCGGCCACATCACGATGGAAGAGCGCCGCGTGATGGCCGACTTCGCCCGCTTCACGGCGCTGTCGGTGCATGTCGACGATTTCCCGGCCGACTTCAACGCCGCCGCCGACAGCGCCAAGCGCCAGCGCATGTCGACCCAGGAAGTGGCCGTGCAAATCTAGGCCGGCGCCAAACCGGCACGCTGGCGGCGGCGAAGTCTACAATGCGGGTCCGACCACCCGCATTGCTGCATTTTTCATGCAACGCCGACGCCACTTATGACGCTAAAGCCCTCGCTCCAGATTTCCCGCATCCTCCACGCCGGCTACCTGTTCGCATGCGAGCAGACCAGCATCGTCTTCGACCCGATCTTCGAAAACCCGTTCAGCCGCAACTGCCACGCCTTTCCGTCGGTGCGTTTCGCGCGCGAGCGCATCGCCGGCATGCGGCCCGACGCCGTCTTCATCTCCCACTTCCACGACGACCACTGCTCTTTCGAAAGCCTGGAGCTGCTGGCCCGCGACACGCCGATCTACCTGTACTGCCAGTTCGACGAACTGTTCGCAATGCTCCGCGAACTGGGCTTCGTCCACGTCCACGCCTTGCAGACCGACGTCGCCGTCCACATCGGCCCGTTTGACATCATCCCGCGCGAGGCGATCGACTCGGAGGTCGATGCGCTGTTCCACATCCGCGCCGCCGGCCTGAACGTGCTCAACGTGGTCGACTCGTGGATCGCGCCGGCCACGCTGGCGCGGCTGGCCGAAGACGCGCCATGGGACATGGTGCTGTGGCCCTTCCAGACCATGCAGGAAATCGAAGTCATCGCGCCCACGCGCGCCGAGCTGGCGCCGGCCTCGCTGCCCGCCGAATGGCTGGCCCAGCTGCAAACGCTCAGGCCGCGTTATGTCGTCCCCAGCTCCTGCCAGTTCGTGCAGGAACCGTGGTCGTGGTACAACCACGCCATGTTCCCCATCACCTATGCGCAGTTTGCGCGCGAGGTCGGCGCGGCGCTGCCGGATGCGCGCATCGTGCGCCTGAACCCGTCCGTGTCGGTCACGCTGGATCGCGACCGCCTGGCGCCGGCCGCGCCGCTGACGTGGGTGATCCCGGTCGGCGAGCAGGACGTCGACTACCAATACGATCCGCTGATCACGCCGCCGACGACGGCCGATATCGCGCGCCATTTCACGCCGCTGACGGCCGCCGAAACCGAGCGCGCACTGAATTACTGCCGCAGCGGCCTGCTCGTCAAATACCGCGACATGGAATTGCCCGATGACAGCTACTTCGCGCAAGCGCGCCGATGGCAATTGACGGTCCACGACCACGTCGGCGAGGCCTACCATTTCAGCTACCGCGTCCACGGCGACGCTATCGACCTCGACGACAACGATGGCGAACCGGACTGGACCACCGCCATCCCCATCGCCAAACTGCATGCCGCGCTGGAGCTGGGCGAATCGCTGACGTCGATGTACATGCGCATCAACGACCACCGTTTCGCACCGGCCGTCGACACCGCGCTGGCCGACGCCGACATCATCGACGACCCGCTGATACGCTGCCTGTTCAACGACGCCTTCGGCGCCTATCAGGCGGCGCAGCTGCGCCGCATCCGCCAGCGCGTCGAAAGCTGATCTGCCGATAGGTATATAATCTGCTTCAAGCTATCTAAAGAGGATTCGGCGTGGCAACGATCGATACCAAACAAGCGCTGATGACGGCGGCCCGCGCCATGGTCCAGGCGCAAGGCTACAACTCGCTCAGTTTCCGCGAGCTGGCCAAGCAAATCGGCATCAAGAGCGCCAGCGTACACTACTACTTTCCCACCAAGGGCGACCTCGGCGCGGCGCTGGCGCGCGAATACACGGACGAATTCCGGGCCTATCTGGACGGCCTGGTCGATGCCGGCAAGGATTGGAAAACCTGCATCCGCGACTACACCGACGTGTTCCGCCAAACATTGTTGCGCGACAAGCGCATGTGCCTGGGCGGCATCCTCGCCGCCGAGCGGCCCGATCTGGCCCTGGAAGTGCGCGCCGAAGTGGAACGTTTTACCGCAGTGATCGCGGACTGGGTGCGGCAAGTGTTATCGAGCGGCAATCCGGCGATGGACGCGCCGGCGCTCAAGCGCTGGGCCTACGCCATCTTCTCCGCCATCGAAGGCGCGCAACTGGTGGCGCGCGGCTGCGGCGACATTCAACTGTTCGACGACACCATCGCCGCCTATCGCACGGTGGGATTGCTGCCGTGATGCCGGGCCGT
>Ga0209862_1000385_pt1 | contig 16641 bp, 12 predicted proteins | sample OrgsoiDNA_201061_FD_185809 | JGI IMG/M metagenome (GOLD analysis project Ga0209862, IMG submission 185809) | Permafrost soil microbial communities from the Arctic, to analyse light accelerated degradation of dissolved organic matter (DOM) -... | ecosystem: Environmental > Terrestrial > Soil >... | reverse complement strand
AGGGCGCAAAAGCCAGGCTCTTGGCGATTTGGCAAACCCATCAAAAGGGGCCCTCGCAAGAGAGCCCTTTTACGGGAAAACCCGTCGCCGCGCAAGCATGTTCTTCCGAAGCTTCTCACAGACGCCGAGGCCCCTTTTTCTCCGGTCTTTCAACGGCGGCAGGCGTGGCTCGCGCTCCTGCGTCGGAAAAGCCGGGCACGCCCCGGGACTGCGCTTCACGCTCCTCTTGCCGCCGAGCTCGCGCCGCCGAATGCCGCGCCACAATTTGCAATGCCTCAGCCTGCGCTTTTGCCGCGCGCTCAGAGCCTTCGTCGTCGGGCCAAGCCATGGAGGCGAAGCCACTGGTCCAGGCTCGCTCAGCCCAAGCCCAAAGGCACTCGTCCATATCGCGTTCGAAATTCGCGCTCAATGAATTCAAGGCATTGTTCGCGCGGTTTGCCGCGCGAGCCCGGGCCTTGACCACGGGAAGGACGCTGAGCGCCGCTGCCAACGGAGCGCCTGCGGAGACCCTATTCAGTGTTCGAATGGCCGCCGCGGTTATTTTTGGATTGTTGTCGACGAGAGCGATCGAATGCGACGGCTCGTCGCGCTTGGAGTCTGCCCGAACCGCCAACACGCGTTCATTCAACCACAAAGCCGTGGCCTCCCCTTGCCGCTGGGTCCTCGAAAGGCGCTCGCCAAAATTCAAAAAAGCCCTTTCCCGCGCAAAATTGATTTTCAAATCCCCCATCCGAGCGCTGGAATCCCCACGGCTCAATAGGTTTTCGATCACTTCAACGAGATTTTCCGCGCTGCGATTCATTGTCTCGGCGGGCGTTTCTTTTTTCTCGCCCCCACCAAGGGCGTTTGACGAAAGGAGCGATTCCCATGCGTTTTTGAAGTGGATCGACGCGTCTGCCTTTGTTGTGGATTTCGCCATCGCATAGGCTTGGACTCGCATGACTTTCACGCTCTCGATCATGCGTCGGTCCATCTCGGCCTTCATCTCGACCTTCATGGCGAACTTCGCTTGGGCGTCTTTTTCGTTCACTCGGCCAGCCTTTGCGAAAAAACCAGGCAGCGCCGTTTTCGCGAATTGCCGCGAATCCGCCGCGACAACGGACACCACGCCTGACGGAGAGCCGAGAGGGGGCGACGAGGCTTCCCTCCCGAAGCCAGCGGTCTCTTTTGCGGCCCCATGGGGCCCGTCTTCGTTTGTGGCTTGCGTTTCTGTCGGGTTCGCGCGCTTCGCTTCGGCTTCTACGGCGGCTTCTGTCCACAACAGGGGCTTCAAAATTCGCCACGGGGCGCCGGCGAATGAGGAGCAAACGTCTTGGCTTTGGCTGAATCTCAGAAAAGCGGCTTTGGTCACGGACTCCACGGAGTCGCGGGCGTCGCTTAGGCTATAGAAGGCCAATCCGCAGACGCTGTCTGACAACGCCAAAAGCCCTTGCGTTTCGCTTTGCTGGGCGAACGCCTCCACGGCCCAGTGAGTGACCTTTCTCGCGCAATACTCCAAATCCAATTGCGTCGGACTCGGCGTCGGACTCGCTTTCGCGGCAAAGCCGCCAGCGGCGCTTTTCGCTTGTTGCGCCGCGCCCATTTTGTCGGCCTCGCCCAGGACCCAATCGGAGAATCGAGCCATAAAATCGGGGCGTTCTCGCATCAAGCGAGGCCCCCAGTTTTCGATGTGATCAAAGGGGGCTTTTTCCGCGGCGCCCTTTTCTTTGGGCAAATCGCGTTGTTCGGCCCGTTTGGCCCAAGGGGCTTTCTGCGCGTCATCGATCAGCAAACGGGCGAACTTTTTAAATTCTGCGATTTCCGCGTTTCCGCCAGCCCCCTCATTGTCGCGATCCTTGCGGTCGCCGCGCGCCAAAACGCGCATGGCGCTTCCCACTTGCGACGCGAAACGGCGAAGCAAGGGCTCCCGAGGCAAATCCACAGGGGCGAACGGAGGATGCGAAAATTGCGGGGGCTGTGAAATAGGCATGAAAGGCGGCGGGCCAAAGGGGCTGATTCATTTGCTGCCGGCTCAGTTTAGCGTTTTTTTCGCTCCAAAGGAAGCGCGCGGGCGAAGCTCTCCGCGAGCGGCCTCGCAAAAAAACGCCCCGAAAGGCGTTTTTTGCTTCGGTGTCGGCCTCAATGAACAAAAGGCCGCTCCGAGGGGTCGTGCTGCGGAAAATGGCCGGCGCTCAGCCGTTTTGGCTGTCGAGCTTGGCCTTTAAAAGGGCGCCAAGATTCGTCGTCCCGGCGGCCGCGGCGGTCGTGTCCGCTGACTCTTGGCTCCGGTTGCTTTCCTGCCGGTCGGCCGAATCCTTGGCCTTGATCGACGGGTTGGCGTCGCGCGGCTTGGGGTCGCTTTCGAGTTGCTTGATCCCCAGGGAGACGCGTTCTTTCTCGACATTGATGTCCAGGACGATGGCCTGGACTTCGTCACCCTTCTTGTGCTTGCGAACCGCGTCTTCGCCCGTTTCGCTCCATGACAGATCGGAAAGGTGAACCAGGCCGTCGATTCCGCCGGGCAAGCCGATGAACACGCCGAAGTCGGTGATCGACTTGATCGCGCCCGTCAGTGTGTCGCCTTTCTTGAAGTTTCGGCTGAATTCGCCCCATGGATTGGGCTTGCACTGCTTCATGCCGAGGCTGATTCGGCGTCGGGCTTCGTCGATTTCCAGAACCATGACTTCGACTTCGTCGCCCAGCGACACGAGCTTGGACGGCGCCAGATTCTTGCTCGCCCAGTCCATTTCTGAGACGTGAACCAGGCCTTCGATGCCCGATTCCACCTCGACGAACACGCCGTAATCGGTGATGTTGGCGATTTTCCCGAAAAGGCGCGTGCCCGACGGGTGGCGGCGGCCGATGTTTTCCCACGGATCGGCGGCGAGTTGCTTGACCCCGAGCGAGACGCGGTTCTTCTCCTGGTCGAACTTCAGGATTTTGGCGGTCACTTCTTGGCCGATCGACAACGCTTCGCTCGGATGGCGCAGGCGGCGCCATGCGATGTCCGTGATGTGCAGCAAGCCATCGACGCCGCCGAGGTCCACGAACGCGCCGTAGTCCGTGATGTTCTTCACCACGCCGTTCACGATGGCGCCCTCTTTCAGCGTCGAAAGCAGCTTCGCGCGCTCTTCGCCTTGGCTGGCCTCGATCACGGCGCGACGCGAGAGCACGACATTGTTGCGCTTGGGGTCGAGCTTGATGACTTGGAATTCGAGCGTTTTGCCTTCGTAGGGGGTCGTGTCCTTGACGGGGCGCGTGTCGACCAGGGATCCGGGCAGAAATGCGCGAATCCCGTTGACCATGACGGCCAGGCCGCCCTTGACCTTGCCCGTGATCGTTCCGGACACAAGCTCGTTGTTCTTTAACGCCTTTTCCAGCGACAGCCAGGCCGCCAGGCGCTTCGCCTTGTCGCGCGACAGGATCGTGTCGCCGTAGCCATTTTCCAGCGCCTCGATCGCGACGAGAACGAAGTCGCCCGGTTGCGTTTCCAGCTCGCCGGCGTCATTCAGGAATTCTTCCAGCGGGATGTAGGCTTCGGATTTGAGACCGGCATTGACGATCACGAAGTTGTGGTCGACCCGCACGACTTCGGCGGAAATCACTTCGCCGGCGCGCATGTCTTGCTTGGTCCACGACTCTTTGAACAGAGCCTCAAAAGATTCGGTGTCCGGGGCATAAGTTTGCAGGGATTCCTGCGGGTGTTGCGATTGCTGCGATTCTTTCGCGCTGTTGCTGCTGCTTTTCCTCATTTGGTCCTTGTGCTGCATTTGGATTCTCGCGACAATCTCCAATTTTTGGTTGGCGGACGATCAAGCGAGTGCTGCGATTATGAAGCAGGAGAAAAAACAATGCAAGCCTTTCGTTTTTGTTGCTTTTTAGCAACATCCCTGATCCCAATGAGCCCCTCCCAGGCAACGAAATAAGAAAAATCGATGGCCGGCCACGGCTTCTTTTTTTGTTCAGTGTTCCATTGTCCTGGATGGCGAAAAAACAACGCTTATTGTGAGTTGCCAAGACCGCTTTCAGCGCCGATAATAGAGCGATCGCGCATTGGCATTGCGCTCGCCTGAATTTCAAGTGGGCAACCGCGCTCAATCCAAAGTCCGACAAAAAATTCAAAAGGCCTTCAGATTTCACTCACTCGCGCTTCACGCGCCCACAACTCCTCCCGCATGGCTGAGACGCTCACCGATCACAGGCGGCGCCAGATGGATTTCCTTTTGGACGCCATCGCCCTGAATTTGCCGGCAAAAGCTCCCGGAGGCATGAGCCTGCGCGACGTTCGCCTTTTGGCGAAGACGGCCAGGGCCAATGGCGACACGCCGCTGACCGTGGCTTTTGAAACCGGCGAGCGGGAAGACTGGGTCCGTTTTTTACTGCCGTTCAGCGACCTGACGGCCACCGACAGCAGCGAAAACACGCTGTTGATCAAGGCGACGTTAAAGGGGGACGAGGCGATGGCGCGCCTTTTTCTGCCTCGCTCAAATCCGGACCAGCGCGGAAACTTGGGGAAAACGGCTCTGATGCATGCGGTGTGGCACAACAATCGCGCGCTGGCCGAGATTCTCGCCCCTGTGTCGGATCCGAAGACGCGTTGCCTTTTCTCGCGCACCGCCCTCGATTGGGCCATCGGCAAGCAGGCCTGCGAATGCGTGGATTTTTTGGTTGAGTTTTATCCCATGAGCGACCAGGAATTGACGGAATTGACGCGCAGATTCCAAACCGGCGAGTTGCCGCGCGTCATGGCGTCTTTGGAGGCTCGCGCCTTGCGCAAAGAACTCACGCAAACGGGGTTTGGCGATTCTTCGCCCCTCGTCCGTCGCCCAGCGAAAAGCTTGTGAGAACCCGCCTTTAGTGAAATCGCCAAAAAGCATCGCCACTCGCAAAATTCGTTCGCGCCCGGCCGCCATGAGCCGAGAAAAACAGTCGGCCCAAACGCTGCCGGATGGATTGCTGGCGTTCCGCGCGCACCTGGACGAAATCGGCAAACGCGCTCTGCACCAGGCTCCCGTGGACGCTTGGCAACAGCTGAAGCCCCTTCTGGAAAATCCCGAGGTCATCCGCTGCTTGCCCTTTTTGTCCAACGCCGCGCGCGTGGGCGTCTTTCTGACCTGCACTTTCGGCTTCGCGAGCGATGAGCCCTGGTGCGCGCCGGTGTTGAGCGCGGTGTGCGCGGCGGGCATTGACGCCAAGGCGCCCGGCACGGCCAACGGATCGGTCGCTTTGTTTTGCGCGATATCCGATCAAAACAAAGTCGCCTTTGATTGGCTGTTGCCCCAGACGGATTTGTCCGCGGTGAATCTGCGCAATGAGAACGCTTTGGCGTTCGCTTGCGGCTCAACAATAGCTCCTTCTCGCGTGCAAGCGTTGTTGGCCGCCGGTTGCGACCCGAATCACGCGTCGGAATGGGAGATCGGCGCTTACCCCTTGAATGAATATGCCTTGACGCCTCTTCACGCCCAGCAGAACACGCGCTATAAAACTTCTGGGGTGCCGCTCGCTCGATTGATCAGGGAATGGCGCTCCGGCTATGACTGGGAAATCCTTCGGTTATTGCTGCCTTTGTCGAATCTTTTCCACAAAGGGCCATCCGGTGAATCTGTTTTGTCCAGGCAAGCCTCCGTTCTCGCAGGCGAAGATGATCCGGATGACGAGCGAGCGCTCCTAGAAGAAATTATTGGCTTGATGCGTGCCAAAAATGCCCCGGACACCGCCGTTGAAATCGAGGCGTTGGCTCAGGCAGGGATTGAATATGGCGAAAAGGAAGATCGCGGGGGGCGTGATTATTTGGGGTTGAGCGCAATGTTCGCCGTTTTTGTGAAAAGCAATTTCCTGCCGGCCGCCCTTGAAGAACGCGTCTATGATTTTTGCGCCGCGCGCGATTGCGTGCCTCCCGAATTGGCGGCCCGGCATGAAGCTCGCGAGCTTGGAGCAATTGTCGCGGACGCAGGGCCCGCGTCGGCAGAATCGGCCACGGGGGCAACGACAACCAGCGGGAACGAGTTGGGCGGCCCAGGCCTTTCACGTTCGATCGCGTCGCGCAGGCTTTGAGCCGAAACCAGAGTTTTCCTGGGGACGGCTCCTCGCGTCATGCGTTTATTCACGCCCAGCGGTCCAACCCGCCCCGTTGGCTCTTTTCCGCCGTGCCATCGCGCCAGCGGGTTCGTTTGTGGCATTGCGGCGCCATCTTCAGTTTCTTCGCAAAGGGGCTCATTTTTGTCTTTTTTTGCAGATTTTTTGGAGCCGCGGGAATGTCTTGGTTGTTTCGTTTGACAGTCCTTCGCCCCAAGAATGGGCACAATCCGCGAGCGCGGCGAAAAGAGGCTTGTTTTGTGTCGTTATTGGGCTGACGGCTGATGAGCGGCGCGCGTTTGGGCGTGCATTTGAAGGATAATGGATTATAACGGCGCTGCGTTTTGATCGAAGAAAAATCGCTCTGAACGCAGACTCAAAACCGGCTTTCAAACCGCCTCTTTTTAGCGCTCAAAAAAGCCCGCACGCCTTGCAATAGCACCAACGAAATAGACCGCCGACCCGTCGGCTCCTCCATTTAGCCTTGATTGTCTAATCCATGGATTCTTCGCCTCTTCGCCCGGCCAAGCCCTCCCTGCTCGCTTTCGCGGGTTTGGCGGGATCGCGCCCCCAAGCGTTCGACGGAGTGTCCAAAAATTGGAAAGATTGGGACCCGCTCTTGCCGCCACTCTCGCAATTTCTGTCGCCCGCCGATCGCGTTGATCGCGCAGGCCTCGCGCGTTTGATCCAGAACGCGTCTTCCCTTGATGAACTCGCCGATTTGGGCCATCAAGCCTTGTCTCCCGCGGCTCGCCAAAAAGCGACCGGGGACACCGACAACTGCTGCGCCACGGCCTGGTCTTTGTGGGTTCACGCCGAGTGGATTGTCGCGGCCGCGCCCGACGCCTTCCCGCTTCTGGATCCGTGGCGTCAAACGGATGGCCCGGCGACCCGTCCGGTGTTTTTCGTGCCGCCGCAAGAAGTCGCCGCCCTGCAGCTTCGCTTCGCCAAGGATTTTCTGGTTTCGCTCATCGAGCCCACAGAAATGCCCGAACTCATCGTGTCGATGCGAGCTTTTTCTGAACGCGTCCAACAAGACCTAGTTGACTGGTCCAAAGCGCATTGGCCCGCTCCGGCGAACGCCGCGCCCATTCCCTTGAACGCCACGCGCGATCGCACCTTTGTCATGCCTTCGGCTGAAGCGATTGCCGTGTCGGGCACGCAATCAAGCGATAACGCCATGCCCTCCGCGCGCCCCCAAAACCCACATTTCGCGCGCGCTCAATTGCTCGCTCGCGAAATCCTGGGATATGGGCTGTTCGACAAATTCCCCCTCAGCGGCACCATGCTGCCGAGCAACGAGTCGTTCGAGACCTTCTGCAAAAACCAGGCTTATTTTTGGACCATGGAGCAGAAAGACACGGCTCAATTGGAGCTGATTGCGGCTTCCGCTCGCCAGCTGGATGCGCTTTCTGGCGCCGTTTCTGTCGTGGGCTCGGCGACGGCTCGTTCAGCCTCGCCGGCCCTGCCCGCTTCTGACGCGGTCCCTTTGCGCGCCAAATCACCGGCTGCGCGCGCTTCGATGGACGCCTTGCCTCCAATCCCGACCTTGGGCAACATGGGCGCGGCCCTCGCCGACAAATTTGGCCTTCGCGCCGTGACCGTCTCGCCCTTTGGCGGCGCGAAACGCGCTTTTGACGAAATCGTTCGCGCCAATCAGGGCTTTGACGCTCTGGCCGCGGCCTCCGACTTGCCCAACCGATCGATCGGCCTGGGCGGCTTGGCGTTGCGCTTGGCTCGCTCTAGCTACTTGACGCGCACAGGCGCGCGCGCTTTTTTCCTGCCCGTTGACCCGGAGCTGCAAGCCAGCCATCCCCACGCGGCCGGCGATCTGGGCTTCACGGCTCCCTTCCAGTCTCTCGCCCACGAGTGGTCGCATGGCTGGGACTTCATGCTCAAAGACATGGTGGCCGATCGCCTGACGCCCGCGCAAAACGAAATCTATGCGCGCGCTCACCAATCCATCAAAACCTCCATTTTGTTTGAAGAGCCCGCCAGCCAAAAGGATCGGCAGAATTACCTGCGCCGCACTTCGAAAGCCGCTCTCGCGGATGTTCTCTTCAAATGGAAAAACAGCGAGGATGCGATGCCTTTTGCGCCGTCTCAGGCCGTGGCTCAGTCGCCCTCTTCCTCTTCCTCTGCAGCGAGCGTGAGCTCAGCTTCTGAGAGCCTTTTGGCGGCTTTGAAGGCGCATGGCACGGACGAAACGCATTTGCGCGCGAAAAACGGGCTCTTGCCCGTCGACTTCTCGAAGAACCTGCGCGCTGTCTGGCGCGCGGCGAAAACAGGCTCAGAATCCGCGACGGCCTCTGCGCTCGCAGCTTGTTTGTCGACTTTTGTCGACCCGACTCGATTCGCTGAATCTGGCGTCTCTGTTGAAAAGGCCGCCGAGCGCGACGCAAAGCGCGCGATCGATGTCATCCAAATTTATTTGAATGGCGTGGCCATCATGAAGGACAAACCGAATTGGGGGCCGATGCGTTGGCGTTCGGAAAACATGAACCTGCACGCTCCGGATTTTGGCTATCTGCCCACGATCGATTATTGGTCGCGCCCGACGGAGCTTCTGGCGCGCTCCGCGGAGGTTTTTTACCTGAATCCGCGCACGCCCGAGTTGAGCCTTGTACCCGCGCACCGCTTCACGTTCCCGCAAGGCGATGAAGCGGCTCGCGCAGCCGATGCTTTCCGCGATTTCTTCGCCGATGCACGACCCGCCTTCCTGGCCGCCCAGTCCGTGCGCCCCGCGGAGTCGCCTCTGAGCCTGAGCCAGCCGCAAGCGTCAGCGGATGTGTTGGAATGGCGTCCGCCAGTTTCTCTTATTCTGCGCGCGCGCAACTTCGCGGCGAGCGTCGCCCCTCCTGGCATGGATGCGGCGAACGCCGACGGCGCCGAAATCGCGGCCCAAGCCGACAAATCCAACACCGGCCCCACGGCGGCTCCCGCGGCGCAAGCCATTCATGATTCGGAGCGTTATCCGCGAGCTGGGGACGGCGCTGAAAATACGCGTCTCAGGGCATTGGACATCCAGCCATGCGCGCCCCCGATGGAACGTAAAAGTCCGTTTAAACGCCGCTGAATTTTTGCGGATGCGATTCAACGGCGCTTTATTGCGCCGTTTTTTTTATCCACAAAAATATAACTTGCCGTGTCATATTATGGCGCAACAAGACGTAAATTTACGGTTTAAAAAAAACAACTTTTGATCATGAAAAATGATTTTTTTCTTGCCATCACACTGTCTTTCAATTATGTTGCCGACGGAATAAATCGCCAGCAGAACTCTCATTCTCGCACAGGAACAAGCTATGACAACAACGGCGCAATTTCATCTCGATAAAATGATTGCTATCGCCGCAGAGAATAATGCGCAACTTATTAGCAAAATTTGGCGAGGCGGGCACAATTTTTACGCTTTTTCGCTTCACGACGGCACACTGGTCTCTTTGCGATATTACACAATTTTTGCTGATGGTTGGAACCCAAATCCTGCTAGAAGTCGTGAACCTAGATACGAAAAACTGTTGGCCATCGCCGGTGAAAACGGCGGCAAAGTTGTCTCATCCGAATGGCTTGGTCTGAAAAACATCCACGTCTTTGAATTTTCAGATGGCTGCCAGTTCGAAATGTTTGCCTACCAGATGCTTAATGAAGACAAGCACCATGGATGGCCTCAGAATCCTGATCTTTACTTGTCGATGAAAGACTCTCGGTTATATCCACTTAAAGTCATGGCTCTTGAAAATGAAGGGGATGTTATATCCACGCAATGGCTTGGCCAATTAGTTAAGCACCAGTTTGTTCTGTCCAACGGGCAAGTTATTGAAAGCACGCCGGTTTCTATTATTAAGGGGAGATGGCCCACAGGGAAAAACCATCAAACACCCGAAATGCTCTTGGATAGAATCCGAAAAATTGCAGAAGCCCACAATGGCCAGTTGATCAGCAAAAAATGGATGGGCGCTCGAACCCAACACTGTTTTGCTTTTGAGGATGGCGAACAATTTTGGCGAACACCGGACAACATGCTTGTCGATATCAAAAAAGGCCGTTCGGGTTGGCCGGTTGATCAAGCCGCCTACATGAAAACTGACGAGCATCATCTCGATCAACTTAGACAAATGGCCCTTTCTCGAGGAGGCAAATTGTTGTCTACGATTTGGATCGGAAATGAGGAGTTATATGATTTTGAAGATGCGGCAGGCGTCAAATTTAAAGCCAGGGCGCACAATGTAAAAGCAGGTAGCTGGTCTGCTGATGCCGGGCTGGTCACGGAACCCCTTTTTCGACAAATAATGGAGCATTTTTTCGGTGCTGAATTTCCGAAAACCAAACAGATTTTGACGACAACCGTCACAGGAGGGGCTGGCGCGTGGGAGCTTGATGGTTATTGCGAATCCCTTAAAATAGCTTTTGAATATCAGGGGTTCCAAAGCCATTGGGACTCTGACTACCCAAGCTACGAAAAAACTTCCGCACGTGATGCAGAAAAAATTCGCATTTGCACCGCTATGGGGATATTGCTTGTGGTGATTCCCTGCATTCCCCTAGGCGGCGTAATGTGGGGGATAAAAAAAATGATTCAACATCTCAAGGACGCCATTCAGTCTGCAAGCGAACGCACAGGGTGGCAATTGCCGGCGATCAACGAGAGCGAATTTATTCCCGATTTAACAGAATTGCATCGATGCGTTTTTCAATTAAAACGCATGGAGACTATCGCGAAAGCGAATGGGGGAGAACTTTTGAGCACAAGCTGGCTTGGATCCTCCGCCACTTATGATTTTCAAAAATCGGATGGCACATTATTTTCACGTTCAGCAAGCAATTTCCACACCTATGGCTGGCCTCAAAAACCGCAGCCAAAAGACAAAAGCGAGTTCATGGAGGAAATGAGAGGAATCGCCGCGAAAAATGGAGGCACTCTGGTTTCACCTGAGTGGCTGGGGGCTCGCATTCGTCATACTTTCGCCTTCGCTGATGGACACACCTTTGAAATGACGCTAAATCAGCTCAAAATGCAGACGGGAGGCTGGCCAAAAGAAAATGGTCGATACTTGTATCGCAACGGGCAAAGTCCTCAGAAAGAGAAAGACATCCCGCAATTCAGTCGAAAATAGCTCCCCGTTCGTCGGTCTTTTAGTCTCCGAAGCCCCATTCGATGGGGCTTTCTTGCATCACTGGCCTAATTTCGGTATGGTTTTGTCCGCCCGGTCTGGCGCTCGCGCTGGCGATGAATGACGGCAGCAGCTTCTCTGCCCATGCAAAACTGAAAAAGGACTACCCGTGAAACGTTTGTTTATTGCCGAAAAGCCATCGATGGCGCGAGATATTGCCTCCCACATGGGAGGCAAAGTGGTCAAGAAAGATGGTTATATGGTCGTGGAAAACGCCACCTATGATGGAAGCGTCATCCCTGAAACTTATGTCGCCAACGCTATTGGGCATTTGTTGTCTCAGGTTGGCCCGGAAAAATACGACCCTAAATACGAAAAATTTCCCGGCGAATTTGCGGATTTGCCCATCCTTCCCACGGTTTGGCAAATGGAAATTTCTGAGGGAAAATCCAAGCAAGTCAACGTGATCAAAAGCCTGATCAAGCAATGTGACGAAGTGGTGAACGCAGGCGACCCAGGCCGCGAAGGTCAGCTCATCATTGACGAGCTATTGGAATTTTGTAACAACAAAAAGCCCGTCAAACGAATCATGTTGAATTCTTTAGATGCGGCAACGGTCAAAAAAGAGCTAAAAAATTTGCAAGACAACAAGTTGTTTCGCTCCGTTTACGATGCGGGCATTGGTCGTCAAAGAGCCGATTGGGTTGTCGGCATGAACATGAGTCGCGCTTTCACGATTCTGGCCCGCGGCGTACAATACCGGGGCGTTCTTTCTGTCGGTCGCGTGCAATCTCCCACCTTGGCGATCGTTGTCCGTCGCGATCGAGAAATCGAAAATTTTGTGCCCCGTGATTACTGGGCCATCAAAGCTCGCATACAAGTTAAAGGTGGGGAATTTTGGGCTCGTTGGAAAAAACCTGATCCGGCTCCCGCGTGGCTTGATGAAGATGGCCGAATTATCGACCAACAAGAAGCATTCCGAATTGTCAAAGCCACGCATGGCCAAATTGGTTCTATCACCAGGCTCGAACAGAAACCAGGAAAAGAAGAAGCGCCTCTGCCTTTCTCATTGGCCGCGCTCCAGATTTTCGCATCTGGCAAATGGGGCTATAGCGCCCAAGACGTTTTGAATGCTTGTCAAGCATTGTATGAGACTCACACCCTAACTTCTTATCCAAGATCTGATTCTCAAAACCTGCCCCTAGCCTTGTTTCTTTTGGTGCCTGACGTTCTTGATGCGGTGTCCAAAACACTCACAAGCCTTTCCGGTGTTATAGCGAAAGCTGACCCTACCATTCAAGGCCGGGTTTTTGATGACAGCAAAGTGGGCGAACACTTTGCGTTGATTCCCACGGTCACCGTCGGCGATTTGACGAAGCTTTCTCCTATCGAAAAAAACTTGTATGAAGCGATATCAAAACGCTACATCGCTCAGTTTTTTCCTGAATGCCTGGTCGATAAAACAATTGTCGAAGCCAGCGTGGCAACGGAGGTTTTTGTCGCAAACGGCCGGGTGGTGACTAGCCCGGGTTGGCGCGAAGTGTATGCTGGGGAGCCGGAAGAGGAAGAGACCCCCGACGCGAATGGCAAAGCTCCTGACGAAGACAAGGAAGCCGAGCAGGCGTTTCCGGCCATGGCCGTGGGCGATCCAGCGAAAGACGCGGAAACCAAAGCTGACCAGAAGAAAACCAAGCCTCCCGCTCGCATGACCGATGCACTGATTCTTCAGGCGATGACGAACGTCCATCAATTGGTCAAAGACCCAGCTTTGAAACAACGGCTCAAATCAACCAAGGGCATTGGCACTTCGGCGACTCGTGCCGCCATCATCGAAAACCTGTTGAAAAAAGGCCTTTTGGTTCGAGAAAAGAAATACGTCATCAGTTCCCCCGCGGCTCGCTCGCTTGTGGATGCCTTGCCGACCACTTTGACCGACCCGGCTCTTTCGGCGATGTGGGAAACGGCGCTCGACAATATTTCTCAAGGCAAAGCGCCGCTCGCTCTTTTCATGCAAAAACAAGAGGCCTGGGTCAAGACGCTGGTCGCCACGGCTCAAACAGCGAAGCTTTTAAACCTTCCCGCGTCTCCTCCGTATTCTGGCGGCGGCGCTGGCGGCAAGCCGGCTTTCAAGTCGTCCAGCAAGCCCAGCACGGGCAATCCGAAAGCCACGGCAGCGGCTCCTGCTGGCTCTTCCACGTGCCCCAAATGCAAGAAGGGCAAGATGGTCAAGCGCATGGCCAAAGGCGGCCCGAACGCGGGCAAAGAGTTTCTCGGCTGCACGAACTACCCGGCGTGCAAGCATGCCGAGCCGGTGAAGTGATTGGGCACGATTTTCTGCGTCAATGCAAACAGCCCGTTTAGCGGGCTGTTTTTTTCTTCGATGATCTTCAACGTCGGCCCTTTCCCTTGTGTCAAATTCTTGGCGCTGTTTTGCTTGCTCCACGCGCGCCATTAAGCCCATGGCCTTTTGTCTCATCCAGCAGCTGGTTCCTCTCTTGAGCCATGACCTGCGCCTGGACGCGCTCGATCAAGAACTTTCCAAGGTGCGACAAAAAGGAGTCTTTCCATTCGACATGCGGTGGCGCTCCGACGGCCAAGCCGTCAGCCGCCATCAATTTTTGCGCTTGCTGAGCCACGGACTCCAGCGCTTGTTTCTCGGTGTAAACGGTGTCTTGTGGCTTGTCGAGCGAATGCATCAGAATTCCCGGCATGAAATAAACCGGCACCAATCCGCGCGAAGTTTCCGCGGGCCTCAACAATTGGTATTCGCCCAAAGGCATGAAATCGGGTATCTCCCCCAGCCTCGCCATCACGGCGTCGCCCGCCACGCTCATCGCTCCCGCCCTCAGCAGCAACACGATGTTGCCCGGCGAGCCGGGGCTCCCGAGCTCATCAGCGAAGGACAACGTGAGCTCCAAGGCCTCGAACTCGCTGAGCTTGGTTTTATTCTCCTCATTCATTTTTGTTTCCTTTTCGGGGCCATTGACTCTTCATCCCTATCACAACATTCGCGGGCTTTTCCGCGCTGAATTCGTGGCGTTTTTCTCGCTCATGCCTATTTCTGTTTGCGCCTCTTCCATCGCCGCGGCTATTTTTTGCCCCTCGACCCGAGCGCCATGCTCATGGGCGAGTTGGCTTGCGAGCCGAGTCATTCCTTCGTATTCATGCCCCCGAAACTTTTTTGACGCAAAGCGGGTGTTTTTTGGCGCCAATTGCGCTGCGTGCAAGGCGCTCGCGATCGCTTCGCCCATTGCGCCGACCCACTCGGTCGACCCACGAGGTTTGTCCATCATTTTGTCGATTGGGCCGAAACTTTGATCGCTTGTTTGCGCTTTGCGAAAATTCCATTCCGTGATCCAACCGTGCGGGGTTTTCTCTTGCCGAAGGTGCATGCCGGTTTCGTCAGAAAACAGCGCCTCCATGCATTTGCTCAACTCGTTGTGATCCGCGGTGGCATGGGCCACGAACGAGAATGCATATTGAGTCTGGTCAATCGGCGAACGCAACAAAACGCCGAAATCATCCCGCCTTCGCATGAGGGCCACGGAAACCACGGAAAATTCGCCGATTTTGTATTCGATTGTCTGGTTTTCTTCCACAGCCGCTTTCCTGTCTCAACGTCCATTTTCGCAAGTCGACTCTGCGCCTGCGTCCTCTGCGCAGCGTTGAGCGCCGAATAGCCCTTCACAGCGACCGCGGGGCTCGCTCCGCATGTTGATTATGCCCCATCGCAAACGTCGCCTCACGAAAAATCTCCGAAGCCTCCCACTTTGCGCAAAATTCCTGGGCGAATGCCGTGAGATTGTCGGGGCGCAAGGATCGGGAAAAGGGGTTGGGCGGCTCGCACTCGGGCAGCAGTCGCCAAACTCGGCCGGGAGCCGCAAGCCCCCACTGCTCGAGCTGTTGGGCGATTTTCTCGCCGGCCGCGGCGATCCAAACGGCATGGGCCTCGTCGGACTCATCCGCGGGCGCGGCGTCGACCATGCGAGTCATTTCCGAGGTTTTCAGACGCCAGACGGCGCAGAGCCCCAGAGGCGTCTCTTTTTTGTCCAAATTCCACTCCGGCTCCACCACGGGGCCCGCCAGCTGGCTCAAAGCCGAAAAGCTCAGATCGGGTTCGGCGACCCAAACCAAATCGTCTTCTGCCCAACACATGAGGTTTCCGCCGGCCTGGGTCCACTCGCGGCGACTTTCAACGACCACCAACGAAAACGGGGCTTTGCTCATTTAAACCGCCTTTTTGGCGCCAGAAGCGCCGGTGAGATGCGGGTTAAGCGTGTTTTTGTTTTTTTCGCAGGAATTTGTCCACGCAAGGAAGCGCGCGCAACAGGGCGTAATCACAATCGACAGCAGGGTTATCGCCTATTTTTCGCCTTTAGGCAATGGCCATTTGGCATTGCCCAAATGCCCGGAAAACCACCGTTCCGCCGCTCAAAGACGCGAAGCGTCACGCGTCGTTTTTTCGTTTTTTTTAGGGGGAACTTCCCCATTCTGTTCTTGTTTGACGGCCCTTGCGAGTTCGTTCGCCTCTAGCCTGGCGAACCATTGCGGCATGCGGCGTTGAATCACCTTGGCGTGATCCTCTCCGGGCGCATGCAAATCTATGGCGGCGCGCAACACGGCCTCCGTCGCGGCGTCAAATAGGCCAACGCGATCCAGAATCACGCCTAAATCGTCAGCCAACTTCCACGGCATGTGCCCCATTGCAGAAAAATCTTCGACCAATCTCCCCATTGCGTCATGCAGCGTGTTTTTGATTTTCTCTTTTTCTTGCCGCTCGGCTTCGGAGGCTGTTTTTTGTCCGGAGGGGTCTGTTTTGGTGGGTTGTTCAGGCGAGGGTTGCTTGCCGATATTTTGAGGCATTTTGGCTCACAAGCTTTTTGGTTTTTTGTGGATAGTTGGCGCTGTTCCATTTTGCGCGCGTTGAACCGTGCTCGTCAATTCAAACGCTTCGCGCAAGGCATGGCTTTGGGGCAAAAAATCCTTGGCGAAATCCGCCATGCTCACGCCGGGCGCTTCTTTCGCCACTCCGGCTTCAATGATGGCGATCGACTCAGCCCCCACATATCCTTTGTCAGCGACCGCGATCATCAATCCGTCGATCAACTTCCACATGGATCTGGCGCCAATTCCATGAATCAGATCTTCGGTGTAGGCGCTCAGGAGGGCGACGATTTTTTCCTTGTTCCCTTGCAGGACCAAGGCATTGACGTGATCCTCTTTGGAGCCCTGTCGAAGTTTTTCGATGCGATCGTTATAGGCCTTTTCCTGCGTGAGAAAAGCGGCCCAAAAATTGGCATTCGCGTCTTGTGGGAGCTCGGAGGTTGGCGCGGGGGCGGTTTTATCAATCATGGATTTCTTCAAGACAAAGGGCGTTGACGGGATTTGACGCCGATTCAATTTTGGACTGAATCACTGTCGCGCTCCTATTTTAGCGCTCTTTTTGCGAATGCCAACATGGACTCTCAAAGCA
>Ga0209862_1000384_pt1 | contig 16665 bp, 13 predicted proteins | sample OrgsoiDNA_201061_FD_185809 | JGI IMG/M metagenome (GOLD analysis project Ga0209862, IMG submission 185809) | Permafrost soil microbial communities from the Arctic, to analyse light accelerated degradation of dissolved organic matter (DOM) -... | ecosystem: Environmental > Terrestrial > Soil >... | reverse complement strand
CCAGCACGCCTCCGCGTCCGCGCACCATGTGGCAACCGGTGCAGTTTCCGTGGCCCGTGAAGAAGCGTTCGCCCGCTACCGGATCGCCTGGCGCGCCTTCCCGTGTTGCTGCGGCGACGGCCGAAGGCGTCTTCAATGTCATCACGAAAACCGCGATGGCGTCGGCTTCCGAGGTGGGAACCTGGAAGGCCGGCATGCCTCCACCGCGAATGCCCTTCAGGATCAAATCGCGCACCGCATCCTTCGACGTGGCGCGGGGACTGCGCAGGTCCACGATGCTGGGGCCGTGTCCGCCACCGGTTCCATCGTCACCATGGCAACTGGCACAGCGAGCCTGATAGGGCCGCCGGCCTGCCTCAGCCGTCTGAGCGCTGCCATGGTTCCCGAAGAGCGCAAGGCAAATGAGAAGGGTAGAGATTCGAATCATGTCAAACACCTCCTGCCGCGCCGCTCAATTTCGCGCTTCGAGTGCTGTTAGTTTATACAATAAGGTCGACCTGCGCCAAGGGTGCACCAGCATCCAAAATGGTAAACTCCGGGAACCGCAAGCCCCACTTTGTGCGTTTCGATGCCAATAGTAGGGAGGGGCAGAGGCCGGCACGATTCGCCGGTTCGTGTTCGGCCAGCAAAGTGCTATCTCATCTGGCGACTCTAGGAGAGTATCCATATGAAAGACAGCACGACAGACAAAGTTGAAGGCGCAGCGCATGAGCTAAAGGGCGCGGTGAAAGAGAAGGTGGGGAGCGTCACTAACGATCCTGACCTTGAGACCGAAGGAACGGTCGAGAGAGTCGGGGGGAAGATTCAGAAGAAGGTCGGCGATATTGAAAAGGTCGTAGAAAAGTAGGGTTGGCGGGCATGCTCCCGCCTTCCCAACGCGAGGTCAAACAATGCTAATACTGATTATTCTTCTGATATTGCTTCTTGGTGGAGGCGGTGGCTACTATGGCCACAGTCGTTGGGGATATGGCGGCGGCGCCGGCATTGGGCTCGGCACCATTCTAATCATCATCCTCATCGTTTATCTACTGGGCGGATTTCCCGCCGGCGGATTCTAGCTCTTCGTCCCGGCAATTCGACTTGGGTGCAAATCCGTTTCACTCCGCGGATTGCCCGACTAGCAGGAGGCTCATGAGCGACCACCAAATGGATTTTGAAATCGTATGTCCGAACGACCACGACCAGACAGTCACATTCAGTCGGGACGAATTTGAAGAAGTGTTGAAATCCGGAGCGTTGGTGTTCCATTGTAATACATGCGATACCAACTGGGCTCCCACCCATGAAGACATTGCCAAAATTCGGAGCCAGTTCGCGAAGGAGTCTGGCTAGCACTGGCCGGTAGGCACGGTCAACGTCGTTGCATTATCCTAATAAAAGGATACGCCGCCTCCAATGACCACCACAGTTGTTAAGCGCCTGACATTTGAAGAGTTCGAGCTCTTGCCGGACCAGCCAGGGAAACGCGAGTTGCTAAGAGGCGAGCTGATCGAATTGCCGCCTGCGAAACGCAAGCACAATGAGATCGCTGAACGCTTGTATTTGCGCCTCATTGCGATCCTGGATGAAATCCGCGTCCGTGAAGGAGCCTCCGTGCTTGGGAAGGTTCATCATGAGATGGGTTATCGGTTTCCAGACGGCAGTTGGCTGCAGCCCGACGTGAGCATTACGCACGCCGGCCAAGAGGCGGGAGACTACTACATGGGCTCTCCAGCGCTGGCTGTGGAGATTGTATCGGAGAGCAACTCGGCCGATGAGATCGCCGGGAAAGTGGAAGTCTTTCTGCTCAACGGAGCCGCCGAAGTTTGGGTGCTCTACCCTAATCGGCAGCAGATTTGGGTGTATGGCCGTGAAGGCAGAGCAGAGCGGCACGCGGTTGCCCTTACCTCCGGGTTGCTATCCGGCGCGGCGAATCGATCTCAACCAAATCATGCAGTGACAGCTACCGCACCATTGACCGCGCCATCGCCGATGGCGTTCCCGCGTCCAGCGGATTCACCAGGTGCCGTTCCGCGTAATACCCCGGCCGCACGCGCTCCACGATTTGCGCTACTGGCCGCTCCAGCACCCGGAAATACGGCTGCGGATTCAGGCCGATCCAGAAGGCCCACGCGATCAGCGGCGCGAACACCGCAATCTCGCGCCACGAAAGATCCTTCAGCAGCGCGTTCTTTTCCTTCACCTCGCCCAGCATGGTGCGCTGGAACAGCCACAGCAAATACGCCGCGCCCAACGCGATTCCGACTGCCGCCCAGAAGGCCCAGTTGAATGACATCTGGTATGCGCCGCCCAGAATCGTCAACTCGCCGATGAACCCGTTCAGCGGCGGCATCCCCATCGAGCTCAGGGCCGCCAGCAGGAAGATCATGGTGAACACCGGCATCACTTTCAGGAGCCCGCCGTATTCCGAAATCTCGCGCGTGTGACGCCGCTCATACACCACGCCCACGATCAGGAAGAGCATGCCGGTGGAGATTCCATGGTTGATCTGCTGGATGATCGAACCCGAGATTCCCGCCGGGTTGAGCGCGAAAATGCCCAGCGTGCAGAAGCCCAGGTGGCTCACCGAGGAGTAGGCCACCAGCTTCTTCCAATCCTTCTGCATCAGACAGGCCAGCGCGCCGTAGACAATCCCGATGATGGAAAGAATCCCCATCACGTTGACGATCGTCGGGTTCTTCGCCGATTCCGGCAGCAGCGGCAGCGAGAAGCGCAGGAAGCCGTACGTCCCCATCTTCAGCAGTACGCTGGCCAGCACCACCGACCCCGCCGTGGGCGCTTCCGTGTGCGCATCCGGCAGCCAGGTGTGGAACGGGAACATCGGCACCTTCACCGCGAACCCGACGAAGAAGGCCCAGAAAACCCACCACTGCACGCCATCCGGCACCTGCGTGCGCATCAGGTCCGCGATATCGAAGCTGTACGTCTGGAACTGCTGGTAGTGGTAAGAATACAGCGTCAGAATTCCGAGCAGCATCAGCACGCTGCCGATCAGCGTATAGATCATGAACTTGATCGCCGCATACCCGCGCCGCGGCCCGCCCCAGATCGCGATGATGAAATACATCGGCACCAGCACGGTCTCCCAGAACACGAAGAACAGCAGGAAATCGAGAGACATGAAAACGCCCAGCAAGGCTGTCTGCAGCAGCAGGAAGAAGGCGTAATACTCCTTCAGCCGGTCCTGAACCGCATTCCAACTCGACAGGATGGCGAGGAAGCCCACCACCGTGGTGAGCATCACCAGCAGCAACCCGAGCCCGTCGATCCCGAGATGGTAACTGGCGCCCAGCGAGGGAATCCACGCTCCCTTTTCCACGAACTGGTAATCCTTGGCGGGGTCGAAATTAAATACTAACGGCAGGGAGACCAGGAAGCCCACGAAGGCCGCCGCATTGGCGCAAAGCTTGATGGCGCGCGCATTCGACGACGGAATGAACAGCAGCGCCAGCAGGCCAAGTATCGGCGTGAACAGGACAATCGAGAGGATGTGGTCCATAACGCAGCTTCGGAATAGCCCCCCATCTTAACACCCGGAGGGGGCTTGCCGAATCAGCCCTTTTTCGGCTGTGGACGCGAAGCCGGCGGCACAATTCCATTCAACCGGCAGTAAACCACCAGTTGCCCGTAATGTTCCCCCGCGTGCTCGATCACGGAGACCCACGGCGTCAGCGATTTCGTAAACTGCTCCGGCGGAATGGCCTTCAACGAAGCCGTGGCATCGTCCACCGATTTCTGAAACGCAGCCACAATTTCCGCCTTGCCCTTGTACAGCTTGGGGTTCACTTCCTCCGCTTCCCAATTGGCCTTCTCGCCGCGCCCCACTTTGGCCGCATAGGTATTGCCCGCCATGATGTGCAGAATCACTTCCCCAAACGACCGCACTTCTTTCGAAGGCCGGAAGTCGTACTTGTCCTCCGGAAAATCCTTGGCCATCTCCAGCAACTGTCGATTGATGGAAGTAAAGTTCCCGGCAATCGACTGCGCCGGCGTCGGCGCCTGTTTCGGGGCCTGCGCAAACACCAGAACGCCCGCCGCCAGCATCACGCCGCAAGTCACCCACGTACGCGAAATCCGATTCATCGAATTCCTCCTCGTTGGATCGTACCAAACCTGCCCCCCGCCATACAGTACAATCAGTAATCCATGATCGATCCGACAGGTCCGGAGCCTCCGGATTCCGCTGCCGCCGCGCCGCTGGAACCGGGCACTCGTCTGGGCCACTATGAAATTCAAGGCAAGCTCGGCTCCGGCGGCATGGGCTGGGTCTACCGGGCTCTGGACCGGCGCCTCAATCGCGCCGTCGCGCTGAAGGTCCTGCCGCCCGGCCAGCTTGTGGCGAATGAGACCCACACTCTCTCCCGCGAAGCCCATGCCGCATCCGCGCTGAACCACCCCAACATCGTCACCATTTACGAAATCGGCCGCGAAGGCGCAATCGACTTCATCGCCATGGAATGCGTGGGCGGCCAAACCCTGCGCGAAACGATTGCCCACCGCATGCCGCTTACGGAAGCCCTGGCGCTGGCCGTCCAGATCGCCGAAGCCCTCGCCGCCGCGCACGAAGCCGGCATCGTGCACCGCGACCTCAAACCCGGCAACATCATGGTCACCGAAACCGGCCTGGTGAAGATCCTGGATTTCGGACTGGCCAAGAGGTTCGCATCCGCCGGCGATTCCGAAGCCCCCGTCACCCTGACCATGACCGAGCCCGGCAAGGTCTTCGGCACCATCGCCTACATGTCGCCCGAACAGGCCGAAGGCAAAGATGTGGACGCCCGCTCCGATATCTTTTCCTTCGGCTGCGTGCTCTACGAAATGATTACCGGCAAGCGGACATTCCGCGGGGACAGCTCCGTCGGTACCCTGGCCGCCGTGGTCATGCAGGACCCGCCTCCCTTACGCGAACTGTCGCCCGGCGTTCCCAAAGCTCTGGAGCGCCTCGTCGAAACCTGCCTGCGCAAGAAACGCACCGAGCGCTGGCAGAACATGGCGGACATCAAACTCCTGCTGCAGGACGCGATCAAAGATGCCGCCGTCAAAGATCCGGAACCGGCACTATCCGGATCGACCGGGCGCCGGTCCATGTGGGTGCGAGTTGGCATGGCCGCGCTGGCCGGAGCGTTGTTGGCAGGCGGCGCTTTCTGGGGGCTCATGCGCCCCGCGCCCGATACCAGCCGCGCCCCGGTGCTTCGCCGCGTCACCAACGATTTCGGCCTCAGCGCTTACCCCGCGCTCTCCCGCGATGGCAGCCTGCTGGCTTTCGCTTCGGACCGCGCGGGCGATGGCAACCTCGATATCTGGATACAACAGATCAGCGGCCGCGATCCCATCCGCCTTACCAGCGATCCCGCCGATGACAGCGATCCAACCATTTCGCCCGATGGTACCCGCGTGGCTTTCCGTTCCGAGCGCGCCGGCGGCGGCATTTACGCGGTCCCTGCGTTTGGCGGCGATGAGATTCTTCTGGCTCCTGGCGGAAGGAATCCGCGCTTCTCGCCCGACGGCCGCTGGATCGCTTACTGGGAAGGCCGCGAAAACACGAATTTCCTGCCTGGTTCCACCCGCGTATTCGTGGTGGAATCGGGCGGCGGTCAGCCCAGGCTTGTGAGCGGCGGGTTGACCGGGGCCATATATCCTGTCTGGTCGCCTAAAGGCGACACCTTGCTGGTGCTGGGCCCGCACCCGCGTCCGGGCCCGCAGTTCGATTGGTGGATCGTTCCTCTGGACAACAGTCCCGCCAGACGGACCGGCGCCATGGAGCGGATCTACTCCGAGGAGCTTGGCCCGGCTGCCTGGCAGAGCTTCATCGTTCCTTTGGAATGGCGGGCGGAGGGCGACGGCGTGGTCTTGTTTTCAGCCAGCTATGGAAAGCGAGCGGGAGAGGCGGATTACAGCAATCTTCTGGAAATCGGCCTGTCGCCCGATGGACGCGTGGGTGGCCGGACGCACGCTTTAACTCAGGGGCCGGGCCATCATTTGCAGGCATCCATGGCTGCCGCCAGCGACCGCGGCCGAATGGCCTTTGCGGACCTGACCTGGAAACCCGACATCTGGACCGTTGCCATCGACGCCGACCGCGGCCTGGTGCGGGGCGAAGTGAAAAAGCTGACGCCCGACCAGCCATACTCCATGTCCCCCTCGCTTTCCGCGGATGGAACCAAGGTTGCGTTTGTGAGCCGTCAACTGGGCCGATGGGGATTGCACATCATCGACCTGCCTGCCGGGAAGCGAACCACGCTGGTAACCAGCGACTCCCGGCTGCATAATTCCCGCCTGTCCGGCGACGGCGCCTCAGTTGCTTATTCGGACGATAGTTACAGTATCTTCTCGATCCCTAGCCGCGGCGGCTCGGTCGACAAGCTGTGCGAGGGCTGCGGAGTCACGATGGGCGTTTCTTACGATGGAAAGCTGGTCTCGGATGAGCCCTTGGAGGAGGAAGACCTCATGGCCTTCGACCGGAGCCAGCGCAAGATTGTGAAATTGGCCCCTCGCCCCAATGGCGATACCATCCTCACCGGGGGCAGTTTTGCGCCAGACGGAAAATGGATCGCGTTTCACGCCACCACGAAACAGTCGGCCACCGCGCGAGTCTGGGTCGCCCGGATCGATGGGAACCTGCCCGTGCCGCCGGAGAGATGGATTGCGGTGACCGATGGCAATTCCCTGGATAGAGATGCGGCCTGGGCGCCGGGCGGCGCGCTCTTGTACTTTCTTTCGGAGCGCGATGGCTTCCGTTGCATCTGGGCGCGAAAACTGGACCCGGCAACCAAGGCGCCCGTGGGAGAGCCATTTGCGGTTCTGCACTTTCATAGCACGCGGCGGTCGCTGAGACGAATCGTCAACAACACCGGCACCACCGGCCTTTCGGTCGCGCCCGGCCAAATGATGTTCGCCTTTGGCGAGCTGACCGGGAGCATCTGGCTCGAGGAAAAGCCCGAGTGACCCTCAGCCTGATCGTCGTCTCCCGCAATGAGGGCCGTGAACTCCGCCGCACCGTGCAGAACCTGGAAGACACCCTCCCCGAACACGGCGAAATCCTGGTGATTGACGACGGCTCCACGGACCGCTCCGCCGAATGTCTGGCGCGCCGCCGCGGACGCGTCCGGCTCAAACGCACGCACGATCTGGGGGTGGCGCGCGCCCGCAACTTCGGCGCGGGCCTGGCCAAGGGCGACATCCTGGTTTTCGCCGACGCCCATATCCGTCTCCCCCGGCTCTGGTGGCAGCCTCTGGCCGAAATTCTGGAGAATCCCAAAGTGGCCGCCGCCGCGCCAGCCGTCTCCCAACTGGATGCCACCCCAGTAAACGCCTCCGATGGCGCCTCCGAGGGCGAAGGCTACGGCCTCAAGTTCAAGAACCCCGCCATGGAAATCCAATGGCTCAAGAGGCAGAGCGACGCCCCATTCCCCGCTGCCATTCTTCCGGGCTGCTGTCTGGCCATGCGGCGCGACGCTTTCGAGGTTGCCGGCGGTTGGGATAGCGGCCTGATGCATCGCGGCGGCGTGGATAACGAACTGGGAGTGCGGCTCTGGCTGCTCGGCTTCGATCTCATGGTGGCTCCCCAGGTGGTATGCCAGCATCTGTTTCGCAAGGTGTCTCCCTACCCGGTGGGTTGGCCCCAGTACCTGCACAACCGTCTGCGCCTGGCCTTCGCCCATCTGGGTTCGCAGCGGCTGGGTAAAGTAGTCAACGCGCTGCGCAAACACTCCGCCTTCGGGGAGGCGCTGCGGCTGGTGGTGGAAGGCGGCATCTCGGCCCGCCGCGCGGAAATGACGGCGCGCCGGGTGCGTACCGACGATTGGTATTTCGAGAGGTTCGGCATGAAATGGTGATGTGATGGATAACAACGCCTTCTCCACCCACAACGATCACAGCGGCTGGTTCGGCCAGCGTTCGGTTGCCCCATTCCGGGATGCGCACCCCGGAACGCTGGAGCAATTCTGGCGGGACCGTGCGGCGCGCGCCGAAACGAGCGATCTGAAGTGGGAGTTCGCCGGTCCCGACAACTTCTCCGGTCGAATGACCGCGCTTCTGGTGCGCCCCGTGGACGACGACCCCGGACACGACGTCTTGATTGCCGGTTCGGCCGCGGGCGGCGTGTGGCGCAGCCAGGACGGCGGCAAGCACTGGGAAACCACGTGGCCGCGATGGGCCAGCCCTTACATCGGCTCGCTCGCCATGGATCCGAACGATCCGCAAACCGTCTACTGCGCCTCCGGCGAAGCCAACCTATCGCCCGATTGCTATCCCGGCAGCGGCATTTTCGTGAGCCACGATGGCGGCGGAGCCTGGAGTTCTGTGGGGCCCGACGATGGCGAATGCGTGGTGCCGCGCCGCATTGGCGCGCTTCACGTCAACCCGGCCGACAGCCGCGTACTCTACCTGGGCGGGATGGCGATGGACGAAACCTCGCCATCCGGGCTGTTCTATTCGAGCGACTCCGGCAAGAACTGGCAGCGCGTCGATTACTTCTCGGAGCACCGGTACTTGTGCTATTCCATCGCGCTGCATCCGGCGGGCCTGGTGTTTGCCGCTATCGATTCGGGCGGCGCCGAGAACGGAATCTACCGCTGGACGCCCAGAGTGCCGCCAAAGCCGGACGCGGCCGCTCCCAAGGGCGTGCTGGACCCGGGCGCCGGAACCTGGCAGGCATTGAAAGTCGGCCCTCCCGGCGACCGGTTCGGACGAACCAGCCTGGCCATCGCGCGTTCCCGCCCCGACACCATCTACGCCCTGGTGGCCGACCGTTACGGCAAAAAGGTAGTCGGCATCTATCGCAGCATCGACCGGGGCGACTCCTGGACCAAGATCGACAGCGCCGATTTTGACACGGAATCGCAGCCGTCGTACAACAACACCATTGCGGTGCATCCTCACGATCCCAACTTCGTGGTTTGCGGCCTGGTGGACGTCCACATCACCGCCAATGGAGGCGGCGCCTGGACCCGCGCCAGCCAATGGGACGCTCCCCCGGAGTCCGGCCACAGCTACGTACACGGAGATCAGCACGCTGTGGTTCTGACCGCGGGCGACGCGATCTACACCGCCAACGACGGCGGGATCGCTGTCAGCCGGGACCGGGGCAACACCTGGGCTCGCATTTCGGATGGTCTTGGCACCGCCATGTTCTACAGCATTGACGCCGCCCCGGCCGACAGCCGCGTCTTCGGCGGCGGCACGCAGGACAATGGCTGCCTGGTAACGGTCAGCCATCCCGCCGGCCAATTCGTCAAGGCTCAGGGCGGAGATGGCGCCTGCGCGGTCTTCCATCCCACCGAGGCCGCGCAGGTGTACCTGGCCCGCTCCGACCTGAAGATTTTCCGCCATACCGGCCCGCATCTGGACCTGGCCCATTGGGACGACCCATCCTGGGTGGATGTGACGCCGCCGCCCGCTGAATGGGCCGAGGGGGAGCATAAGCTGAACACGGCGGCGGTGGTGGTGATCGATCCCGTCCGGCCGGGGACAGTCTGGTTCGGGAGCAACCGGTTGTGGAGCACCGATGACGACGGCAAGACCTGGGTGCCGAAGACGACTCCCTTCGACGCTTCGGCCATCGCCAGCATCCACATTGCGCCCGCCAGTCCCGATCATATGATGGCTGGCACCGCGGCCGGCGGCGTTTATCGAAGTTACGACCGGGGCGTGACCTGGTCGTCGGATGTCTCCGGCCCGCACATTCCCTCGCGCCTGATCTCGAGCATCGCCAGCAACCCGCAAAACGCCAGCGACGTGGTTCTCACCATAGCCGGATCGGGCCAGGTGTCCAGGCTCCTGCCCAAGTCCATGCGGCATAAGGCGAGCGTCTCCAGCGAGGGCGTCGACCGCATCTGGCACGTCTATCTCTCGCATGATTTCGGTACCACCTGGCAACACGCCGATTCGCCCGAAATACCCGACGTGGCCCATCATGCGGTGGTCTACGAAACCAATGCACCCCACCGCGTTTTCGTGGCCAACGACTGCGGCGTGTGGGCGGCGGGAGCCGGCTTTGACAAATGGAGCGACATCTCCGGCAACCTGCCGAACGTAATGTTCACCGGTCTGGTGTATCACCATAAGGACCGCGTGCTGCTGGCCGCCACCCACGGCCGCGGCATCTGGCGCCTGCAGTTTTGATTTCTATGGAAGCGCGCTGCGGAAAGTTATAAGATGGTGTGACCCTTACGGGGATCACTGATGAGGAGAACCGAATGGCGAAGAAGATGCCCGCGAAGAAGGCTGCAAAAAAGCCCGTAAAGAAAGCCGTGAAGAAAGCCGCGCAGAAGGCGGTAAAAAAAGCTGTCAAGAAGGCGCCGGCTAAAAAGGCTGTCAAGAAGGCGCCTGCCAAGCCGGCCCCAAAGAAACCCGCTCCGAAAAAGCCCGCCCCGAAACCGCCGGCGCCCACGATACCACCTAAGAAACCAGTGAAGAAACCGGTAAAGCGCAAGCTTCCGACCCCTCCACCACCTCCACCGACCGCGCCTCCGCCAGGCACGATGTTGGCCGATCACCGTTCCGATATTTCTGGCGACCCCATCCTCAACTAACCGGAAATCCGCACTGGCGGCGAACGGAACCCGGCTCTTAGCGGGTTCCGTTTTTCATTTTGCGGGCAATCAGGAAAGCCAGCTCCATCGATTGCCGGTAGTTGAGCCGGGGATCCACTTCGCTTTCGTAGGCCCGCGCCAGGTCCTCTTCGCCCGGCCCGCGTTCCCCTCCGATGCACTCGGTTACGTTTTCGCCCGTGAGCTCGATGTGTACCCCGCCCAGTGTTTCCCCCATCGCCCGGTGGATGTCGAAGGCCTGCTCCACTTCCGACTGGATGTCCGCGAAATTGCGCGTCTTCACGCCGCCTGAAGTCAAGTGCGTGTTGCCGTGCATCGGATCGCAAATAAACAGCACCCGCCCGCCCGCGGCGCGGACGTGTTCAATCAGGTTGGGAAGCGCATCGGCGATTCGGCCGGCGCCGTACCGGTGAATGAAGGTGAGCCGGCCGGGCTGGCGTTCCGGATCGGCCGTCTCGATCCATCGCGCCACCTGCTCCCGCGTGCACCCCGTTCCCACTTTGATACCCACCGGGTTCTCGATCCCGCGCACGTATTCCAGATGGGCGCCATCCGGACTGTTGGTGCGCAGCCCCACCCACGGAAAATGCGTGAGCAGGTTGAAATATCCGGGACGCCGCGGGACACGCCGGGTCTGCGCTTCTTCGTAGCCCAGGTGCAGGGCTTCGTGGGCGGTGAAAAAGTCGATGCGGTCGGTCTCGCCCACGCGCACGTCGAGCACGCTCTCCATGAAGCGCAGCGAGCCGCCGATGGTCTCCACCATCCGGTGGTATTCATCGGCCAGCGGCGAACCCTGAACCCAGTCGAGATCGAAATACTCGGGATGGTGCAGGTCGGCAAACCCGCCCTTCACCAGCGCGCGCACGAAATTCAGCATCATCGCCGCGCGTTCGTACCCGCGCAACAGCAGTTGCGGATCGGCTTTCCGGCCCGCAGGGGTAAATTCCGCGTGGTTGATGTTGTCGCCCCGGTAGCAGGGCAAAGTCGCGCCTTCGCGAGTCTCTTCGTTCGCCGACCGGGGTTTGGCATACTGCCCGGCGAACCGGCCGATGCGGATGACCGGGCGATTGGCTCCTACCACCAGCACCAGGCTTATCTGCAGCAGCACTTTCAGAGTGTTGGCGATGCGCGCCGGCGTGCAGTCCACGAACCGTTCCGCGCAATCGCCGGCCTGCAGCACAAAGCGCCGCCCCGCCGCGGCTTCCGCAAGCTGGCGGCGCAGCAGCATGATTTCCCAACTGGTGACCAGCGGAGGCAGCAGACGCAACTCGCTAAGCACGCGTTCCAGTTCCGCGGCGTCGGCGTATTCCGGTTGTTGCAGCGCGGGCCGCTGCCGCCAGGAGTCTGGCCTCCACATTTGGATTATCCCGGCACGTTTATTTCAGGACCGGCGGTGCCGATGGCGCCGGTTGACCGGTCTTCGCGCGCGAGCTTCGGATCAAAGCCATCGGCGACGTGAATCGAAAGAAACGCCGATCACAGCCATCACAGCGAAAGGGTAACACCAAACCGCTGATGGCCCGCTCCCAAAAATTGCGGCGAGCCGACCGGCTGACCGAGGACGATCCGCATTGGGGGCATTTTCGGTGTATGAAGAAGCCTGGCATATTAATCTGCTAATCCCTTGATTTCCATTCGTTTAAAGCTTAGCACGAAGGCCGGGGGGGCGAATCCCTGGTTATTGTACTGGAAGGGTTAGTCCCAATTCTTCAATTGCCCCCAGATCTCATTCAAAGGATGCTTAGTGCCGCGGCAATAGAAGACGTCGAAATGCTCGTAGGGCATGGAGTAGGGGTGATAAACGCTGGCAGCCTTCTGCACGCTCGCGAAACGCCGCTCGAGATCCTCCTGCCGCCCATGCATCACAATGACGCTTTCGCCGGTGTAGTTCCGCGGTCCCCAGAAGAAATAATTCTGATGCCCGCTGATGGCTGGCGGCAAGCCGTATTTCGGACCGAACAGATCGATCGCGCCGGCCTGGCCGTAATTCTGCCCGAAAATCGCGGTCCGGGCGCGAACGTCCGGGGGCAGGCCGTTGTAAACGCGCGCGACCGTGGCAGCCATCTCCTCCCATCCGAACTGGTCGGCATAGATCTGCGGCAGCGGGCCCAGCTTGTGAGTTTCGATGGCAGGGGGCTGGAGATGCAGCGCCTTCGTATATCGGATGTACGTTTCAGGCGGCAGAACCGGAATGACGAGTGGCGCGAGCACGGCGCCCGACGCAAACATCAGGGCCGGATAGGCAAGCTTGAGCCAGCGTAGCCGCGGCGGGGCCAGCCATGACTCCCACATGACGCCGCCGGCGGCAAACAAGAGCGGAAACGCGGGCCAGAGATAGTAGATCCGCGGACTCCGATACAGGATGACACCCGCTGTGAGAACCCACGCCCAGCCCAGCGCGCGAAAAGGTTTCCCCACTTTCGAGAAGAAATAGAACCCCAGGCCAGCCAGCCAGACGGGCAGCGCCAGAGGATTCATCGCCAGGATTTCCTGCCCCAGGAATGCCAGCGGCCCGAGAGGCACATCCCGCCCGCTGCGGCGGATATTAGCCTGCAACTCCAGGAACGGAAACTGGCGATCGATGTTCCAGAGCAAGTTAGGCAGGAAGATCAGGAATGCAATTCCGCCCCCGATCCAGAACCAGCGATTGGCGAGCAAGCGGCGCTGAGGAGTCAATAACAGGCCCAGCACCATGCCGGCGCCGAAGATCAGCATGGAATATTTGTTCTCGAGGCCGAATCCCGCCAGAATCCCGAACCAGATCCAAAGCCTTGGGTTACCGGTCTTGACGATCCGGATGAGCATGTAGGCGCACCCCATCCAGAACAGCGGTTCGAACGCGTTCATGGAGAGAAAATTGTCCATGGCGAGGAAACCCAGCGCGACCAGTGCCGTTAAGGCGGCGAGGCCCTGCGCCAAGCGCTTCCCGCCGAGTTCGCGAGCGATCAGGGATGTGAGTGCAACCTCGGCTGCTCCCGCCAGCGCGGGGAAGAAACGAATGGCGGGGAGTGAATCCCCAAGGAGCGCGCGTCCGGTCCAGGCGATCCACGCGATCAAGGGCGGCTGGTCGACGTAGCCCCAATCCAGGTGCCTGCTGCACGCCAGATAATAAAGCTCGTCAATGAAATAACCGTAATACCGTCCGGCGTACAGGTGGACCAGGAGCTTGCAGGCGGAGAGGCAGAGGATTACCGCCGTGGCCGTGAGCGCCAGGCGGTGTTTGCCGCGTGTCACGCTCTGCTCGCGAAGATAATCAACCCGCCCGCCACGATACAGGCGCCCCCGGCCACTACTCCGGTGCCCGGCGTGTGTCCGAACACCAGCCAGTTGACGAGTTGGGCCACCACAAAAAAGAACACCATGTACAGCCCCAGCAACTGCCCGAAATCCCACTTGGGCGCGTTCACGGTGTACCCGTAGGCAAACAGCAGCAGGGCTCCGGCCAGCAGGAACCCGATGCGCGCGATTGGCGGCCCGTGGAGACCCTTGCGGACCAGTGCGTCTCCGCCGGCTTCGAGCAGGGCCGCGGCAAACAGCACCAACAGTGCGATGGGAGTAGACATGAATAAAAGGATTTACCTTTGGATGAAATCTTCGCGGTGAATCACGAATTCCGGATACGCCCCGGCGCCCAGTTCAGTCAAGTCCATCCCCTGCCATTCACCTTCGGCGGAGACGCGCTGCGGGAGGAAGCGATTGAGCAGCCAGTTCAGGGAATACGTTAGCGGCAGCACGCAGCCGAACAGAGTCGCCACGCCCACCAGTTGTGCCAGCCATTGACCGGAGTCGCCAGCGCCCGAGCCAACTCCGTTGAGCACCCGGCCGGCCGGAATGCGTCCAAACATCCCCAGCGCCAGCAGGCCCCACACGCCTGCCACCGCGTGTACGGAAATGGAGCCGCCCGGGTCATCCACCGCCAGGTACAAATCGATCCATTCCACCGACAACGTCACCAGCGCGCCCGCCACCAGACCCGTCAGCGCGGCCACCGCGGGCGGCATAAAAACACAGCCCGCGCTGCTGGCCACCAGACCGCCCACCCAGCCGTTAGCGCACAGCGAAGCGTCGGGACGGCCGAAACGCGCCCGCGTAATCAGCGCGGCAGCCAGGGTCGCGAGGCCGGCCGACAGCATGGTATTGACGGCAATCAGAACCACCTCTCCGGGTGCCGCGCCCGCGAATAACATGGCGCCCGACGCGTTCAAGCCGAACCATCCCATCAGCGCCAGAAAACAGGAGAGCAGCACGAAGACCGTGTGGTGCCCCGGAATCGCCGCCGCCATGCCGCTGGCGGCGTACTTGCCCCGCCGCGGGCCTAAGATCCATGCGATGGATAGGGCGGCCAGTCCTCCGGCCACCTGGATACAGCCCGCGCCACCCGCATCCACATAACCCCGCCCCAAACCATAATGAAGGCCCAATTGCGCCAGCCAGCCTCCGCCCCAGGCCCAATGCGCGAACAGCGGATAGCTCAACCCGGCCATGAGCGCGCTCGACACGCAAGCCGGAGCCATGCGCCACCGGTCCGTACCCGCGCCCAATGGAATCAGTGCCGCCAGGCCAACGCTGAACATCTGCAGCAAGGCCGCGAGCGAGGCGCCAGAATCGGAACCGGAACCGTCGAGCGGCAGCCCACGAAAAAACATCGGTTCGGCCGCAATCCAATTCCAGGGCTTGCCCGCTACGGTAAAGACGTGGGCGGCGCGGCCGGCCGCTCCCTGCCATGAGAAGCCGCAGAAAAAGTACACCAGGGCGGCCGTGGCCGTGATGCACAGCGCGGTCAGCATCGTGTGGGCGGCGCTGCGGGAACGGCCGAGGCCCGTGTTCATCAGGCAAAGCCCCAAGGCCGCCAGCGGAACCAGAAGGATCATCGCCAGGCAGAACGCCGTCCCCACTTCGGAGAGCCCGGCAGCGGGCACGGGCGTCATGATCGGTCCCCTCGCGGGACAATGTGGGAGCGGATCGCGAGCGCCAGCCCCAACGCTTCCACGCCCACGCCGGCGATGGCGAAAGCGCTTCTCGCCGGAGGAGATTGGAGCAGCGCGACGGCGCTCAACACGATTCCCCATCCCGCCAGCAGCAATAGAAAACCAGCCAGTCTCATACGGTGCTAAAGCTTTATCCCTTGCACTAGTTGAGCATAACCGATCGGCTTGAGCATAACCGATCGGCCGGCCCGCGGCGGTTGTGACCTGTCTGTAAAAATCGAATGCCGCCGATAGAAATTATCTATTAGCATTCAGGCCGCCGAGAGGATAAATTAGAACCTAATCACACATTAAGAGGACGCGCACCGTTTGAGCGCCTCGACTTGCAGACTCGGCCGTGCCGCTGAGACAAGACTTCTTGCCTTGGAGAATCTACATGCGCAAATTGCGAATTTTGGATCTCGTAGCGATACCGTTTCTGTTGACCGGCGCCGCCGCCCAAACCCCGGCGCCAGCGGATCAGACGCCCGCCGCTCAGACGCCCGCCGCCGCGGCCGCCACACCTGCGCCGCCGCCGGCTCCACCGCCGTCCGCCTGGACGCAGTGGGGCACCGATTTCAGCTTGATGTTCGACGGCTACGTGGACAAGAATTTCAACAATCCGCCGTCGGGATTCAACGGCCTTCGCAACTTCGATGTGCGCTCCGATAACGTGCACCTGGGCATGGCTATGATCACGATCGATCACGGGCCGGCTCCGGTTGGATTTCATCTCGATGTCGGTTTCGGGCAAACGTTCGACATTATCCACTCCGTCGACTCCAGGTCGCCCGATGCGTTCAAGTATTTCAAACAGGCGTACGTCAGCTTCAAGCCGAAGTCCTGGCACGGTCTTGAGATCGACGCCGGCGAGTTCGTGACCGCGGCGGGCGCGGAAGTGATCGAGACCAATCAGAACTGGAATTACTCGCGGTCGCTGTTGTTCGCATGGGCTATCCCTTATTACCACTTCGGCGTAAGAGCGTCGTTCCCGGTGGGCCCTCACTTCACGGGCGGCGTACAGGTGGTGCAGGGTTGGAACAATATCTACGACAACAACAGCGGGAAGACGGTCGGGCTCAATGGAGCCTACGCATGGAAGAAGGTGACGTGGACCAACGTGTACTATGTCGGCCCGGAAAAGAGCC
>Ga0209862_1000382_pt1 | contig 16682 bp, 17 predicted proteins | sample OrgsoiDNA_201061_FD_185809 | JGI IMG/M metagenome (GOLD analysis project Ga0209862, IMG submission 185809) | Permafrost soil microbial communities from the Arctic, to analyse light accelerated degradation of dissolved organic matter (DOM) -... | ecosystem: Environmental > Terrestrial > Soil >... | reverse complement strand
TGGGCCGCAGCGGATCCGGGAAAACCACCCTGCTCAAAACCGTCAACGGCCTGATCCAGCCTACCTCGGGCGCCGTCCTCCTCGAAGGCAAGCCCGCCGCCGAGTGGGACCCCATTCGCCTCCGCCGCCGTATGGGATATGTCATCCAGGATGGCGGCCTGTTCCCGCACTGGACCGTGGCAGCCAACGTGGGCCTGGTGCCGCGCCTCGAAAACTGGCCCCCCGCGGCCATCGTCCAACGCGTCGATTTGCTTTTGGAAGCCGTGGGCCTGGCGCCCGCCGAGTTTCGCCCGCGCTATCCCCGCCAACTCTCCGGCGGCCAGAAGCAGCGCGTGGGGATCGCCCGCGCCCTTGCCGCCGATCCGCCGCTGCTGCTCTTCGACGAGCCGTTCGGCGCGCTCGACCCCATCACCCGCTTCGAACTGCAGCGCCATTTTCTGGACCTGCGCCGCACTGTCCGCAAGACCGCGCTCTTTGTCACGCACGACGTCCGCGAAGCCCTGATGCTGGCGTCCCGCATCGCGCTTCTGAAAGACGGCGCACTGGACCTGCTGCTTACACCGCGCGACTTTCTGGCCGCCCGCACTCCCGAAGCCGCGGCCTTTCTCGCCAGCTTGCAAGAGAATTGGAAACAGGATGAACCGCCAACTCAGCTCTGAAATACTTTCCCTTTCACTGGAACATCTGGAGATGGTCCTCGTCACCATCGCCATCGCCGTTCTAGTGGCCATCCCCGGCGCCATCCTGCTGGCCCGCCTGGCCGGCGCGCGCCGCTGGGCCCTGGGCCTCGCCAACATCGCGCAAACCATCCCCAGCCTTGCCCTGTTCGGCTTCCTGGTCCCGCTGCCGTATATCGGCGGCATCGGCAAACGCACGGCTATCGTGGCGCTGTGCCTCTACGCCCTGCTGCCCATACTGCGCAACACGCTTCTGGGGATCACCGGCATTGACCCGGCGGTGCGCGAATCGGCGGTGGCCATGGGAATGACCCGGCGGCAGATTCTGTGGCAGGTGGAACTGCCGCTGGCGGTGCCGTCCATCGTGGCCGGGTTGCGCCTGGCCACCGTAGCCACTATCGGCACCGCAACCATCGCCGCGGCCATCGGCGGCGGAGGCCTCGGCGTTTTCATCTTTCGCGGCATTTCCATGGTGGACACCCCCACCGTACTGGCGGGCGCGCTTCCCGCCGCCATCATGGCCGTGCTGGCCGACGAGGTATTGGAATGGATCGAACGAAGACTGTCGCCTGCCTGACCCTCCTTATATGGAGCGGCTGCTCGCGCAAACCCGCGGCCCTCGTGGTCGGTTCCAAGAACTTCACGGAGCAGGTGCTGCTGGGCGAAATCCTGGCGCAGCACATTGAGCGCCGGCTCGGCCTCGCCGTCGAGCGCAAGCTGAATTTGGGCGGCACCCTCCTGGCCCACCAGGCCCTCACCAGCGGCGCCATCGATCTCTACCCCGAATACACCGGCACCGCTCTCACCGCCGTCCTCAAACGGCAGCCGCTCAAGGACCCGGGCGCCGTGCTTGCCCAGGTCCGCGACGCCTACCAGCGCCAGTGGCATCTGGAGTGGCTGCGTCCGCTGGGTTTTAACAACACGTTCGCTATGATTGTGCGGGGCGAGACCGCGCGCGGCGGAAAACTGACCTCGCTTTCCCAAGCCGCCGCCCAGCGAAGCTGGAACCTGGGCGTCGGCTACGAGTTTACCCAGAGGCCCGACGGGCTGGCGGGGCTGCTGAAGACTTACAACCTGCGCCCCGCCGGCGCTCCCGTCACCATGGATCTGGGGCTGCTCTACGCGGCGCTGAAGAGCCGCAAAGTGGACCTCATCGCCGCCAGTTCCACCGACGGCCTGGTTTCCGTCCTTGATGTAGCCGTTCTGGACGATGACCGGCACTACTTCCCGCCCTATGAGTGCGCCGTAGTCGCCCGGGAAGATGCGCTTGCCAGGCACGCCGGCCTTAGGGACGCTTTGGAACAACTCTCGGGCCGTCTGTCGGACCAGGCGATGAGGAAGCTCAACTTCGGCGTCGATGGCGAGCACCGGCCGCCCGCCCAGGTGGCTTCCCAATTCCTCGATTCCGCCTTTGGCGCGCGCCGTTAACCGTTCACCCTATCTATCGGTAACTATCCGGTCCCGTTTCAGAACCGCTATGATGACTGCGTCAAATGATTAAATTGCTTCCGGTATTGGGCTTCGGCGCTTTATTCCTGACGATCTCGCCGAAATTGCGCGAAGTCGTCATGGACTTTATCGCCTCGGGAGTCGGCGGCATGGTGAGGTACAGCCCGTGGTCCTACGTCGGCGCGGTGGTATTCCTTCTGCTCTGCGCCATGCTGACGATCCACCGTTCTTCTACTCATTCGAGATAGCGGTCAACTCCTCCGCCGCCGATTTCGCCTTCACCGCGACGGACGGCCCCGCCGACGCGAAATAGAGCCCGCCCGCTGCCACCTCAAGGGCAAGTACCCCGTGACCAAAACATGCAGGCCGCCAGCTAAACCGCGCGCGCTTTGCGTCCCGCCGCCCCGGTTTCGGATTTCGCCGGCTTGCGTTCCGCCATGGCACCCAGGCGCTTCACCTGGTCCGTCACGCACACCAGGAACATCGGCTGTTTCGCATTCTTCAGCAGATCGATGATCCGGTTGGGAGCCTCTTCCAGGTAGATCGACTTGCCGTCGGTGAGCAGATGCACGTCCGCCGATGCCGCCATGGCCTCGCTCAGGCGCTTGCCCATGTCCTTCTGGAGAAACCGCAGGACGCGGCGGATTTTTTGCAGCGAGAATCCCTTGCGCCGCAGTTCCGCAATCACCGAAATCTCCACCACTTCCTCCAGCATGTAAATCCGCTTGTGACCGTCCTGCCTGGGGGAGACGACGTTGCGCTCGTCCCACCACTGCAACTGCCGCAGGCTGACCCCGCAACTGCGCGCTACATCGCTGCTGTTGTAGCCCTTTGCTTCCGGTGAGGATGCCGGCCGCGGTTTCCTGGCTTTAAACATTTTGCGCCACTTCCGTTTCGTTATGAAATTAGTGCCAACTTGGATTGTACATGCGCCACCGGCTGTGTCAATGGGTTATTGCTCGCTTGTTGCCATCCTCAGGAGCGGGCGGAAAGGCCGGAAAACTGCTGGCCCTCTTGTTCATGCCTGATATAAGCATCTTGTTTTAAATAACTTACAGACAACCTAATCGATCGAGTGCAGTGCTATAATCAAGTTGTATTCCCACTGCAAGGAATCAGGTTTAAATCATATGCGGTCACCCAAATTCTGGCCTTTGGATTTCGATCCGGAAGGCGCGATTTACGAAAACCCGTCGTGGGATCTTCCCGGCTTCAAGTGCGGATTGCTGGGCGCCCGGCGCCGGGGTCCCCGCCCAGGAACATCGGTAAGCCCCCGTCGCGTTAGCCACAAACGAGACCTTTTTGTCCAAGATTGACGAAATTTTACCAGCGGCCGCAAAATGTGCGCGCCTTGCACGGTCTCATCCATCTGAAGGCCGGCATACGCTGTGCTAAATCCACCATTCGCGTAATCCTTACATAATCGTTGGCGTGTTCAGATGCCGGGTTGCCTGTCAGTACATTGATAGATTGAGCTTTAAGCACAACGGTAGCAGGATTGCTCATATACGAACCGAGGTTCTTGAAACTATGAAAGCTTTCCTTGTGACCACTTGCATCGTAACCGGCGCTTTGCTCGCCAGCGGCTGTGCAACCAAGAAGTACGTCCGCAATACCACCGCTCCTGTTCAGGCAAAAGTGGATCAGGTAGGTGAGCAAACCACGCACAACACTCAACAGATCGACGATACGCGCAGCCAGGTAAAACAGGTTGATGAGAAGGCGCAGAACGGAATCAGCGCCGCGCAGGAGAAGGCGTCGTCGGCCGATCAACACGCGGGAGTGGCCGATCAGCACGCCGGCGAGGCCCTGACCAAGGCCACCCAGGCGGCCACGGTCGGCGACCAGAACACGCAGGCCATAGGTACCATCCAAACCGCGCTCGGCAGCATGGACGACTACAAGCTGCAAACGACGGTCGCCGTGCCATTCAAATTCAACAAGTATGCGCTCACTGACGACTCCAGGCAGGATCTCGACAAGATGGTCGATGACGTGAAGACGGACAAGCGCTTCTTCATCGCAGTGGAAGGCTTTACCGACAAGACTGGTTCTAAGTCCTATAACACCACGCTAAGCCAGCGCCGCGCCGACGCGGTGGTGGAGTATCTGGTGGCCAAGCACGATATCCCGCTGTACCGGATCCACATGATCGGCCTGGCCGACGAGAAGCCGGTCGACGAAGCACGCAGCCGCACGGCGCGGGCCAAGAACCGGCGCGTGGAAGTGAAGGTCTTCACCGCGGACCAGGCGACTGCCGGGCTGGGCAACCCGACCAACTCCGCCAACCGGTCTCAGGATCCCGCCAAACCGCCCCAGCAGTAACCTTTCGACGTAACCGTACCAACTTTGCTATCAGGGAGCCGCGTAGAGCACCAACGCGGCTCCCTTTTTATTTCGTCTCTCCGGTTTTCGGCGGTGCTGTCCGGAACGCCTGCCACCACAAGTAGAGGAATATGATGTTGGTCGCGGTGATCCCAAGGCTGGCGCCGAAGGACAGACCGCGGTGGCCGGCCTGTGCAATTTGACGGATGGACTCACCGATCGCCTCGCCGGTGAATTGGATCCCGAGTGCTCCGCTGAGAATGAGCAGGCGGTGGTCCTTTTTCCGCGAACCAATCAGCAGCGCCCACAGTAAAAGATCCAGAATCGAGGCGCACAGATTCAGTTCCCGCGTCCACGGCGTCATCCACTCGCCCACCTTGATCCGGCTATCGAAGTGGATCAGAAACGTGATCCCCGCGAATAACACAGCGCCGGCGATCACGGCCGTTCGCACCAATTTGCGCGACTGAAGGGGTGCGCTGGACTCGTAGATCAGGCTGATGACCACCGCGTAGATGAGGGGCAGCAGGATCCACTCATCAATCCAATAGGTCTTCGCATATAAAACTCTGGCGTCCTTGTCGAGAGACCCCAGAATGAATAGCGGCGTTTCCACCAAACTAGCCAGAAACAAAGCGACCGCATAAGCAAACACAAACGGAAAACGGCGATATGCGCCGCGCAGAAGCGCAGCGATGACCAGGACTTCCAGTGGCAACCCGACCAGGTACGAAAATATTTGGATCGCAACGCGCATCCAGTATTGATTCTAGGCGGGGCGCAAGCCGTTGTCGCCGTAAATTCCTAAGCCACGCGGACGGCTTCCCACGGATCGGGAGGAATGCTGGGGCCGTGGGCTACGCGGACGGCTTCCCACGGATCGGGAGGAATGCTGGGGCCGTGGGCTACGCGGACGGCTTCCCACGGATCGGGAGGAATGCTAGGGCCGTGGGCTACGCGGACGGCTTCCCACGGATCGGGAGGAATGCTGGGGCCATGCGCCACACGGACGGCTTCCCACGGATCGGGAGGAATGCTGGGGCCATGGGCTACGACTACGGCTACCGAGCGCTCCAGCGGGGGAATCACGTTACCGGGAACCGCGGAACTTCCATCGTGCACGACATTCCAGGCGAGTGCGGCCGTGAACAGAGAAACCGTCGCTATATAGGCGACCTTGTTTTCTAGAAAACTTCTACGCATGGTTGAGATCTCCTTTAGAACCAGATTCGGTGGATGCTGTGTTTCAAGCTCAACCGAAGTGTACCGTACTCAAGTTTCCCCTGGCTATTCGTACTAGTGGCATACCTAGTACTCTCAGGCATAATGGCTGGCCAATATAGGGGGCAATCACCCTACTGCCGGGCCAGGTTTACTTTTGGAAATATAATCTTTCGATAGTTTGGTTTGGCGGGTTCAGTCGAAGCGGGCGCGCGCCTGTGTTTGCGTCATGACGCGTTCGGGGTAATCGGCGGAGGGGCGAAAAGGCTGCCTCCCGGGGTACTCCAGGCGCATATCGGCCGTGATCTCGTCCAGCATTTCCATGTTGGCAATCTTGCTCTCCAGGGCAAACGCGGTGAGCAGCAGGTTGTCGCAAATGGCGTTGATCAGCCGCGGAATGCCTTGGGAGCGGAAATGGATTTCCTGGATCAAGGCCGAAGGAATCGCGGTCTGGTCTTTCATGCCCGCGCGCGCCATGCGGGAGTTCACGTAGGCCGCGGTCTCCAAAACCGTGAAGCCGCGCAGCGTGCAGCGCAAGGCGATACGCTGCTTGAGTTGCCGGAATTCGGGCGCTTCCAGTTTGCGGTCCAGTTCCTGCTGGCCGGCGAGAACGATCTGCAGCAGTTTTCCTCTCCGGTTCTCCAGATTGCCCAGCATGCGAATCTCTTCCAATACGTCCCAATCCAGGTTGTGGGCCTCGTCCACAATCAGAACCGTGGTGCGGCCGGCGCCGGCCCGCTCGAGCAGCATGCTGTTGAGCGAAAGCAGCACCTCGGTCTTGGAGAGCCGGTTGCACCGCAGGTCCAGATCGTAGGCCAGCATTTCGAAAAACTGCTCCACGGTCAGGCGCGAATTGAACAGCGATGCGAAGGCCACTTGCTGCGAGGTGAGAAAATCGCGCAGGCATTCCAGCATGGTGGTCTTGCCCGTGCCCACCTCGCCTGTAAGCGCGATGAAACCCTTGCGGCTCTGGACCCCGTAAATCAGGTTGGCCAACGCCTCTTCATGCTGGGCGCTCCGGAACAGGAACGACGGGTCCGGGCTCATGTTAAACGGGTTTTGCGTAAAGCCGAAGAAAGCGTTATACATGGTCACCGGCCGCTCGGCGGGGCTTCCTTTGTAGCTTAACACGGCCAGGGCGCGGCTCAGGCTTCGGGCGGCGGTGGATGCAGAGGCTTTTCGCCGGCTACCGGCTTGGTGAGCGCCTTGGTAGGGCTGATCAAAATGTGCGCGTTACGGCCTTCCAGGCGCGGCATGGCTTCCACGGTGCCGTAGGCCGTCAGGTCGGCGCCAAAGCGCATGAGCAGCTTCTTGCCGAGATCGGCGTGCGCAATCTCACGTCCGCGGAACTGAACCACGGCCTTGACGCGGTTGCCTTCCTGCAGGAAGCGGATGGCGTTGTTCTTCTTGAAGTCGTAGTCGTGATCGTCGGTGTTGGGACGGAACTTCAGCTCCTTGACCTTGACCACGTGCTGCTTCTTCTTGGCATCGTGCTGCTTCTTTTTCAGGTCGTACTGGTAATGGCCGAAATCGACGGCCTTAGCCACCGGCGGCACGGCAGTCGGCGCAATCAGCACCAGGTCTAAACCCAGTTCCTGTGCCTTGCGCAACGCGGCCGAAGTGGGCATTACCTCAGTAGTACCGTCCGGAAACACCGCGCGCACTTCCCGTACGCGGATGGATTCGTTCACGTTTTCTCTGCGATTCTGTCTGCGGGGAGGAAAGTTTCTGCCTGGATACATTGTGGTTATGCGTTTGGTTGAAAATTGCGGGAAGCCAGCGGGCAAGGGCTGGGCACTCCGAAAAGCGCCCTGGGGAACTCGACAATGAATAAGAGACAAAGAGAAATCAACGTCAAACTCAGTGTACACCAAAATGCAAGGATTGGGAGCGGTAATCGTACTGCGTTATCCTACGAATCTGAATGAACGTCGCCCGGGTATTCTGGCCAGCGGTAGCGTGCGTGGCCGCGGTGGTTGGAACCCTGGAAGTCCACTCGGCCCTGGGTGAGACGCAAACCTGGGATGAGGGTATCCACATTTCGGCGGGCTATGCCTACCTGGCACGGGGCGACTATCGCTGGAATATCGAACACCCGCCGCTGGTGAAGCTCATCAGCGCCCTGCCGCTCACCGGCCTGCACCTCTTTGGCTTGAAGCTGGATGTTCCGCCGCCGGTCTTCGCAGGAAAACGGCCCGACCAGGTGCAGTTCGGAATCGACTTCCTGTACCACAACCAGGTCCACGCCGACTCCATTCTGATTGCGGCCCGCAGCCCCAATATCCTGCTGACCCTTCTCTTCGCGGTGGCGCTGGCCTGGTGGACGGGGCGGCGGTTCGGCCCCGCGGCCGGCCTTCTGGCGGTGGCTCTCTGCGCCTTTGACCCGAACCTGATGGCGCACGGCCGCTACGTGACCACGGATTTTCCCGTGACCGTCTTCTACTTCTTCGCCTGTGTGCTGTGGGTGGAATACCTGGAACGCGGCACCTTCCGCAGCCTGCTGCCGGCCGCTTTCGCCTTCACGCTGGCGATGGTAACCAAGTTTTCGGCCGTGCTGCTGATTCCGACTCTTACGCTGCTGTACGCCGCGCGCTGGGCGCAAAGGCCCCGGGAATTCCCGATGCGCCGCCTCGCCATCGCGGCAGGCACGCCGCTCGCGATGCTTCTGGCTGCCGCGATATTGGTCTATTGGCCGGAAACCGTGCGCTGTTTCACCACCGATGTTCCCCGCCTGGCCGACGTGGTGAACCGCGATAACTTCGTGGGCAATGCCCTGTGGTATCTCGGCGACACGTTGGATCTTCCGGCCCATGGATTCCTGACCGGGCTGAACGCCGTGGCGGAACACAATGCCGGCGGCCACCCCAGCTACCTGATGGGGCTGCGCTCGGACAAGGGCTGGTGGTATTACTTCCCGGTGGTGTACGCGGTGAAGAGCACCATGGCCGCGCTGGCGGCGACGGCGCTGCTGCTGCTGGCAGGCATCTGGCGAACGGTGCGCGGCGATTTTCGCGGCGATTTTCGCAAGATGCCCATCATGGCCATCGGGCTGATCCTGGCGCCGGTGCTTTATTTCGCGGTCAGCATGTCGAGCGGCATCAACATCGGGATGCGGCATATTCTGCCGGTGTATCCGTTTCTGTATGTGGGGCTGGCCGCGATGTTATCGGCCCCTCGCTTCCTTAGAGCCGCGGCTCCGATGGCGTTAGCTCTGGCGGTTTTGCAGATCGCCGAGTGCGCCAGCATCGCGCCCGATTACCTGGCCTTCTTCAACGCCTTCGCCGGCGGCCCCGGCAACGGACCGCTGTACCTGGCGGACTCCAATATCGACTGGGGGCAGGACGTGAAGAAACTGCTGCAATGGCTGGAGGCCCACGGCACCCGCCGGGCGCGCGTCTTCTACTTCGGCAACGCGCCGCTTCGTTACTACGGAGTGGATGAGTTGGGCTACCCCGGCCCCCGGGACCAGAAGGGCTGGGATGAGATCGACGACTACTGCGTGGCCAGTGTCACACCCCTGATGGGCAACTATGTGCCCCTGGAGGCGCTGGCGCAACTGCGGCTGCGCGAACCCATCGCCAAGGTCGGGTGGTCGATGTACGTTTACGACCTGCGCAAGCGCTAAGATTGATCTACTCCTATGGTGCGTTGCCCTTCCTGCTCGCGCGAATGCGCGGATGACAGCCGGTTCTGTTCCCATTGTGCCAAGCCTCTGGATGCAAGCTCAGCCGAGACTGCGGTGATTGGGGCGGTGCTGAGTTCGCAAAGCAGCGTTGACGAAGGCCGCTTCCTCCCTGGGACCGTGGTGGCCGGACGCTACCGTATCGCCGGGTTGCTGGGCCGCGGCGGAATGGGCGAAGTCTACCGCGCCACGGACCTGACTCTGGGACAGGCGGTGGCCCTGAAATTCCTGCCGGAAAGCTTGTCCCGGGACGATCGCGCGCTGGCACGCTTCTACAATGAGGTGCGCACCGCGCGCCAGGTGACCCACCCAAATGTTTGCAGGGTTTATGACATCGGCCAGACCGAGGGGCTGCACTACATTTCCATGGAGTTCGTGGATGGCGAGGACCTGGGCTCGCTGCTGCGCCGTATCGGGCGGCTGCCCGTCGATAAGGCCGTGGAGACGGCGCAAAAGCTATGCGCGGGCCTGGCGGCGGCGCATGAGAAGGGCGTGCTGCATCGCGATCTGAAGCCGGCCAATATCATGATCGATGGCCGGGGGCACGTCATCATCATGGATTTCGGACTGGCCGGGTTGGCCGGGCAGTTGCAAGGCGATGTCCGCAGCGGCACCCCGGCCTACATGTCCCCGGAACAACTGGCCGGCACCGAAGTCACCGCCAGGAGCGACATCTACGCGCTGGGGCTGCTGCTATACGAAGTGTTCACGGGGAAGCGCGCGTTCGAAGCGGCGTCGATTGTGGAACTGATGCAGATGCAGGAACGGGCGGCGCCGGCCGGCATCTCTACCATTGCGAAAGATATCGACCCGGCCGTGGAGCGCGCGATCATGCGCTGCCTGGAAGCCGACCCGCTGCGGCGGCCTTCCTCGGCGCGGGCCGTGGCCGCGGCTTTGCCGGGAGGCGACCCGCTGGCAGCGGCCATGGCGGCGGGCGAAACGCCGTCGCCAGACCTGGTGGCGGCAGCCGGCGAAACCGAGGGACTGCCGCCCAAAGTGGCGATTGCGTGGCTGGCGGCCGTGCTGGTGGGCCTCGGACTCGTGGAGGCTTTGGCGCCGGCCGTGAGCCTGACATCGAAACTTCCTCTGGAGAATTCTCCGGATGCGTTGACCCGCGATGCCCAGTCGCTGCTGAAAAGCTTTGGCTATACGGCCAAACCCGCCGACCGGGCATGGGGGCTGCAATACGACTATGACTATTTGAACTACTCGCTGAAGCATTCCGCTGAGACGGCGCAGCGGTGGAAGAGTCCGGCCGTGGGCGCGCCGCCGCTGGTTACCTTCTGGTACCGCGAGAGCCCGCGGCCCATGCCCGCGGTACGCGGTTTCGATGTCGAGGTGACCTATAGGGATCCTCCGATGGAAGCTTCCGGCCTGTTGCGGTTGCAGACCGATCCGGATGGCAAACTGCAGCAGTTGGAAGCCGTGCCGCCGCAGGTGGAAGCGCCCCCCGCTCCGAAAACCACCGCGCAGGCGTTCGACTGGAATCGCCTATTTCAAGCGGCGGGCTTCGATCCATCGCGTTTCCAGGCAACTGAGCCGCGATGGACTCCGCTGGCCAATTGGGATACGCGCGCGGCGTGGAGCGGGGACGACCCGCAGACCGGTGTCAAGCTGCGAGTGGAAGCCGCGGCGTGGCGCGGGAAGCCCATATCATTCCGGATCATCGGGCCGTGGACGGTGCCCGAACGGATGCCTGCGCCCAACAATTCCAGCAACCAGGTTCCCTCGCTAATCGTGGTGTACCTGGTGCTGATTTCCGCTTGCGGAATTGCCTGGCACAACTTCCGCGCGGGAAAGTCAGACCGGCGGGGCGCGTTCAAAATGGCCAGCATCTACTTTCTGTGCATGGCAGGCTCGCGTTTTCTGGTGACGCACCACACCGCATCGTTGCAGGAACTGAACATATTCTGGCTGACTATGTCCACAGCCTTCCTGAATGGGGGGGCTCTGTGGATCATCTATCTCGCTTTGGAACCATGGGTGCGGCGGCGCTGGCCCCACACCATCATCGGCTGGAACCGGTTCACGGCCAAGGGCATCCGGGACCCGCTGGTGGGCCGCGACCTGCTATATGGAATGGCTTGCGGACTCCTGCTGGGCCTGTTGGCACTGGCCGCCACAGCCTTCCACGGAAACAGCGGGCAGCCATTCCAACCGCCGCTCCAGCCGCTTCTGGGCGTGCGCTACGAAGTGGCGGGACTGCTCAACTCCGTCGACAATGGTCTTTTCAACGGCCTGTTCTACCTTTTCGTGTTGTTTGTTCTGCGGGCGCTTTTGAGAAAGCAGTGGATGGCCGCTATCGTCTATGTGGCGGTGCTGGGGTTCATTCAAGCATACGGAACCACCACTCCCTGGGTGGACTATCCGGTTTCCATGCTGTATGAGGCGATCTTTGCGCTCATACTGCTGCGCTTCGGATTAATGGCGGCGATTTCGGCGGACTTCTGTTTGCAGTTATTGGAATCCTGTCCCGCGACGCTGGACTTTTCGGCGTGGTATGTCGGACTGTCGCTGATTCCGCCGGTGATCGTGGCCCTGATCGCCGTGTACGGATTCCGCATTTCGCTGGCGGGCCGCCCGTTGATCGGGGAGGAGTAGCCTAAGCCACGCACACCATTCGTACCAGCCCCTTTTGCTTCGACATCTCCAATTCGCTTATCGTGGTAAAAGCGAAACTGGAGTTTAGGAGCGAGCGCGATGAACCCAGAAATGTTGCTGGACATGGCCCGTCATCAGGTATGGGCCGATATGGTGCATTGGAAAGCGCTTCGTGGGAATGCCGCGCTGCTGGAAGATATCCAGATCCGCACGCGGCTGAACCATATGGTTATGGCGCTGAAGATGCTGACCACCCTGGCACGCGGCCAGACGCCGGACGCCGCCGGTATGAAGGAGGTCGATTCGATCGACCAGCTCGAAGCCGCAATGCAGAAGGCCCATACGGACTTGGCCGCGGCGTTGGAGTCCGCCGATCTAGCCAAGACGATTGCCTTGCCCCGCGGGCCGAATGGCCCGTTTGAGGCGCCGGCCGGCGTGTTGTTTCTGCAGGCGCTCACGCACAGTCAGTATCACCGCGGCCAGAACGCCTCGAGGATGCGCCAACTGGGGGCAACGCCGCCCATGACCGACTTCGTAATCTGGTATGCATTAGGGCGTCCGTAAGCGGGCGCTCGGTCCGATCCAGCTTTCTAGCTGGGAGTTATCTATGATCGTGATCCTGGCGGGACTGCCCGGCACGGGTAAGAGCACACTGGCGCGAGCGCTCGCGCAGCGGCTTCCAGGCGCAGTTCTCGATAAGGACGCAATTCGGGCGGCGCTCTTCCAGCCGGCTCGCGTCGAGTATTCGCTAGCGCAGGACGACTTCTGCCAGGAGATCATGCTGGAAACTGCCGCGTATCTGCTGGCCAAGGATGCCGAACTCCACGCTCTGTTGGATGGCCGTACATTCTCGCGGCGATACCAGCGTGAGCGCGTGATCGAATTCTGCGCGCAAGTGGGGACCGCTTGGGCCGCGCTGGAGTGCGTCTGTGCGGAGCAGACAGCGCTCGGACGCCTGGCGGAAGCGGTGGCGCAAAACACCCACCCCGCCGCGAATCGCACGCCGGAGCTCTATCGCCAAATTCGAGAGGCGTGGGAGCCGATCGACCGCCCAAGACTCATTATCGACACGGACGCGAGCTTGGACTCATGTGTCGACCGGGCTCTGCGCTACCTCATTGACACCCGGTAGCAGCTCGGGATGCAAGCAGGGCCCTCTGTGCAACGTACCGGGTTGCGCCCTTCCCTTGCGCTGGATTAGTCTTTGGAAGATAGGGAAAGCGGGAGCAATGGCGGACAACAAAACCAAGCCGACCAAACTAAGTGTCCCGGCGTTTATCGACGCCCTGACGGACGAAACCAGGCGCGCGGATGCCAAGGCGCTCGTCAAGTTGATGCAAAGCGCAACGGGCGAAAAGCCGAAGATGTGGGGGCCGTCGATCATCGGCTTCGGCAGCTATCACTACACCTACGATAGCGGGCGCGAGGGCGATATGCCGCTTGCCGGTTTTTCGCCGCGCAAGGCCGCAACCGTCGTCTATGGCATGACGGGTTTCAGTGAATCTGAGGCGTTGCTGGCTAAGCTCGGCAGGCACACCACCGGCGGGGGCTGCCTCTACCTCAAGAAGCTCGCCGATGTGGATCAAACGGTGTTGGAGACGCTGGTCTTAAAATCCATTGCGGCCAAGCGAGCCCGACACCCGAAGTAGGGAACGCCGGGAGAGAAGCACGTCGCGCCACCGACCATCTGAAACGCTGGGCCTCTCGTAATCATCCAAGTAGGTGAGCTAATATGAGGAAGTTCCAGGGAAAAGGCGATCGGGTGAGCGGTTTAGCGTTTATACTGTTGAGCGTTGCGGCGTCGCTTTGGGCGGCTGATCCCGGGGTGGATCACGCGCGCAAGCTCTATAACCTCACGGAGTTCCACGAATCTCTTAAAGTTTTGCAGGCGGTTCCCGAAAGAGACGCCGCCGTGTACGATCTGATGGGGCGGAACTACTACGGCTTGGCGGACTACAAGAAGGCTACCGAGGCGCTTGAGAAAGCGGTTGCGCTGGACCCTGCCAGCTCGGAAATCAACCTGTGGCTGGGACGGGCGTACGGGCGTCGCGCTGAAACTTCGAACCCGCTTTCGGCACCCGGGCATGCTTCCAAAGCGCGGCAGCATTTCGAACGGGCGGCGCAGCTAAACCCAAATAACTTAGAAGCTCAGAGCGATTTGTTCGAGTATTACCTGGAGGCTCCAGGATTCCTGGGCGGGGGCCTGGACAAGGCTGCGGCCACGGCGCGGCAGATGGCCGAAATCAACCCGGCTGAGGGTTACTGGGCGCTAGCCAAGCTGGATGAGAAGCGCAAGGAATTCGGCAGCGCGGAGGCGCATCTTCGCCGCGCCATTGAGGTGGCGCCGCATCAGGTCAGCCGGTTCCTCGACCTGGCTCGTTTGCTGACCAAACAGGGGCGGTATTCCGAAGCCGACCAGAACATCGCCAAGGCGCTGCAGATTGCTCCCGACAGCCCGAAGGTGATTTTCGCGCAAGCCGACATGTACATAAAAGGAAAGCGGAATCTTGATATTGCGCGTGATTTACTGAGGCGTTACCTGAACTTGACTTTGACGCCCGAAGACCCGCCGCGTTCGCAAGCCGAGAGACTTCTCAAACAGGTGCAGGGCGCTTAGCCCCGTCCGCATGTTTCTCGGCGAAGCCCTCCGCTTCAGCGCCCAAGCCCTTCGCGCCAACCCGGTGCGGTCTATGCTGACCGGCTTGGGGATGGTGATCGGCACCGCCTCCGTAATCCTGGTGGTGACCATTTCGCTGACCAGCCGGGATTACATTCTGGAGCAGATCGAGGGGATTGGTTCCAACATCATCTTCGCTTATTACGCTTCGGCCGGGGCAACCACCGCGCTCTCGGACGCGGACTACATCAAGATGACCGACGTGGAGGCGCTGCGGCAGAATCTGGGGGCCGACATTGTGGCGGCTACCGGCGTGATGGCGAACTTCGACCGCATCCTGATCGGCGGCAAGGAGCAGGACGTCAAGGTGATCGGCACCGACCAGGCCTACCAGCCGGTGCGCAATATCGTGGTCAGCTCGGGGCGGTTCCTGGATGAAAGCGACGTCTCGCTGCGCCAGAAGGTGGGGCTGCTGACGGACCAACTGGCGGTGCGCATGTACGGCAGCCAGGCCAGCGCGCTCAACCAGGTAATCAAGCTCTATGGCCTGGAGTTCACGGTGATCGGCACGTTCCACGAAAAGGTGGAGACGTTCGGCCAATCCGAGGTGGAGCGCGACACCATACTGATGCCCATCACGGTGCTGCGCTACTTCACGCCGGTGGAGCGCATCGACCCGATGTACGTGCAGGTGCGGAGCCCCGAAGAGGTGGACCGGGTGGCGCGGCGGGTTCAAGAAGTGCTTGAATCCAGGCACCGTCCCGGCGCGCGATACAGGGTGGATACGCTCACCGCGATTCTCAACGCGGCCAAGAACATTTCGCTGATTCTGTCGCTGGTGCTGGTGCTGGTTTCGGCCATCACGCTGGTGATTTCGGGCATCGGGATCATGAACATCATGCTGGTGTCGGTGACGGAGCGGACGCGGGAGATTGGCGTGCGGCTGGCGGTGGGCGCGTCCAAGAGGGAGATCCTGATTCAGTTTCTGGGCGAGGCGATGATGGTGAGCCTTTCGGGCGGCCTGATCGGGATTCTGGTAGGGGTGGCGATTCCGCTCAGCGTGCGGTTATTCGCCGACATCAGGATTCCGATTTCACCGCTGGCCATTGTGGTGGCCTTTGGGGTGAGTTGCACGGTGGGCCTGGTGTTCGGAATTCTGCCCGCGAACCGCGCGGCGCAGTTAAATCCGACCGAGGCGCTGAGGTATGAGTAAACCGTGGAGTGGGCTTTAGACTGCCATGCCCGGATTTCCGCAAGACCCGGACCTTACGGGCATTCGGGCACAGCTTCAACGGCCGAGAATTAGTGTGCGGAATTCATCGACCAGTCGATCCTGCTTATTCGGGTCGTCGTCGGCTAAATTCTCCTTCAATCTTTTGAAGAATTCGCGTTTGCGATTCTCCTGGCTATCGAGGCCGAGGCGGACGAGCGCGGCGATCGCCTTGCTCATACTCGTGTCGACGGTCTCGGCGTAGCGCTGCACTTGATTGGCGAGACTGGGGGCCAGTCCGACCGTATATCGCGATTCGACCTTGCTTTGCTGACGCGTTCCAGGCTTCTTCCCGCCGCGTCGGCTGGGTTTAATTGTGGTCTCGGAGTGAGGCATACATCATCATGATGCCTCAGCGTGATGCATCTTGGCAACAAGGGTTTTCTTTCTGGCGGAATTACATCCCGGAGCAGAGCGAGTGGATTGGTTACAACGGATCTTTCGAACTGAAAGCATCGTTCAAGATAGACGAGTGATACATTCGAAGCAGTCCCGCTACGATTGTAATCTTGTCGGTACCGTATCTGTTGCCAAAGAGCTTTGCAAGTTTCCCGGGATCATAGTGAGGGACAGAGTCCCACAGCCGCAGCCACCTAAACGCCTCATCAGCAATCAGAAAATTCGCGATGCCTTCCTCGACCCTTCCCAAAGCCATTAAGGCGTTGCCGCGTCCTGTGTAAATCTTGGCCCTCCGCTTTCTCGCCCACGTGATTGGCGCCTCTTCCAATACGTCATGCTCGATGAGCAGGCTGAGGCACCCTCCGAACCGCCTTACCGCACGGTCCCAGATCCTGTGCTCCAGTGACAATTCAGCGTCGGCCAGATATAGGCTGAAGTCTA
>Ga0209862_1000378_pt1 | contig 16716 bp, 19 predicted proteins | sample OrgsoiDNA_201061_FD_185809 | JGI IMG/M metagenome (GOLD analysis project Ga0209862, IMG submission 185809) | Permafrost soil microbial communities from the Arctic, to analyse light accelerated degradation of dissolved organic matter (DOM) -... | ecosystem: Environmental > Terrestrial > Soil >... | reverse complement strand
CGCTACCAGACGCTTTCATGTCCAACCGAACCTTCGCCAGATCGACCACCAGTTGGACGTCACGTTCCCCAACGCCAGACAGAGTTTTTTCGGCGTCACGATCGTGGCGTCATCAGCCGCGGAATTGACCTGGGCCTGCGTGGCAATGCGTGCCCAACCGAACAATGACTCTGTCGCTTGAACCACTTTCTTTTCGATTGCCTGAAATACCCGCAGCGGAGTCATCAATCGACTGTTGCTTGCACCTGCTTCGGCCTCATCCTTGCTCGCGAAAGAGTCGGTCTTATTCTTCTCGACAATCGCTGCAATCGCTGTCCTGAGCTGAGTACTATCACCTTCTTCAGGTACTAGGCCGGCGGCGGTAATCGCATTCACAATTTCATCGGTGACGCTGTTGCCCCAACTCGCCGGAATCAACGACCCCGGCGTCCCCATCAACGGGTTTTCATCAACAAACGTCCCATTCACCAACCCGGCACTGGGCACACTTTTCGGATAATCCATCCCCCTACTCCCTAGTCATAATTAATGTGCACCTTGGTATGCGCCGGGGCGCTGCGGTGGATCAGGCACTCCAGCGCCGAGCCCGGGTTGACGCCGAAGCGTTCGCCCCAGTAACTCGCGCCGAAACGCCGACCCAGCAGCAAGCGGCCGCCGGTGTTGAGCGTCCACATGAACTGCGCTTCCCAGGTGCCCCAGTGCGTCGCACCGAAACGCGAGCGGCCCATGCGCGGGGCTTCGAGTTCGGTGATGGTGGCGTTCGGGTAGCCCTGGGTTCTGGCGATCTCGAGGTAGTAGCCAACCGCTTGGCTGCCGACCGCCAGCAAGCGGCGGCGCACGGCCAGGCGACGGTCATCGAACAGCGGCGTGGCGCCCAGACAGGGGTCAGGCAAGTTCATTACCCGCTCCCAATCCGGCACCAACTCACTGACGCCGGCCGGGTCCATCTCGTTGAGCAGATCGGCGGCGCGGGCGTCGAGTCGGGCCAGTTCCAGGGCAATGCCTTCGAGGACCTCCTCCAGTTCCGGCACCTGTTCCGGGTCCCACGCCGGGCCGCTCGGCAGCAGGCTGCGCAGTTGCGCGTGGTATTGCGCGGCGGTTCTTATGCCCCCCATACGCAACCTCCGAAGGTCAGCAGTTCGCTTTTGTTGGCTGACACATCGGCGATAGGCGAGATGAGCGTGTGGTCGTATTCACCGCTGGCGCTGCTGATGGCTTCGCGGATATGACTCACCAGCAGCGAAACGCCCAGGTCGGCTTCACGGTTATGCAGGTCACGCAGCTGCGCTTCGACGGCTGCGCGCACCGCCGTGGTATCCGGGTTCACGTTGAGCCGATAGACGACCGGCACCTGAATCGGCCGCTGAACATGCACCTCGGCGGTGACCGGACGCAGCGGTTCGATGTAGGCCTGGACTTGCGCCAGTTGCTCGTCGTTCGGCACCGGTTGCGGATCGTCGTCGCGCATGATGAACACGCTGACCGTGCCTGGCCCCAACAGGCCGCCACGGCACCAGGCGCGAGTGACGCCGGGGCATTCCAGCGCCCAGGTTTCATAGTCCTGCGCCGAACCGCCGTGGGGGATGACCCGATAGGATCGGATCACTCGCGAGCGCAGCGACTCAAGGCTTTCGCGCGCCACGCCGCCGCTGAGTCCCGGCGCCAGCACGATGAAGCTGCTGCCGACGATGCCGGCAATCGGTTGCACCGGCGTCAACGCCAATCCGGCATCGGCATTGCCCAGGCTGCCGGCGTCAAGCGCGGCGATGGTGGTGCTGTTGAGGCCGTTGCTGGTGGTGCGCGCGGCGGTGACTTTGTAGGTGCGACCGTCGCTCGATTGCAGCAGCGTGTCGACGTCCAGCACCGCGCCAGCGCTGGCGGTGAAGCTGACGCTACCGCTGGCCGTTTGGGCGACTTTGCGTGGCTGGTTCAGACGCAGTGCGGCGATCCGTTCCAGGGTCGATTCGTCGGCCTTGTCCGGGAGGATCTGCTCGGCGATCCAGTCCAGGTAGCCATACAGGCCATAGGCGGCACCACCGAGGGTTCGGGCCAGCACTTGCGCATCGGACTGGCGCAGCGAATCGCTGGCCAGGTCGCTTTGGGTGCGTTTGATCAGCACCGGCAGCGAAGGGGTTTCAAACGGCATAGATCACCTGCCAACTGTTATCGGGGTTGATGTCCAGGCGCTCGCCGTCGGCCAGGGTCAGGACCGTGCGCAGGTTCAGGCGCTGGGCGTCGAGGCGTTCGCTGATGATGTCGATGGCGCTGCAATGGCCGTCATCGATCAGCCATTGCAGGGCCTCGCGGGCATAAAACTCGGCGCCCATCTGGGTTTGCCGGGTCAACTTGACCCGGCGCAGCAGCCACAGTCGCGAGCCGATGCGGTCGTCGGCCACGGAGGGGAAAGTGTCGCCCCACCAGCCGAAACGTTCCTCGTCATCGAGGGCATCGTCATCGGCGGCACGGCGCCAGGTGAACAGGCTGATCAGCACCGATCGGGTCAGTGCTGCGTGGAGGTTCTGGCTGATGAACATTACTGACCTCCCGCCGGCACGCCGGTCTGGCCACTGCCTGCCTGGACGCCGACGTGCACGTGTTTGATCTGGCTGATGCCGCCCGCGACCTGGTCGCCCTGGGAAACGATCTTGCCGGTCTGGGTCAGGGTCGGTGTGTCGATGTTCACGGCGGTGCTGGCGCGAATGTTTAGCGTGGCGGTTTGGATGTCGATGATCCGCCCGCGCTTGAAGTGAATCCTGTCGCCTTCGTCGGTGTAAATCGCCACTTCGCCGGCGGCCAGGGACTGGAGGCGATACCGGCGGTCGGCGACCACCAGGACGATGGCGTGGGAGCGATCACCTCCCAAAAAAGTGGCGATACCCTCGGCGCCGGCCAGTGGATTACTGGTGAAGCCGTAGGGTTCGAAGTGTTCCATGTCGTCGTTCACTTCGCCGGCGGTAAGGCGCATTTGCAGCGATTGCAGCTTGGATGCCGAGTTGGCGAGCACGACAGTGCCGCGCGCCAGGAGGCGTGTCAGTAGGCTCATTGGGTTTCCTTTAAATCAGGACCGACGCAGACCACTGTGGGAGCGAGCTTGCTCGCGATGGCGGTGGATCAGGCGACTGCAGTGATGAATGCTCAACCGCTATCGCGAGCAAGCTCGCTCCCACAGGGTTAGGCGCTGTTCGCAGCATTGGCATCCCATATGCCTTGAGGGTTGGGGTCGGGCTCAGGTTTTCTTCGGGGGTTCGGGGTTGGCGTCGAAGGTGTGCGGCGGGGCGACGTGCAGGGTGGTGACCGAGCCTTGTGCCGACAGCGAATACGTCACTTTGGAGATCAGCATGTCGTCATCAAAGCCGAGCACCGGATCCTTGACCCGCACCAATGTGTTGTGACGCCACAAATCACCGTTGGATTGCCGCCAGCCCTGCACCTGATAAGTGGTGCTCAGCGCCCGGCCCATCCGGGTGGCGCTTTCCCAGTTGGCCCGTTGCTGCGCCAGTTCGAACGTCAGCTGCGTGCCTTCATTGATCACCGTGGTGCGCCGACGCTTGAAGCTCAGATCCGTCGCCACCGATTCAATTTCGCTGACCGCTGCCCCGCTCTTGGTGTCTGTCCCTTTGTGCTGACCGATCACCCGATATTCAGAGAACACCTGGCTGTAATCCATCGGCGCGTTGGCCGACAGAATATTCTTGCCCAGCTCCAGCGCATCGCTGGCCCGGCCACTGCTGCCTGGCTTGGCCAGCACCAGCCGCCCCTGGGCGTCGTCAGTGGAAAACACCCGGAACAACGACAGCAAGCGGTCGATGGATTGAAACACCGTTTCCCCCGGCACAATCGTGTGACTGCTGAGCCGGGCGGTCTCGGGAATTTCGCTGACCACGTACAGGCCGTAGTTCATCGCCAGCGCTTCGACGATGCTCAACAACGACTGGCCGTGCCACTGATTCGGACGATTGGTCGCGGCGCAATCCACCAGATCCTGAGTGTTAGAACTGCCTTCGATGCTCAGGCTGATCTGCCGCCCGTCATAGCTGATCGGGGCCTTGAATACGTAACCGGTGAGCACCAGATCCTTGCCGATCCGCACTTCGCAGGCGTCCCCGGGCTTGATCCGCTGATCCACGGTCTGCCCCGGCCATTGCCAGGTGATGTTGAGTTTGAACGTACGGAACTGACGCTCAAGATCCGCGCTGATTTCCACGCTTTTCCAGCCACCGTATTCCATCCCTCCGACCGTCAGCGTGACGCGGTTGTCCATCTCGTTCATGACTCACTCCCCGGAGACTTTCACTGCGTTCGGCAAGAACCCCGGATGGGCAATACCGTTGCTCTGGGTCACTTCATCGACCCGGGTTGCATCGGCAAATTGCTTGTAGGCCACGACCAGCGCCGGAAGGCTGTCCTGGAAAGACTTGTTGACCTGGCGCACACCGGACGAAGCCACGGCTTTGAGGTGCGCGATCAACGCCTGCTTCACATCGTCGATGGCTTGGTAATGCGCGGGACCGGCCTTGTCCAGCATCGGGTTGATCGCTGCGGCCAGTGCCTTTTGCAGCACTTGCAGATCGTTGATGACCGGCACTTCGTTACGAACGACCGGTTGCGTCGCCTGTTGCTCCAGTGACGGTGTCGACGGTGTCTTCACCGGTTTGGTGGCCACCGGCATCGACGCGACAAATTGCGCCACTTTGACCAACAGCGTGTCCTGCACCAGATCGGCCACGGCTTGCGCGGCGGCGGTGGTGTCCTTGCCGGTGGTGAGCTTCGGCGCATCGGCCTTGCGGATGTCTTCGAGTTGTTGGGAGACGTCGGCAATCAAGCCACGATAGCCCTCCTTCGCGAAGTCCTTGAGCGACTTGATATCGCCCAGCAAGCCTTTGAATTCCGTCGCCACTTCCTTGGGCAACTCCTTGACCGCTTTGACCAGATCGGTGATCTGCCGGTACTGCTCGATCAGCGGTTTGAGCTGTTCCTTGATCACGCCATACACCTCGGTGAGGCTGTTGCGCAGATTGGCGATGCCGATCCGCGCCGCCTTGATCAGGGTCATCGCCTGTTCAAAGCGCGCCACCGCCGAACCCAGCAACGTATCGGCTTTGGCCAACAGGACCTTTTGTGTGCTGACGGTCGCGGTCGGGAACGGCAGTGGCTGATCGGGGTAGAACTTCAGGGCGAAGGTCACCAACCCGCCGTCCTGGCGGGTGTGGGTCATGTCGCACTCGCCGACCTTGACCTGCAACCGCCCCAGCCACGGATGCACCAGTTCACCACTGCCCTGCTCCAGGGCCTTGAGCAGCTTGTCGCGCTGCTCCAGGCAATCGGGGCCGACAATGAACGCCGTCAGATCATGGGTCTTGGCCTGCTGGCCCAGGTCCTCGAAAAACGGCAGGTCGCGTTGCGGATATTCGTGCAACTGACCTTTACGACCCACCGGGGTTTTCGCCTGGTCGATCCAGAAACCGACACCGCGAAAGGATGCCGGCAACAAGCGGTCACGCCAGTTCATTGGAACCTCCTGCAGAGAGCGAGCGATAGCCGATGCGCGAAGAGAGCGCCAGCCCCGGTTGATTGGTTTGCGGTTGATCGGTGCGCAGGCCGGCCGGCGCATTTTCGAAGCGCACCGTCAGGCCGCCCTCGAGTTGCGTACGGTTGTTGGCGGCACTTTGCTGGATCAGCGCACTGGAGTTTTGAGTCAGGGAGCCTGCCTGCAACGCTCCGTTCGCCGCCGGCGTCGGGCTCGCACCAAAGAACGCCGGCGCCAGTTCACCTTTGCCTTCGGCATTGGTCTGACGCTGTGCTTCGGTCAGGCCTTCGACTTTTCCGGTGACCTTCGCCACCAGCCCGGCGAAGCCGCCGTCGAAAAGCTCCTTGATCGGTGCGATCACGGTTTGCAGCTTCTGCCACAGCTCGCCGAACCACTCGGTGATCGGTCCCCAGTTCTTGATGATCTGCCCAAGCGGTGTCCACTCGAACATGCCATGCAGAAACGCCAGCACCGGTGCGGCCAGCGCTTGCAACACGCCCCACAGTGCCGAAAACACTTCGCTGATCGGCTGCCAGTTGGCCGCAATTTGCGTCATCGGCGACCACTCGAACACGCCGCTGAAGAAATCCTTGACCACTTGCGCAGAGGCTTGCAGAGCGGCCCACAGCGGATCGAAGAACGCACTGATGGCGCCCCAGTTGTTGATGATCATCCCAAGCGGCGAGTAGTCGAACAGCGTGCCGAAGAAATCCTTGATGACCTGGGCCGCCGGCTGAAGGGTCGTCCAGGTCGAACTGAAGAAACCAGTGATGGCGCCCCAGTTGTTGATGATCATGCCCAACGGCGTCCAGTCGAACAGGCCTTTGAGGAAATCAATCACCGGCACCGTCAGGGCCTTGAGCAATTCCCAGATCGCCGAGAACAGACCGGTCAACCCGGCCCAGTTGTCGATGATCATCCCGTAAGGTGTCCAGGAAAAAGCCGTTTTCAGGTAGTCCACCACCGTCGAGGTCACGGCTTCGATGCCCTCCCAGATACTGGAAAAGAACCCGGTAATCGGCCCCCAATTGGCGATCATCATGCCCAGCGGCGTCCAGCTGAACACCTTGCCGAGCACCGCCATCGTGCTCGCGGCGACATTTTTGATGCCGCCCCAAAGGTTGACGAAGAACGCAGAAATCGGCGTCCAGTTGGCAATGATCAAACCGGCGGCCAGGGCAACACCCATGGCAATCAGCATGATCGGATTGACCTTGAGCACCGAGCTCATCAGATCAAAAACCTGGGTCGCCCCGGTGACCGCCGTTTGCATTGCCGAGAACGCGATGGCGGCAGTCGCCAGCGTCTCGACCAGTTTCGGATTGTCGGCAACCAGGCGCCCTACCCCCGTCAACAATGGCTCCAGCCCCACCACCAACGCGCCAACAGCAGGGGCCAATGCCGCGTCAATGGAGGCGGAAACCTTGCTCATCGAATCGCTGAAGACATTCATCGATTGCGCAGCGCTTTGGGGAGCATTCGGAATATCGACGCCTTTTGCAGCCTCACCGACCTCGGCCAGCTTGCCCTTGAACGCGTCGGACGCCTTGATCCCGTCCACGAACGGCGTGATCACACTACCGCCCTTGAACAGACCGCTGATATCCAGTTTGCCGAGGCCGGCCCGTTCAAGGTTGTTTTTGAAGCTGTCGACCTTCGAAACGAGGGCTTTGAGCTTGGGTGACAGTTCATCGATGCCGGTCAACAGCACCGATTTTTTTATCGTGTTTTCGTCTGCCATCACTGCACCTGCTGCATCGCATTGATCCGTTGCGCGTGCTCCAGCGATTCGCGGAGCACATCCAGTGGCCTGGCCATCATCTGTTCGGGGTCAACCTTCCAGAACCAGGCCAGGTCATAGGCGACTGCGATCAGGTCGGTGATGGCTCCGACGCCGCACTCATGAAAAAACTCGCGACAGCCCAGCTCAATGCGTTGAGGTCAGCCAGGTCCAACTGGTTGACCGACGACGGCGGAATACCGGCGCAGACCGCGATGTATTTGGCCGCGACGTCCATGTCGAGGCTGACCTCTTCGCTCTTGTCGATCTTGTACGGCAGCGCCTTGATTGCCCGTACCTCCTGCACCGTCGGACGGCGCAGGTTGAGTTCGGTCAACGGCTCGCCGTGAGCTTCGATCGCAACCTGAAGCTTCACGGCGCCGCTCATTGCCAGGTCCCCTTGATGCCTTCGAACTTCAGTTCGATGGTGGCGTCATCGCCTTTGGAAACCGGCTCTTCGATCAGATAGGCGCCAGCCAGTACGTAGACTTTGCCGTTGCTGAATTCGCAGGTGACGGTCATGTCGGTGCCAGCAATCAGTTGCTTGAGCGGGAAGTCCGCGGTGTGCAGCGCCGTCACTTTGAACGACGGTGCGACGTCGGTTTCCTTGTAGAAACCCGGTACGACGGTTTCGCGTTTGGTGGACATCAGTGGGGCTTCGCAGCCGCCATTGATGGTCAGTTGAGCGCCGTCCACTTTGACGTAGCAGGTGCCCGCAATCAGTTGACCCATGGTGTTTCTCCCTTCAAATAAAAAGCCCACACGGGGTGGGCTGAAATCACATACTCAAACGCGGTTATTAAGCGGCGTCGTCGTACTGCAGGCGGAATTGGTTGAGCAGTGCGAACACGCGCAGACCGTTGATGTAATCCGGCGGGAACAGCACGTTGACCCGGCTCGGGTCCTGCACGTCGCGCTCGACAATCAGGTGCTCGGCGAACAGCTCGGCGTTTTCCACGTGGCCTTCCAGTTCGAGCTTGGCGTACTGGGCAATCAGTTCACCGCGAATGGTGCTCGGGGTGACGATGGGCTGGCCGGCGCCGAAACGGGTGCCGTCGGAAGCCAGTTTGTGGCGACCGTATTTGCTGGTGATCACGCTTTGCAGGCGACGTACGATAAACGCCGACTGGTGCATGGTTTCGCTATCCAGATAGGAGTTGTCGGCTTGGCCGTAAGCGTTCTTCTGATAGGTGGTGATCGAGCGCTGAATGCGCACGTAGCCACCTTCGTAGTACGCGGTGGCGATGCCGTAGTTGAGCAGCGACTGACGCTCGGTCAGGGTGAAACGTTCGCTGGCCGGCGCCGGGTCGAGACCTGGCAGGCTGCCGCTTTGCGTCGGACGGCTGGCGTCGGCGGAGATGAACACTGAAGTGCGTGCAGCCAGTGCCGCAGCCTGAACCCAGAACGGTTGTGGAACGCCCGGCTCCAGCGCCTGAATGGTCATGTGCTGATCGTTGCGCACCTGGCCTGCAGCAACCAAGGTACCGATGGTGCCGCGCTTGGCGCTGTAGACGTGACCGAACAATTGCTTGGCCCAGGACCAACGACCGGTGCTGTCATCCATGACGGCTTGCCAGGTGTTGAGGGTCGAGAGGTCCGAGAACGGCATGCAGATGAACTCGAACGGCTCATCGCCCAGCGCTGCCACGGCATCCACTTGATCCGGCACACCGACGCCGCCGGTCATGGCAGTGACGGCGGAGGTCAGGCCGACCGGGGTTTCTTCGCCATTGCTCTTACCCAGGCGATTGAATTGCAGGCTGATGTCGTTGCCGCTGTCGCCGGTCCATTTGGCGCTCAGGGTCACGACGCCTTCGACCGCAACAGCGGACACCGGCAGGTCGGCCGACGCATTGATTTTCAGCGCCAGCGCGGTGGCCGCTTGAGCCGCAGTGAAACCGCTGACGATGGCCGCTTGAACGCGAACGCCGCCGACGTACAGGTTGAGCACACCGCTTTGAGTCGCTGCGCCGGTCAGGGTCACCACACCTTTGGCAATGCTGCCGGTGGTGTTGTGCAGCGGCAGGCACCAGATCTCGCCGATAGGGTCAGTCTTGCGCCAGGTTTCGTACATCGAGGCCAGCATCGAACCTTGGCCGCCAATGCTTTTGGCCAGCGCGACGCTGGACACCAGCACCAGTTTGCCGACATCGGCCGGTGCGATGTTGTCGTTGACCTGAGCGACGATCAAACGACGCATGGCCGACGACGCGCTATTGGCTGCCGAATTGTCCATCTCGGCGTAGAACAGCGGAACACGAATGTCCGCGGGGATGTTGCTGAATCCGATCGCCATTATTTGGCTCCCTGTGGTTTTGCCGCTTTCACGGCTTTGGTAGTGATATCGCCATCGGCCAAACGTCGACGCCACCAGGCGTTGTCCGGCACTTCACGGCCCTCGAGGGGCAACAGATCGCCCGCTTCCGGGTCCGGCACGACACGGCCTGGGGCCGGCAGCACGGTGATGCGTTCGCTCATGGGGTTACATCTCCAGAGAAAGTCAGTTCCAGGCGCCCGTCGGGCCCTGGGCGTTTCAGATTGGGGTCGGCCGGATCGATCGCATCGACCCGCACGGTGACCCCGGTAAAGGACGACAAACCGTCCAGTTCACGCTCGTGCCAACTCTCTGCGGGCTGCCCCGGCAGATTGCGGCCAAGCTGAAATTCGGTGAAAAAGCGCAAGCGGTACAACGCGCGGCTGCTGCTGATGGAAAGCAGTTCGCCGCTTTCGTATTCGATGGCGTCGTAGCCCGCACCAGGCTTGAAACCCACCAGTGCGCGCCACAGTTCGGCACGCAGGTCGTGCAACAGATCCAGCGCTTTTGTAGCGTCGGTGGTGTCGAGCACCAGGGTCACTTCGAAGCGGTCGCGAATCGGCTGCAGGGCCAGGTTTTGCGCCAGGCTTTTGCTCGCCACATCGCTGATGGGGACGACGTAGGCGCAGGGTGTGGTGAGCGGGGTGTTGGTTTGCAAAGTGGCGAGGTCGATGCCGGCGGCGATTCGATTGGCCAGGGTTGGGCATTGCTCACGCAACTGCGTGAGGATCGGAGTGATCTTCATGGAGGTGCTCCAGAGTTTTATGGAAGGCACTGCTCGTGTAGGAGCTGAGCTTGCTCGCGAAAGCGGTGGGTCAGTCGACTGTGATGTTGAATGTGCAGCCGTCTTCGCGAGCAGGCCCGCTCCCACAGGGGGTCTGCGTGTTGGCTCTCATCCGGATCAGGCAAAGGCCTCAGCTTCAGGGTCGAGGCACGTCGCGTCGATCATGCAGCGATAGCTGTTGGCGCGATCGCCGCTGGCGGTGACTTTGTCGATCGACCAGCGACCGCGCATGAAGTCCGGCCAGGTGTCGTCCAGGAGAACAAGGCCTTCAGCCGAGAAGTCAGGGTTGCCCGGGCAACTGATTTTTACCTTGAGCTTTTCACGGGCCATTTTGCGTACTTCACCTTCGCCGACCGCTTGCGCTTCTTCCGCATTCTGGCAGCTCAGGCGCACGGTCTTGAACGGCGCGAGCCCGGTTTCAACCACCTGCAGCAAACCGGCTGCGGCGTCCCACCAGTTGATCTTGCAACCTTGGGTCTTGGCCTTGGCGCTGTCATCAAGGGTCGCGGTGATAAACCCATGGTCGCCAGGCCGATTGTTGCGGGTGACCGACAGTCGCACGTCCGCCAACACCTTGCCCGACAACGATTTGAGTTGACCCGGCAGGGCCAGCACATACAGCTCATTAAAGGGTTTGGCGATGGCGCCGTACCTGGTCGCCAAGCGTGTGATGAAGCCCATGTCGGTTTCATTCGACTGGTCGATATGCACGATCTTTTTCAGTGACAATGACGGGTCCACCCTCGGCGAAAAACCGTATTTGGATGTCAGTTCGCGAAACAGTGCGCCGAGGGTCGTCGGGCCATGACTGGCCGAGCGACGCTGCTGGAATCCGCTCTCGTCCGCCGCACTGAACGGTGCGGCGGTCGCCACCAGCGACACGCGAAACGGGAACAGCGTCGGCGTACGTCGGGTCACCAGGAACTGGCCTTTATCCACCAGCCCGGATTCCAGATACCCCACGCACAAACCGACTTTGCCGCCCAGGCTCGGCAACCCTTCAAGGCCTTCCAGATCGAGTACCAGGGTCAGTTGATCGGACTCGATCCCGGCGGCATCGATGTGCTCCCAACTGATCAGGCGCTGATTGATCAGGGTCGCATTGGCCCCGTAGATTTCTATCGCTGGCGTGAACCCGATTGCCATGTAGCCTCCTTAATCCCAAGCCGTTACCGGCGTTTTCGCTGCGGGTCTGGATTCAAGTTCCGGCAACACCACCCAGACACCCGCGGGCAGTACCGGGCCTTGCTCGGCCAGTGTGGGGTTGAGGCGCCACAGCGCCTCTTCGGCCGCGTCGTCACAACGCTCGATTTCGCGGTAGAGCAACAGATTCACCGAGTCACCGGTGATGGTTCGTACCTTACGCATTGACGTATTCCCCCAAGGTAATCGACCAACTGATCAACATCGCCGTGCCGTCATCGATCACATCGCTTTGGGTTTCCGTCACATCGTCGACCCGCCACAAACCCCAGTTGCGACCAATGCCATCAACCAACGGCAGCGGTACGCGCAGCGCTTGTAAGGCGCGTAACTCATCGAGCCGGTCCATGGCCACCGCATACATCGCCTTGCCTGTGATCGTCATGGTTTGCAGGCCTTGACCGGTCTGGCTGGACTTGGGCTTGCTGGTCAAAATATCCACCTTCACCCAGCCACCGTCCGACTTGCGCACCAGACCGCCGTAGGCGAAGTTGCTCGACAAGCCAAAAATGAACGTGCCGAGTGCCATTTGCTGCCTCATCAAGCCACCCCATCGGTCAGGGCCGTGTCACGTCGCACGGCGAGTTGATTGGTCGTCGTTATCATTCCGAACTGGTTGGAAATGTGTTGCACGACCAGGTTGGCCAATTCGGTGGTATTGGGTGAATCCTGGGCGTTGATGTAGATGTTGGCGTTCACCGTGTTTTGCTGATTGTTGGTTTGGGCGTTGGTCAGGTCTTTGGCGGCCTGATCCGGAGGGGGAAGCTTGTCGGCAGGCGCACTGAGTTTTTCACCCAGCCAGGCACCCGTTTCTTGACCGATCCAACTGCCTGCCAATCCGCCAATGGCCGCGCCGGCCAGCCCCCCGATGGCGGCGCCGAACGGACCAAAAAAGGCGCCCGCCGTGCCGCCCATGACCGCACCCGCTTCAGCACCCGCCCAGGCGCCGCCAGCAGTGCCCAAACCAGCGCCGACCATCTGGGCATCGCCATTCATCGCGCCCTCCACCACCATGGGGGCAACACTTAACGCGGCCGCGGCCGGCATCCAACGTCTAAAGGGGTTCATTGAAGTGCTCAGCCCTCGCATCGGACCCAGCTCTGGATCAGCTATGGCGGCGTTCGCGAGCTTAAGATCCGGTTTGGGCGCGCCACCGGTTTTCCTGAAGTCTTCGGAGATCAATTCCCCCAAACGGCCAGGCAGCCGAGGAGCCACCTTACCCAACACGCCCTTGGCTGCCTGACTGCCCACTTCATCCGTGATGGCTTTGAACAGTGCACCCACCAACGGTTTGATGGCTGCGGTGACAATGACAACAGCCGCCGTGATTTTCGGATGGGCTTCAGCCAATTCACTCAGGTTTTCCGTCAATGTGCCTGTGGTACCCAGCGCACTGGTAGCCGTGGGTACCAGCGCATTCCCCGTGGCCACTGACAGACGATCATTGCGTGCGCTCAAGACATTCCACTGACCCTGTTGAGTCTTGGACTGTATAAGTGCGTCTTGCTTCACCGAGCCCTTGTCACCCAACACCGACGTGGCGTATTGACGCTTGTCGGACACCTGCCAGAAGGCTTGGTTGACGTCAGGCAGATTGCGCGACATGCGCAACGCCGCTTCGTCCCCGTTGGCAAACAATGTGGTGGCCAGCGTCGCGCGCTTTTCGGCAGGTTGTGCGTTCAAAGCCGCAAGCACCGACATGACCGCGCCTGGCGCCTTATCCTCCTGGCGCAAAAGCCCAGCCACCTCAACGGGATCAAGCTTCAACTGCTGCCAGGCGGTTCGTTCGGAAGCAGAGACCTGATCACCCTTGGCCATGGCGGTAGTGATGTTATTGAGCGCAGTGCCGGCGTCGGACTTTTGCGTCCCCGTGGTCAACAATGCCGCCGTCAGCGCTGCGGCTTGTGCAGGTATCAGGCCTGTTGCAGTCGCCGCAGCACCGTCACGATGCAAGACGGCTCCGATGTCAGCCGCTTTCGCACCACCCGGTATTTTACCCAAATGGTTGGTTGCATCCGCCAGATCAAAAGCCTGGGTGCCACTGAGCTTCATGGAGGTCCGCCAGGCGGCCATCATCTCGGCCACATCCAGAGCCGGCATTTTGAACGCCGATGCGGTGACACCTGCGTCACTGGCGAAGCGCAGCAACTCAAACTGTCGGTCCGATGCATTGGGCAGATCGCTAGCGATCCCGGCCTTGGCTGCCAGGCTTTCAATCTTCACCAGATCAACCGCTTTAGTTCCCCCGGCCGCCACCAGCGGAGCGCTGGCGATGTGCTGGGTTGACTGAGCCATCTCTGCGCTCTGGCGCGGGGTCAATTGGGCTGCCTGATTCAGATCGGCCATGGCCGAGTCCATCTCTATCGCCGGTTTGAGCAGGTCCGGCGGTTCGATACTGTTACCGGACTTGGCCGCACTCTTCTCGTTGGCCGGCTCACTCTTGGCACCGGCTCCCATCGTCTGGGACAACAAACGCTGCGACGAAAGCTTCAAGGTCAATGACTCAATCGCCGTCGTCAGCAGATCGAGCTTGAGCCCGACGTTGTCCAACGCCAAGCCGAGGCCAGGCATCTGATCCATGGCGGACGTGCCCGTGCCTTGTGCTGACACCACGCTCGTGCCGGCCGTGGCCAGGCTGGTATTACCGAACGCTAACCCGCTGTCGTCGAGGGCTGCGTATTTGAGCGAATATCTATCGTCCGCCATCCCGCTCTACTCCTGTTTCACGCCAAGGCGAGTGATCGCGATGTCGTAGCGGCGTAATGCCTTGCCGGCGTCCCATTCCAGAATTTCCGCTTCACTTACCGGGTAAATGAGCGGGACGACATCGAGGATTACTTCGATGTCGCGCTCCGAAAGAAGTCCGCCGGTTTGTTTAAAAAATCGTCGATGCGTACCTGAAGCTGCGTCCAGTCGGGCACGGTCAGCAGGTCCAGATCGGGCAGCATCAGCCCGGTGCAATGGGCGGTGATGAACTCGGCGCGTTCCTTGGCGGTTTTCAGTTTTTTCATCGCCTTGGTGGCGCGCAGTACCGGCATTTCCAGGGTCAGCGCGGACATGCTGCGGCCTCCGGCGTTAAGCGGTTGCAGCAGTTGCACTTGATCGGGGTCTGCCGATGGGTCGCCTTGCTCGTCCTGCTCCAGAAAGTACGAAGCCGGACGGGTCGACATCTCGTGCACGTACTGGGCGATGCTCACGTAGTCCGGGCGTTTGAGTTGGTCGAGTTCCTTGACCGACAGGCCGGTGGCCAATTTGGCCAGTTCGAAGAACTGATCATCCTCATCGTCGCCGGCACGGACCAGGGCGTCTTTCTGCGCGGCGTAGAACAGCGGTTTGAGTTGGATCTGCTCGATCTGCGACTGATCGTCGGCAGTGATCGGCGACAGCAAGGCGTGAACGGGAGGCGTCCAGGACATGAAATGAATTCCTTGGTGGATCGGGGGGAAGGTGTTGCGAAATGCCAGTCTATGAATGCAGATCCCTGGGCTGGCGAGCCCTTGGTGGGAGCGAGCTTGCTCGCGATGGCGGCGGGTCAGTCAGCATCAATGCAGGATGTGCCGGCCTCTTCGCGAGCAAGCCCGCTCCCACAGGGATTGCGTTTTAACTGGCGGGTGTTGGGGGGGTTACGGCAGCAGTACAGCGCGGCGGGCGTCGCCGAGGATGTCGACGCCGTTGAGCATGAACTTCTGGGTGCGCACGTCGATGTCGATCACCGGAATGCCGTTTTCGATACGGTTGTAGGTGCGGCAGGTGAGTTCCAGTGCGGTGGTGGGTTTATCGCCCATCTTCATCTTGGTCTCGGCCAGGGATTTCAGCTTGCCACCCACGGTGTGGTAGGTGAACCAGGTGTTACCGTCCTGATCCTGACCGGCTTCGCGGACGTTCAGCAGAATGTCCTCGCCCAGTTTCACACCCAGCGCCAGCATGATTTCCGGCCCCATGCCTTGCAGGGTCAGCGTAGCCGTCAGCACATTGGCGCTTTTGGCCATGTCCTCGGCGATAAAGCGCCCGCCCGTCATCGGTTCCATGACGAAGTCGATCTTCGGCGGCATGAAATCTTCCACAGTCGCCGACAACGGCAGGCCTTGCAGGGTGGCCGCCATGGCCTGTCTTACACGGTTGGTAAACATTAGAGAACATCCTCCAGGAACTGCTCGATGATTTCATCGCGGGCGTTGAGTTGGTAAACCATGTGTTCGTTCGGCGCGTAGCGGCCGTAGTCGATGACGATGAACCAGGTGCCGTTTTTGTACTTCTCGACACTGTTCAATTCCGGGTGCAGGTACACGCTGCCGCCGGGGATGGTTTCGTCGGCGACCAGGGTTTGCAGCCAGTCGTTGATGCGCTTGACCTCCTGGTCCATGAAGGACTTGGTCAGGTTCTTGGCCATGGCTTTCTGACCGGCTTTCACCAGCTTGCGGCTGATGGCGTCTTCCAGGCCGACGTAGCTGATGAACTTGCCGGTGATGGAACGGTTACCCAACAGCGAGAAGCCGCCGAGGACGGTCCGGGCGTAGTAGCTGATGCCGTAGCGGTTGAGCAGATCGCCTTCGGTGGAAGTGTCGAGGATGTTGTATTCCACGACCCGCGAAACGTCCTCGGCGTAGGTCACCTGGTTGCCCGGGCTCTCCCACTGCTTGACCTTGGCCAGCGCAGCGATGGCCAGGCTCGACGGCGCCAGGAACACGTTTTTCTTCGCCGCTTTGGAGTAAACGGCCGGCATGTTGTGCACCAGCAGGCAGCGGTCGAAACCAAGGTCCGCACCGCCGATTTCCTGGCTGTAAGTCACTTGATCAGCGACCGCGGCGTCCTTGCCGTCGAGCACTACACGGGCCTTGATGCGCTTGCCGAAGGAAGCGAATTCGCCGGCCACGGCCTTGGTGCCGGTGAAGCCTGGGGCGCCAATGATGGTCAGGTCTTCAGGGACGCTGGCCAGGGCGGCGAGGCCGAGTTTGCGGCCGGTGACAGGCTCGTCGCCGCCGATCACGTTATTGAGGGTGTCGGCGGGGGTGGTGCCCTCGTCGACGATCACCACGTAGACCGGCAAGCCCTGATCGCCGAGCCAGGAAAAAAGATCGGCGATCGTCGAATCCTGATCGTCGACGCCA
>Ga0209862_1000377_pt1 | contig 16778 bp, 14 predicted proteins | sample OrgsoiDNA_201061_FD_185809 | JGI IMG/M metagenome (GOLD analysis project Ga0209862, IMG submission 185809) | Permafrost soil microbial communities from the Arctic, to analyse light accelerated degradation of dissolved organic matter (DOM) -... | ecosystem: Environmental > Terrestrial > Soil >... | reverse complement strand
CTGTTTGTGATGGCGTGCGTGACCGGTACTTCGCTGTGGCGGCTGCACGACGCCAACGACAACACCGACTATCTGGTCAAGGATAAATTCGCCAAGCAGCAGCTGACCTCCGACCTGCTCGGCACGGCCAAGCTGAATGGCGCCAACGCGCTGTCGATCGCCAAGAGCGACAGCCTGGAGGCGGCCGAATACTTCCAGACCCAGCTCGCCGACGGCGACAAGCTGGTCGCCGCGCTGGACGCCAGGCTGCACAAATTGCAGCACAATCCGGACGAGCAGGCGCTGCTCGGCGGCGTCGCCGACCAGCAAAAAGCCTATCTGGCCGTGCGCCAGCAGGTGTTCGCCTACAAGGATGGCGGCCGTACGCAGGAAGTCGACCAGCTGGCCGACACCACGTTGAAGAGCACCTACGCCGCCTACATCGCATCGCTGCAAAAGCTGCTCGACTACCAGACCCGCGCCGCGCAGGCGATGGCCGATGCGTCGGCGTCGCAGTACCACGCCAGCGTGGCGACGCTGTCCGCGCTTGGCCTGCTGGCGCTGGCCGTCGGCGCCGCGATGGCGTGGGCGCTCACGGCCAGCATCGTGCGGCCCTTGCGTCACGCGGTCGATATCGCCACCCGCGTGTCGACCGGCGACCTGCGCGAAACCGGCATGCAGCGGCGCGGCGACGAAATCGGCCAGCTGCTCGACGCGCTGCACAATATGACGACGCGCCTGGCCGCCACCGTGGCCAAGGTGCGCGACGGCGCCGAGACCATCGACAACGCCTCGCGCGAACTGTCGACCGGTAACGCCGACCTGTCGCGCCGCACCGAACACCAGGCCGGCGCGCTGGAAGAAACCGCGTCGGCGATGGAGGAGCTGACGTCGGCCGTCAAGCAAAACACCGGCAACGCGCGCCAGGCCTATGTGCTGGCCGAGTCGGCGTCGGCGGTGGCCAGCAAGGGCGGCCAGATGGTCGACGAGGTGGTCCAGACGATGGACGCGATCAGCGCGTCGGCGCGCAAGATCGTCGACATCATCAGCGTCATCGACGGCATCGCCTTCCAGACCAATATCCTGGCCTTGAACGCGGCCGTCGAGGCGGCACGCGCCGGCGAGCAGGGACGCGGCTTCGCGGTGGTGGCCAGCGAGGTGCGCAACCTGGCGCAGCGCTCGGCCACGGCGGCCAAGGAAATCAAGGGCCTGATCAGCGACTCGAACGAGAAGATCGCCGCCGGCGGCGTGCTGGCCCACGCGGCCGGCGACACCATGAGCGACATCGTCGCCAGCGTGCATCGCGTCACCGCCATCATGAACGACATCAGCACGGCCAGCTCGGAGCAAGAGTCCGGCATCGGCCACGTCAACGGCGCCATCGCCGACATGGACGACGTCACGCAGCAGAACGCGGCGCTGGTCGAGCAGGCGGCGGCCACGGCGGAATCGGTGCACGCGGAAGCGGGCAGCCTGATGCGGCTGGTCAGCTTCTTCACCATCGACGACGCGCCGCGCGGCGCCGGGCAGTTGGCGGTGGTTGTCAGCGCGCCACAGCCTCGTGCGGCCATGCCGGTGGAATTCAGGCGCGCGGCCTGATCCCCGTCTGACGCGCTGGAAAAATTGTGGATGTGGGGCGACGCTGTGGCAATATGGCTAAAGTACCTTATACAAGTCACACATCGCCACCATGCAAAGCGACGCCACAGGTTCCACTTTGATTGCAAGCTGCCTTGCGGAAGCCATGGCTTGGCGGCAGCCGGTTTTTTCGGCGCTCCTTGCCATGTCCCTTTTGCCCGCCGCGGCCAGCGCGGCAGCGGCCTTGAAATTGCAAATTGTCCAGCGTCCTCCGTATCTGATGGTGGCGGCCAATGGCGATGTCAGCGGCATTGCGGTTCAGCCGACCGTGGCGGCGTTCAAGAAGGCGGGCATCGCGGTGGAATGGCAGGCGGTGCCGGCGTTGCGCCAATTACAGCGCCTCAAGGACAATCGGGAAAAAGTCTGCTCGGTCGGCTGGTACAAGACCCGGGAGCGCGAGCAGTTCGCCAAATTCACCCATGCCGTGTCGCAGGATTCCCCTTGGGCGGGCCTGGCCAACATCGCCTTCAAGCCGCCCCCCAACCTGACGGTCAAGGCCATGCTGGCCGACAGCCAGATAACGGTGTTGCTGAAGAACGGCTACGTCTACGGCGATTACCTGGACATCCAGATCGCGGGCATGAAGGCGCAGCACATGGAAACGACGGGCGACATGCAGCAGGTGTTCAAAATGATCGCGCGCGGACGGGCGCAAATCACGTTCGCGCCGGTCGATGAAATCCGCTACTACCTCGACGCTGGCGCGATCAGCAGGGCCGACACCAAGGTCATCGAGTTCCCTGAAATGCCCGCCGGGTACAAACGCTATCTGATGTGCAGCAAGCAGGTGGACGACCAGACCATCGCCCAATTCAACGCGGCTTTGTCGACTCCGTAGCGGGCGCGGGCAATGCCGGGCGCGGCGTGAAATGATAAGCGATTGCGCGAAAATGACAGGCGCCCGGGTCCGGGTCGCGGCATATTGAAATGAACAGCCCAGCGAGGCTGACACCAAAACATTTCAGGAGACCGGCCATGACCAGCCCCGCACCGTCGAGGATCGCATGAAGGCCCAGTATCGGCGCGCCGCCGCCGCACTGGGGAATTTGAAGATAGGCCTGCGCCTGTCGCTGGGCTTCGGCCTGACCATGTTGCTGCTGCTGGCCTGCATCGGCGTGTCGCTGGTGGCCATGGCCGACATGCAGCGCCGCGTCGACACCATCCTGCAAGACCAGTACCGCAAGGTCGGCGACGCCACCGAAATCAAATACAACGTGGCGGTGATCCACCAGCTGCTGCGCAGCGCCATCATCGCCGCCGAATACCAGGGCGAGAACGCGGTGGCCAGGCAGATCGAACCGCTGCGCAAGCGCAACGCGGCCCTGCTGGCCGGCTTCACGGCCAGCCTGAACGAGCCCGGCGAGCAGGGCAGCCTGGCCGACATCGTCAAGGCCAGCAACAGCGACGCGGCCAACCAGATCGACCTGTTCCACCTGCTCAACGACGGCCAGCTGACCGAAGCCAAAAGCCTGCTCAACGCCACCATCCGCCTGTCCGAGCAGGAGTTCGTCAAGTCGCTGTCGCAGCTGGTCGAGCTGCAGTCGGCGCACATGGAGCGGGAATCGCAGCTGTCGCGCGCGGCCTATGCGCAGGCGCGCCTGCGGCTGATCGCGCTGGGCGTGGCGGCGCTGGTGCTGGGCAGCGGCGGCGCCTTCCTGCTGGTGCGCGATCTGCTGCGCCAGCTCGGCTGCGAGCCGCGCGAAGCGAGCTGGATCGCCGGTCGCATCGCCGACGGCGACCTGGCCGTCGAGATTCCGGCCCGCGACGACAGTCAGGACAGCCTGCTGCACGCGCTGCAAGCGATGCGCGACAAGCTAGCCTCGCTGGTACGCCAGGTACGCGACGGCGCCGACGACATCGCCCAGGGCTCGTCCGAAATCGCGCGCGGCAATCTGGAACTGTCGCGCCGTACCGAGCAGCAGGCCGGCTCGCTGGAAGAGACGGCGTCGTCGATCGAGGAGCTGACCGGCACCGTGCAGCAAAACGCCGACAACGCGCGCACTGCCAACGCGCTGGCGATCAAGGCCTCGGCGGTGGCGACCGAGGGCGGCAACGTGGTCGGCCGGGTGGTCAGCACCATGGAGGCGATCAGGACGGCCTCCACCAAGATCGGCGACATCATCGGCGTGATCGACGGCATCGCCTTTCAGACCAACATCCTCGCCTTGAACGCCGCCGTCGAGGCGGCGCGCGCCGGCGAGCAGGGACGCGGCTTTGCCGTGGTGGCCAGCGAAGTGCGCAACCTGGCCCAGCGCAGCGCTTCCGCCGCGCACGAGATCAAGGCGCTGATCGGCGCCTCGGTGGAGCAGGTGCGGCAGGGCGGCACGCTGGTGGGACAGGCCGGCGTGACGATGACCGCCATCGTCGACAGCGTGCGGCATGTCACCGACATCATGGGCGAGATCCTGTCGGCCAGCCAGGAGCAGACGTCGGGCATCGAGCAGGTCAACAGCGCCATCATGGAAATCGACGGCGTGACGCAGCAGAACGCGGCGCTGGTGGAGCAGGCCGCAGCTGCGGCGGCGGCCATGCAGGAACGTGCCGGCAGCCTGACGGACCTGGTCAGCCGCTTCCACCTGCCGGCCGACCGCGCGACGCAGTCGCGCGCAGCCGTGCGGCTGAACTGACGCCGGATTGGCCAGCGCGCAGTGGCTAGCCTAGTTTAGCCGCCGCCACACCGACAGCGGAATATCGCCGTTGGGCCGTGGCGGCACCTGGTAACTGAGCTCGTCGCCCTTCAATTCGAAGCGTCGCTGCTGTTGCGTGCCCTCCCAGTTGGGGAAGGAAGATCCCTCGATGCGGAACGTCAGCACGTGGCCATCGTTGTCGACGCTGACGGAACCGTAGTGCGAGCTCGCGCCCAAAATGGCCGATTCGAATTCGGCGGCCGTGCCCTTGGCCTTGTCGGGGGAGGCGAAACGCGCGCGCTCCGACTTGAATATTTGCAGCGAGTAGTGGCCTTGGCTGTCGATCAGCAGACGGCCGATCGGCGCGGCGCCATAGTCGTGGCCACGGCTGCCGTCCGCGTGCAGCACGTCGGCGGCGACCAGCGTCCAGCTGCCGGCCAGCGGCGAGTTCATGTCGGCGGCCTGCGCGGCGGCGCCGGGTATCCAGGACGCGGTGTTCAGCAACAGCAGCGCGGCGCCGGTGCGGGTCCAGCGATTGAGTGGGTTCATGGTGTTCTCCAAGGTGAGACGGGCGGGATGCCGCATCGACACCAAGATAGCGCTTGCGCACATTGAACGGAATTAGCAATCGGCGCGCATTTTGTGTGCATAATTGCACAATGCAGATACCTGACTGGGATGACTTGCGTTACTTCCTCGCGCTCACCGAGGCCGGCACGCTGAGCGGCGCGGCCAAGGCGTGCGGCGTCGAACACACCACCGTGGCGCGCCGCGTCGGGGCGCTCGAACGCGCGCTCGACACGCGCCTGTTCGACCGCTTCCCCAAGGGCTGGTCGCTGACGGCCGCCGGCAAGGCGCTGCTGCCGCACGCGCGCCGGGTCGGTGACGACATGGATACCTTGCGGCGCGTCGCCAGCGGCCGCGCCGCGCTGGCCGGCGTGGTCTGCGTCTCGGCGCCGCCGGCCTTCGCCACCTACGTGCTGGCGCCGCGCTTGACGCCGGCGCTGCGCCGCCTGCCCGGCATCGAGATCGACCTGCGTGCCGAAATCCGCCAGGCCGACCTGACCAGGCGCGAAGCCGACATCGCCCTGCGCTACCAGCGCCCGACGGCGCCCGGCGTGGCGGTGCGCCTGCTGACGGAGGTTGAATACGGCCTGTATGCCAGCGCCGATTACCTGGCGCGGCATGCGCCGGCGCAGTGGCAGTTTCTCGGCTACGACGCGCTGCAAAAGGACACGCCGCACCAGCAGTGGCTGGACGCCATGCGTGGCGAACGGCGTTACTGTTTGCGCTCGAACGACCTGGGCACGCTGGTGCAGGCGGCGGCCGCCGGCGCTGGCGTGGCGGTGCTGCCGCATTATTTCAGCCGGCAGCCCAATGGCCTGGTATGGATCGAGTCGCAGCCTTGCCCGGTCAGGCGCAAGCTGTGGATCTTGATGCACGAGGATGTCCGCCGCTCGGCGCCGGTGCGCGCCGTGGCCGACGAACTGGCGGCGCTGTTCACTGCCGGCGTGTGATCCGCGCAGGGGGCAAAAAAAGCCCGCGACTGGCGCGGGCGGAAATCCTGTTCCTAGGGCTTGCCATAAAATTGTTCGAACCGGGACATCCAGGCAACTTTGCGGCAAACTCCAGGAAAGAGGAGGAGACGGACGCAGTCTATCTTCGAGCACGCCGCCGCAGAAGGAATATCTGTGCATATCGATATGCGGCGCATGGGGCATACTTGCGGGGTAGGGCGTCACGCATGCAATCGCATGTTTCACTGAACAGGAAAAAATATGAGCAATTCTTTGGTAGTTGTTGCCACGCTGGTGGCCAAACCCGGCCACGAGGCCACCTTGAAGGCGGCGCTGGAACTGGTGGTGCCGCCCAGCCGCGCCGAAGCCGGCTGCTCGCGCTACGAGCTGCACAGCGATAACGAGCAGGCGGGCCGTTTCGTCATGCTGGAAGAATGGCGCGATCCGGCGGCCTTGCAGCAGCATGAGACGACGGCGCATTTCCAGGCTTTAGTGAAAAGTATCGCCGGTCTGGCCGACGTGCAGCTGTCGAAGCTGACTAAGATCGCCTGAGCAAGCGATGCCGGTCCGTAGTGGGCACGCCGCCACGTTACGGCGGCGTGCCAACACGGCGCCGCACCCGGGCGGCTATGCGTCGCGGGTGCGGCGCCGTTGTTGCAGCGGTGCCGCGCGTCAGTCGTGGAAAGCCGCGACCTGCTTGCGCTTGCCGAGCATGAAGGCGTCGGCCACATGGCGCAGCGGCGCGACGTCGACGTCCGAGCGGCCGCCGGCGACCAGTTCGGCGAAGCGCTGATACAGCGACGGGTACTCGGCCTCCTTCTCCAGCGGCTGCTCGGCGCCGGCGATCCACAGGCGCGCGCCGCCGTCGCTGAGTTTGACCTCGCCCTGCGCCGTGGTGACGACGATGTCCCAGCTTTGCTTGCCGGTCTGGCGCCAGTCGAATTCGGCGTGGACGGTCAGCGCTTGCGCATTCCGGAAATGCAAGTCAGCTGCAATAGGCGCGTCGCGGTTTTCCGGGAATTCCAGCGTCGCGCCGGTCAGGAAGATTTGCGTCGGCAGGATTTCGGTGACGATGGACAGCGCATTGATGCCCGGATCGAACACGCCCAGGCCACCTGCCTGCCAGATCCAGTCCTGGTTCGGATGCCAGTGGCGCACATCCTCCTTCCAGATCACCTGCATGGCGGTCGGCGCGTGCTGGGCCAGATAGGCCTTGGCCGGCTGGACCGCCGGCGCGTAGCGCGAGTGCCAGCTGGTGAACAGCGTCACGCCCTTGGCCGCTGCCAGCGCTTCCAGGTCGGCCACTTCCGACAAGGTCGCGCCGGGCGGCTTTTCCAGGAAGACGTGTTTGCCGGCCGACAGTGCGGTGACCGCGGCGGCGTAGCGGTATTGTGGCGGCATGCACAGCGAGACGGCTTCGATCTCGGGCATGGCGCTCAGCATCTCCTCGATGGTCTTGAAGCCCGGCACGCCGTCGATGGCGTTGTTGCGGCTGGCCGACGCGACCAGCGTGTAATTGGCGTTGCCCGCGATCGCCGGCAGGTGCTGGTCGTAGACGATTTTGCCGACGCCGACGATGGCTAGTTTGATGGGGGACATGGGCGGTCTTTCATAAAGTGAGTAGGGCGGTGCGGGAGGATTCTAACCAAACGCGCGCGAGCGTGCCAGCCGCGCCGCGATTTCGCCGGACGGACTGGCGTGGGGGACCGGTAGTCCACGCGGCGCTTCACGTTGTTTCAGCTATCTGCGTCTGGCGAAGCGGGAAGAGAGCCCATGCAAGAATCCTGTTGCGGGATACTGCGATCTGGCAGGCGATAGCTGCAGCTTTCGGTCTATCGTTGCCGGTTCCTATACTTGCAGTTGCCGGCCGCCGTTGCTGTTGCGGCGTAGCTGTCGCCATGGGCTGCCCAAGCTCAATCTGATGACCTCCGTTAAACGCTCGTCTTCGACGGCGTGGCCGGCATCGCGACAAAACCCGGCAAGTTGCGCACCCGATTCAGCCAGGCGCGGATATGCGGATAGGGTGCCAGAGAGACGTCGCCTTCCGGAGCATGTTCGATGTAGCTGAACGCTGCAATGTCGGCGATACTGACCTGGGTGCCCAGGGCGAATTGCTTGGTGCTCAGTTCCTGCTCCATGGCGTCGAACAGTTTGGCAGAGATTACGCAGGCGCGTTCATGATCAAGCGGCAGGCCAAATACCTTGACCAAGCGCGCGGTACAGGGACCGTAGGCGATTTTTCCCGAAGCGTTGGAAAGCCAGCGCTGCACGGTGGCGGCGGCTAGCGGCTCGCGCGGCATCCAGCGGCCGCTGGTGTCGTACTTTGCCGCCAGGTAGACCAGGATGGCGGTCGAATCGGTCAGTACTATGTCGCCGTCGCGCAGCACGGGAATTTCGCCGAAGGGGCTCATGGCGAGGAAGGCGGCGCTGTGATTCTCGCCTCCTGCCAAGTCGACGTTGATGAACTCGAAAGGCAGGTCGAGCAGCGTCAAAAATAGCTGCACACGATGAACATGGCCGGATAACAGTAGGCCGTACAGCTGCATTGCTTGCTTGGGCGCGAGCGGATTCATGGATTTGGTCCTTGTTGGATAAGAGGGATAGCTGCTGCCAGTATAGGTGTGTGCCACGCGCCTGATAAGACGGCCAGCGTCAATTTCACTATCAACTTTAAGTGGGGAATCTGAAATTTCATTGCGACTAAGATATAAAATGCTTCGTCCTCCCATCCGCCGCCAGAGACAGTAGCGCACGCCATGATAGACCTGCACGCAATTAATCTGAATCGTTTATTGGTATTCAATGCCGTGGTCGAAGCGGGTACGTTGACGGCCGCCGGCCAGCGTTTGGGGCTGGCCAATACCATGGTCAGCCGCCATATGCAGCTGCTGGAAGCTGAAATTGGCGTGAGCCTGCTGACCCGTTCGACACGGCGCCTGAGCCTGACCGAAGCCGGCTGCGCTTTCTATGAAGCGAGCCGCGCCATCGCGCATAGCGCCCAGCAGGCCGTACAGATAGCGCGCACCGGTCTCGATACGCCGCACGGCACGCTACGCGTGGCCGCGCCCATTGATTACGGCACGCTGGTGGTGGCGCCGCTGCTGGGTGGATTGCGGCGGCGGTATCCGACACTGAAGGTCGAGCTGATTTGCGGTGACCATCTGGTCGACCTGATCGCCGAAGGCATCGACGTCGCGGTCCGCCTCGGCAAGCTGGCCGATTCCAGTTTGCGGTCGGTGGCGGTCGGCAGTTTCGTCAAGTTGCTCGTGGCCAGTCCCGAGTTTGTGGCAGCACATGGCGCGCCGACGACCGTCGCAGAACTGGCCAAGCTGCCGTATATTGAGCTAACCGTGCTGCAGCAGTCATTGACGGTGACGCTGGAAAACGCCCATCACAAGCGGCGTCAGCTCAAGATGGACAATCCAGTCTTTGCCACCAATACGGCCATTGCCTGCCGTGCCGCCGCGCTGGCCGGTGAGGGGGTTGCGCTGCTGACCGATTTCGCGATCGGTGCCGACATCGAAGCCGGTAGTCTGGTGCGACTGATGCCCGAGTGGGCATCGCCGCGTGGCCAAATTCATGCCCTATATCCGGCTGGCGCGCAGTTGCAGCAAAAGCTAAGGGTCTTTATCGATGCGCTCAAAGCGCTCGCTTCCCTGTCGGTCTAGCCGACTTGCCTGGCCTCAGAGGCGGCTATCCATATCAGTCAGCTTGGTGCTGCGTGGCGACCTGCGGGCCATAGACCATGCCATATGGACAATCGGGCACTATTTCTGGATTTCCTGTTTTTATTGATGTTCTACACTTTGAGGCAGCGGCCTTGTCACACGCCGATGACTGTAAGCCCTCTATTCTCTCCCAGGACCTGACATGGAAAGCATCCCTCCGGAACCCCGCCGTCACGATAGTTATGCTGAAAAACAGCGCACGCTTGCCGCGCTTTTGCGCTTACGCAACGCTCTGGTTGAAACAGCGTCGATATTGCGCGACGTCCATTTCATTATTGACGAACGCGCCGCGGAGGAGGCCGCTCGGGACATGCAAGAGGTACTGAAAAAATCCTGTCACTTCCCTCCTTGACCCCAGTTGCTCCAGGAATCCAACAATAGCGCCCGCTCATCCCGCTTTGAAGACGCAATCTATCCAAGCGCGTAAGGCTATCGTAAATTCGGCCTTGGTATCCGTGCCAGATTGTTCAACTCAAACCGAAGGCGAATTTGTGTTAAAAAATTTCAGCATCCGCAGCCGCTTGATCTTTGTCACCGGCTTACTATCCTTGTTATTAATCATCGTCGGGGGCTATGGCCTGCATGGTATTTCCAACGTCAACGCCGGGCTACAATCGATGTACGACAAGCGCTTGGTGGCCATGGTGCAACTCGACCATGTTGCGCGCGACCTTTTGCGCGAACAATTGTCGCTGGCCGTCAGCGACAGCGATGTGGCGGCACGGCAGACGCTGCTTGAAATCGAACGTTCTGCGCGCGATGAGCAGTTGCAATGGAGCGCGTATATGGGGACGGCAATGACGCCTCAAGAAACTGCGCTGGCCCATCAATTCGACACCGAGAGCGCGCGCTTCAAACGGGACATCTTGGCGCCGGCGACCGAATTGTTGCGCGACGGTGCGCTGGATCGCCTCAAGCAAATGGCAGGTGCACCAATGATGACGGCCTATTTGCCGGTACGCCAGGCATTGGACGATTTGATGCGTACCCAGCTGGACATCGGCAAGCAGGAATACCAGCGCAGCCAAACGGACTACCTGGTCAAGCGCAATCTTTCGGGGGGCTTGATACTGTTCGGCGTATTGATGGCGGCGTTGGCTAGTCGCTGGCTGGTGCGTGCCATCGCGCTCCCGCTCGGGCATGCCGTTGCTGTTGCGCGCCACGTGGCGGCCGGCGACCTGACCCACGCCATTGAAGTCCGATCGCGCGATGAGACGGGGGCCTTGCTGGAGGCGCTCAAACATATGAGTGGCAGCCTGTCCAATATCGTTCATCAGGTACGTAGCGGCACCGACACCATCGCCACTGCATCCAGCCAGATTGCGGTCGGCAATTTGGATCTGTCGTCGCGAACTGAGCAGCAAGCCAGCGCGCTGCAGGAAACGGCGGCGTCGATGGAACAATTGACGGCCACCGTCAAGAAAAATTCCGACCATGCGCGCCAGGCCTATCAATTGGTGCAGTCGGCATCGGAGGTGGCGCACGTGGGCGGCGGCGTAGTTGAGCAGGTGATTTTGACCATGGGCGCGATCAAGGCAAGTTCGGAGCAGATTTCAGAGATTATTGGTGTGATCGATGGAATCGCTTTTCAGACCAATATACTCGCGCTGAACGCAGCGGTCGAAGCGGCCCGTGCCGGCGAGCAGGGGCGCGGTTTCGCGGTGGTCGCTAGCGAGGTTCGAAATCTGGCCCAACGCAGCGCCCAGGCCGCCAAGCAAATCAAGGTTCTGATCGGCGATGCGGAAGGCAAGGTCGCGCAGGGCAGCACACTGGTGAAGCAAGCCGGCGCCACTATGGGACAGGTGGTGGCCAGCGTCCGGCTGGTCAGCGATATCATGGAAGATATCAGCCGAGCGAGCGCCGAACAGACCTCGGGCCTGGAACAAATCAATGTGGCGATCACACAGATAGATGAGGTGACGCAGCAGAACGCGGCGCTGGTTGAAGAGTCCGCGGCGGCGGCACAGTCCTTGCAGTCACAGTCCGCAAGCTTGCTGCACACGGTCAGCGTATTTCGGCTGGCGCCGGGCCTGCCCCGCACACCGCGACTTGATGACGTTGAGCATATGGGCAAAGATGCCGGCCTCCCTGCGCAGGCCCATCAGCCGCGTGGCATGAGGCAGCATGATGGGGAGGCCGCGAGCGAACGCCGCAGAATGGTCAGCAGTACTTGAGTCAGCAGCGACTTCGTCATGGCGCCGCTGCCAACCGCCTGCGCGGCCAACTCGTCCAACGCCGACAGCAAATCGACGTCAAGTTGGTCGCTGGCGTCGAACTGCTGGACCATGGGGGCGGACAGTCCGGCAAACAAGTTGAGCGTATCGCGATACGAGGCCTGAAAATATCCGCAGATGAGCTGTAGTCGCGGACCGCCTACACCGGCGATGAACGTTTGCATGCCGCCGGAATCGAACGCTTGCACACGACCGTCCACAGTGCTTAGCTCGGTATCGGGATATTGGTCATTCCTTACTTCTATTTGGAAGCGTCGGCCGGGCGGAACGATCACTAGGGTATGCGGCTGCAAGGCGATTGGTGCGGCTTCGTCGATGATCATCCGACCGCCGCCAAACAAGCTGTAGTGGATGCCGGCTTGCTCGCTTGCGTCCAACAACAAGCGCCAGCCGGGACTCACTACGCAGCGAGCCAATTTCAAGAAGTCAACTTTCAGTGTATCCATCATTTGGACTGGATCCGTATCCGGGAGGGATGCTAGGAACATATCGTCAGGGGCCTTGGTGAAATGAGCTGGGTAAAAACTTACAATCTTTACCCCGGCGCTGGAAGCCCATGTTGGCAAAGCAGGACGCCAGGACTCTATCGGTGGATTTTTTGATGGTACTGCTCACTTATACTGCGATACCCCTTGGAATTGCGGTGTGTTGTGAGGCAGTTTGACTGCGGGAGAACATAAACTCATGCGACGACAATATTGCTATCTTTTATTACTGCTCGGATTGCCGGTTCAGGCCGGCGAATGGTTTCCGGTTCGTACTATCGTGGATGGCAAAACGACCGAGTACATACCCTTGCCGCACGCCGCGAAGCCGTGGCGCATTTGTGCCTTGCTGCCCCATGCGCGTGATAAATATTTCTGGGGCGTTTCCTGGGGCTTGGAGGAGGAGGCTTTAAGGCTGGGAGTCAGCATAGGAATATACCAGGCGGGCGGCTATGAACATTTGGCCGAGCAGAGACATCAGTTCGCCGAGTGCCTGGCTGTTGGCGCGGACGCAATCGTACTCTGCGCCATATCCAGTGCAGGCTTAAATTCCGATATCGAGCGTGCAGCACAGCGACATGTGCCGGTCATCGATCTGGTCAATGGAGTGTCCAGCAATGCCGTCGCGGCGCGTTCCTTAGTCAGTTTCGCTGACATGTCCTTTGCGGCGGCCAGATATATGTTGGCTGACGCCGGCAATCGCCATATCAAAGTGCTATGGCTGCCTGGCCCTCAAGATGCCAAGTGGGTGAGGGATGCCGAAGTGGGACTGAAACAGGCTTTGCAGGGTCACGACGTTGATGTGGTCCAGGGCGGATATGCGGCGACTGAATCGAGCAGCCAAATGGCCCTGATACGTCACAGTCTGAAGCCGAATGAGATCGACTATGTTCTTGGCAATGCGGTGTCGGCGGAAATGGCCAGTAACTACCTGCGCTACCAAGCCCAGGGTAGTCAACATGCGCGCATCATTGCCTTTTACGCTACCGAGCCGGTGACCGCGCTGATACATGAGGGGCGCGTCCTGGCCGCGCCGAGCGACTCCGCTGTTCTGCAGGCGCGGATCGCGGTCGACTTGGCCATACGGGTGTTGGAAGGCAAGCCACATGGGCGTCAAGTCGCGCCGTATATTGAAGTGCTCGACCACGACAATATCGACCGCTACGACATGAGCAAGTTGCTGGCGCCGCTCAACCAGGGCTTTGTGCAGCATGCGTTGAAGGGGGACCAAAATGCGACGCAAGGGCAGCTTCCTTCGTTGACACGATGATAGCTTAGGGCACGATGCGGCGGCGCGAAAACGATCATTGAAATATGCACAGAGCTAGGCGGCTCGTCACAACGTACTATCGAACGGAATTGTTATGGCCACGTCGCCGACACCACACATTATTACACCATGCGCGTCGCTGGAGGGGAGCCCGGCGGTGACGCCAGTCGCAACCGACTTCGAGTTTCTCACCAAATTAGCGGCCGTACTGTGCGGTACCCCGTACGCCGTGCTGTCACTGATCGATGCAGACAGAGTCTGGTATGTGTCGGCGTTCGGCAGGAGCGTACAAGAGGTTGTGCATTGCGACGCTTACAGCGCACTCTGTCTGCTCGAAGGGCACGGTCTGCACATCGCTGACCTGCGTATCGACCCGCGTACGGCGTGCTTGCCGCTGACTCTGGCCCCGCCTTACTACCGCATGTTTTGCGGCGTGAACCTGGTCAATGAGACCGGTAAGTGCGTCGGCAGCCTTTGCGTGCTTGATGTGAGTGTGCGTACCCTTGCGGCGTCCACCGTGGAACTGCTGGCCGGCTTGGCGCGTCAAGTCATGTCGCTCATCGAGTTGCGCGCAAAAAGCCGTGCGCTGGAAACCGCGTGTCAACACCTTGGGCGCTTGGCCACTGTCGATGAACTGACCGGCTTGTTAAACCGGCGCGCGTTGATGGGGATGCTGCGCAAGGAGATCGACCATATGCGGCGCTTCCGTACCCAGCTGGCTTTGGTAATGATAGATATCGATCATTTCAAGCGGATCAACGATAAACACGGCCATTTGGCCGGCGACGTCGTGCTGCAGGAAATAGGCGTGTTGTTGCACGCGCGCTTGCGCGCCACCGACGGTGCAGGACGTTATGGAGGTGAGGAGCTTTGCCTGATCTTGCCGGGGACGCAGGCTAACGATGCGCGCCAGCTGGCCGACGAGTTGCGTTTGGCTATAGCCAACTCGGCGTTCGGTACTGGGCGGCTCAAGGTCACGGCCAGTTTCGGCGTCGCGGTGATTGGTCCGGAACAACAGTGGACGGTGGAATATCTGATAGGCGCGGCCGATATGGCGCTATTCCATGCGAAGCACCAAGGCCGTAACCGGGTCGAAGTAGCCTGGCGTCCTTAAGCGGACCCTCGATCGGCAAGGCGCCGATGACTTGCACCGGGCATGGTTATGTTGTACCTTCAATCTTAGACTGGTCTGGTGGGGGACGTCAATATTCTGCCTTGGCTGGAGAGCCGTTGTCCCAAGATACGAAAGGACTATCTCATGCTTGATCCGGCATCCACGATTCCCGAGTACGTGCTGGCCAACTGGCAGCATACCGTCGACGTCATGGCCGAGGTATTTGAGGTGCCGGCTGGCCTGATCATGCGGGTGCGGCCGGGCCAGATTGAGGTGCTGGTGGCGGCCCAGAAGGTAGGCAATCCCTACCACGCCCACGAGATGGCCGAACTCAACACGGGCCTGTATTGTGAGACGGTGATGGAAACTCGCGCCTTGTTGTGCGTGCCCAATGCCTTAAACGATATGCACTGGAAGGACAATCCCGACGTCGCCCTGGACATGATTTCCTATCTTGGTGTTCCCTTGCTCGCGCCGGACCAGAACGTGTTCGGCACGATCTGCGTGCTGGATAACAAAACCCGCACCTACCATGAAAAATACGTCGAGCTGATGTGGGAAATAAAAAAAGGCATCGAGCGCGATTTGGAATTAATGGAGCAGCAACAGCAGCTTATACAAAGTAATACCGAGCTGACCGCCGCCATCGCCCGCCAGCACTGCGATGCCGAGCAACTGCACCGGACCAATGAGCAACTCAATCTGGCGCTGAGCACGCTGACAGAGATGCAGGCAGAGCTGTTGAAATCGGCCAAGAACGCGGCCCTGGGCGCGCTGGTGGCGGGCGTGTCGCACGAGCTCGGCACACCGATCGGCAACAGCATACTGGTGGCCAGCACAATTCAGGATCAGGCCTTGGCTTTGCGCGACAAGATGGCGGCCGGATTGACGCGGACCGATCTCAGCAGCTTTTGTGAGGCGCTGCGTGATGGTACCGGCCTGCTGACGCGTAACCTGGAGCGGGCGTCGCAGCTGGTGGCGAGCTTCAAGCGGATTGCCGTTGATCCGACGGATATGAGGCCGAGCCACTTCAACCTGCGTCAGACTGTCGAGACCGTGGCCGCCGCCGTGCCAGGTTTGCGTCTCATCAACACCATCCAGGAAGATCTGGCGATGACTGGCTATCTCGGCGCCTTCGCCGACGTGCTCAGCGAATTGTTGGACAATGCCGCACGGCACGCGTTTGTCGGTCGTGCCCCGGGCCATGTCACGGTTGCAGCGCGCATGACGGATGCACGCTGCATCGAACTGACGGTCAGCGACGATGGTGTTGGCATATCGGCTGCGGACCAGAGTCGTGTATTCGATCCCTTCTTCACGACGCAACTAGGCAAGGGCGGCAGCGGCCTTGGATTGCATACGACATACAACCTGGTCAGCACCGCCATGCGTGGGACGATAGAGCTGGTCAGCACGCCGGGCGGTGGCAGCTGCTTCTCCGTCACGATACCCGACAGCGCACACTAGCGGGTGCTGGCATTCTTCTTCAGCGTCCGAAGACCGTCCATGGAAAAATACCGCCTGGCCAAGATCATTGCTGCAGCCAGTCAGCTGTATGTACTCACGGTCAACGCCGCGACACTGACGCCATCCCCGACCTCGCCAGCGGAGATCGATCTTCCCTTCACTGTCAAAGAGGGATTCATCCTCATCCAAGGTAGCGTTGATGCTTCGCGCGGCGTCTTTATGCTCGACACCGGGACGCCATTTGACTTCTTCATCAATCGCGATTTAGTGCCGTTGCCGGTCGGGGAGGGTGGGGCGTCCGGCAGTGCCTCATCCGGACAGCAGATAGTCATGCTCAAACATGGCGGAAACCACATAGTGCGATTAGCCGGTGCCTATGCGTATACCGCCAGTAATGTTCGTAGTGGAAATTTGGGTTTTGTCGGTGAAGCGCTGCATATACCATTGCTCGGCTTTCTCGGTGTGGAATGGCTAGAGCACTATGAATTTACGCTTGACTATCATAGACAGGTACTCAAGTTGGCTAAGCTCGATGGCAATGGTGCCATGACTCACCGCACCCTGACGTCGCCAGTGGGCATACTGCCGTTTTCCATAGACGGAAGTTTCACCCGGCTGACCTTGGAGTTGAACGGCATCGTCCTGCCCGCCATACTCGACACCGGCGCCCAAGGTAGTGCTACGCTGAGTAGTGCCACACGGCAGCAGCTAGAACGCGC
>Ga0209862_1000372_pt1 | contig 16940 bp, 9 predicted proteins | sample OrgsoiDNA_201061_FD_185809 | JGI IMG/M metagenome (GOLD analysis project Ga0209862, IMG submission 185809) | Permafrost soil microbial communities from the Arctic, to analyse light accelerated degradation of dissolved organic matter (DOM) -... | ecosystem: Environmental > Terrestrial > Soil >... | reverse complement strand
AAAGGCGATCTTCAACAGCGCCAACTTCTCCAGCATCGCCACCGATGCGCAGGGCGTCATCCAGATTTTCAACGTCGGCGCCGAACGCATGCTGGGCTACGTCGCCGCCGATGTCGTCAACAAGATCACGCCGGCCGACATCTCCGATCCGCACGAAGTCATCGCCCGCGCCGACACGCTCAGCGCCGAACTGGGCACGGCCATCACGCCGGGCTTCGAGGCGCTGGTGTTCAAGGCCTCGCGCGGCATCGAGGACATTTATGAGCTGACCTATATCCGCCAGGACGGCAGCCGCTTCCCCGCCATCGTCTCGGTCACGGCGCTGCGCGACGACCGCGAAAACATCATCGGCTACCTGCTGATCGGCACCGACAATACGGCGCGCAAGCAGGTCGAGGCCGAACAGGCGATACTCGACCAGCGCCTGCGCAACCAGCAGTTTTACACGCGCTCGCTGATCGAATCGAATATCGACGCGCTGATGGCCACCGACCCGCGCGGCATCATCACCGACGTCAACCAGCAGATGGAGGCCTTGACCGGCTGCACCCGCGACGAGCTGATCGGCGCGCCGTTCAAGAATTATTTCACCGACCCGCAACGCGCCGAGGCGGCCATCGCCCGCGTGCTGCGCGAAGGCAAGGTCACCAACTACGAACTGACCGCGCTGTCGCGCGAAGGCGCGCAGACGGTGGTGTCGTTCAACTCCTCGACCTTCCACGACCGCGACCGCAAGCTGCAGGGCGTGTTCGCGGCGGCGCGCGACGTCACCGACCGCAAGCGCTTCGAGCATCAGCTACAGGAAAACAACATCGAACTGGCCAACGCCAAGGCGGTCTCCGAAAAAGCCAACCTGGCGAAATCGGAGTTCCTGTCCAATATGAGCCACGAGCTGCGCACGCCGCTCAACGCCGTGCTGGGCTTCGCGCAATTGATGGAGTCCGGCATGCCGCCGCTGTCGATCTCGCAAAAGGCGTCGACCGACCAGATCCTCCAGGCCGGCTGGTATTTGCTGCGCCTGATTAATGAAATCCTCGACCTGTCGATGATCGAGTCGGGCCAGGTCAACCTGTCGCAGGAAGCCATGTCGCTGACCGAGGTGCTGCTCGACTGCCAGGCGATGATGGCGCCGCAGGCCGAACAGCGCGGCATCCACATGAGCTTCCCCGACGTCGCGCAGCCTATCTTCATCCACGCCGACCGCGTGCGCGTCAAACAGGTGATCGTCAACCTGCTGTCGAACGCCATCAAGTACAACAAGGTCGGCGGCGGCGTCACCGTCAACTGCAAGCTCAGCGGCGCCGGCCGGATACGGCTCAGCGTCATCGACACCGGTCCCGGACTGCAAGCCCATGAACTGGCCCACCTGTTCCAGCCATTCAACCGCCTCGGACAGGAAACCGGCGCCGAGGAAGGCACCGGCATCGGCCTGGTCGTGACCAAGAAGCTGGTCGAGCTGATGGGCGGCAGCATCGGCGTCGACAGCACCGTCGGCATCGGCAGCGAGTTCTGGTTCGAACTGATGGCGTCGGACGCGCCGCTGCTGGAAGCCGAGAGCGCCGGCAAGCCGCGTGCGGAAAGCCGCGACGGCAGCGGCGCGGCGAGCGGCGTGGCGCGGCGCACCTTGTTGTATGTCGAGGATAATCCGGCCAACCTGGCGCTGGTCGAGCAATTGATCGCCCGCCGCGACGACTTGCAGGTCATGACGGCGATCACCGGGCAGCAAGGTGTGTTGATGGCCAGGGACCATCTGCCGGAGGTGATCCTGATGGACATCAACCTGCCGGGCATGAGCGGCTACGGCGCGCTGAAAATCCTGCGCGAAGATCCGGCGACCAGCCAGATTCCGGTGATCGCGCTGTCGGCCAACGCCATGCCCAACGATATACAGCGCGGCATCGATGCGGGCTTCTTCAGATATCTGACCAAACCCATCATCGTCACCGAGTTCATGGAGACGATGGATGTGGCGCTCCAATATGCCTCCACGATCAAGGACGCGATGACGCGCTGACACCCGGGCGGCCCCGCTGCGGGACCGCCCGCGCGCGTCATGGCGCGTGCCTCATGCCGCGTGCCTCATGCCGCGTGCCTCATGCCGCGTGCCTCATGCCGCGTGCCTGACGGCAGGCCGCGCGCCCTTGCGGCGGCCGCAGCCCGGCCAGCTTAGGCCGCCAGCGACTTCATGTCGATGACGAAGCGGTAGCGCACGTCGCTCTTGACGACGCGCTCGAAGGCTACGTTGATGGCCTGGATGTCGATCACTTCGATGTCGGCGCTGATGTCGTGCTTGCCGCAGAAATCGAGCATCTCCTGGGTTTCCTTGATCGAGCCTATCATCGAGCCGGCCAGCGTGCGCCGTCCGCCGATCAAGTTGAACGCGCTGACCGGCGGCGTGGCCGCGTCGGGCACGCCGACCAGCACCATGGCGCCGTCCACGGTCAGCAATTGCAGATAATCGTTCCAGTCGACGGCCGCGCCGACGGTATTGATGATCAGGTCGAACTGGCCGGCCAGCTTGGCGAAGGTGCTCGTGTCATTGGTCGCGTAATAATGGGCGGCGCCGAAGCGCAGGCCGTCCTCCTGCTTGGCCAGCGACTGGCTCAGCACCGTCACGTCGGCGCCCATCGCGTGCGCGATCTTCACGCCCATGTGGCCAAGGCCGCCGAGGCCGATAATGGCGACCTTCTTGCCCGGACCGGCCTTCCAGTGGTTCAGCGGCGAATACAGGGTGATGCCGGCGCACAGCAGCGGCGCGGCCCTGTCCAGCGGCAGATTGTCCGGTATCGACAGCACATAGCCCTGCTTGACGACGATGTGGTCGGAATAGCCGCCGTGGGTCGGCGTGCTGCCGTCGGCCTCGAAGCTGTTATAGGTCTGCACCAGGCCCGGCATGTACTGCTCCAGGTCGACGTGGCGGCTGGCGCACTGGGTGCAGGAATCGACGAAGCAGCCGACGCCGACGCGGTCGCCGACCTTGAACTTGCTGACGTCGGCGCCGACGGCGGTGACCACGCCGGCGATTTCATGGCCCGGCACCATAGGGAACATCGCGCCACCCCATTCATCGCGCGCCTGGTGGATGTCCGAATGGCACACGCCACAGAATTTGATCTCGATGCCGACGTCGTCGGCCCTCAGGGCGCGACGTTCAAACGAGTAGGGAGCCAGCTTTTCTTTGGCGGCCGAGGCCGCATATCCGCGTGCGAGTGTCATGATCGATGGTCCATTGATGGTTGGATGAAAGGTAGGTCGTGGTGGGCCGCTGGATGCCGGCCGCTAGGGAACGCCGCTATGTTTATCAATATATAGCGGCGTGTAAATTATAGTCGATGAGGCCTTGAATACCCGATACCGCTGGCTGGTCTGTGCATGATGGCGCCGATAGCGCGACGTCGCCCTGCCGGCCCTGAACGGTATAAATCGTTTAGCTGGTTTATTGGCCGGTCAATGGCCGTCCACCGCCCTCTGCACCCGCCATGACAAAGGTAGCGTGAACAGCAGCATCGCCGCCAGCGTCAGCAACGCGGCCGGCATGCCGGCAACATCGCCCAGGCCGCCGAACAATACCGGCGACAGCGCCCCGCCGCCGATGGTGCCGGTATAAAACAAGGCGAACGCGCGCTCCCGCTGGTCCGCGCTCGCCAATTCCGCGACCGTACCGTACAACACGGACGAGGTGCCGTTCAACGCCAGCCCCAGCAGCGGCAGCATCGCCATCACGCCGAACAGCGGCAAAAACACCGCCAGCACGATGAAAACCGAGGTGGCCGATTCGGTCAGCCACACCGTCCGCATCATGCCGATGCGCGCGCCCAGATAACCGCAAAACAGCTTGCCGAACGCGCCGCCGACAAACAGCAGCGACAGCGCCAGGCCGATGCCGGCCGTGCCGGCGCCCTTGTTTTTCAACAGGAAGGGCAAAAAGGTGAGAAAGCCCATGCGCACCGCGCTGTCCAGCGTGCCGGTCAGCAGCAAGGCGCGCAGTCCGCCGGCCGAACCGGCGCCGGGGATGATCCTGGCGGCTTGGATCGTGTCGGACGCCGGCTCGCGCTGCGCGGGAATCAGCCACCACAGCAGGCCGGCGACAGCCAGCCCCAACAGGCCCATCAGCCTGACGCTGGCCTGCCAGCTGAGCAGCGCCAGCAACAAGCCGACCGCGCCGGGTATCAGCGTCTTGCCGATGTCGCCGGAAAAATTGTATTGCGACAGCGCCTGCTTGATGCCGCCGCCCGCCTCGTAGGCATCGCTGACCATCGCCGACGCCAGTGGATGCTGGGTGCTGGCACCCAGCCCGCCGAGCAGCAGCGCCAACACCAACACGCTCAAACCGCCGGCCTGACCGGCGATCAAATACGCGACGCCGGCCAGCGCCGTCCCCGCCACCAGCAGGCGCTTGCGTCCCCAGCGTCTGGCCAGCCGGCTGGCCAGCAGCTGGAAGCAGGCCATCGTGCCCGAATACGATGCGCGCAGCACGCCCACCAGCGCATAGCTGATGGCGAACTGCGCCTGCCAGATCGGCAGCACCACGTAGATCAGGTCCGTCAGGCCGTCATGCATGGCATGGGCGAGACAGGCCGCGATCAGGGAGCGGCGCCGGACGACGACGTCGCCATCGTCAACCTCGCGGGCCAGGGATGCGGCATTCAGATCGGTCGTGGTCATGGTCATGCAGGGAGCAGCGAAAGCGACTAGCTTACTTCAGCACGCCGCCCCCGTCAAAACCAGCGACGACTATTTTTGCGGCGACTCCAGCGCCGCCGTATACTCGCCCAGCCGCGCCGCGCGATTGCAGTCGGCCCGGTGCAGCAAGGCCCGCTGTGCCGCCGCCACGTTGGCGCTGTCGCCGCGCCACAGCTCCAGCGCCGGCTGCTGAATCGCGCGCGCGAACGAGAACGTCAGCGCCCACGGCAAGGCCGAGCCGGCGCGCACATGCATGGCGTTGAGCCGCGCCGACGCCAGCTCGGCCGACTGCCCGCCCGACAAGAAGGCCACTGCCGGCACGGCCGCCGGTACCGTGCGGCGCAGCACGCGCAAGGTCGCATCGGCCACCTCCTCCACGCTGGCCTGCTGCGGGCAGTCGAGCGCCGACAGCACCATATTCGGTTTCAGCACCATGCCCTCCAACAGCACGCCCTGTTGATTCAGCTGCGCGAACACGGCCTGCAACACCTCCTCGGTGACGACGGCGCAGCGCGCCAGCGTGTGGCTGCCGTCCATCAGCACTTCCGGTTCGACGATGGGCACGATGCCCGCTTCCTGGCACAGCGCCGCGTAGCGCGCCAGCGCCTGGGCGTTGGCGGCGATGCAGGCGCGGCCCGGAATGGCGTCGCCGATAGTGATCACGGCGCGCCACTTGGCGAAGCGCGCGCCCAGTTCGCGATACTCGGCCAGGCGCTCGCGCAAACCGTCCAGGCCTTCGGTGATTTTTTCGCCCGGATGGCCGGCCAGCTCCTTGGCGCCGGCATCGACCTTGATGCCGGCCACGATGCTGGCGGCGGCCAGCGCCTGCGCGAACGGCACGCCAGCCAGGGTCTGCTGGCGTATCGTTTCATCGGCCAGGATGGCGCCGCCGATGCTGCGGCCCAGGTTCGGCGTGGTGACGATCATGTCGCGGTAGGCGCGGCGCATTTCCTCGGTCTGCGCGATGCCCAGCGCGGCGAAGCGCTTGTTGCAGGTGCCGGTGCTTTCGTCCATCGCCAGCAAGCCCTTGTCGGTGCCGACCATGGCGGCGGCGGTGGCGATCAATTCCTGTGCATTCATGCTGCTTCTCCTTTTTTCACACGTTGTTTGGGTGTTACTTTCGCTACGGCTTGGCCGATCTGCGGATTGTGCCACGGACCATGCGGCGCGATCAGCGCGTCGGCCTCCTTCGGTCCCCAGCTGCCGCGCCGGTAAGGCAGCACGGCCGCATGCTTGGCCAGCACCGGATCGACGGTGGCCCACGCCGCCTCGACCGCGTCCTCGCGCGTGAACAGCGCGCCGTTGCCGTCCATCGCGTCGCCGAGCAGGCGCTCATATGGCGTCTCTTCGTTAGGATGTTGCTCGACCATATTCAGTTCGTACTGGTCGCCGACAAAGTCCTTGCCGTCGCGCTTGACGCGCGCGGCCAGCGCGATGGCCGGCGCCGGCTGCAAACGGAAGCGCAGATAATTGGTGCCGCCATCGGTCGCGTCGGCGAACAGCTGCTGCGGCGGCGCCTTCAATTTCACCACCACCTCGGCCGCCGAATTGGCCAGGCATTTGCCGGAGCGCAGATACCAGGGCACCCCGTTCCAGCGCCACGAATCGATATGCAGCTTGACGGCGCAATAGGTCTCGACGTCCGAATCCCTGGCCACGCCGGTCTCCTTGCGATAGCCGGTGTACTGGCCGCGTACGATGTCGTCGGCCGTCAGCGGCCGCATCGCGCGCAGCACCTCGGCCGTCTCGTTGTGGACCGCGCCGAAGTCGCGTGTGCTCGGCGGCTCCATCGCCAGCAGCGCGACGATCTGGAACAGGTGGTTCTGGATCACGTCGCGCAGGCAGCCGGCGCTTTCGTAAAAGCCGCCGCGCCCTTCGGTGCCGAATTCCTCGGACAAGGTCACCTGCACGCTGTCGACGTAGTTGCGGTTCCAGATCGGTTCGAGGAAGCTGTTGGCGAAGCGGAAGTACAGCAGATTCATGATCGCCTCCTTGGCCAGGAAGTGATCGATGCGGAAGATGGCGTCCTCCGCAAACACCTTGCGCGCGACGGCATTGAGCTTTTTCGCCGACGCCAGGTCGCGGCCGAACGGCTTTTCGACGATGACGCGCGCCTGCCCGGCCAACCCGGCCGCGCCCAGCGCCTTGATGACGACTTCGAACAGCGACGGCGGTATCGCCAGATAAAACGCCGGCCGCTGCGCGCCGTTCAAGGCCGTTTTCAGCTGCGCGAAGGTCTCCGGCTTGTTGTAGTCGCCGCTGACGTAATACAGATTGGCCAGCATCTTCTTGAGCGCTTTCTTGTCATCGACCTTGCCGTCGGCGGCGATGCTGTCGCTGGCGCGTTTGCGCAGTTGCGCGTCGTCCCAGTCCGAGCCGGAAACGCCGATCACCGGCATGTTCAGCAAGCCGCGCTTGGCCAGCGCGTACAGGGCCGGGAAGATTTTTTTGTAGGCGAGATCGCCGGTCGCGCCGAACACCACCAGCGCGTCCGAGCGCGCCTTGCCGTCGAATTTATTCATGTGGATGACTTTCTTTTTGTTGTTGAAGTGCGATGTGTATTTCGACCCGGTGCGGCCGGCGATCGTCAAACAGCGTGATGGCCGAACCGTCCAGCGCCTTGCCGTCGACCGTGATGCCGGCGGCGACGCCCTGTCCCTGCTGGACGAAAATGGTATAAATCGTTTCCTTGTAACGGTAGCGCAGCTCGAAGCCGTCCCAGTCGGCCGGGATGCACGGCGCCACGCGCAGCTGCGTGCCTTCCAGCGTCAGGCCGAGCAGCGACTCGATCGAATAGCGGTACATCCAGCCGGCCGATCCCGTGTACCAGGTCCAGCCGCCGCGCCCCTTGTGCGGATCGAAGGCATAGACATCGGAGGCCAGCACATAGGGTTCGGTCTTGTAGCGCGCCACTGCTTCCGGCGTGTCGGCGTGGTTGATCGGCGCCAGCATGTCGTACAGCTGCCAAGCGCGTTGGGCGTCGCCGAGCGCCGCGTAGGCCATGCCGGCCCACACGGCGGCATGCGTGTACTGGCCGCCATTTTCACGCACGCCGGGCAGATAGCCTTTGATATAGCCAGGATTCGGCTCGGCGCGGTCGAACGGCGGATCGAGCAGCTGCACCACCGCCGCATCGGGCCGCACCAGATGCTCTTCCAGCGCATCCATCGCCTGCCGCGCGCGCGACGCTTCGGCCACGCCGGACAGCACCGACCAGCTTTGCGCGATCGAGTCGATGCGGCATTCGGTGTTTTCGGCGGAACCTAGCACCGTGCCGTCGTCGAACCAGGCGCGCCGGTACCAGTCGCCATCCCATGCGCTTTGTTCGATGGCGGTACTCAGTGTGGCCTGCTGTTCGCGGCAGCGCGTCGCGAACGCAGCATCGTCGCGGCTCGCCGCGAGGTCGCCGAATTCCTTGAGCACGCGGCACAGGAAGAAGGCCAGCCACACGCTCTCCCCTTTGCCGCCGGCGCCGACCAGGTTCATGCCGTCGTTCCAGTCGCCCGATCCCATCAACGGCAAGCCGTGCGCGCCGAAGCGCAAACCATGTTCGATCGCGCGCACGCAATGCTGGTACAGCGTGGCCGACTCTTTCGACTCGGTCGGCAATTCATAAGCGTCCTTGCCGTCCTTGGGCAGGCTGCCTTCGATGAAATTCACCACCTCATCGAGCACGCCGCTGTCGCCGGTGGTCAGCACGTAGCGGCAGGTCGCCAGCGGCAGCCACAGATAATCGTCCGAGCAGTTGGTGCGCACGCCGCGTCCCTGCGGCGGATGCCACCAGTGCTGCACGTCGCCCTGCGGGAACTGGCGTCCGGCGCAGCGCAGCAGATGCTCGCGCATCAGCGCCGGCTGGGCGTGGACCAGCGCCATCACGTCCTGCAGCTGGTCGCGGAAGCCGAACGCGCCGCTGGACTGATAGAAGGCGTTGCGCGCCCACAGCCGGCACGCCAGCACCTGGTACAGCACCCAGCCGTTGGTGAGGATGTCGAAGGCGCGGTTCGGCGTTTTGACCTGCACGGCGCCGAGCGTGTGCGTCCAATATTGTTTGACCTTTTCCAGCGCCGCGATGGCGCTGTCGCTGCCGCGCGAGCGCAGCGCCAGCGCGCGCGCCGCCTCCACGCTGTGCTCCGCGCCGAGGCGGAATATCACCTCATACGATGCGCCGGGGGCCAGCAGCACCGGCACGCGCAGCGCGGCGCAAGGGTCGAGCGCCGCGCCGACCTGGTCGGACAGGCCGGGCCGGGACATCGCGGCCGGATCGCGCAAGCTGCCGTCGATGCCGAGGAAGCTGGCGCGGTCGCCGGTGTGGCTGATGCCCTCGACCACATCCACGTCGAAAAAGGCGGCGCGGCCGGCGAAGTCGCTGTTGTAGCCGTTTTCGGCGATCAGCGCGCCGCTGCCGTCGAGCGTCGTCACGACGTGCATTTTGGTTTTGTCGCGCTGTTCGCCCAGCACCCATTCGACGTAAGCGGTGGCCGACAAACGGCGCGAACGCGATGAGCGGTTGTGCAGCGTCAGGCGCGCGTACTTGACCGGCGCATCGATGGCGACGAACACGCACAGCTCGGACGCAATGTCGTCTTCGATATGCTCGAAGACGCTGTAGCCGAAGCCATGGCGGGTCACATAGTTGCCGGTGCCGCGGCTCGGCGACGCGGTCGCGGACCAGTAATGGCCGCTGTCCTCATCGCGCAGATAAAAGGCCTCGGTATTGGCGTCGGCGACGGGATCGTTGGACCACGGCGTCAGACGGAAGGCTTGGGCGTTTTCGCTCCACGTGGTGGCGCTGCCGCTCTCGGAAATGAGCGTGCCGAAGTTGGGATTGGCCAGCACGTTGACCCACGGCGCCGGCGTGGTCTGGCCGGCGCGCAGCGTGATGACGTATTCGCTGCCGTCGGTGCTGAAACCGCCGAGGCCATTGTCGAATTCCAGTTCGGGATGCGCCGACAGTTCGAACACCGTCGGCGCGACCGGCAGCGGCTGCGGCATCGCTTGCGGCAGCGGCGCGGCGACCTGGCGATCCAGCTGCTGCGCCAGGGTGCCGGCCGCGTCGTCGACGACGGCGCGCGCCACCGTTTGCAGCAGCACGTAATCGGCTGCAGGTATGTTGTCGGCCGCGCGCACGAAGATGCCGCCCGGCTTGTCCAGCAGATCGGCGGCGCCGGATTCGGCGATCAAGGCGGTGAGCCGGGCCGCCAAAGCGCCGGCATCCGGCGCGGCGTTGACGATCACCAGGTCCAGCGCCAGGCCATACCAGCGCCAGCATCCATGCGCGTCGATCAGTTGTCGCGCCAATGCCAAATCGGTATCGCCTGCATCGCCTACCCGCAGCAGCAATATCGGCAAATCGCCCGAGATGGCGTAGGCCCACAATCCCGATGGACCGAGCCGATTGCGCGCCAGCGTGGCGGCGTCGGCGCGCATGCTGGCGTTGGAATAAATCATCGAGGCGGCCAGGCGCATGACGGCGTCCGCGTCGGCGGGATCGGATGCGGTCTGCGCGGCGCAGGCCGGCGGCGACGATGGAGGCGCCAGCAGCGCGCCGTCGGCATGTTCGCGCTGCTGATATTTTTCGACCAGCGCCATGCTGGCCTCGCGCGTGTCGCTGATGCCGGTCACCCAGTCGAAGCAGGCGGTCGCGCCGGGCGCCAGGGTCACGCGGCAGCCGATGGCGGCGACCGGATCGAGCACCGGTCCGGCGCCGCCGCTCAGGCCCGCGCGCGGACCTTGCGGGTCGGCGCTGCTGCGATTGCGGCCGATGAAGGCGGCGCGGTCGGTTTCGTAGGTGGCTTCCGCCGCCAGCTCCTGCAACGGCGACAGCATGTGGAACAGGAAGGGCGTGGCGTCGCCCGGTTTGCTGGCGCGGTGCGTCGCCAATATCGCACGCTGTTCGGCGACGATTTCGGTCTGCACGAACAACTTGTTGAAGGCCTGGTGCGCGGCGTCGGTCGGCGCCGGCGCCAGCACCACTTCGGCGTAGCTGGTCAGCTCGATGGTGCGGCTGACGTCCGAGCGGTTGGTGACGTGGACGCGCCGCACTTCCACGTCGTCGGCGGCGGCGACGGCGATTTCGGTCTGTGTTTCGATGCCGTGGTCGACACGCCAGAAGCGCGCGCGGCCGCCGGAGAAATCGGCCTCATAGCAGTCGCCGCGTTGCAGCGTGGGCTGGTGCGCGACGGACCACAGCGCGTCGCTGTCGGCGTCGCGCAGGTAGACGAAGCTGCCGTGGTTGTCGCGCGTGGCGTCGTCGTGCCAGCGGGTCAGTGCCAGCGCGTCCCAGCGGCTGTAGCCGCCGCCGGCGCTGGTCAGCATGACGTGGTATCTGCCGTTCGATAGGAGCTGTACTGCGGGGACCGGCGTTTGCGGGCCGGTGTAGATGCGTGGCGCTTGCCGGGTGGATGCGGTCATGGGATCGGTCTCATAAAGTGTATCGGAGCGCACCGGCGCGAACGGCTGGTCGACAGGCGCTCGGCGGATGCATCCATGACAAAGTAGTCCGAAGCGCCGATTCCCTCTGTGCCCTAGCGCACGCATGGGCAGCATATGTGGGTCAGCGCACAGAGTCCGCGGGAGCGCGACGCTACAGTCTATGCTCCGGGTTGCGCTATCCGGCGCTGTCGCATCGCCGTCTTTCCGAGCGCCGCCGCTTGCCTCCCCTCCGAACATTCCACCGACATCAAGGAGTCACCTGATGAATGCACCACTACCCGCCGCCGCGCTCGAACAACAATGCGTCAACGCCGTCCGTTTCCTGGCCGTCGACGCCGTCCAGAAGGCCAACAGCGGCCACCCCGGCCTGCCGCTGGGCGCCGCGCCGATGGCCTACACGCTGTGGACACGGCTGATGAAATTCGATCCGGCGCAGCCGCACTGGTTCGACCGCGACCGCTTCGTGCTGTCGGCCGGCCACGGCTCGGCGCTGCTTTACAGCCTGCTGCACCTGACCGGCTACGACCTGACTATGGAGCAGCTGCAGCAGTTCCGCCAATGGAAAAGCAAAACCCCCGGCCACCCCGAGCGCGGCGTCACGCCCGGCGTCGAGGTGACCACCGGCCCGCTGGGCCAGGGCTTCGCCAACGGCGTCGGCATGGCGATGGCCGAGGCGCATCTGGCGGCGCGTTTCAACAAGCAAGGCCACACGCTGATCGACCATTACACCTATGCGCTGGTCAGCGACGGCGACTTGATGGAAGGCGTGGCGTCGGAGGCGGCCTCGCTGGCCGGCCATCTGAAACTGGGCAAACTGATTTATCTGTACGACGACAACAACGTCACGCTGTCCGCCGGCACCGACATCACCTTCACCGAGGACCGCCAGGCGCGCTTCGACGCGTATGGCTGGCACACCCAGATGGTCGACGACGGCAACGACCTGGCCGCGATAGAAAAGGCGCTGCGCGCCGCGCGTGACGAGACCACGCGGCCGTCGCTGATCCTGGTGCGCACCCACCTCGGCTTCGGCTCGCCGAACAAGCAGGACTCCTTCGAGGCGCACGGCTCGCCGCTGGGCGCCGACGAAGTCAAGCTGACCAAGCGCCAGCTGGGCTGGCCCGAGGACCAGCAGTTCTACGTGCCCGACGACGTGCGCGCGCGCTTCGCCGAAGTGGCCAAGCGCGGCGCGCAGTCGGCGGCCGACTGGCAGCAACGCTATGACGCATATAAAAAACAGTTCCCCGACCTCGGCATCGAACTCGATCAGCTGATGAAGGTCGACGGCGGCCACCTGCCGGCCGGCTGGGACGTCGACGTGCCGACTTTCGACGCCGACCCGAAAGGCATCGCCACGCGCGTCGCCTCGGGCAAGGTGATGAATGCCATCGCGGCCAGGCTGCCGGCGCTGGTCGGCGGTTCGGCCGACCTCGATCCATCGACTTACACGGCGCTGAAAAACACCGGCGACTTCGAGCCGTCCGGCAGCGATGGACTGGACCAGCAGGGATCGAACGGCGGCGCGGGCTGGAGCTACGCCGGCCGCAACCTGCACTTCGGCGTGCGCGAACACGCGATGGGCGCCATCCTCAACGGCATCGCCGCGCACGGCGGCCTGCTGCCGTTCGGCGCCACCTTTTTGATCTTCTCCGACTACATGCGGCCGTCGATACGCCTGGCCGCGCTGATGAAATTGCAGGTCGCCTATGTGTTCACGCACGACAGCATCGCGCTCGGCGAGGACGGCGAGACGCACCAGCCTATCGAACAACTGGCCAGCCTGCGGGCGATTCCCGGCCTGACGGTGATCCGCCCGGCCGACGCCAACGAGACGGCCGCCGCATGGCGGGTGGCGGTCGAATCGCGCCACGGCCCGGTGGCGCTGGCCTTGACGCGCCAGGCCGTGCCGACGCTGGACCGCCACCAGTTCGCGCCGGCCGACGGCCTGCTGCGCGGCGCCTATGTGCTGGCCGACGCGGCCAACGGCAAGCCGGACCTGATCCTGATCGCCAGCGGCTCGGAGGTACATCTGATCGTCGAGGCGCAACAGGCGCTGTTGCAGCAGAACGTACAGGCGCGCATCGTCTCGATGCCCAGCTGGGAGCTGTTCGACCAGCAGTCGCAGGACTATCGCGACAGCGTGCTGCCGCCGGAGATCGTCGCGCGGCTGGCCGTCGAAATGGGCTCGCCACAAGGCTGGCACAAATACGTCGGCACGGCCGGCGATGTGCTGGGCATCGACCGCTACGGCGCGTCGGCGCCGGCCGAAGTGCTGCTGCGCGAGTATGGCTACACGGTGGAGAATGTGTGCGCGCGCGCCAAGGCGCTGCTGCGCGCGTCCGCCCTGCGCTGAGCCACGCAGGCCGACGGTGTGGCTGACGACGATGACAATATCGCCGCGCCGCTATCCGCTACTCCGCCTACGCGGCAGAAGCGGATAGAATGGAGGCAATCGCTGTCAATTCCGATTGCAGACATGGGGGATCACATGTTGACGTCACTGAATCAGCCGCTCAGGCCGCACAACGAAGCGGCGCGCCTGGCGGCGCTCAAGTCCTTGAACCTGATCGATGCCGCGCCCGAGGAACGCTTCGACCGCGTCACGCGGCTGGCCAAGCGCCTGTTCAACGTGCCGATCGCCAAGGTGACGCTGGTGGCCTCGGACACCATCTTCACCATGTCCTGCGCCGGCGCCGAAACCGGCACCAGCATCCCGCGCGCGGCCTCATTCTGCAGCCACGCGATCCTGGGCGACGAGATCCTCATCGTGCCCGATGCGCGGCTCGACCCGCTCTTCATCGACAGCCCGCTGGTCACCGGCGAACCGCATATCCGCTTCTACGCCGGCTGCCCCTTGACCGTGCCCGATGGCTGCAAGCTCGGCACGCTATGCCTGGTCGACACCGTGCCGCGCACCTTCGACGAGGAGGATATCAAACTGCTGCGCGACCTGGCCACGATGGTGGAACACGAAATGGCCGCCGTGCAGATGGCCACCATGGACGAGCTGACCAAGCTGCTGAACCGGCGCGGCCTGGAAGTGCTGGGCCAGCAGGCCATCCACCTCTGCATCCGCTTGAATAAGCCGGCCTCGCTGCTGTTCTTCGACCTGAATCACTTCAAGTCCATCAACGACACCCACGGCCACGCCGAGGGCGACCATGCACTGAGTACCTTCGCTGAAACGCTGGGGATAGTCTTCCGCAGCAGCGACCTGATAGCCCGGCTGGGCGGCGACGAATTCGTCGCCATGCTGATCAACTCCAGCGAAGCCGAAACCATCGCGGCGGTGGAGCGCCTGCGCGGCGTGGTCGCCGCGCGCAACGCGGCCGACCAGCGCGGCTACGATATCTGCTTCAGCGTCGGCCAGGTCGATTTCGACTCGCGGCGCCACAAGACCGTCGCCCAACTGCTGGCCGAAGGCGACGCCGAAATGTACCGCAACAAGCAGCTCTCGCGCGGCCACCCGCACTAGCGCCGCCGGCATCGGCGCTTAAGTTGAACGCTTAAGCCCGCGCCTTGCTCTTGCTGTCGATCTGGTCGATCAATTCCTTCCACGCCTTGGTGAAGGAATCGGCGCCCTCCTTTTGCAGCTGCTGCGACAGCGCCGCCAGGTCGATGCCGGCCGCCTCGAAGGCCGCCAGCACTTTTTCCGCATCGCCGCCGTCGGCCGGCATGCTGCCGCTGACGACGCCATGGTCGGCGAAAGCGAGCAACGTCTTTTCCGGTATCGTGTTGACCGTGTTGGGCGCGGCCAGCGCTTCCAGGTACATCACGTCGGACGCCTTGGGGTCCTTGACGCCGGTGCTGGCCCACAGCAGCCGTTGCGGCTGCGCGCCCGCCTCCGCCAGCTTGCGCCAGCGCGGCGACGCCAGCAGCTCGCGATAGGCGCGATAGCTGCGCCGCGCCACGGCGATCCCCAGCTTGTTGCTCAATTCCTCGGGCACCTTGCCGGCCACCGCCACGTCCCAGCGGCTGACGAACAGCGACGCCACCGAGCCGACCTTGGGATCAAGTCCGGCGTCGATGCGGCGCTGGATGCCGCGCAAATACGCCTCCGACGCGGCCAGGTACTGCTCGCACGAAAACAGCAGCGTGACGTTGACCGGCACGCCGGCGAAGATCGATTCCTCGATCGCCAGCAGGCCGGCGTGCGTGCCCGGTATCTTGATGAACAAATTCGGCCGGTCGGCCTGCTGGTGCAGCTGGGCCGCGACGCGTATCGTGGCCACGGCGTCGTTGACCAGCAGCGGCGACACTTCCAGCGACACCCAGCCGTCGACGCCGTGGCTGGCGTCGAAATCGGGCCGGAACAGATCGGCCGCGCGACGCAGGTCCTCGATCGCCAGCGCGAAGAACAAGTCCTCGCCTTTCTGGCCGGCCGCGGTCTTGTCGATGATGGCCTGGTCGTAGAAGCTGCCTTCGCCCAGCGCCTTTTGGTAGATGCTCGGATTCGAGGTCAGGCCGGTGACGGCCAGCTCGCGCCGGTAACGCTCGATGGTGCCGTCGTCGAGCAGGCCGCGCGTGATGTTGTCGAGCCACAGGCTCTGTCCCAGCTCGTGTAAATTGATCGCAGCGTTCATGATGTTTCACTCCCGTCGGTTGGGGCGGCGCGCGCGGCCGAGCGCAGCGTCGCCAGGTCCAGATGATTCAAGTCGCCGATGCGCTCTAGCGTCACATCCGGCGTGCAGTATTTGCCTTCGTTGTCCGGATCGAGCGCGTAGTGGCCCTGGCGCGGGAACACGGTCGTCACGTAGTCGCCCCACTGGCGCTTGATGGCGTCGAGCAGGCGCGGTTTGTCGTCGATCAGCACATAGTGGGCGGCCGGATAGCGCCATTCGACGTCGGCCAGCATGTCCTCCTTGTGCACATAGATCAGCACCCGCTCGGCCAGCGCCTGCCATAATCCGGCGCGCTCGATTTTATGCGGCTGGAAGACCACGTCGCCGTCCGACAGCAGCACCACCGTGCCGGCCGTCGCCAGCCGCGCCAGCGCGTCCAGCGCGCCCGGATACAGGCGCTCGGCGAACGGATAGTCGAGCAGGAAGGACGACATGCGCAGCAGCCGCGCGTCGCTGCCGGACTGCTGGCGGAAACGCTGCAGCGCGCCGAGGTAATCGACATAGCCCAATTCGCTGCGCAGCGTTTCGAGTATGTCCCAGTAACGCGTGCGGCCTTCGGCGCCGAATTCCTGTTCCAGCCGCGCGCGCAGGTCATCCTGGATACGGTCGTTGTCGAGCAGCGTGTTGTCGCAATCGACCAGGAACACGATGCCGTCCTTGCCTGCCTGTTGGTCTCTTTCGCTCATGGCCGCTTATTCCTTGGCCGCCGGCTTGGCGCCCTGCTCGGCGTGGCCGCCGAAGCCCTGGCGCATCGCCGACAGCACCTTGTTTGAATAGTCGGCGTTGCCGCGCGAGCTGAAACGGGCGAACAGCGCCGCGCTCAATATCGGCGCGGGCACGCCCTCGTCGATGGCGGCGTCGATGGTCCAGCGGCCCTCGCCGGAATCGGAGACGCGGCCGGCGAAAGCGTTCAAGGTCGGATCCTTGCCCAGCGCGGTGGCCGTCAGATCGAGCAGCCAGGAACTGATGACGCTACCGCGCCGCCACAGTTCCGCGATCTCCGGCAGATCGAGGTCGTACTGGTAGAACTCGGGCTCGCGCAGCGGCGTCGTCTCGGCGTCGGCGGCGGCGGCTTCCTGCTTGCCGATATTGGCGCCGTGCAGTATCGCCAGCCCTTCCGCGTAGGCGCCCATGATGCCGTACTCGATGCCGTTGTGGACCATCTTGACGAAGTGGCCGGCGCCGTGCGGGCCGCAGTGCAGA
>Ga0209862_1000361_pt1 | contig 17065 bp, 17 predicted proteins | sample OrgsoiDNA_201061_FD_185809 | JGI IMG/M metagenome (GOLD analysis project Ga0209862, IMG submission 185809) | Permafrost soil microbial communities from the Arctic, to analyse light accelerated degradation of dissolved organic matter (DOM) -... | ecosystem: Environmental > Terrestrial > Soil >... | reverse complement strand
ACAAGCTTCAGCTCCCGCGCCCAGGCGCATCGAAGCCAAGGTTGTCGCAACGGCGGCCGGCAACGACGGCTGGGAAGAATTCTAACGGCCAGCGCAGCGTAGCTGCGGCCGTCCGGCAAGCCGCTACAATGGTGGCCTATGACCTCCGCCATCGACACCGCCACGCCTTCCCATCAACCCGCACGCGCCATCTGCGGCACTTGCCAGCGGCCGCAGAGCAGCTGCATCTGTCGTTGGGTCGCGGCCGTGGCCAGCGATGTGGAAGTGCTGATACTGCAGCATCCGATGGAAGTGGCGAACGCCAAGGGCAGCGCGCGGCTGCTGCATCTGAGCCTGTCCAACAGCCGCATGGCGACCGGCGAAGCATACGCCGAGGCCGAGTTGCGCGCGCTGTTGTCGGACGATCGGCGATCGGTGCTGCTGTATCCCGACACGCCTGCCGGCCAGACGCCGGAGCTGGCCGCGCCAGCGCCATTCGATCCGGCTTGGATGGCACGGCCGCAGCATCTGCGCCTGGTGGTGCTGGACGGGACCTGGCGCAAAAGCCGCAAGATGCTGTATCTGAATCCGCTGCTGCAAACGCTGCCCCGCTTGCCGCTGTGCGACACGCCGCCGTCGCATTATCTGATCCGCAAAGCGCACCGGCCAGACCAGCTCTCGACGCTGGAGGCGTGTTGCTACGCGTTGGCGCAGCTGGAAAACGACGCCGTCAAATTCCAGCCGCTGATCGCCGCCTTCGACGGCTTCGTGGCGCAGCAGCGTAGCTATATTCCGGCTGCCTGATACGGCCTTATTGCAGCAGGATCGCCTTGCGGTAGGGCGCCATCGGCGGTGCCGGGAATTGCGCCGACGCGTACGACTGGCGGAAGCAATCGGCCTTGCTGTTCTCGACGTCCGTCATCGTGTGCGTGACCTTGCCGCTGGCGTCGAGCTGCAGAATGATCGTCACCGGATACTTGGACTTGTCGTGGCAGTTGCCGCGCTGGTCGAATTTCTGGTCGTTGTTGAATTTGATCGACACGTCCTCGTACTGGGTCGCCTTGTCGTTCGGGAACTGCGCATTGAACTTGTTCATCTCGGCGGCGAAGTCGGGATTCTTGGGCGGCGGCGGTTCGTTGGGTTTCTGATTCATGGTCTGGCAACCGGCGGCCAATACGATCACGCCAAGCGCGCTTAATTTCAAAATTTGCTTACGCATATATTTTTTCCTTGATTGATTGCGGCCTGCCATGCATGCAGTTCCGTTCCATGTGCACTGTATCCGATTGATGGAAATGTTGTCGCACTGTACACGGCAACTTTCTCGCTGCACCGTCGCCGCGATCCCGGCCGACCAGCGCAGCGACACCATCGACATCGTCGAAGCCGGGTTCAAGATGGATGCATCGCCGATGCGCGACGCAGGCAGTATCGTCTTGATAATTGCGGACGGCGAGCATTTCCAACTCACCGGGCAGAGTGGAAAAATCGGCCGATAAATTCCACCGCTGCGAACCGCTGCCCAAAATGGGATGATGGTCGCTTAAGCGATCAGCTTCAATCCCGGCGGCAGCGACTCGCCCAGCATGCGCTTCTCGTTGGCCTGGTCGAGCCGCACCACCTCGCACACCATCGCCACCCAGTTTGACGGCGCGCCAGTCGCCATAAGGCGCCGTTCAATATCGGCGCGCAGCTCCGGACCGATGTCGCGGCTGCGGTCGCCGGTCATGCGCGCCAGATGCGCGGCGGCGAAACCGGCCGGCTCGGTCTTTTTCCAGTCCAGCGCCATGATCGCGGCCAGCCACGTTTCCACCACCGGCGTCGCGACCACATCGTGCGCGCTGCCGTGGAAAGGCTGGCGCGCGCCGACGCGGCCGAGCCCCCATAAATACTTGGCCAGCGTGGCATCGGCCTTTGCCATATCGCCTTTCACTGCGGGCGTTCTGGCTGCCGCAGCCTGCTCCAGCTGGCCGAGCATCCACGCGCCGATTTCGGCCTTGTAGCCGCCGGGGATGCGCTCCAGCGACGCGCCCAGGCGCAGCATGTCGTCCTCGCTGCCGTTGACCAGGGTGTGCGGGCGCCGGCCGCGTTCCTGCTCGTCGGCTTGCACGTTGAAGGCGAAATCGTCGAGCAGCCGCAGTTGCTGCGCCGCGTCCAGGCCGCCGCAGACGCGCCGCCACAAAGTCCACCATTCGGCGCAGACCTGGCTGTCCTTCGGATGCTGGACGCCGGCTTCGAACATCGCCCACAGCTGCCCGATGCGCCATGCGTCGAGCGGGTGGCCGAAGCCTGGCCGCAGACAATAGCCGCTCAGGTTCAGCCACGCGCGCTCATGTCCGGCCGAACGGCGGCGGCCCTTGGCGCGCGCCATCAGCGCGTCGAACAGGCGGCGCAGCAGCGGTGTGGCCCACTGTTCGCGGCCGCCCAGCAGATGTTCGAGCTGCGCGCGCAGCTGCTTCACTTCCTTCAATTCCACTTGCTGCGCGCGGCTGCCGAAGATGCGGTCGATTTTTTCCAGCGCGTCGTTGAAGCGCGGCGGCAGTTGCGTGTCGTCGGTGTCTTCGCCATCCGTCTCGTTCTGGTCGCGCAGCTGGAATTCCAGTCGCCAGCGTTGCGCGTCCTCGCCGCCGTCGAGCGCGACGCAATGCACTTCCAGCGTGCCGACTTCACTGAGCGTGGCCGCCAGTTGCACCGGGATTTCCTTGAGCGCGTTGGCGCCGTCGGCGCGCAGCACGGTGGCAATCGGCGGCAGGCGTTGATAGTCGCCCAGATTCAGATCGACCAATGCGCCGGCCAGCGGCGCGGCGCCCGATTCCGCAATCGATGAGACGAGATGGAAGCGTACCGGCCGTCCGACCCGCAGCGCGAAGCTGCGGTCGGCCAGCACAATCTCGCGGCCCTCGGCGCTGCCGCGCGGCAGGATGCAGATGGCGCGGCGCGGCTTGTCGGCGCGCGCTTCTTCATCGAGCACGAGGAAGTAGCTGCGCGGCGAGCCGCCGCCGATGACGGGCGCCTGGCCCAGCTGGCCCAGCGCATAGGCCACGCCGCCGCGCGCCACCGCGACGTCGGGATTGTCGTTGTGGAGTACGCGGAGCGGCCGGCCGCGCCAGTTTGCCAGCGTGCTTTCCAGACGCCGCGCCAGAGCGTCGGCGCGGAACACGCCGCCGTTCAGCAGCAGCGTGTCAGGTATCGGCGTGGATGTGGCATCGGCGATATTTTGCAGAGCCGTCGGCACGCTTGCCACAGTTGTTCGGCCGTCGGCAGCTAACGCGGCGTCGCCGATGATAGCGCCGGCGGCGTTGGACGACGCGTCCGCGATACCGTCGCCCAGCGCGGCGCGCGCGGCGCTGGCGTGCTGGCGCAGGAAGCTGGCCAGGTGGCGCGTGATGGCGGCGTCGCTGGCATACGGCAGTCCGAATTCGACGATGCCGCCGCGACCCTGTTTCGCGTGTTCGTGCGCGGCGACGGCGGGGAAGAAGCCGTCGACCACCAGCCGTTCGACTTCCTCGCGCGTCAGCTCGACCGAGCGGGTGCCGCCGATCAGCCGCGATCCCGCGCCGAGCAGCGTCACCGCCACGCGCTCGGGCGCGTCGGCCGCCAGCAGTTGTTCCTTGGCGGCGCGGCAGCGTTCAGTCAGTTGCGACAATCGTCCGGCCGACAGGCGCGCGCCCGCCTGCGCCGGGTCGGCCGCCGCCATGCGCGACTCGACCAGATGCGCCAGCGCCAGATCCATATTGTCGCCGCCGAGGATCAGGTGGTTGCCGACGCCGATGCGCGAAATCTGCGCCTCGCCGCCGACCAGCTCCACCTTGATCAAACTGAAATCGGTGGTGCCGCCGCCGACGTCGCAGACCAGCACCAGGCGCGTGTCCTTCAGCTCCGCTGTCAGCGCGGCGCGGTGGCGGAACAGCCAGTCATAGAAGGCGGCCTGCGGTTCTTCCAGCAGGCGCAGGCGCGGCAGGCCGGCCATGCGCGCGGCCTGCATCGTCAGCGCGCGCGCGCCCTCGTCGAACGACGCGGGTATGGTCAGGACGATCTGCTGGTCTTCCAGCGGATGCTGGGGAAAGCGCGCGTTCCACGCCGCGCGCGCGTGCGCCAGATAACTGGCGCTGGCCGCCACCGGCGACACTTTCGGCACGTCGGCGTCCGCGCCCCACGGCAAAATCGGCGCGCTGCGGTCGACGCCGGGATGCGACAGCCAGCTCTTGGCGCTGGCGACGAGTCGCCCCGGCACCTGCGCGCCGAGCTGGCGCGCCAGCCGTCCCGTCACCACTTGATCGAGTCCGGCGACGTCGTCCTGCGGCCAGGGCAGCTGCAACTGGCCCGGCGCCAGTTCGCCGGCGGCCGGGTGATAACGCAGCGACGGCAGCAGCGGCGCGGCCGCCACTTCGCCCGGCGCCACCAGCTGCTCGATCTCGAACAGGAGGATTTGTTGCGGCCCGGCGGCGCCAGGCTCGCAATAAGCCAGCACCGTGTTGGTGGTGCCCAGGTCGATGCTGACGAGGTACCGCGACATGGTCACTCGCCCATACCGCCCGTAGCTACGGCGCGTACGTCGAATTCCACTTTCCAGCGCTCGCCGTTGGCCGACACCGCCAGCAGTTCCAGCGTGCCCGATTCGGTGGCCAGCGCGTGCAGCTTGACCTGCACCACATCGCCCGACTGGCGGCCTTCCGGCGACAGCGTGGCCTGGATTTCATTGAGCTCCTGCAGCTCGTCCGGCGCCCAGAAATCGAGCAGGTCGCCGATGCGATCCTGGCGCCGCACCGACGATCCGAAGAAGCGGAAGTTGACCGGCTCGCCGACCACAAGGCCGAACTGCTGCGCCGGCAGTTCGATCTCGCCGCCTTCCTCCATGCCGAACGGCGCCACGCACAGCGCCTGGATAGGCGGCTCCATGCCGGGGATGGCCGGCATCGCCGATTCGACCGCGACGTAGTACGCGCGCGCCGTGCCGCCGCGTATGCGCACGCCGGCGCCGCGCCGCACGTAGCTGTAATAGGCCGCGCCGCGCGCCACCGCCAGATCGAGATCGGCGCCGTCGAGCATGCGCGCCGCTTGCGCCCCTTCCATATACAGCCAGTCGTTCAGCGTGGCCATCACGCGCTCGGCCAGCAGCGCGGATTTGAACACGCCGCCGTTGAACAGCACCGCCGTCGGATGCAGGAAGGTGGCCGCCGCGTTGTCCGCGCCGCGATAACCTTGCAGCTCGCTGGTGGCGCCGAGCTGGCGCGCCAGGAAGGCCGCCAGATGGCGCGTCACGCCGGCGTCCTGCGCATACGGCAGGCCAAGCTGGGTCAGGCCCGCGCGCGTGCGCACGGCCGGCCGCGCCGACGCTTCGACGGCCGGGAAGAAGCCGTCGAGAATGAAGGTGCTGACTTCGTCGCGCGTCAGCTCGGTGCGGATCGAACCGCCGATCAGCTTCGAGCCGCGACTCGGCACGACGATGGGCCAGCTCGCGACGTCGGCGTCGGCCAGCAGCGCTTCCTTGGCGCTGCGGCAGCCGTAAGTCAGCGCGCGCATCTGCCACGCGTCGAGCTGCGTGCCGCTGGCGGCCAGCTTGCGCGCCACCAGATGCGCCAGCGCGAGGTCCATATTGTCGCCGCCGAGCAGGATGTGATCACCGACGGCGACGCGGTGCGGTTCGAGCACGCCATCGCGTTCCAGCACGGCGATCAGCGAGAAGTCGCTGGTGCCGCCGCCGACGTCGACGACGAGGATCACGTCGCCCGGCTTGACGTCCTTGCGCCAGCGGCCGTCGCTGCCCTGGATCCAGCTATATAAGGCTGCCTGCGGCTCTTCCAGCAACGTTAGCGACTGGTAGCCGGCGGCTTGCGCGGCGGCGGCGGTCAGCTCGCGCGCGGCCGGGTCGAACGAGGCGGGGATGGTGACGGTGACGGCTTGTTCGGCGAACGGCGCGTCGGGATGGGCCGCGTCCCAGGCCTGGCGCAGGTGCGACAGGTAGCGTGTCGACGCCTCGAACGGCGAAATGCGGGTCACTTCGTCCGGCGCGTCCGGCGGCAGGATGGCGGCGCGGCGGTCGACGCCGGGATGGCACAACCAGCTCTTCGCGCTAGCCACCAAACGGATAGGCGTGGTCGCGCCACGGCTGCGCGCCATCTCGCCGGCCACGCTGCTTTGCTCGGCCGCCGACTGCGCCCACGGCAGGCTCAATTCGCCCGGCGCCAGTTCGTCCGGATGCGGCAAATAAAGGAAGGACGGCAGCAGCGGCAAGTCCTCGACGGTGCCGGGCGCGGTCAACTGCGGCACGGCCAGTACGCCGTGCGCGGTTTTTTCGCCGTCGCTGGCGCTCAGGTCCACATACGACAGCGCGCTGTGCGTGGTGCCCAGGTCGATGCCGATGGCGTAGCGCGGCGTGCCCGCGACAGTGCTCATAATTCCACCTCGGCCGGAGCCAGGATGGTGGCGTCGTGCGCCTCGGCCAGCTTCGGCAGGCGCACGTCGGCCGCGCGCCAGCCGCGATGGCTCAGCGTGCCACGGAATGGCGCGGCGCCGACCACATTGCCGGTCAGGCGCACGGCGCTGGCGTCGAAGCCGGCTTCCAGCACGACGCGGCTGCCTTCGGCTTCGGCGCGCACGGCGGCGATGGTGAAGTGTTCGCGCAGCACCTTGCTGCAGCCTTCGTGCACGACGCGCGCGGCGGCGCCGATGTCGGCGTCGGAATAGGCGCTCAGGTTTTCCTGGGTGAAGTCGATCAGGCGCGCTTCGCGCTGGAACAGGCCGAGCAGCTGCAACGCGGCGTCCGGCGTGGCGATGCGCAGCGGCGCGGGGGCGGGTGTCGGCGCAGGTGTCGGCTTAGGCGCGGCGGCGACTGGCGCCGGTGCTGGAGCGGGCTCGTCGATGCGCACGATGCGCGCCGCGTAGTCGGCGTCGGAGAGCGTGCTGAAGAACGCGCCGAAGGCGAGGGGAATTCTGCGCCAGAACGAAGGCGTCGCAAGAGTCGGATTGGTCATGGAGTGCTCGCAATAGGTAAAAATCAGGCCGCCGCCGTGCACCGGGCGGGGCTGATGAGTTGTGTCGGGGCTGGGGCGTTATTGCCTCGCCAGGCGTCTAAGCAAATTGGGCAAGGCACTGGGCAAAGCGCGGAAACCGTCGATTTTCAAGTTTGTGCGCATGATAGCAGTTCGGCGCGGGGTCTTGCACTGGTCTGGCACAAGCGCGAGGACATTGCCAGCGCGTGGCGACCAAATATTTCTTCTCTGATGAGCTTGTTAAGTGGCCGCTGACCGCCTAATATACTGTTTATATATACAGTATATTTAAATCGTTTGGAGTCGAGTGCAATGCCGGACCATGAAACCGATGTCGAAGGGCAGGTGATGCTGCCGCCGCAACCCCTGAAGGCGATGAAGGGACGCGGCGCCGTGACCAATCTGCAGGGCCGTTACGAGGTCAACGGTCGCGAGGCCTATGACGACGGCTGGCAGCGCGACGAGGATGAGGACGCGCCCGCCGGCTGGAAAACCCACGTCACCGACGAAGCGGCCAAGACGATTTTAAGCCGCAACACGTCGCCGGATCTGCCGTTTAGCGTATCGCTGAACCCTTATCGCGGCTGTGAGCACGGTTGCATTTATTGCTTTGCGCGGCCCACGCACAGCTATCTGGGTCTGTCGCCCGGCCTCGACTTCGAGAGCAAGATCTTCGCCAAGGTCAACGCGCCCGAGCTGCTGCGGCGCGAACTGTCCAAGGCGTCCTACGTGCCCGACTCGATCGCGCTCGGCGTCAACACGGACGCCTACCAGCCCTGCGAGCGCGAGCGCCAGCTGACCCGGCGCGTGCTCGAAGTGCTGCAAGAGTGCGAGCACCCGGTCGGCCTGATCACCAAGTCTGCGCTGATCGAGCGCGACATCGACATCCTGGCGGCGATGGCGGCCAAGCGCCAGGCCATCGTTTCGATCACGGTGACGACCCTGGACCCGGCCATCTCGCGCACGCTGGAGCCGCGCGCGGCGGCGCCGGCCCGGCGGCTGCGGACGATACGCACGCTGACCGACGCCGGCATCCCGGTCGGCGTCAGCATCGCGCCGGTGATCCCCTTCATTACCGAGCCCGACATCGAGCGTGTGCTGGAGGCGGCGCGCGAGGCTGGTGCCGTCCATGCCAATTACGTCGTGTTGCGGCTACCGTGGGAAGTCAACCCGCTGTTCCAGCAGTGGCTGCAAACGCACTTTCCGGAGCGCGCCCAGCGCGTCATGAACCGGGTCCGTGAAATGAGGGGAGGCAAAGACTACGACAGCGATTTCGCCACGCGCATGAAGGGCGAGGGCGTGTGGGCCGAGCTGATACGGCAGCGCGTCAAGATCGCCACCGAACGGCTGGGCATGGGCAAGCGCGGCGTCCGCTACAGCCAGCTCGACGCGTCGCAGTTCCGCCGGCCTTTGGTGGTGCCGGCGCCGGGCGCGCGCACCAAGGCGGCGACGGAGGGGCAGCTCGACCTGTTTTGATGCGGCGCGGCGCGGGTGCTTGTCGGAGTTGAGCGCGGCATCAGCATTGGCGTGCGTGCCATTGCCTGTGTCGGTGCTGACGGCAGGTCAGCACTTTCTGCGCGGCTTGCCGTGTGGGGGCTGCCGTCGTCTGTTGGGCGGTCAGCGTGGCGTTGCCGCTTCGTTGAGCTCGGCCAGATGCCGCTCGATGGCGAACACGTGCGGGTCGGATTTGCCCATCTCGCGCAGCGCGCCGGCCAGATGGTTGAGGTAGTCGCTGTTCGGGCCGCTGGGGCCGGCCGAGCGCGCGATATGACGCGCGATGTCCAGTTCGGAGGCCGCGCCGAGGAAGGCGGTGTTGTCTTCGGTGGCGATGTAGACCAGGCCGGCGGCGCTGCTGCCGTCGTCGAAGACGATGTCGGTAGCCAGCCGCAGATAGCCGTTCTTTTCGCGGTGGTCGAGGTGGCCGAAGACCTGTGGCGTGATCAGATACGCCATGCCGTGGCAGATGGCGTCGGCTTCTTCGATGATGGTCACGACGCGGCCCGGCGCCTGTGGCGTGCCGCGATGGTCATGCGAGCCTTGCCAGAAGCGTCGGGTCCAGCCGGCGATGCTGGCCGGGCGCCGGTCGAGGTAATCGAAGTCGGCCTTGTAGATCAACGAGCCATAGCCGAACAGCCAGACGCTGTCGTGACCGTTGAACTGGTCCATTTTCTGGTTGGCGGCGATGGTGTTGGCGGTCATGGCGGTGGCTGCGTGGTGGACGAAAGAAGCCGTGCTGGCGAGGGCGGCGGCGCCATTATAAATCCGCCGTCGCTGCTCGCTTCAATTCATCCGGGGCCGGGTGGAGCGTTCAGGCCGCGTGCAGGTGAGCGCGCGTCGCCATGGCGCGTAATTGTTCCGCTTCGAAGTCGGCTTCGACGCGGATGATATCGATGTCGTTGACGCCCAGGAAGTTGAAGAACGCGGTCAGATAGTTTTCCTGGTGTTCGAGCAGCAGCTCGGGCCGCTTGCCGGACAGCGGGCAGCCCTGGCTGGAGATCACGATGATGCGCTTGCCCTTGACGAGGCCGCGCGGGCCGTCCTTGCCCACTTCATAGGTGCAGCCGGTTTGCAGCAGACGGTCCAGCCACACTTTGAGTGTGGACGGTACCGACAGGTTGTGCATGGGCGCGCCCATCACCAGCACGTCGGCTTCGAGGAATTCGCTGAGCAGCACATCGCTGAGCAGCGCTTCCGCGCTCAATTCGTTGCTCATTGGTATAGACACGTCCCACTCCCTGCGCATCACGCGCAGCAGCGGACCGCTGACGTGGGACAGCGGCGCGGCGGCCAAATCGCGGTACACCACGTGTGCGCTTGGCGACTCCTCCTGCATGATGGAAACCAGCGCGGCGCCGGCGCGACGCGACGTCGAATTGTCGCCTAGGGCGCAGGAATCAATATGCAGAATCTTCATATGCGTGGAATTTTTGGCTCAAGAAAGCGATTTCAACAGCATAACTCTGCAATAATCTTTGCGATAGTCCCCGAAATGCAAATAACCTTTGCATTTTTGCGATAATATACTTTGTGTTACCGAGTGTAATTGTTTTGGCGCGGAGTCCGCATGGATGATATCCACGATTTGCATGACATGTATTTGTTTGCCAAGGTGGTCGAACATGGCGGCTACAGCGCGGCGGCCACGGTGCTGGGCATGCAGGCGTCCAAGCTGAGCCGGCACATCCTGGCGCTGGAGCGGCAGCTCGGCGTGCGCCTGCTGAACCGCACCACGCGGCGCATTTCCGTCACCGAGGCCGGCCAGACCTTTTACCGCCATTGCGTCGCCGTCGTCGCCGAGGCCCAGGCCGCGCGCGACGCCATCGATCGCACCCGTTCGACGCCGCAGGGGCTGGTGCGGCTGAGTTGCCCACTGTCTTTGCTGCAAGGCGGCGTCAACCGCGTCGTCTCCGATTACCTTGCCGCCTATCCGTTGGTGCGCATCGCCATCGACGCCACCAATCGCCGCGTCGACGTGATCGAGGAGGGCATCGACCTGGCGCTGCGCGTGCGCCCGCCGCCGCTGGAGGACAGCGACCTGGCCGTGCGCGTGCTGAGCAAGTCGGAGCCGATGCTGGTGGCCAGCCCGCGCCTGTTCGACCATTATCCGCGCCCGAGCTCGGTCGACGAGCTGTCGCGCCTGCCGACCCTGGCGATGGTGCGCGCCGGCGATAAATACCTGTGGAACCTGGTGGCGCAGGATGGCCGGCAGATCGACGTCAGCCACACGCCGCGCATGGTCACCGACGATATGCCGACGCTGCGCCTGGCCGCGCTGGCCGGCCTCGGCGTCACCGAGCTGCCGCGCGACCAGGTGCAGCCGGAGCTGGACTTCGGCCTGCTCGAACCGGTGATGCCGGAGTTCGGTTCTATCGTCAAGCTGGTGCATGTGGTCTTCCCGTCACGCCGTGGACTGGTGCCGGCCGTGCGTGGCCTGCTCGACGCGCTGGTGCAGGGTTACGAAAACAAGTGCTGCCTGGCCTGAAGCATCAAGACTTGTCTACGCGCCACTCGTGCGCGGCGACGTAGTCATGCAGGAAACCGGCGAAGCTGGCCGCCGCCGGTGACAAGGCCCGTGCGTTCTTGGTGTAGACGAAGAATTTGCGCGTCAGCTCGGGTTCGTGCAACTGGCGCATCTGCAAGCCGTACAGCTGCACCATCGGCGCCGCGTAGGGCAGGCAGACCGTCACGCCGAGGCCGGCGCTGACCATGGCCAGCGCCGTTGTCATGAAGGTCACCTCGTTGTGCGCACTGAGCGACAGTTCACGGAAGCTGGCGTGCATGTCGCGCAGCAGGCGTTCGGTGAACTGGCCCTGCAGCGAAATAAACGGATAGTCGCCGATGTCGGCCCAGCAGATGCGCTTGCGCCGCGCCAGCGCGTGGCCGGCCGGGAACACCAGCACGAAGGGCATTTCGAATAATTCCCGCGCGTCGATGTCGGCCGCGGCGTCGCGTTCCGGGCCGACGCCGAAATCGACTTCGCCGCTGAAGACCCGCGCCGACACCGTCTCTACCGGGCAGTCGATCAGCCGCACCTGCACCGCCGGATGCGCGGCGCGGTAGGCGGCGATGGCCGCCGGCAGCACCGTGCACGACATCATCTGCGGCGCGGCCACCCGCACCATGCCCTTTTTCAGCGCCTTGCGGCTGGCGATGTCGGCCATCGCGCCGTCCAGGTCCTGCAACATCTTGTCGAACAGCGGCGACAGCTCGCGCCCGACCTCGGACAGTTGCGCGCGCCGCGTCGTGCGTTCGACCACCTTCACGCCCAGCAGTTGTTCCAGCTCCTTGATCTGGCCGCTGAGCGCCGATTGCGTCAGGTTCAGGTGTTCGGCGGCCAGCGTGAAGCTGCCGGTTTTGGCGATGGCGACCAGGGCGCGCATCTGGCGCAGGCTAGGATTCATGGGAAATTCTGATAAATCAGTGGAAAAATATCATTTGTATGATATCTGAAACTGGCTTCTAATGGCTTATAAACTAGGACGTTTGCGCGCCGCTTATCTTTACGCTTTACGCGCGCCGACGACCGTCGCACACTGAGCGCAACCCGGAGACCGACATGAAAATCAAACAAATCCACCACGTGGCTTACCGCTGCATCGACGCCAAGCAGACCGTCGACTGGTACGTCAAGCATCTGAACATGGACTTCGTGCTGGCCATCGCCGAGGACGAGGTGCCGTCGACCAAGGCGCCGGACCCGTATATGCACGTCTTCCTCGACGCCGGCCACGGCAACGTGCTGGCCTTTTTCGAGCTGCCGACGCAGGCGCCGATGGACCGCGACCACAACACGCCGGCCTGGGTCCAGCATCTGGCGATGGAAGTCGAGACGATGGAGGAACTGCTGGCCGCGAAAGAGCGCCTGGTCGCCGCCGGCATTTCCGTCATCGGTCCGGTCAACCACACCATCTTCAAATCGATATACTTCTTCGACCCGAACGGCCACCGCCTGGAACTGGCCGTCAACACGGCCACGCCGGAAATGATGGGCAAGCTCGATGCCGTCAAATGGGAAATGCTGGAGGAGTGGTCGCGCACGCGCAAGGCGCCCAAGCACGCCGCGTGGATGCACGCGCCGCAGGGAGATGCGGCATGAAGCTCGCGACACTGAAAAACGGCAGCCGCGATGGCACGCTGGTGGTGGTCAGCCGCGACCTGCAATGGTATCGCGCCGTGCCGCACATTTGCGCGACGCTGCAACACGCGCTCGATCATTGGGACGCCGTCGCGCCGCAGCTTGAGGAAGTCTACGCACTGCTCAACGCCGCCCACGGCGGGCACGGTGCCGACGCCGCCGTCCAGCCCTTCGACGAGCGCCTGTGCCACTCGCCGCTGCCGCGCGCCTATCAGTGGGCCGACGGCTCGGCCTACATCAACCACGTCGAGCTGGTGCGCCGCGCCCGCAACGCCGAAGTGCCGGCCTCGTTCTACACCGACCCGCTGATGTATCAGGGCGGCTCCGACAGCTTTATCGGCCCGCATGACCCGATCTACGCCCTGTCCGAAGACTGGGGCATCGACCTCGAAGCCGAGGTGGCCGTCGTCACCGGCGACGTCGCCATGGGCGCGACCGACGACGAGGCGGCGCGCGCGATCCGGCTGGTCATGCTGGTCAACGACGTCTCGCTGCGCAACCTGATTCCCAACGAGCTGGCCAAGGGCTTCGGCTTCTTCCAGTCGAAAGCGGCCAGCGCGTTTTCGCCGGTCGCCGTCACGCCCGACGAATTGGGTGCCGACTGGAACGGCGCCAAGCTGCACCTGCCTTTGCTGGTCGAGCTGAATCGCCAGCCTTTCGGCAAACCGAACGCCGGTGAGGACATGACCTTCAACTTCGCGCAGCTGGTGGCGCACGCCGCGCGCACGCGCGAGCTGGCCGCCGGCACCATCATCGGCTCCGGCACGGTGTCGAACAAGCAGGGCAGCCTGCACGGATCGAGCATCGCCAACGGCGGCGTCGGCTATTGCTGCCTGGCCGAGGTGCGCATGTACGAGACCATCGAACACGGCGCGCCGCAGACGCCATTCCTGCGCTTCGGCGACAGCGTCCGCATCGAAATGCGCGACCGCGCCGGCGCCAGCGTCTTCGGCGCCATCGAGCAGACCGTCAGCCACTATCAGGAGCGCGCGCGATGAAACGATATAAACTGTATACCTACTTTCGCAGCTCGGCCGCTTACCGGGTGCGCATCGCGCTGAACCTGAAGGCGCTGCCGTACGAGGCGGTGCCGGTGCACCTGCTGCGCAATGGCGGCGAACAGTTGGTCGAGCCGTACAGCGCCGTCAATCCGAGCAAGCTGCTGCCGGCGCTGGAGGTGGACGTGAATGCGGGCGAAGGTGAGGGCGCGGCCATCCACCAGTCGCTGGCGATCCTCGAATATCTGGAAGAGACGCAGCCGCTGGTGCCGCTGCTGCCCAAGGATGCGCTGGGCCGCGCCCGCGTGCGCGCGCTGGCGCTGACCATCGCCTGCGACATCCATCCGCTGACCAATCTGCGCGTGCTCAAGCACTTGCAGGCGACGCTGGGCATTTCCGACGAGGCCAAGCAGGAATGGTATCGGCACTGGGTGCGCGAGGGACTGGCGATGCTGGAGGCGCATCTGGCGCGCGATCCGCAGACCGGCCGCTTCTGCCACGGCGACACGCCGACGCTGGCCGACTGCTGCCTGGTGCCGCAGGTGTTCAACGCGCTGCGTTTCAACGTCAGCCTGGCGCCGTATCCGACGGTGGAGCGCATCCACGCCGCCTGCGCCGAGCTGCCGGCCTTCTTGGCCGCGCATCCGTCGCAGCAGCCGGACGCGGAATAGGGCGGCGCCCGGGCCTCGTTTGGGCAAAGGCGCATGCGCTACAATCGCGCCTTTTCCGATAATCCTACGCTGATGACTATCCCGACTTCCATCCTGGCCGCGCTCGATCGCGCCGATGCTTCCTGGCGCCCGGTCCTGATGCAAGGGCTGGCGGCGATGGATGCGGCCTATCTGGGCGAGCTGGCCGTCGACGACTACCTGCCGACCGGCGGCCGCCTGTTTGCCGCCTTCGAGCTGCCGCTGCAACAGGTGCGCTATGTGCTGGTTGGCGAAGGCCCGTATCCGCGCGAACAAAGCGCCACCGGCGTCTGCTTCATGGACGGCGCGGTGGGCAGCCTGTGGTCGGGCGAGGAGGGCGGCGGCCTGTCGAAGCCGGTCAACCGCGCCACGTCGCTGCGCAACTTCATGAAAATGCTGCTGGTGGCCGACGGTCAGCTGGCGCTGGACAACACGGCCGGCGCGGCGATGGCCGACGTGTCGGCGCGCGCGCGCAGCGGCGCGGCGATCCAGACGCTGCAACAATTGCAGCAGAAGTTGACTGCGCAGGGCTTCCTGCTGCTGAACGCGTCGCTGGTGTTCCGCGCTCACGTCGCGCCGGTCAAGGATGCCCGCGCCTGGCTGCCATTTTTCGAAACGGTGATGGCCGGCCTGGCCGCGCAGGCCGCCGTGGCGCCGACGATGGTCTTGTGGGGCAAGATCGCCGAACAGCTTAATAAGTTGCCGGTGATGACATCGTTTCCGCAGATCGTCGCCGAGCATCCGTACAACCTGAGCTTCATCGGCAACCGCGACATGCACGCGCTGTTCGGCGCCATGCGCCTGCTGCAGCCACTGTAATTAGTCAGCCATCACGCCGCAGCGGGCATAGACCTTGACCGGAGCAGGGCTGCTCCGACGCACTTCCTCAAAGTTTGGTATACTTGACTAAATCGTTCAACTACTCAGGGTTTGAGAGTTGCGCGAAGGCGATATTGTAGCTGAGTCCGAGTAGCCGAGTTCAACAGTTCAACCGAGGTAGTGATGCGTCTGACCACCAAAGGCCGTTTTGCCGTGACGGCGATGATCGACCTGGCCCTGCGCCAAGGCAAAGGCCCGGTCACGCTGTCGGGCATCAGCCAGCGCCAGGCGATCTCGCTGTCCTATCTGGAGCAGTTGTTCGGCAAGCTGCGCCGGCATGAAATCGTCGAATCGATACGCGGTCCCGGCGGCGGTTACAGCCTGGCGCGCCGCGCCGACAAGGTGACCGTGGCCGACATCATCATCGCGGTCGACGAGCCGCTCGATGCGACCCAGTGCGGCGGCAAGGAAAATTGCCACGGCGCCGACGCCTCGACCGGCGCGCGCTGCATGACCCACGAGCTGTGGGCCACGCTGAATGAAAAAATGGTCGACTACCTCGATTCCGTGTCGCTGCAAGACCTGGTCGACCAACAGAAGCAAAAGAACGCCGAACAAAACGTGGTGGTGATGCACCGTAACCACGCCGCGCTTGGTTAATCAGAAAGCATTGGAGTTATTTAGATGAACGCCCCAGAAAAAAACGTCGCGCAGCTTCCACCGGTCCACTTCCAGACCGCGCCGCACTTCCCGATCTATATGGATTACTCGGCCACCACGCCGATCGATCCGCGTGTCGCCGACCTGATGATCCCGTACCTGCGCGAGCAGTTCGGCAATCCGGCGTCGCGCAGCCATATGTACGGCTGGACCGCTGAAAAAGCCGTTGAGGAGGCGCGCGGCCACGTCGCGGCCCTCGTCAACGCCGACCCGCGCGAAATCATCTGGACCTCCGGCGCCACCGAAAGCAACAACCTGGCCATCAAGGGCGCGGCGCAGTTCTACAAGTCCAAGGGCAAGCACATCATCACTGTCAAAACCGAGCACAAAGCGGTGCTCGACACGGTGCGCGAACTGGAACGCGTCGGCTTCGACGCCACCTATCTGGAGCCGCAGGACAATGGCCTGATCACCGTCGAACAGCTGGCCGCCGCCATCCGTCCGGACACGATTCTGGTCTCGGTCATGCTGGTCAATAATGAAATCGGCGTGATCCAGCCTATCGACGCCATCGGCGAATTGTGCCGCTCGAAAGGCATCATCTTCCACTGCGACGCCGCGCAAGCGACCGGCAAGGTCGTCATCGACCTGCAAAAGACCAAGGTCGACCTGATGACCTTCACCGCGCACAAAACCTACGGCCCGAAAGGCATCGGCGCCTTGTACGTCTGCCGCAAGCCGCGCGTCCGTCTGGAAGCGCAGATGCACGGCGGCGGCCACGAGCGCGGCCTTCGTTCGGGCACGCTGCCAACCCACCAGATCGTCGGCATGGGCGAAGCCTTCCGCCTCGCCAAAGTCGAGATGGACAGCGAGATTGTGCGCATCAAGGCGCTGCGCGACCGTCTGGCCACCGGCCTGCAAGAGATCGAAGAAACCTATATCAACGGCGACATGGACCACCGTGTTCCGCACAACCTCAACGTCAGCTTCAATTACGTCGAGGGCGAATCGCTGATCATGGCCGTCAAGGATCTGGCCGTGTCGTCCGGTTCCGCCTGTACGTCGGCCTCGCTGGAACCATCGTATGTATTGCGCGCGCTGGGTCGCAGCGATGAACTGGCGCACAGCTCCATCCGTTTCACGATCGGCCGCTTCACGACCGAGGCAGACATCGACTTCGCCATCGATTTGATGAAGTCGAAAGTACACAAGCTGCGCGAACTGTCGCCGCTGTGGGATATGTTCAAAGAGGGCATCGACATCAGCTCGATCCAGTGGGCGGCGCACTAAGCG
>Ga0209862_1000359_pt1 | contig 17145 bp, 14 predicted proteins | sample OrgsoiDNA_201061_FD_185809 | JGI IMG/M metagenome (GOLD analysis project Ga0209862, IMG submission 185809) | Permafrost soil microbial communities from the Arctic, to analyse light accelerated degradation of dissolved organic matter (DOM) -... | ecosystem: Environmental > Terrestrial > Soil >... | reverse complement strand
ATGGCGGATGAAACTCGGGAACCGTGGCTGAACCATATGGCGTTGACCACCGTCGTGCTGGCGGTCTGCGCGACCTTGTCGACCTTCAAGGGCGGTTCGTATTCGACGCTGAGCGTGATCAGCCAGGCGCAATCGTCGGACCAGTGGTCCTTCTACCAGGCCAAGAGCACCAAGCAGCATCTGTATGAGCTGCAAGTGGACCAGCTGCAATTGCAAGCGCTGGCGCTGGCGCCGGGCAATCCGGCGCACGCCGCGTTCGACGCCAAGATCGCCGATTACCAGCGCCAGATCACCCGCTACAACGGCGAGAAAAAAGAACTGCAGGACAAGGCCAAGGGCCTCGAACAGCAGCGCGACGACGCCAAGGCGCATGGCAAGCCCTTCGGCCTGGCGGTGATCTTCCTGCAAGTGGCGATCCTGCTCAACTCCATCGCCGGCCTGCTCAAGGCCAAGCGCGTGTGGTGGACCGCCATCCCCGTGGCGCTGGTCGGCGTGGCCATGTTCGCCAACGGCTTCCTGTCGCTGTTCTGACGGCGGGCCAATTCCCATCAGGCGCCGTTGCGCGGCGCCTGTAGGCCGAGTCCGACATCTTTTGGCGACGTGCGCCCACGCTGAACAAAAATCTTCATTGTTATTATTTCACGAGACCCGGCGATCGTCCGCGTCCATCACCGTCAGATCAATAACAATGGAGAGCCGCCATGCGCGCCCTGAGTTCCGTCACGAGTTGCTACACGACCGCCCAAGCCACCGCCCGCGCCGGCGGACTGGCTTTGCTGTGCCTGGCCGCCACATCGGCCTGGGCCGACCCATCGCCGGCGCTGGACCGCTTCAGCCTGTCGGCCGGCGGCTTTTATGCCGACCCGCGCGTGCAGATCGACGCCAACACCAGCAACGGCCGCGTGTCCACGCCCAGCGACGACCTGAGCCACGCGACGCTGCCGCGCGTCAAGGCCGAGATGCTGTTGGGCGATACCCAAGGCCTGTCGCTCGATTACTACCGTTACGACAAATCCTATAATCCCACGGTCTCCGGCAGCGGCGACGCCAACGGCCTGCCCTTGTCCGGCACGGCCACGCTGAACGGCAACCTCAAGCTGGACCTGGCGCAGCTGGCCTATAAATGGTGGCTGGGCCACGGCAACGACGTGTTCGGCATCGGCGCCGGCGCCGCCTACTATCGCGCCGAACTGAGCGGCACCGTCAACGGCTCGCTCAACGGCGTCACCGGCAGCGCCAGCGCCAGCACCAGCGACAGCACCTACGCGCCGCTGCTGGAACTGGGCTGGCGCCACGCCTTCTCGTCCGACGTGCGCCTGTACGCCGACGCCTCCGGCGTGAAGAAAAGCGGCGGCCGCGTCAACGGCCACATCTACGGCGGCGACCTCGGCGTCGAATGGTTCCTCGCCAAGAACGTCGGGCTGACGGCCGACTACGCGGTGTCGAAAATCACCATCAACCGCGACGGCGACAACAGCGACAATCTCGACGTGCGCCTGAGCGGGCCGTCGGTGTTTTTGAAGGTGCGCTTTTGATCCAGCCTTGAGTTGTTCTCCCCATGTGCGCTTATGTACTGTAGCGCACAGAAGCAACGGTGCAATCACGGCATAGTTCGCCGGTAGCCTGAGGGTGCCGGCGCTGCCGCCCCTTCCAACCACAACAATTATTCCATCATGGGAGAACTACATGAAACCACTCAAGATCGCATTAGCCCTCGGCGCGCTGGCGCTGACGTCGCAAGCCATGGCCCAGATTACCTTTTACGAACACGACGGCTGGCACGGCCGCACCTTCGCCGCCAACGGCCCCGTCGATAATTTCCAGAGCGTCGGCTTCAACGACCGCGCCTCGTCCGTGGTGGTCGACGGCGGCCGCTGGGAAGTGTGCACGGACGCCTATTTCCGCGGCCGCTGCGTGGTGCTGAAACCGGGCAGCTACCAGTCGCTGAGCGGCATGGGCATGAATGACCGCATCTCGTCGGTGCGTCCGGTCGACCACCGCGACCATTACGACAACGAGGCGCCGCCGCCGATGCCGCAGGCGACCTATGCATACCGCCGTCGTCCTGAAGAGCAAATCTTCGAGGTGCCGGTAACCTCGGTGCACGCCGTGTTCGGCTCGCCGGAACAGCGTTGCTGGGTCGACCGTGAACAAGTGACGGAGCCGTCGCGCAATAACGGCGCCGGCACCGTCGTCGGCGCCATCCTCGGCGGCGTGCTGGGCCACCAGATCGGCGGCGGCAGCGGACGCCAGGTCGCCACGGCCGGCGGCGCCATCGCCGGCGCCGTCATCGGCTCGAACGCCGGCGGCGGCAGCACCACCTACGACCGCGACGTGCGCCATTGCGACCATGTGGCCAACCAGGCGCCGGCTTATTGGGACGTGACCTACAACTATCGCGGCGTCGAACACCACGCGCAGCTGGCCGGCGCCCCCGGCAACACGATACCGGTGAACGGCAACGGCGAACCGCGCATGTAAGTCGTCCGCAAGCCGGCTCGACCGGCTAAGCCATCGGGGGCAGTCCGCTTTGACGCGGCCTGCCCCCGATGTCATTTCAAATACTGGACGGCGCCGTTCAAGCCACGCCCAGCCAGCGTATCAACAGCAGGCTGATCGCGCCCAGCACCAGCAGCGACATCACCACCACGCCGGTGACCCGTGCGCCGGCCCGCAGCACCAGCCGCGCATCGACGCCTAGCCCGAGCGCCGCCATCGACATGATGGTCAGCATGCTCGACGAGGCCTGCGCCGGATGCAGCGCCCAGCCCGGCACGAGGCCGAAAGAGCGCAGCGCCATCAGCAGCAAAAAGCCGACGATAAACCACGGCAGCACATGCGCCAGCGCCGGCCGCGACCCGCCCTCCTTGCGGCCGAACAGCGACAGCAGCAGCACGACCGGTCCCAGCATCAGCACCCGCACCAGCTTGACCAGCGTGCCGATGTGCACGCTGGTCAGCGACACCACGCTGGTGGCCGCCAGCACCTGCGGCACGGCATACACGGTCAAGCCGGCGAAGATACCGTACTGCACCGCCGACAGCGACAGCAGCGGCGCCAGCAGCGGCAAGCCCAGCACCACCAGCACGCCCAGCACGGCGGTGAAGCCGATCGCCGCCGCGACATCCCGGCCGTCGGCCTCGATCACCGGCGCCACGGCCGCGATGGCCGAGTTGCCGCAGATCGAATTGCCACAAGCGATCAGCACGGCCATCTTGCTCGGCAAGCCCATCAGCCGGCCGATGGCGTAGCTGGCGGCGATGGCCAGCACGACGACGCCGGCGATGCCGCCCAGCAGCGCCGGTCCCCGGTCGAGTATCGCCGCCGCGCTGACCGACACGCCCAGCAGCGCCACGGCGATTTCCAGCAACAGTTTGGCGCCGGTGTGGATGCCGGCGTCGAAACGGCGGTCGAGCTGGAACAGCGTGCGGATGAGGGTGCCGATCACGATCGCCAGCACCAGGCTTTCCAGCCAGGCGCGGCCGAAGAAATGGCATTCCAGCGCTTCCAGCGCGAAGGCGGCGGCCGTGACGGCACCGCACAACAGCAATCCGGGCGCCACTTTTTTGATGATCATCGCATTCATATTCGTTTTCCAGATATCCATATAAGATAAACGAATTATGAGATGGCAAAATTATCGCGTCCATCTTACAATTTATGATATTTCCTTAAATAAAATCGAACGATCATGACGCTGGAACAATTACGCATCTTTGTCGAAGTGGCCCAGCGCGAACATCTGACGCAGGCCGCCAGCGCGCTGGCGCTGACGCCGTCGGCCGTCAGCGCCTCGATCCGCGTGCTGGAAGAGCGCTATGGCACGCCGCTGTTCAACCGGGTCGGGCGGCGCATCGAGCTCAGCGAAGCCGGCCGGCTGTTCCTGCCGGAGGCGCGCATCACGCTGGCCAGTGCGCGCACGGCCGAGCGCACCTTGTCGGAGCTGGGCGGCCTGCAGCGCGGCACCTTGCAAATCCAGGCCAGCCAGACCATCGCCAGCTACTGGCTGCCGCCGCTGCTGGTGCAATTCCGCCAGCGCTATCCGCAGATCGAGCTCAGCCTCACCGCCGGCAATACGCGGCAAGTGGCGCAGGCGGTGGCCGATGGCGCGGCCGACCTCGGCTTTATCGAAGGCCACGTCGAGCAGGCCGAACTGACCATCCGCGCGGTCGACGAGGACCGCATCGTCGTCGTCGTCGCGCCCGACCATCCCTGGGCCGACGGCCGCACGCTGGCGCCGCAGGCGCTGCTGGACGGCCGCTGGATCTTGCGCGAACAGGGCTCGGGTACCCGCTCGGCCTTCGAGGCCATGCTGGCGCAGGCCGGCGTCGAGCTCGGCCGCCTCGACGTCGCGCTGGCGCTGCCGTCGAACGAGGCGGTGCGCTCGGCCGTCATGGCGGGGCCGTTCGCGACCGTCGTGTCGGAACTGGTGGTGGCCTCGCATTTGCAGGCCGGTCTGCTGTACAAGGCCAGGCTGGACCTGCCGCCGCGCGCCTTCTCGCTGCTGCGGCATCGCGAGCGCTACAAGAGCAAGGCTTCGCTGGCCCTGGAGCAAATGATCGACGCGCGCCGCAACAACAGCTGATGCCCGCTTTACACGCTTTTACAGAGAAATACACGGAAATACACCTTCCGCCCGGCTTGCCAGCTATACTCAACGCGCGCCAGGGACGCCACCGCCAGATCGTCCTTTAACGTACACGTATACCGGACCGCCGCATGATAGACACGATCTCGATCAGCATCATCGTTCCTGCTTATAACGTCCAACGCTATGTCGAGGAATGTGTGGTCTCGATTTGCGGGCAGATGCATTGCCATCACGAACTCATCGTCGTCAACGACGGCTCCAGCGACGCCACGCCGGCCTTGTTGCGGCAGCTGCAACGGCGCTTCCACAGCATCAATTTCACCGTGTACGACCAGCCCAACCTGGGCGTGGCGCACGCCCGCAACCAGGGCGTGGCCTTGGCGCGCGGCGACTATATCGCCTTCGTCGACAGCGACGACGTGCTGCGGCCCGGCTCGCTGATCGCGATCGACCGCGTGATCCGCCAGCACCAGCCCGACGCCGTCGCCTGCGACCTGAACATCTGGCATCCGGAACGCAGCGGCAAGGACCAGCTGGTCCGCGCCGGCTACGTGCCGGACGTGCTGATCGACGACAGCGACACCATCCTCAACGTGTTCTTCCGCGACCGCCAGATGTATGTCTGGTCGAAGATCTTCAAGCGCGACATCTACGAGCAGCAAAGCCTGCCGCTGTTCCCGCCCGACCGCATCTTCGAGGACGTGACCCTGGTGCCCAAGCTGCTGCACAGCTGCGCCAATCTGTACTACCTGCCCTATTGCACCATCGACTATCGCCAGCGCCCGGCCAGCATCACCAAGGTGATCAGCGAGAAATCCTGCATCGACCTGGCCACGGCGCTGCTGCCGGCCAGGGCGCTGATCGCCTCGGCCGACGGCCAGCCGTCGGTGCGGCTCAGCTACGACGTCGCCGTGTCGTATATATACCTGGGCATCGTCAAGGATTCCTACCAGCTGCCGCTGGCGAGCGGGCGCGCCGTGCGCCGGCGCCTGAAAACCATATTCGTGGAAGGCTTGTTCAACGACTGGCAAACCGTGCTGAAGCTGCTGGAAGACGAATTTTTCCACAGCGGGAGCGACGCGATGGGACTCAAGCCGGCGCGGCCGATCAAGTTCATCAAACAGGTGCGGCAAGCCATGTCGGGCAGCATGTTGTTCAGGCTGCGACAGGCGTCGAGCCGCCGCTGGCGGCGCATGCACGGCCAGATCGCGGCGCAGTTCGGCAGTCGGATATAAATGGTTTATATCGTTTGGATGATTTCCATCGCAAGCACCAAAACCGGCGGCGGCCGGTTACAGTGGTGAGGCCGCTCGGATCAGGTCGCCGAAACGTCCCGCGTCTATAGTGCCACCCGAAATCACGATCCCGACTTTCTTACCCTTCAAATCGAGTTGCCGGCTAAACGCCAGCGCGAGCGCCAGACAGCCGGTCGGCTCCGCCACCGTCTTCATGCGGTCGAACAGGAAGCGCATCGCCCCGACCAATTCGGCATCGCCGACAGTCAGGATATCGTCCACATGCCGCTGTATCACCGGGAAGGTCAGGTTGCCGAGGTGCTGGGCCTGGGCGCCGTCGGCGATCGTCCGCGGGACATCGATATGCACGATGCGCCCGCTGCGCAAGCTGCTTTGCCCATCGTTGCCGGCGGCCGGCTCGACGCCGATGACCATGCAATCGGGATGCATGGCCTTGGCGGCCAGGGCGCAGCCGGACAGCATGCCGCCGCCGCCCAAGGGCGCGATCAGCATGTCGAGCGGCCCGGCCTGCTCAAACAATTCCTTGGCCAGCGTGCCCTGGCCCGCCATCACGTCGGCATGATCGTAGGAGGGTATCAGCGTCAGCCCGCGCTCGTCGGCAAGCTGGCGGCCCAGCGCTACGCGATCGTCGCGGTAGCGGTCATACAACAATATTTCGCTGCCGTAGGCGCGGGTCGCTTCAATTTTGCTGGACGGCGCGTCTTGCGGCATGACGATGACGGCCTGCATGTCCAGCAACTGCGCGGCCAGCGCCACCCCTTGCGCATGGTTGCCTCCGGAGAAAGCAACCACGCCGCGTGCGCGCTGCTCCGCAGTGAGCCGGGCCAGCGCGTTGTAGGCGCCGCGAAACTTGAATGCGCCCGTGCGCTGCTGGTTCTCGCATTTGAAAAACAGCTGCCCGCCGGCGCGCTCGTCGGCCATGCGCGAGGTCAGCACCGGAGTGCGGTAAGCAACCTTGGCGATGCGCTCATGGGCGCGCGAGATGTCGTCGAAGGAAATAGCGAGTTCAGTCATTTTCAGCATTCTTCTGGTGAATCAATAAAGACGGCCGGGCCGCCATGCCAGGACGCCTCAGGCCTGGGCGATGGCGGCAATCTCGATCAGCGCGCCATGGTGCAAGGTCGGGCAAGGGATGACCGCCCTCGACGGTTTCCAGTCCCCCATGAACTGCGCATACACCCGGTTGACCTCGGGCCACAGCGCGATGTCCGTGACATAGACCTGCACGCTGAGCAAGCGCTCGCGCGAGGAGCCGGCCGCCAGCAAAACCGCCTCGACGTTATGCAGCGCCTGCAGGGTTTGCGCGGCGATACCCTCGGGCAGCACCCTGCTGTCTTTGGCAAACGGCAATTGTCCGGAAACAAAAACCAGGCCGCAGGCCGCTATCCCGTGGGAATAATGACCGGCCGGCGTCGACAAGCTGTCACTGCTGATGATGTTCATGGCTGACTCCTAAAAATAAAATGGACCGGCGCCGGCGAGTTCGTTCAGCGGCCGGACAGGCGCGGCCAGAACGGCATGGCCCCGTCAGCGGCGATGACATGATAGCCGCCGAATTGCGCGGCCGTGGCGCAGGCGTGGTTAGGCAAAATCCGCAGTTGCGTGCCGATCGGGAAGCGCAGCGCGTCGCCGCCCGGCCCGCCGCCGGCGCGATGCGAGACGATGCCATGTTCCTGGTTGACGGCGCTGACGATCAGCCCGTCGATGGGCTGGCCGTGCACATCGCACACCAGGCCATAGCCCTGGTCGAGCGGCTGCTTGGCGGTGCCGCGGTCGCGCGACAAGGCCATCCAGCCGGCATCGACAATGACCCAGCCCTTCTCCGCCTGGCGCCCGATCACCGTCGTCAAGACCGATAGCGCGATGTCTTCGATGCGGCAGACGCCGAGGCCATGCATGACCAGATCGAAGAACACAAACACGCCGGCACGCACTTCGGTGATGCCGTCGAAGTCCTCGGCGAACAGCGCGGTCGGCGTCGAACCGACGCTGACGGTCTCGACCGGAAAGCCGGCCGCCTCCAGCAGCGCCGCCGCCTGCCGCACGCCGTCGCGCTCCAGACGCGCGCAACGCGTGATCTCGGCCGTCGAACGGCTGTCATACGAACTGCCGGCGTGCGTCATCACGCCCAGCAGCCGCACGCCGCCGTCGCGCAACACCGCCGCGATCTGCGCCAGCAAGGGCGACGCCGGCGCCAGGCCCGAGCGATGCCCGTCGCAATCGATTTCCAGCAGCACCGAGAATTGCTGCTCTTGCGTCGCGGCATAGGCCACCAGGGCGTGCGCCGCGTCCAGGCTGTCGAGTATCAGCGTCAAGGCCGCGCCGGCGCGCAGCAAGGCGGCCGCGTGGGCAAATTTGTTGGCGACGATGCCCACCGCATAGAGGATGTCGCGATAACCGGCGGCGAAAAAGAAATCCGCTTCGGCCAGCGTCGACACGGTGATCGGCCCACGGCCGCCATCGAACAAACGCTCGACCACGGCCAGGCATTTGCTGGTTTTCACATGCGGCCGTAAGGTCAGCGAAAACGCCGACAAGCGCCCGCGCATGCGCGCCACATTGGCGTCGAGGCGGTCGCGGTCGAGTAACAGCAGCGGCGTTTCCAGCATCGGAAGTGGGCCGTTCTGGCTTTGTGCTTGATCCATGATGTCCCTCCAAAGGATCTAGAATAGCCTAGAATATGGCCTTGTCATGTTTAGTTTTTTTAACTCTAAGATTCAATAAAAATGAAATTAAGCGATCCCGTCGATCTGCGCTTCCTGCTCACCATCAAGGAATGCGGCAGCCTGCGCGCGGCGGCGCAGCGGCTGGAATTGACGCCGTCGGCGGTGACGCAGCGCTTGCAGCTGATCGAAAAAAAACTGGGCATCCATTTGATCGACCGTTCGGCGCGACGTTTGCGGCTGACCGAAGAAGGCGAGCTGCTGTGCGGGCGCGGCGCCGGCATACTGGACCAGTTCGATGCGCTAATGGAGGAGCTGCAGGCGCGCCGCGACCATAAGGTCGGCGCGCTGCGTATCAATGCGCCCTTCGGTTTCGGCAGGCGCCACGTGGCCGCCGCGACGGCCGAGTTTCAGGAACACTACCCGGACGTCGACATCACGCTCACGCTGTCCGAGTCGCCGCATATCGAAAAACATGAGCGCTATGACGTGGTGGTCCACATAGGCCAGTTAGCGCTGTCGAATATGGTCGGCCACGCGCTGGCGCCCAACGCCCGCTGGCTGTGCGCGGCGCCGGAGCTGATCGCGCGCCACGGCATGCCCGGACATCCGGACGAGCTGGCCGCCCTGCCCTGCCTGACCTTGCGCGAAAATAACGAGGACTTCAGCTTATGGAGTTTCAGCAAGGGCGGCGCGCGCAGCAGCGTGCGCGTGCGTTCCAGGCTGATCTGCAACGACGGCGACACGGTGCGCCGCTGGGCGCTGGAAGGGCGCGGCATTATCCTGCGGTCGGAATGGGACGTCGCCGATGATCTGCGCGCCGGACGCCTGCTGCGCCTGCTGCCGCAATGGAGGATGCCGGATGCTCCTGTGATCGCGCTGACCCATCAACGGACGGGGCTGCCGGTGCGTACCCGCTTATACCTGCGCCACCTTCAAGAGCGCTTCCGGCCGGCGCCACCGTGGCGGCGGGTGGAAGCGGCCACGGCTAGTTAGCATGCGCGGCTGCTCCCCGTGTGCCCAGGACAGCGCTCAGCGCCGCCCTCCGGAGCGCGCACCGGAGCGCGCTCCGGAGGGGATGGACGGCATGGCGCGCGACGACGGCGCCGCACGGAAGGCACGGGCGCCGTGGTCAGCACCGCCACGCTGACCTCCTCTCATGCCATCGCGATACGGAGCAACCCGATAGTCGCCGCCCCATCCTCCATAATCGAAACCGTAGGGCTCGTAATAACCCGGCCCAGCCTCAACGCCCACTTCATATTGGGTCGCCGGACCGCCATACGCGACGCAGGCGGAGACCAGCAATGGGACTGCGCCAGCCAGCAGCGCCAGCCTCCATGCGGACAGTGTCAAGTTCATCATTTCGTCTGCTCCTTGCTGTTCGCCTCAGACCATTCCAGCAATCCGAATGGCGCGCCCTGTGGATCGGACACCACGGCCAGCATGCCGCCATGGCGATCCATGTGCGGCGCGACCAGCACCTGCCCGCCTAGCGTCACGGCACGCTGCGCCGCTGCCGCGACATTTTCCACGCGCACGTAGCTGAGCCAATGAGCATGCGCCTTGCTCCAGCTGGACGGCAAGGTATTGACGCTGGCGCGGGCGAAATTGCCCGAGGAAAGCATCAAGTGATCAATATCGCCTTCCTTGCCCAGATCAAAAACCTCATAGCCGAACACGTCTTGATAGAACGCCGCCGCCGCATCGGGGTCGCGCGTCAACAGGGAACTCCAGATCCATTCTCCGGGCGCCGCCAGCACGTCGGCGGGGTCGATGCTGGAACTGGCCAGTATCGCAAACACCGCGCCCTGCGGATCGGCAAAAATGGCCGCTCGCCCCCGATGCGGAATCGTGTGCGAGTCGAGCAGCAGCTTCGCGCCACGGTGCAGTGCCGCAGCCTTGGCCGCGTCCACATCGCTAACGGCGATAAAGTTCAGCCACGCCGGCTGGCGCTTGGCGCCTGCCGCCAACTCCTTTTGCATGAGTGCGGCAACCGGCTGCCCATCGGCACGCGCTTCGACATACTTCACCGTTCCGCTCGACATCTCGGAAAAAGTCCAGCCCAACAAGCCGCCATAAAAACGCTGGGCGGCCATCAGATCCGGCGTGACCAATTCCAGGAAGACCACCTTGCCGACCAGCGCCTGCTGGTCGGTGGGTGCGGCGGAGGCCGGCGAATTTTGCGCTTGCGCCATGCATGTCAGCCCGAGCAGCAACATCAGACCGATGCAGTGACGTATCCGTCTGGTCTTGAGAACTATCGATAACATGAGCAACTCCCTGGTCAACGAAAACACTATGGCATGCCGGTGCTTCAACATGCGCGCTCATGCGACTTGTATCTGTGCGCTGCGCCACACATGTGCGCTGGCGTCACCGATTGCAATTATTAGATAAACGATTTATATCGTTAATCCTGTTTGAAAATTTTTGCGCATGGTGACCAACCGCCGTCCCCTGAAAGTGCGACGCCGTCTGCTGCGCTAACCTTTCACGGAGTCGGAAGCTGGCGAGATGGGCGTTCCGTTTTCATTGTTGTCGCTATCGTGGCTTTCGCTCGCTTCGTTCAGATGATCCAGGGCCGAGTGTTTTTCCTTAGGCGTCGATGGCGTATAGAACTGGATAAGATCAGCTTCAGTCACCTTCTTCGTATGACCGGACTTGGTGTAGGAAACCATATAGGCGAGTTCCCCGTTTATATACGATTGCACGATGCAGTGGACACGGGAATCATCCTTTTTCGTGAACTCCTGCCCCTGATGGAATTTCAATTCCTGATCTGACTTCATGGTTACGTCTCCTGGCGGCCTGGAATCCAGCATGCCACATCCATGCCCGAAGTGTCGCGCGATGGGCCAGCGTATACGCAATGACCACACGGCGCCAAAAACTACGTACGACACCGCACAGACCACCACAGTACGACGGTCCACCATCATGGCTTGCGTTGAGCTTTCTTGGCGCCAATACCCTGACCGGCCCGCGCGCTGGAAGCCCTGAACAAGCGGGGCATGGGATACCTGCGAGGCCTGCCATGATGCACGATTTTCTCAACGCCAACCGGGCAGAGCTCGAACGGCGATGTCGCGCGAAAGTGTTGGCCCGACCGGGCAGATCGCCGAACGAGCAACAGCTGCAACAAGGCGTACCCATGTTCCTTGACCAGCTCATACGCACGCTGCAGCAGGAAAGCCAGGGCGCCGCTGACGCGGCGCTGGCGGTGTCAGGTCCTGCGTGCGGCGACCCCATCCATCCCGCCGAGCTAGGCCAGACTGCCGCCATCCACGGCGCCGATCTGCTAACCCTGGGCTATTCGATCAACGAAGTCGTGCATGACTATGGCGACCTTTGCCAGGCCGTGTCGGACCTGTCGATCGACCTCAAGGAAAAATTCGAGATCGAGGAATTCCGCACGCTCAATCGTTGCCTGGACAATGGCATCGCCGACGCGGTGAGCGCCTTCAGCGAGCATCGCGACCTGGTCATCGCCGACGAGCAAGCTTTGCTGACCAATGAGCGCCTGGGTTTTTTCGCCCACGAGTTGCGCAATTACTTAAACACCGCCATGCTCGCGCTGGCCGCCATCAAGTCCAGCAATGTCGGCGTATCCGGCGCCACCGGAGCGGTTCTGGACCGTAGCCTGGTCGGGCTGCAAAGACTGATAGACCGCTCGCTCGCGGAAGTGCGCATCGGTCCCGGCATGACCTTGCACCGTTCGACTTTCAGCCTGGCCAACTTCATCGGGGAGGTGAAATACTCGGCCACGCTCGAAGCCACCCTGATCAATTGCAACTTCCACGTCGAACATATTTCTTCGCTGCTGATGATAGACGCCGACAAGGATTTGCTGTTCTCGGCGCTCGGCAATCTGCTACAAAACGCCTTCAAATTCAGCGGCAACGGCGGCATCGTCACCCTCAGTGTCGAAGCCGCTAACGACCGCGTGCGCATCAAGGTAAAAGACAGCGGGCCCGGCCTGAGCGCACAAGCGGCCAAGGACATGTTCCAGCCCTTCACGCAAAGCGGCGCCAACAAAAGCGGCCTGGGACTCGGGCTCTCCATTGCGCGCCGCAGCGTCGAGGCGAATGACGGGCAGCTCACGGTCGAGAGTGAGCTCGGCCAAGGCTGCGTGTTCATCATCGATTTGCCGCGCAGGTCAGTCCCCCTCTGATGAAAAATAATTTTCCCATTGTGTGCGTAGGTGGTTCCGCAGGCGGCCTGGACGCCTATGTGCGATTGTTACGCCATCTGCCGGCCGACATGGGCGTGGCCGTGGTGATCGTCAACCACATTACGATGGTGCCGACCATGCTGCACGAAGTGCTGCCGCGTTTCACCGCGATGCCGGTCGAACTCATCGAGGAAGACATGCTCATCGTGCCCGACCGGGTCTACATCATTCCGTCCAACCGGGACTTGCATATCAGCGGCGAAGGCTTTCATCTGGCGCCGATTTCCAAGCCGCGCGGATGGCCCGACGTGATCACCGTTTTTTTGAAATCGTTGACGCAATGCTGGGATGGTCAAATCGTGGCGGTCATCGTCTCGGGCTACGACGGCGATGGCGCCGCCGCGCTGTGCGGCATACGAGAAGTCGGCGGCATCACCATCGCCCAGAAAATCAGTTCCGCGAGCCAAGCCGACATGCCGGAAAGCGCCATCGCCACCGGCTGTATCGACTTTATCCTGGATCCAGAAGATATTGCCAAGGAAATAATTCGCATCTCACGCACAAACTGCCCATAATCTAGGCCTACGTCGCTACCCGGCTCAATTGATTGAATTGCGGCGGACCAGGCCACTGTACCGCCACACAATCCGGACGACGCATCATGGGTCGACTTAGCCAGGTAGCCTGAAGAATATGGAAAGTGGTACATCAATGCAAGTTGCTCCTTTAGTCCACCCGCAATTCCTTCCCAGCTTCCCCATCGTCGGCATAGGCGCATCAGCCGGCGGCCTGGAAGCGATCACCGACTTGGTCTCCAAGATTCCCGGCGACTGCGGCATGGCCTTTCTGGTGGTGCAGCATCTCGACCCGCAACGTCCCAGTTTATTAAGCGATATCCTGGCGCTGCGGACCGCGCTGCAGGTCAGCGTAGCGGTCGAAGGGATGGAGGTCCAGGTGAATCACCTGTACGTGATTCCACCGAATACCAGCATGTTGATCGAAGGCGGCCGCCTCAAGCTGACGGCCAGAGGCCTGACGCTCGGTCCGCCCACGCCTATCGATGATTTATTCGAATCCCTGGCGAAGGACCAGGGCGCCAACGGCATCGGCATCATCCTGTCCGGTAACGGATCGGACGGAGCGATCGGCTTGCAGACCTTGCACAATGTCGGCGCGATCACGTTCGCGCAAGACGAATCGGCAAGATACCCCAGCATGCCGCGCACCGTCCGTGGCCTCGGCTGCGTCGATCTGGTACTGCCGCCGGAAGGCATCGCAAACGAGCTGCTGCGCCTGGCGCTGCATTCCTATCTGGGCGCGGGCGAGCCGGCGCGGGGCAAGCAAGATCAGCAAATTGATGAGGACGAACTGCGCCAGATATTCCAGCTCTTGAAGCGCGAATGCAACATCGATTTTGGCAACTACAAACGCGGCACCATTTACCGCCGGGTGGCGCGCAGACTGGCGCTGCGCAACGTCGGCTCGATCCGACAATACATCGGTTTGTTGGGCGACGACGCCGAGGAGGTGCGCGCCTTGTGTCGCGATCTGCTGATACGCTTCACCGAGTTTTTTAGGGACCCGGAGACCTTCGCCATCCTCACCGCATCGATATTCGCCCGTTTCGCCGCCGCCGGCAGCGCCGACGATCCGATCCGCATCTGGGTCGCCGGCTGCGCCAGCGGTGAGGAGGTCTACTCCATCGCCATCGCTCTTTTGGAGTATTTGAGCGCCCATTCCATCCACCGTTCGGTGCAGATTTTTGGCACCGATATCAGCGAAGATGCTTTGGAAACGGCCAGGGCCGGCCGCTATATCGAGAACATCGCCCGCAATGTTTCGGCCGAGCGATTGCAGCGGTTTTTTGTGCGCGACGACGACTATTATCGGGTGTCCAGATCGGTACGCGACTGCTGCACCTTCGCGCAACAGAACGTCGCGCACGATCCGCCGTTTTCACGCATGGACCTGATCACCTGCCGCAACTTGCTGATCTATCTGGACCCCTCATTGCAGCGCCGCGTCATCCCATTGCTGCACTACGCCCTCAAGCCGCAGGGCGTGTTGATGCTCGGACTGTCGGAGTCGGTAGGCAGCACATCGGAATTGTTCACCGCATTGGGCGATCAGCGCCATCGGTTTTTCTGCAAAAAAGTGGTGCCGGGCAGGCCGCATGGCATGCCCATGCTCGATTTTCAGCCGCGCAACAAACGCACCGCCAGGGTGCCTGGCGTCGCGTCGCTGAGTTCGGATGACCGGTTTCGCAAGCAAGTCGACAGAGTGGCACTGGAAACTTACGCGCCACCGGCTGTCTTGTGCGATGAAGAAATGAATATCGTCGAATTCCGCGGCGATACTTCCGCCTATTTGCTGAACCGGCCCGGCGTTCCCACCACCCAGCTGCGCAATTTGGCCCGCCCCGGTCTTTTGGTGGCCATCACCGAGGCGTTTCAACTAGCGCGCCAGGAAAAATTGTCGGTGATACGCGAGGGGCTGCGCGTCGATACGCCCCATGGCATCTATGAGGCCAGCATACGCGTTGTACCGGTGCCGTCGCTAGCCGGCGATGAGCAATGCTTCCTGGTTTTCTTTGTTGGCCACCCTCTATCGACCAGCCTTATACAGTCGCGCCCCAGCAGCCTGTGGGCACTATTGAAAACTCGCCTGGGCTGGCGGGGGTCGCATGCGGATCCGCTTAAACTCAATGAAAATCAGTCGGAAGTGGAACGCCTGGTAGAGGAGTTGCGCGCCACCCGCGCCCACATGACGACCATTGTTGACGAGCATGAAGTGGCGATACAGGAGCTTAAATCGTCGGAAGAGGAAATGCTTTCGAGTAATGAAGAATTTCAAAGCACCAACGAAGAACTGGAAACGGCGAAGGAGGAGTTGCAGTCCCTCAACGAAGAATTGTCGACCACCAACGATGAATTGGGATATAGGAATCGTGAACTCAAAGGCAAGAATGAACTGATCGTCGAGGCCCGCGATTACGCCAACGCCATCGTCGAAACCACTTCCGAGCCGATGCTGGTACTCGATGCGGATTTCCGCGTGGTCCGCGCCAACCGGGCATATTATGAATGTTTTCATGTCCTGCCTATCGAAACGCTACAGATGGGCTTCTATTCGCTGGGCAATGGGCAATGGGACCGCCCCGAACTTCGACAGCTGCTGAATGATTTGTCGCCCGAGCAGAACCGGGTTTCCGATTTCACACTGTCCTCGAACTTCCCCAAGATCGGCAGGCGCACCGTTTGTCTCAACGCGGTGCATCTGGCATGGGCGGATCACCCTTTGATACTGCTGACGGTGCAAGACACCACCGACCGCTATAGCGCGCTCGATGCGCTACACGAAGCGGACCGACGCAAGGATGAATTTCTGGCGATGCTGGGTCACGAACTGCGCAATCCTTTAGCGGCAATGCGCAACGCGCTAGACCTGTGGAAAATCAGCGATGGTAAATCACAGAGCCAGGAATTTGTTATTTCGGTATTCGAGCGTCAAGTGACCAATCAGGCACGTCTGGTCGAAGATTTACTGGATGTTTCAAGGATTTCCCGTGGCCATGTCGGGCTACAGATCCAGGAATTCGACCTTGGCTTGGTTGTGCGGAATACTTTTGATAGTATCAACTTGAAAATTCAAGCGCAACAGTTGATTGCCACGATAACGCTGCCTGCGGAACCATTAGTCATCAAAGGCGATCCGATGCGACTGGAGCAGGTCGTCGTCAATATTCTCGGCAATGCAATGAAATATACGCCGCCCCAAGGCCGTATTGATATCCGGCTTGAGCGTGACAATGAAGAGGCAGTGCTGACGATGACGGATAGCGGTATCGGTCTGGCCGCTGAGTTCATCCCGGTCATGTTCGACGTATTTGTGCAGGCTCGACGTTCAGTTGACACGCATACCGGCGGAATGGGTATCGGACTTTCCTTGGTAAGGCGCTTGCTCAACCTCCACGGTGGCACCGTCAAAGCGGAGAGCGAGGGATTGGGCAAAGGGACGAAAATCACTATCCGGCTGCCGGCCTTGCCGCTCACCAAAGTTGCATATGAATCGATTCAGGCGCTACCAGCCTCGGTTTTGGCAATGGGTAGTCGTATTTTGCTGGTGGATGATAACCTTGACGTGTTGGATGCGGGAGCGGAATTGCTCAGAGCCTACGGACATGATGTCCGAACCGCGATCAGCGGCGTAGATGCCCTCGACTGCGTAAAAACATTTACACCAGATATAGTCTTACTCGATATTGGGATGCCAGGCATGGATGGATACGAGGTGTGCCGACGCCTGCGTCAGACCCCAGGCTTTGAGAAAACCGTAATTATTGCCAACAGCGGGTACGGATTAGGCAAAGAGCAGGATTTATCTCGCGATGTTGGCTTTGACCGATACCTTGTCAAACCGATCAATCTCGCAAACGTGGCCAACCTGGCGCAGGATATCAGG
>Ga0209862_1000357_pt1 | contig 17304 bp, 16 predicted proteins | sample OrgsoiDNA_201061_FD_185809 | JGI IMG/M metagenome (GOLD analysis project Ga0209862, IMG submission 185809) | Permafrost soil microbial communities from the Arctic, to analyse light accelerated degradation of dissolved organic matter (DOM) -... | ecosystem: Environmental > Terrestrial > Soil >... | reverse complement strand
GGAATAGTGACCGCTGACCAGCTCATATGGGTGCTTGATGGCCGAGCCGAGAATAAAGCCGGTGTCCGCAATGGCCGTAAAGTGGATGTCGCCTTCGGATTCCTCGAACACAGCCAGCTCGCCTGAGGATATGCGCTCAGTGGCCGACACCGCGCCCTCGTGAACCGCGACCCATGCCACGTCGTGGCCCTGGGGAGGCGTGAAACTCCAGCGCTCGCCAGCCTTCAGCCGCACATCGAGGTAAGTCATGCCGGCCGGCGCGGCGACGATGCTTGTATGCCCGCCATATGCACCCATGATGATTCTGGCGGGACCAACGGTTTGAAAGGCGGAGGCGTCGAGATACTGGCTGTGCGGCTCGGCCAGTTCGAACTCCGGCGGCATGGCGACCCAAAGCTGGAATCCTTTTCCCCGTTCCTTGCCGTGCAGCCCTCCGGTATGCCACACGCCGCCGCTGGCACGCATCCATTCCACGCCGCCGGTGTCGATAATACCTTCGCTGCCGCTGGTTTCCTTGTAGAAGGCCTGCCCCGACAAGATCAGCGTCAGTGTCGCGATGCCGGAATGGGGATGGAAGCCGAATCGTGGCGCGTTCGCCGCATCGGCTTCGAAATAATCGAGAAAGACGAATGGCTTGATCAGCTCGCCGACGTCGCCCGGACTTGCCAGCCGGGTAATCGCGCCGTGCGGATGTCCGCGGGTACGGAATGCCACTTTGCGCTGTTGTAGACCGTCACGTGCGGCGAACGTGGACTGTGGGGGAGCAGTTCTCATTTTCTTTTCCATATCATCAGTTTCATCATCGGGATTGCCGCCTCGTCAGTCCCAGGCGGGAGCGAGGTCGGAAGGATGGACTATCCGGCTTCCCGGGCTGCGAAGCATCGCTATCGCCTGCATGTCCTCCTGGGAAAGCTCGAAATCGAAAATGCTGGCGTTATCGGCGATCCTTTCGAGTTTCTCAGTACGCGTCAGGGCGACGACATGCGCTTGCTGGACCAGCCACCTTAAAACGACCTGGGCAACGGTGCGCTTGTTGCGCATGGCGATTTCGCGCAGGACCGGGCTGTCGAATACGCGCCCGACCGCCAAGCCACAATAGGCCATCAGGCTGGTCTTGTTGGCATCGACCGCCTTGAGCAGCGTGCTCTGGTCCAGGAACGGGTGATACTCGACCTGGTTGGTCACAATCGGATATTTCGAGAGTTGGACCGCCGACTGCATCATCTCGACGTTAAAGTTGCTGACGCCGATATGCCGCACTTTGCCCGCATCGACCACCCGGTTCAGGCCTTCTACTTGCTCGGCAATGGAGACACTTCCGCGCGGCCAATGCAGCAGCAGCAGGTCGATATGGTCGGATTGCAGCTGCTGCAAGCTTTGATCGACCGATGCCGCGAATCGTTCCGCAGGATAGTTGGCAACCCATACCTTGGTCGTCACAAAGATGTCGCGCCGGGGAATTCCGGAGGCGCGGATTGCGGCGCCGACGTCGGCTTCATTTTGGTACATCTGGGCCGTATCGATATGCCGAAAGCCTTGCCGCAGCGCGGCGACCAGGACTTCCTGAAGGCGCGGGCCGGACATGCCATAGGTGCCGAACCCGAGGCGCGGCAGATGCGCCCCGCCGACGGCCATGGTTTCAGTCCCGACAGGTGCATATGTTGACGCAGTGGACATTGCTCCCCTCCTCGATTCGATCATTCCAATTCATGACGGAATGATCGCCCGTGAAGGCGGACGGCGCCAGCCGGAATATTTCGATGTTGTCCATCGGTATCCACGATGGATGCGAAGCAGGCTGCCGGTGCGCCAATTGGCAATCGGCCCTCGGCCTACCCTTTGCCGGCGGGAATTGTGCTTGGTGGAGCGGGTATTTGCTTCAGCCGCTCAATAAACCAACGTCCGGCCGGGCCTGGCGGCAATGACGTTTGCCAGATGGCGGACATGGGCAAAATCAAACCCTCCGGAGGCACGTCTTCGATGCGCAATACGGACAGCCGGCCATGTTCGATATCGTCGCGCACGATATGCAGCGGCATACCGCCCCAGCCCAATCCGTTCAGCAGGAAATGATGCTTCGCAAAGAGATCACCCAGCCGCCAGGTCAACGGCGACATCACGCCAAACTCACGTCCACTGGACAGATCCGAGCGGTCCGTCAGCACAATCTGGGTATGCTGCGCCAACACGTCCTTGGGAATTTTTCCCTGGTGCCGGGCCAAGGGATGATCGCTGGCACAGACCATCAGAAAAGTAACGCCGGCAAGCCGTTCATATGCCAGCTTGGGCGGAATATGCGGCAGCGAGCCGACTATCCCCACACTGCAGCGCTCATCGAACACGGGCTGCACCGCCCCGCCCAAGGCTTCCACATACATGCGTAGCGCGACGTCGGGAAAGTGTTGGCGGAACTCTTTTGCGACCATCGTCACCGCGCCGATCGGATACATGACGTCCACCACGACGGATAACTCCGGTTCCAAGCCGGCCGCGATGCCTTTCGCGCGGGCCTTCAGGAGATCGACGTTGGTGACGACATTGCGCGCATCGGCTAGCAGTACCACGCCGGCTGGCGTCAGTTTTGGATAGCGGCCGGACCTGTCGAACAAGGCGACGCCGATCTGCTCTTCAAGGTTGCCGATGGTCTGGCTGACGACCGACTGCGCCCGAAACAGTTTGCGTCCGGCCGCAGAAAAGCTGCCCTCGTCGACGGCAGCGATAAAAGTGCGCAGTTGATCCAGCGATACGCCGTCCAGCATGGGGAATCGATATCGTCATAATAGATGGAAATTGATCATATCGGGTTTGCGGCAGATGGACAATCGTCAACCGTTGCTTATTTTTGCGAGCCGATCGAAGGTTGCCAGGCACTCTAGACCAGCTCGGCTGCCAGGAAATCGAGCAAGGCCCTGACGGAGGGCATCATTCCTCGCCGTGAGGGAAACACGGCGTGCATGATGCCCGAACGGGCGCTCAGATGAGGCAGCACCCTGATCAGCGTCCCGGCTTGCAATTCCTCCATCACCGCCAGCAAGGGCGCGTAGGCCACGCCTATGCCTAGCAGCGCGGCCGAGCGCAATGTGAGCAAATCATCCGTGTGCAGGCGCGGCGTGTGTACCAGTTCCTGGGGCCTGCCCTGCTGGTCTTGAAAACGCCAGCTGACCTTGTCGCCGGCATAGCCCATGGCGACGATGGGCATGTGCGCCACGTCCGCGAGGTCGGCGGGCATGACGTGCTGACGCAGCAGCTGCGGGCTGGCCACGAGGATCATTTCCGACGGTCCAAAAGCACGCATGGCGAGGTCTGAATCTTCCAGCGGCGGTACCCGGACGCGGATGGCGATATCGATGCCTTCATCGACCACGTCGACGCGGCGGTTGGTCGCGTCGAGCGCGAGGCGGACCTGCGGCTCGGCGGCAAGAAACCTGGCGAATATATCGGCCAGGCCGCCTTGCAAAAGGCCGACGGGACAACTGACGCGTATCAGTCCCTGCGGCGTCGACAGCGTTTGCTGCACGGCGTCTTTTGCCGACTGCGCCTCCTCAATCAGCGCCAGGCAATGACCATGGAAGGTCTTGCCGATTTCGGTCAGCGAAAGTTTGCGCGTGGTGCGGTTGAGCAAGCGCACCCCCAGCTCCGCTTCCAACGCACTGATGCGCCGGCTCAGCTTGGATGTCTGCATGCCGAGCGCTTCCGCCGCAGCGGAATAGCTGCCGGCATCGACGACCTTGGCGAAAAAGACGAGGTTGTTTAAATCATTGATCGATGTCATGCCAGCCGCCCTCATTGAGATCCCATTATTTTTCTATTTTCGACAAAGATCCATTCTATTTCAACCCATTAATCCCGGTTTGTTGTTGGATTATGCTGTATTCATCACTCCGCAATGCACAGTAATTACAAATCCTGGAGAGCAGCATGCTGCAACTTAGAAATAGTGACTCACTCGCAGGAAGCGACTTGGGCTGGTTGAAGTCCAAACACCACTTCGCGCTACATGGTTACAACAATGCGGCCCATCGTCCGCTCGGCAGCCTGATCGTCCTGAACGACGACGAAATCGCACCGGGAACGGGATTCCCCATGCACGGCCATCGCGACATGGAGATCGTCACCTATGTTCGGGAGGGGCTGCTCGAACATGCCGACAATGCCGGCGGACGCGGCCAGATTTCGGCGGGCAATGTGCAGGCATTTTCTGCCGGCACCGGTATCCGTCACGCGGAGAGCAACCCCGGCGAAACGCCGTTGAAGATTTTCCAGATCTGGCTGCGCCCGCGCCGCCTCGGTGTCCAGCCCCGCTGGTCCACGCAGCCCTTCCCCAAGGCCGAACGGGCCAATCGCTGGGTGGCGCTTGCCAGCGGCATGCCCGGCGACGAGGAGGCGATCCGCATCGAAGCGGATGCGCGCGTGCTCGGCGCGACAGTCACGCGCGGCGCATCCCTCAGATATGACATCGGCGCTTCCCGCTATGGCTACCTGGTGGTGGCGCGCGGTGCCGTTTTGGTCAACGAATTACGCCTCGATGCGGGTGAAGGCATCGCGGCCGAGGAAGTTTCCAAGATCGTCGTCGTGGCAATTGACGATGCGGAAGTTGTTCTTGTCGATGCAGCTTGATTTTCTCATTTCTTTTTTATTTTCTTTAAGGAGCACATCATGTCCACACCCAACAAATACCTGCCTTTTATCGGCCGTTTCCTCATCGGCGCCCCCTTCATCATGAGTGGACTGGGAAAACTGGCGGCCCCCACAGCCACCATCGCTTACATCGCCAGCACAGGCTTGCCGATGGCCGGATTGGGCATGGCGCTCGCGGTGCTGATGGAAGCCGGTGGCGGCGCCCTGCTCTTGCTCGGCTACCGCACACGCTTGGTTGCTCCGTTGATGGCCTTGTTCACGCTGGCAACCGCCGTATTCTTTCACCATGACTTTGCGGATCAGAATCAGATGATCCATTTCCTCAAGAACATCATGCTGATCGGTGGTTTGCTCAACATCGCTTACTTTGGTGCTGGTCCCGTTAGTCTGGACAGCCTGTCCGGTCGTCAGGTATTAGCGGCTGCGGGGCAACGCATCTGAACGCCAATCTGGCAAGTCAGAAAAATCATGGGGGAGGCGGACCAGGCCTTGGTCCCTCTCCTTGCGCAGCATTTGCAACGCCAACTGTTAAATCGAGCACAGCCATGGCATACGCCGACTCTCTACAAGAAAACGCCCATAACGATGCATCCGGCCAAGCAATCGCACCACTGGATCAAGAGCAGATGCATCGCGGTGATCTGAATCAAGCCCAATTGAAAGAGGATTATCTTGCGATCGTAAGGGCACGTAGAGCGCACCTCGTTACCGTAAAAGCCAAGTAGCGCGGGCGCATGGATTTCCAGCCCGCGTTGCAGTGGGGTGGCATGGGTGCGCCAAGCGCGCGTGGCCCGCTGGACGGCAGCGCATCGGTGCTGTCCAATCGGTGCGCCGAGCGCACGCTGATGCCGACCTTGGCCGCCGCGACTTCCTGACCGAGCTTGGTTCTGAATTTCTTGTAGATACCCACTTGGTGATCTCCAATGCGCTTGCCGGCCACTCGTCGCCTCCCCAGCTCCATGCTGAATGAAAGCACTGTAAGCCCCGCTTCCGCACCGGACCGGCTTCAGGTGACAAACCGGCAAAGATAGTTGTCGTCTACCGGCCGACATAGTTGTCGCTCACCATCAATGCCAACACAGAATCAGCTAATGCGGCAGAACTGCATTGGCGTGCCAGATTGCCCGGTACGCTTGCTGGTAAGGGATGCGGAACTCGATATTGTTTCCATTGACGGACGCTAACAGCGGTGCGGTCACCAGGATCGCCTGACTAACGTAACCGCTGGGCATTCGGCCGGAGAAGGCCCGGTTGAGTTCGTCCGCTAATTGCCACCCCTGCAAACCGCTAGGTTCGGCCACGGTCGCCACTTGCTGCGACATGCCCGAGCCGATGCGGCTGATTGCCACCGTCGAACCATCGCCTGCGGAAACGTTGCGGATGTCGGTGCGCCCATGTTTCACCAAGGCCACATTCATAGCATCGAAATACGCATCGTTCACCGCCAGGTTATGCGTCCATGCCCGTCCATATAGCCGATTGAGCTTGTCGACCGCCGGCGGCACACCAGAGCGCGCCTGTTCAATCATGATATTCTCGATCGCCAGTACCTTGCATCTGCCACATTCACCGATAATTTGAGCCATACGCGCAGCCTTTGCGTTGGCGATGGCAAACCGGTCGTCGCTGAAAATAACGACGCCGATTTGCCCTTGCGCACCAGCAATAACAAAGTCGGAGGCCAGCCGCGCCACGTCGTCCGGATCACTGCTGACATTGGTGAACAGTGCCTTATTCGGCCCCGGATTGGCGGCCGCGTGCCAACCAACCAATACGATACCGGACTGTTTGGCCAACTGAAGCGCGCCTGGCAGCGTCTCGATTTCAAAGCCCCCGATGACGATGCCGTCGCGACGTTCTTCCACCGCCCGAGCGAAAGCCGTGCGTATGACGTCCAGATTGCCGCGGCCATCTACTGCTTGAAGCTGCCAACCGAGTTCCTTTGCCGCCGTGAATAGCCCGCGGTACGCGCCGGTAATGCCGCTGTTACGGAAGTCGTAGGAGATAAAGGTAATGCGTTTGTTCCGCTGACCCGGCGGGCCGTCTGTGGGGCCATTCCAAGCCTGTTGAGCATGGGTGGGGACGAAAAGCATCAGCAACCCACACACCAGGACCCGACTGGCCACGCGTCGGCGCCCCAAGCTGAAGAAGTTTTTCCCATTCATGGCCCGGCCCTCGATGCCGACTGTATCTTACTTAACAGGCAGTCATAGCTGATGAGCCTACGCCGTCCGGACAGATCGTGCAAGTTCGGACCACACGGAGACTGACTAGAGGACAAGAGCGCGGGACGCATCGCCCCATCATTCATTGACACGTTCGTCATTATGAAGTGATAATTATAATGCAGTAGACACCGCAGTTGGGAACATTAGGGTGATTGCCTGAACCATTGCTGGCAGCTACTGTCTTGCCTGCCATCCGGCCTACAGAAAGGAAATTGTATGTCGTCTTCAAAGTGCGCCGCTATTGCTATCGCAAAGGTAGGGCTTGCTCCGAGAAGGCGATTGCTACTGAGGCCTGCTCCGCGCCTTTATCCGTACGGGATAGGAATCAATAGAGCGGAGGCGCATTTGGTGCTGTCCCTGTCGCTGGTGCTGGCATCTGGCGGTGCCGCCGCAGTCGACATCAGCATGGCTTTCGGCGACAATCTACCGCCATACATCCTCTCCGCCAGCGACGCCGGTATCGAAGTTGAGATCGTGCGCGCGGCGCTGGCCTATCGCGGCCATGTGCTGCGGGCCCAGTTTTTGCCGATGGGACGGATACCGGTTGCCTTCATTGCCGGCAAGGTCGATGCCATCATGATGGACGTGGGCATCAACATGGCGCCGCATGGAGGTTACTATGCCATGCCGCCCGTCCTTTACGACAATGTGTTTTACACGCTCAAATCGCACCACTTAAGCATCAGCAAGCCCGAGGATTTAAAAGGCCACAGCATCATGGCCTTCGTCGGTGCAGCGCAGCGTTATCCCGAGTGGCTTGGGGGGCTCAGCCACGTACCGGGCTACTCCGAGCGTAACAAACAGGCAGTCCAGCCACTGCTCCTTGCGCTAGGTCGCTACGAAGTGGTTCTGAGCGATCGCGCGATCTTCCGGTATTACACGCTGCTGTATCAGCGGGCCAACCCGGGCTTCGTCATGCCGGCGCTGGACGAGCACGTATTTACCCGCGCTAATCCGAACGACTATCGGCCGGTATTCCGCGATGCATCCGTTCGCGACGACTTCAATGCTGGCCTGACCTATCTGCATAAGATTGGGTTCGATCGCGCCATTTATGACCGCTATCTAAAGAACTAGTTTCACAACACTATCAGGCCGGTAGTCTAGCCCAGGCGGTCAGCATGTCCGAGGTTGCGACGGCGCAGACATGGTCCAAAGTAGCATTGCAGGTGCTCAGACGTCCAGCGCCGCTGGCGATCCACTAGCTGTGAGCTCTCAACGGAATACTACCCAAGTCTAGCGTCTAATCTCATGGCCAGCTTACCCCGTTCCACTGCGCCGGCTGCCGGTTCTTGTTGCAGACTAGTTCGCAAACGCTAGTATTCACAAGAGGCGCGCAGCGCCCCGCTGCGTGCAGCTGGCTCAGCTGTCTTGGCAAGATCGTCAGCTGCATAAAAGTCGACGCGCACTCGCCATTCCGACCACTATATGGAAGGATTATGCTCAACAACACCCACCCATCATGGATAGGGCATCACTCGGTTCCGCCCGCACTCTTTGCCGCGATACAGCGCCTTGTCGGCTCGGGCGAGAGCTGACTGCCAGGGTTCGTCTTTTTCAACCTGCGCCACTCCGAAAGTCATCGTGACAGGAATTTGCGCGTTGTCGACGATAATGATCGACTCCTCCACACCTATCCTCAACCGTTCCGCCACTTTCATGGCCACAACATGGTCCGTGTCAGGAAGCATCACGATGAATTCTTCCCCGCCCCAGCGGGCCACGCTGTCGTACCCCCGCAAAGTATTGAAGATTTTGCCTACGCTCTTGAGTACTTGATCGCCTACGTCGTGTCCGTAGCGATCGTTAATCTTCTTAAAGTAATCAATGTCGCAAATAATGAGTGACAGCGGTCGGAACCCGCGCATGCAACGCGCATGCTCTTTGTCAATAGACTCCGTGATCCTGCGGCGATTAAGCAGGCCGGTCAGTACATCCGTGTTAGCCAGACGCCTCAACCTTTGTTCCGCTTGCTTGATCGTCAGATATACCGTGTAGGACACCAGCGCCGTTATCGCACAGGTGCCGATGACATTCAATTCATGCAGCATGCTGGTGGTGTGAGGATCGAGCGGGTAAACGGGATTCCACAACGGAAATACCACATCACAGGCAATGTAAAACAATGCGATTAATGTAGTCTGGAGAATTTTTACCGAAAGAGGCCATCGCATATTGCAGAAAACGACGGGTAGCGAGGCGATCATGTAAAACTGAAAACCCGCGCCCGCGCCAACCATCGCGACGGTGAAAAGCAACTGCGCCAGAATGACGAACCACATCCAAGGCGTGCTCGGGGCTAGCTTGTCCGGGTGGGCATTACCCCAAAGCATCATGCAAAAATGTATGCCGGCGACCACCATAAACAACACAACGAGCGGCCATACTCTTAGTGCAACAAACACCAAGCCCAAAGTTATGTCTACAACAATTTCTGTGGGACGGAACTTTAAAAAGAATCGATGCAGGTCGTTTTCTGCGTCGGTACCCAGATCAACCGCGCCTGGAAGAGACATCACTCCACTCCCTCGCAATATGTCCCAAGAAAACATAGTTCACATATTGCCAGTTTTATCATGTAACGTCGAACTTGTCGAGGCGCGAATATTCAGCTGATTTTGGACATGGCGTCAGAAATCATCATTTTTCGACCTCTGCGACCAGTCCGCGCAACATGAAATCCAGGAAATTATCCGGAAAAGCAGCTTCCACGAACGGGGCGTGGCAAGCAGAACCATGGGCGTACTTGCCCACCAGCAGCGCGAGTACGGGGGTGATCAGGAGTTGGCTGGTGCTCGCTGTATCGACAGGACGAAATTCCCCCTTTGCCACCGCGAGCTTCAGAATCTCGGAAGTGGTCGTCCGGTAGCGCTCCACGGCTTGCTCATGGCAATAGCGTGCCAGCTGAGGGAAATTTCCGCCCTCAGCTATCATCAGCGCCAGCAAACCGTAAGTGCGTTCCCCGCTCACCTGCCGCCACCATGCCTTGATCACTTTGCGTAAGCGATCACTGCTGTCGCAACCGGCGCTGCAGACGGAGACTGAAACGGCGTCTATTTCAGCCGCCAGGAACTGGACATGCTCGCGCACCACCGCGTTGAACAACTCGTCCTTATTCCTAAAATACCGATAGATCGTACCCTTGGTCACGCCGGCCCGGGCGGCGATATCCTGCAGCCGCGTGGCGGCGTAGCCACGCTCGACAAACAGAGCTAGCGCGGCCGCGAGCAGTTCACAGGGACGCGCGTCCTTGCGCCGTTGCCATTTGTTCCCGGGCAGGCCAGGCTGCTCGGAGGTGGTAGGGCTGGCGGACATGGCGACGTAATCGGCTGAGCTGGAAATCACAATAGCGCATCTACGGCGCCGCGCCGGCTGCCGGCGCCGCTTGCAAGCTGGCGCGCAGACGCTGGTATTCGGGAGAGGCCCGCAAGGCCGCGCGCCCCGCCTCCTGTAGCTGGCTCACCTGCCATGGCACGATGGTCAACGCTGTGGGCACTTGCAACAGAGTGGCGCGGATAGACGCATCCTTCACATCGCGCAGGCTGACGCTGATGATGTGGATTTCGGCGTCCGCCGCGAACGGGCTGTCCTCCTTGCCGCGCACGGCCTCCAGTTCCTGGCGCCAGCGCTGGGAGTTGTCGCTCATCGCAGCGAGCGTCTCGCCGGTGGCACGGGAGCCGGCACCGAACACCAGCGAATTGAGCACTTGGCCCGTGCCCGGCACCTGGTCGCTGCGGTCGATGCGCTCACCGATGTCGCGCTCCGAATTGACGCTGACCAGCACGATTTTGTGCACCGAACCGTGCGGCAAATGCTGGAAGCTGGCGTCCAGCGAGCCCCCGGCCACCGCCCGCACCAGCAGGCCGCGCACGCCGAGGTTGTCGATCAGGCCGCCGTCCACCAGATGCAGGTAGGGACGTTCCTCGGAATCGAGGTAGCTTTGCGCGCTGGCATGCAGCAGGCGCGCCTGCAGATTGTCCTCGCCACGCGCGGCGGCAGCCACTTGCAGCGACTGCGGGCAGCTACCCGCGTAGTTGCGCACAGTGACGGGGCTGAGCAGCAGCGGCACGGAGGAGGACGCGGCCACGGCAAAGGACAGCGGCACGCCATTCAGGTCCGAGCAGATCAGGGCGAACTGTTCCGGCGTGAACTCGAACGGCGCGCCGGTGGTCAGGTCGGTGGCGGTGATCAGCAGCCGAGGCCCGCCGCGCCGCGCCGGCAAATCGGCAAAGGTCTTGCCACGGTACAGCTTGTCCAGCTTCTCGGCCAGCACGTCGCTGCGGCCATACCAGGGCGAGCCGATACGGTATAGGGAGCGGGGCGAGAAGGCCTGAGCGATCAGCCCGGCCTGGAAATCCTGCATCAGGAAATCCGGCTCGAAGCGGGTGAAGGTCTCGTCGCCGAAGGCCACGTAGTACGAAGCCAGCACGCTGCCACCGGACACGCCGCTGACCAGCCCCATTTCATCCATCAGCGTGGTGTGCCGCCCTTGCCAGTCGAAGCCGGTGGCCTTTAGCTCTTTCAGCACGCCCAGACCGAAGGCGGCCGCGCGCGCGCCGCCGCCGGACAGCGTGACGGCGCCGATGATGGAGGGCGAGCGGCCATCGTCGGCCGGCCGCACTTGCGAGGCCGCCGCCGGCGAATCGGGACGTATCGGCTGATTGATCCACGGCCGCGCTGTCGAGCAGGCGCCCAGCAGCAGCCCCAGGCAGGCCGCCAGCAAGGCGCGCGACAGGTGCGCAGCGTTGCGCGGGGCGGGCCGGTTCAAGCGCCCTCCATCGCGCGCGCGAATTTACTGGCCTGACTTTGCAATATCTCTGCCGCCTGCCTGGCATCGTCGGCCAGCGATAGGTGGTGGTGGGCCACATTGCGCATCGTCAGCAATCCGCGCCCCATCTTCTGGATTTCGTGCTGGGCGAACGGAAAAGAAACGGCCGCCTGGGTGACCCATTCGACCAGCTCATCGAGGCGGGAGTGCAGCTGTCTCATCGTCAGGTTAGACGGTTTGGTACGCCAGTGATAGCGTTCGGAGATCGTCTCGTGGCCGATCAGCAAGCGCACGCGCAGCACCGTCTCGGCCGACCTCAGCATGAGCTGGCGCGCGGCGTCCGTGGCGGCGCTCAATTCGTCAACCGACACCGACGGTTCATCGGATAATGCGAGATCGGCCTCCAGGCGCTGTTGAATCGAACTGAGCGATGCACTGACGCGGCAACTGTCTTCGATGCCTACGCGCACCAGGTCCTGGACGTGGATGAGCAGAGCGGCGCTGGCGTCCAACACTTCGCCGGCCAGTCGCGCCAGCCTACTGAGCTCCCGGTACAGGTCGGCAGGCGCCTGGACACCGGCGATGGAGGACTGGGATTGCATGGCGATCTTTCTATCTAGGGAAATTGTCTGTTGTTGCCCCCAAGACGCGCGTCGCCGTGTATTTGCTGGCAGCGCCCTGAGGCCTGGGCGGCCGATATCAACGCAGGTGCCGCAGCGCCGGGCGTGATGCTGGCGCCCGGGCCGCAGGGCGGGCCAGCGTGAACAAGCTGATTGCCTGCGTCAGTCGGCCGGCCTGGTCATGCAGATTGGTCGCCGCGATGGCTGACTGTTCCACCAGCGCGGCGTTCTGCCGGGTGCGCTCGTCCATTGCCTCCATTGCTCGGTTCACCTGCTCAATACCGGCGCTTTGTTCGCTGCTGGCGACGGCAATCTCGCGCATCAGTCCTGCAACGTGCTCTACCGCGCCAACGATCTCGTTTGCGGTTTGGCCGGCTTCCGACACCAGCTGGTTGCCGATGGCCACCTTGTTGACCGTATCGCCCAATTGCGCCTTGATTTCCTTGGCCGCAGCCGTGGAGCGCTGCGCCAGCTGGCGCACCTCCGCCGCGACCACCGCAAACCCCCTGCCCTGCTCGCCGGCGCGCGCCGCCTCGACCGCTGCGTTCAGCGCCAGGATATTGGTCTGGAAAGCGATGCCGTCAATTAGCGAGATCATCTCCTCGATGCGCCGTCCAGCCTGGCTGATGTCGTTCATGGTGACGCCCATGCGGCCGACCGCCTCGCCTCCCTTGAGCGCCACTGCGGCAGCCTGGGCCATTAACTGGCTGGCGACCTGAGCATTTTCGGCTGTCTGGCGCACCGTGCCTGTCAGCCGTTCGACGCTGGCGGCCGACTCTTCCAGACTGGCCGCCTGCGAAGCCGTGCGGCTAGCCAGATCGGCATTGCCGGTGGAGATATCCCGTGTCGCGGCGCGGATGCTGTCAACATTGGTGTGCACGTCACCGATGATCGCCGCAAGATTCAAATTCATTTGCTGCGTCGCGCGCAGCAGCTGGCCGACATCGTCGTGACGGCGTGTGTCCAGCTTGCCGCCCAGCTCGCCGCTGGCGATGGTGCGCACGGCCCTGATCGCGTCGCGCAGCGGCCTGACGAACGAGGCCTGCAGCCCATGCCACAGCGCGCCGATCAAAATCGCCCCGAAGACGCCGCCGGCCGCAAACCAGGCCCCCTGCCGCCCGCCAAGCAACAGGGCGCCGGCCCCGCCGCCGCCCAGCAGCATGGCGCAGATGGTGGCCAGCGCGACGATCGCGCGGCCTTCGGTCGAGAGGTTCTTCACGGCCGGCCACAGGCCGCGCCAATCGCTGCGCTGCACCTGGCCCTGGCGTATCGTCAGGCGTCCCGGATTGCCCGCGGCGATACTGCGGTAGGCGGCGGCCGCCGCCTGCACCTGCGCCCGCGCCGGCCTGGTGCGCACAGAGACATAGCCGACCGCCTTGCCGTTCTCCAGCACCGGCGTGATGCTGGCCTCGACCCAGTAGAAATCGCCGTTCTTGCGACGGTTCTTGAGCAGACCGCTCCACGGCAATCCCGACTGGAGTGTCGCCCACAGGTCGGCAAACGCGGCCGACGGCATATCGGGATGGCGCACAATATTGTGCGGCGCGCCGAGCAGTTCCTGCTCGCTATAGCCGCTGACCTCGACAAAGTAGGGGTTGACGTACACGATGTTGCCGTGCAGGTCAGTCTTGGCGACAATGGGTTTGCCCTCATCCAATAGGAATTCGACCGAGCTCACGGGCAGGTTTTGACGCATGATAGTTCCTTAATCGGTGTTAATTTTCCACGGCCGGCGCAACGCCCGCCTTTCGGTACTGGTATCGGCCTATACCGTCGCTGCATAGTCAGGATTGCCCGGAAGGCGCCAGCTATCGGCTGGAAACGGGCCGCGGAAATTCCTGGCTGACTTCCGGCGCATTGCGCGCTTCCGCGCTTATGTCGATCCGGTAGAAATCGATGGCGGCGCGAAAGTCCGCTGTTTGCCGTTCGACACGTTCCCTGAACACGCCCTGTTTCTGCTTGACTTGTGCGGCCGCAGTGAATGCGCCTACCGGCAAACGCATGCCACGTGCTTTAGAACGATCCATTTGTCATCCCCCCCAGTGCAATGATTCCGGCCGGCCAGCGCCCAGCGCCGTCCGCCACCGCCCTAGCCGTGGCCGCCGTCCAGCCACAGATCCAACATGCGCAAGCTATCCTCGTTCAGGTCGCCGGCCGCGGCCGTCAAGCGCAAGCGGCCCAACAGATAGTCGACCCTGCCCTGCATCAGTTCCAGCTCGGCCGAAAAGAGCCGCTGCTGCGCATCCAATACGTCCAGTGCGGTGCGGGTGCCGACATCGCGCCCCTGGCTGGTCGCTTCCAGCGCGCTACGCGCCGACACCAGCGCCTGCTCCAGCGCGGCGACGCGCGACACGCCGGTGGTGACCGCCAGATAGCCTTCCTGCACCTGTAAGCGCACGTCGCGGCGGGCCGCCGCCAGCTCCTGTTCGGCCTGGCCAAGCAGGGCCACCGCTTCGCGCTGGCGTGAATCGAGGCCACCACCCGCATACAGCGGCACGTTCAACACCAGTCCAACGGTGCCCGTCCGCTCGCCGCTCGGCGCCAGTAGCTGCGATAGATTGCCGCTCTGGTTTTTGGCACCATAACTGGCGACCAGGTCCACGGTCGCACGGCTGGACAGGCGGTGCTTGGACAGCTCGGCGTTGGCCATTTCCAGTTCGGACTGTTTCGCCATGACTGCCGTGCTGTGGCTTTCGCCTATGCTCTGCCAGGCAGCCAAAGCCGCCGGCTCCGGCAAGCGCGGCACGAAGACCTGGGCCAGCGGGGCCAATCGGTCCGGTGCCACACCCGTCGTTTCGCGAAACTGCGCCTGGCGCAGCTCCAGCATGGATTGCGCGGCCACTTCCCGGGTAGCCACCGCGTCCAGGCGCGCCTGGGCTTCGCGCAGGTCGGTGATGTGGTCCTGGCCGACGTCGAAGCGGGCTTGGGCGCGGTCGCGTTGCTGACGTACCGCCGCCAATTCGCTACGTACGACGCGCAGCGTTTCCTCCGCCAGCAGTACGCCAAAGTAGGTTTCCGCCACGCGCAGCGCCTGGTCCTGGCGCGATGCCGCAAAGCGGGTCTGGGCCATGGCGGTTTGTTCGTGCAGTTGGCGGCGGTTGGCCTGCGCAGCGCGGTCGTACAGCGGCTGCACCAATTGCAGCGTGGCTTGACGCGCCGTGCCCGTGCTATTGGCCGACAGCAGCTCCGACACGGGCGCCGGCAGCTCACCGTTCTCGTGGTCGTGGATGCGGTTCATGCCGGCCTGCAGGCTGACCTGCGGCCGCAGCAGGGCGTCGCCCTGCAACGTCTTTTCGCGCCCGGCGGACAGAGCCTGGTCGGCCGCCAGGCTGGTCGGATCATAGTTCAGCGACTGGCGGTAGGCCTCCGCCACGTCCATGGCGCCGGCCCAGCCGCCATGCAGAGCCAATAGCAGGCCGATAGCGGCCGGCTTGGTAAGCTTGGTATTCATTGCTTTATTCTCCTCAGGCGGCAGCCGGACGCTGCGCGCGGTAGCAGGCGGCGTACAAGGCCGGCAAAAAGATCAGGGTCAGCAGGGTCGCTACGGCCAGACCGCCCATGATGGCCCAGGCCATCGGCCCCCAAAAGACCGATTCGGTCAGCGGCACCATCGCCAAAATGGCGGCCAGCGCGGTCAGCACGATAGGCCGTAAGCGGCGCACCGCCGACTCGACGATCGCGGTCCACAAAGGCACGCCCTGCTCCAGGTCGTGGTCGATCTGCACCACCAGAATCACCGAATTACGGATGATCATGCCGGCCAGCGCGATCACGCCCAGCATGGCCACGAAGCCGAAGGGAATCCGGAACGCCGCCATGATCAGGGCCACGCCGATCAGGCCCAGCGGCGCTGTCAGCAGCACCAGCATCATCTTCTTCATGTCCTGCAGCTGGATCATCAGCAGCACCAGCACCACGATCAGGGTGACCGGCATCACGGCGAACACCGAACGCTGGGCCTTGGCGCTGGACTCGGCGGCGCCGCCCACTTCGATGCCGTAGCCCATCGGCAGATCCTTGTTCAGCGCCTCCAGCTGCGGCCACAGCGCCCCCGTCACGTCCGGCGCCTGCGCGCCCTCGATGTCGGCCCGCACGGTCAGGGTCGGGATGCGGTTGCGGCGCCACAGCTCGCTCTCCTCGCTGTCCAGCGTCAGGCGCGCCACTTGCGACACCGGCACGAACTTGCCGTCGCGCAGATAAATCTTGGCGTCCTTCAGGTTGTTCAGGTCGGTGCGCTCGGTGGCCACCAGGCGCGCCATCACGGCGATGGCCTGGTCGTCCTCGCGGTACTGGGTGATCGGGGTGCCCGACAGCGACGCTTCCAGTGCGGCCTTGATCTGCACCGAGCTGACGCCCAGATCGCGCGCCTTGTCCTGGTCGACGTCGACGCGCACCCGCTTGACGCGGTCGCCCCAGTCTTCGTTCACGGCGCGCACGTGCGGATTGGCGCGCACGATGGCGCCGACCTTGGCCGCGATCTGGCGCACCTTGGCCGCTTCGTTGCCATATACCCGGAACTGCACCGGATAGCCCACCGGCGGCCCGTTCTCCAGGCGGTTGACGCGGCCGCGCACGTTGGCGAAGCGCTCGTCGAACAGCTTGCGCAGCTTGATGACCGCGCGCTCGCGCGCCTCGCCGCCCTTGGTCATGACCATCATCTCGCCCAGGTTCAAGTTGGGCGTCTGCACGTCCAGCGGCAGGTAGAAGCGCGGCGCGCCATCGCCCACGAAGCTGGTCACGGCCTCGATATCCGGGTCGCCCTTGAGCAGCCGCTCCAGTTCGCGCACCTCGCGCTCGCTGGCCTCGAAGGTGGCGGCCGAGGGCATCCACAGGTCCACCATCAACTCGCCGCGATCGGAGGCCGGGAAGAATTGCTGCGGCACCACCTTGAACAGCAGCAGCGAGCCGGCGAAGGCGGCCAGCGTGACGGCGATCACCCAGCCGCGGTGGCGCAGGCAGAAGTCGACCAGGTGGCGGAATTTGACGTAGAAGCCGCGCTGGTAAACCGCGTCCTCGTCGTGGTGGGCATGCGGCTCCTCCTTGAGCAGCT